>Ga0163144_10024073_pt1 | contig 11966 bp, 12 predicted proteins | sample OliLak19BULKMAT1_FD_123175 | JGI IMG/M metagenome (GOLD analysis project Ga0163144, IMG submission 123175) | Freshwater microbial mat bacterial communities from Lake Vanda, McMurdo Dry Valleys, Antarctica - Oligotrophic Lake LV.19.BULKMAT1 | ecosystem: Environmental > Aquatic > Freshwater >...
GACCTGCGCACCCTGCTGGCGGGCGCCGACGTCCACCACGGCCTCTCGCGCGAGGTGCTGGCCACCGCGCTGACCCCGGCAGCGGGGCCTCGGGCCCTGGTGATCGCCGCCGGCCACCCGCCGCATGACGGGGGGGACGACGTCATCGATGTGGTGATCGATCCTGTGGTGGCGGGTCGCCGGCGTTGGCTGATCGAGGTCGGGGCGGGCACCGAGTTGGCCCGCGTGCGCCATGGGCGGCCGCAGCAGCACGGACACACGGTCGCAGGGGTTGAGCTTCCCGCCCGACCGGGTCGCCCCGCCGATCTCGGCGCGCTGGCCGGCGACGGCACCAGCGTGCGCGCCGGCGATGATCCGGTGCTGGTCGCCACGATCGCCGGGGCCTACACGCGCGATGCCAACGGGAAGATGTCCGTGCGCTCCCCGGTGCTGGTCGCCGGCAATCTCGATCACGTCTGCGGCGACCTCGACACCAGCCTGCCAGTGGTGGTGAAGGGTGATGTCACCGCCGGCTTCGCCCTGGTCTGCGCCGCCGACGCCACCGTCGGCGGTACGGTCGAGGATGCGCGGGTGCAGATTGGCGGCGATCTCGGCGTGGGCGGTGGCGTGGTCCCGGGTCGTCAGCGCATCACCGTGCACGGCCGGCTGACCGCCCGACATGTCATGGGCCGGGCGATCCGCGCGCACGCCGTGGCGCTCGGCGGGGCCGCGGTCGACGCCGACCTGATCGTGGCCGAGACGCTGACCTGTACCGCGCTGATCGGCGGTCACGCCTTCGTCGGTCGCGAGATGGTCTGCGATCAGCTCGGCGACGCTGGCGAGACGGCGACGGTGGTCGACATGGGTGGCGAACCCTTCCTTGCCGCGCTCGCGCACGAAGCGACGGCCGAGGGCACGACGGCCCTGGCGACCGCCTACCATCTGCGCGAACGGGTCCACCTCCTCCACCACCACCTTCATCAGGTCCTGGCGCACGAGGGTCTCGAAGCGGCGTGTGCTGCCGAAGAGGAGCTGCGCGAGGCGCAGGCCCGGCTCGACGCGAGCCAAACCGTCGCCGAGCGCTGTACTCGCATCGTCGAACGCCACGAAGCCGCCCGCGCGCGCGGCGAGGCCAACCTGGCGCAGGCGCGTCTGGTGGTGCGCAAGCGGGTGCACGCCGGCGTCACCGTCAACTTCGGTACCCAGCGGTTGGTGATCGAGGTCGAGGCGGGTTCGTCGACGTTCAAGCTGGTCGAGGGTCAGCTCGTCCGCGAGTAGTCCTGTCCGAGAAATTCTCTGTATCTGACTTGGCCGCGCCGGCCGTCTGCGGCGTTGCGACCTCCTTGCGCTAGCGCTGCTATCGCCGTGTCGGACGCGCCTTGCAGCCAGCCGACGGGGCCGGCGTCATATGAAGCGAATTTCGGCTCCTCGTCACTTGAGGTGGAATCGTTCCCGATGAGACCATACGCACGGACCAACGCGCGATGTTCACCGCGGCCCTTGGGCTTGGCGGGGATTGGGAAGTCAGTGCCTTCGAGTTCAAGGTCGCCGAGCAGGAGATGCACATCCGCATCCGCCATGTTCGCAGCATACGACGCGTAGGCATCGACGAGACCAGTCGCCGCCGTCGACATCGGTACATCACGATCTTCATGGATTTCGAAACGCGCCGGGTGGTCTTCATCGCCAAGGGCAAAGGAGGCGCGGTTATCGCGGAATTCGCCACGCTCCTACGCCGTCATGGCACCGTGATGGCGCCGATCCGAAGCAGATTCGCATTGTTGGCAATGACGGGACTGTTCCTGCGAACTATGAGCGAAGCATGCACGCCAAGCCATGATAGAGTGGAATGCCAATCGCGAGATTGAAGGGAAAGGTGATCCCGAGCGACACACCCAGCGCGAGCGCGTGGTTGGCGCCAGGGTTGGCGACGCGCATGGCCGCGGGTGCCGCTATATAGCTGGCACTGGCGGCAAGCGTTCCCAGCACGGTAGCGCCGCCGATGCTTAGGCCCGCAGCATGACCGGCGAGGACGCCGAGTACGCCATGCAGCAACGGTAGGAGGATGCCGAACGGCAGCAGAAAGCGCCACCGCTCGCGCAGATCGCCCACGCGTGCAGCGGCAACCATTCCGAGTTCGAGCAGGAAGAGGCACAGCACTCCTTTGAATGGATCGACGAAGAACGCCTTCACCTCGGTCATGCCTTCCATGCCGGCAGCCCACCCGATCGCCATGCCACCGATCAGCAGCAGGATGCTCTTACTCGCCAACACATGACCGGCAGCCGCCCACAGGCTGCCTCCCGTCGCCGCGCCCCCGGCCCGGCGCAGCAGCAGTAACGAGATGACGATGGCAGGTACTTCCATAAGGGCGAGCAAAGCGGGCATGAATCCCTCCGCTGGATTGCCGACTTTGGCAAGGAAGGCCACCGCGGCCAGGAACGTCACCGCCGAGGTGGAGCCATAGTGCGCGGCCAATGAGGCGCTGTCCTCGCGCGTAAAACCACCCCATTGACGTGCGATGGCATAGGTCCAACACGGTACCGCCGCACCAATGGCCAGGGTCACCAACGCTGCCCATCCGACTTGCGCGAAGCTTACCTGATCAAGCGCCTCTCCGCCCTTCATGCCGATCGCCAGCAACAGAAAGATGGCCAGCGTCTGAGACAACGCCTCGGGGAAGCTCAAATCACTGCGTACCAGTTTCGCCACCACGCCCAAAGCAAAGCTGAGAATGACCGGCGACAGCAGATTGTGGGCGAGGAGGTCAAGGGGATCCATGATGGCCTTCTGCTGGTTGGGCGATCAATCGAGCGTGATGGTCGCACAGCGCTGTTGAATCGCCAGTGGATGACGCGTATCGGGGCGCGGGATGACCCGTGAAAAATGGGCCTGCAACCGCGCGCTACATGTAGCCATCACGGCGCAGTTCTTCGAGGCTGCCGCGGCCCTCGTGATCCTGCTGTCGTCCGCTGCGCTCGGCGATGTTCTTCATCGCCCCGGATTCCAGTTCGGCGATGACCTCACGCACGGATGTCGATCGACTGGCGATGGGTTCCTGGCAGGGCCAACAGCCAAGGCTGCGGTAGCGCGACCCGTCCCCGCGATTGAAAGAGAGCGAGATCAATGGGATCGACTCCCGCTCGACATGCTCCCAGATGTCGATTTCGTTCCACTCCTGCAGTGGATGGATGCGCACGTGCGTGCCGGGGGCGTAGTCGGTCTTGAACTGGCTCCAAAATTCCGGCGGCTGATCGCCGACATCCCACTGGTTGTGACGATCGCGTCGGACTAAAATGGCGCTCACATATCGCCATCAGCGAACTGGATCTCGACCAGACAGCCAATGTCACGGCCGCCTTCGTTGCGCTGACGCAGTGGGCCTTCACGCAGACGCACATAGGCAACCTGGGCTGGTGCATGACCGACTACTTGCTCAAACTTGAACTGGGCGAGCCAAGTCAGGTCCTCGTTGCATTCGTGGCGGTGAGCCGTGAGCTTGGTGCGGAGCGTGGTCGCAGATGCATGGTATTTCGGACGGGTATTCATCGCATGTGGCGAACGTTCTAGCGTTTGCTGCTTGTGTCGGCCAAGCGGAAGGGCGTCACCTATCCATCGGCAATGCCGATGGATGTATGTACTGGATGTATGAACAATGATCAACCCCGACGCCCTGAACTACCACCACCTGCACTATTTTTTGGTGGTGGCTTGCGAAGGAACCATCGCCCGTGCGTGTGCGCGTCTGCACGTTTCACAGCCGCGCTGATTGAAGCAGCGACCAGCGGAAGTCCGAAGTTCTTTCTCGGCACTGACAGCGCTCCGCACACACGTCGCGCTAAAGAGGCGGCCTGTGGCTGCGCCGGCATTTATACTGCGCATGCCGCTCTCGAATTATACCTCAAGGCGTTTGAGCAGGCTGGTGCTCTGGATCGCATCGAAGCGTTTGCCAGCTTCCATGGCGCTGACTTTTACCGACTGCCACGCAACCATGATACCGTGACACTGGTTAAGCGGCCCTGCCCGGTTCCGTCGGAGATCGACCTGGGCGATGACACTCTGGTGCCTTTCCGCGCTGGCGATCAAGTTACGTGGGGATTTCCAGATGATTGCTGAAGACATCGCCACGAGGCGGCATTCCGCCACGGCTGGCTGGAAGGACCGGTTTCGTGGCCTATAATGCTTCGGCGTTTGCAACCTTGGGCAGCATAAGGATCGCCGATTTTTTCCGGTGGATGCCACTATTCTGGTCTATCCGCGTATCGGGGCCAGTATTCCAGTCTCGATGGCCGCCTTCATTTCTCGGACAGGACACTCGCTCAGCGCAATCCGCGCGTCTCGGGTCCCGTGCCACGCATGCCGTCATCCCCCACCGCCAGTTGCACCCGGTCCTCGATGCGCTGGATTTCCAGCGGCTGACCAGCCGGCGCGGCGAGGCGGTAACGGACCACGGTTGCGCCCTGGCGGGTGGTGACCAGGAGGAAATGCTTCGCATCTCGCTCTAGCCCGGTGACGAAGATGAAGCAGTCGGTGCGGATGATGTCGACGAGGTGCTGTTCTTCCGCGGTCGGCTTGACCTCGGTTCCCGCCCGACCGCAGCCCGCGACGAGGACGATGGCGACAAGGGCGACGAGGGCAGGGCAGGCTGGCATGCGCGGCATGATGGCGTGCATGCCGTCAGCGCCAGTCGGAAGCGAACAGCCGGCGCAGGGTTGCTCGCGTGGCGCCGGGCGCCGGGCCCACCGCCAGGTCGGGCAGGCCGGCAAGCGGCAGTCCGCGTCCGGCCCAGGCTGGCGCGCCATCGATGATCACCAGCAGACGCCCATCATGGGCGGGGTGGGGCCAGGCGAGGGCGATGGCGCGGCGTTCCGCGCGCGGCCAGGTCAGGTCGCCGACGCGGACGCTGCGCTCGTCCCACGTCACGCTCAGGCGCATGCCGTCGGCGACCATCGTGCGCAGCACCGCATTCGAGCGCGGGTTGCCGACCAGAACGAGGTGGCGGCCGGTGTGCTCTTCGGGGCGGAAATCGCGATCCAGCACCTGGCGTGGCGCGCCCTGGGCGTGCGCCACCCAGGCGGTGACGAAGGCTTGGGCGAGATCCTGATTGGCGACGGCTGCGGCCTCGTGTTCGGTCGAGCCGATCACCAGGGTGAACGGCCCGTCCGCGTAGGTGGCGAGCGGTCCGCAGGCCTGTCCAGCGGACTTGCTCGGTACCGCCGGAGCGCCGGTCGGTGGCGCGTAGCGGCGGCCATCGACCAACAATCCTCGCGGCGCGTCAGGCACGACCAGCCGGGCGATTCCGGCGGTCGTCACGCTGGGGGGCGGGCCAGGTCGCCAGTGGACCCGGCCCGGTTCACCCCAGACGGCCAGTCCTTCGATGCGTACCGGGCCGAGCGGGCCCGGTTCCCACGCCAGGTATTCGCGGGCGACGCCCAGGCCCGGTCCCGGGGTCGACCGCGCCGCGGCCAACCAGGACCAACACCCCGGCTCGGTGATCGGGGGCAGACCTTCACTCGGTACCGCGCCTGCGGCGCGCACGCGCGTCAGCCACGCGCGCAACCCGGCGGGCATCACGCCGGCAACCGCCAGCGGGGTCGCGGCAAGGTGCTCGGGTCGCGTGCCGCCGAGGTGGCGACCGGCGATCCAGCGCTCGGTCCCATCCTCGGGCGGATCGCTCCACGCCGCATCGACCAGCAGCACCGCCGACCACGCGTCTGGTCGCTGCTCGGCGAGCAGCACCGCCGCCTGGGCTCCGGCACCGATGCCGATCAGCGCCGCCGGACCGCCCATCAGTCGTGCCTCGGCGCTGCGTGCCGCGGTCAGCGCGCGCAGGGCACGGGCTGGACCAACCCCGCTCCACGTCGGATCGCCACCCGGATAGGCTTCGACCAGCGCGCACCCCGCGCCACGCGCGGCGGCCAGCAGCGCTGCATCAGGTTCTGGCCAGCGTTCCTTCGCCGGTGTCCCCGATTGCCGATGCAGCAGCAGCGCCACCGGCCACGGCCCGGCGCCGGTCGGCAGATGCATGCGGTAAGGCTGTACGCTGCCGTCGCTGGGTTCGCGCAGCGCCCGCATCGTGCTGCCGCCGGCTGCCGCCACCGGGCGCGTGCCGTTCAGCCAGGCCTCGACCGCATCGTTGAGCGCGCGCAGCGCCCGCGTGTTGGCCAAGCTCGGCGCCGCTTGGGCCAGCGCCGCGCCCTGCTCGATCCACAGCCAAGGCAGCGGATCCTGGTCGCCCGACGCGCGCAGACGCTCGAACAGCGACTGGAGCCGCAGCTGCGCCGCCGAGGGCAGGGCCAGGTCACGGCTCGCGGACAGGCGCACGCCCGTGGCGGTCAGCGTCGTCACCAGGCGCGGGCCCGGCCCGCTGGCATCGACCGATGCCACCGGGCCAAGCACCACGCGCGCAGGGTGGCGCAGCTGGTCGCACCGTTCGAGCGCGAGATCGGCTCGCGCCAGCTCGCGGTCGCCCTGCAGCAGCGCCACCGCGAGCGTCCCTGGCATGGATCCGACGCTGCCGGTCAGCGCCACCCGGCAGCGGTGCAGCACGCCGACGCGTACCAGCGCATCGGCTTCGACGATGGTCAGGGCTGGCTGGTCATCGGCGGCGAGGGCGATGGCCAGCACCGCGAGCAGCACCCATCGCCCGGCGTTCATGCCTGAGCCGCGGCGAGGATCGATGGGTAGAGCTGCTGGTAAGCGACGTAGTCGCCCGCCACGCGCGCCACCCGCTCGCGCAGCTCGCTGCTCAGCGGCTTGAGTACCCGCCCCGGCACGCCGGCGATCAGGTGGTGGTCGGGCACAACGCAGCCTTCGGGGACCACGCAGCCCGCCGCGATCAGCACGCCGACGCCGACCGTCGCCCCGTCGAGCACCCGGCAACCCATGCCAAGGAGGGAGCCGTCGCCGATCGTGCAGGCGTGGGCGATCGCGCCGTGGCCGAGGCTGACCCGATCGCCAAGCACGCATGGCAGCCGGCGGCTGACATGCAGGACGCAGGTGTCCTGCACGTTGCAGGCGGTGCCGAGCTGGATGTGGTTGATGTCCCCGCGCAGCACCGCCCCGAACCAGACCGAGCAGTCGGGCCCGAAGCGGACGTCGCCAAGCAGGGTGGCATTGGGCGCCAGGAACGCCGGCAGCTGCGGCGCGCGGCCGTTCACGCTCAGGATCACGGGCATGGGTCGCAGGGTAGCTGCCACTCGGCCGTTGCTAGGAGCCTGTCGTGGATAGCGAGCCGGCGCGACGCTCGCTATCCGCGACAGGCTCCTAGTCGGTGATCGGCGCGACTGGTCACTGGCAACTGCTGCCTGTCCGCTGATCATCCCCGCCCATGACCGTGAGCCCCGCCGCCCTGCCCACCACCAGCGAACTGGCCACCAGCGCCGACGCCATCAATCGCCTGGTCGAGGCGATCATCGCCGGGCACGAGGTCACCGCCGCCGAAGGCCGGGCCTTGCTCGATATCGCGTCGGGCAGTCCGGCCATGGCGGCGCTCTTGGCCGGTGCCCAGCGCCTGCGCCAGCACTTCCTCGGCAGCGGCGTGCGCTGCTGTTCGATCCTCAACGTCAAGGCCGGCAACTGCTCGGAGAACTGCAGCTACTGCGCCCAGGCCTCGGGCAGCGCGGCCGCCGATTATGATCGCCACAAATGGCTGCCCGAAGCAGACATCGCCGCAGCCACCACTTCGGCCGCCGCCAACGGCGCGCAGGCCCTGGGCCTGGTCGCGGCGTGGTGGGGGGTGAAGGAGGGCGCGCAGCTCGACATGGTCTGCGACGCGATCGAGAAGTTCTCGGCCAACGGCAAGGTGCGCGCCGACGTCAATCTCGGTATCCTCGAGAACCAGAACTGCGCCGATCGCATCGCCCGCGCCGGGGCCAAGGTCTACGGCCACAATCTTGAGACCGCGCGCAGCTTCTTCGACGAGATCTGCACCACGCATTCGTTCGAAGAACGCATGCAGACCATCGGCTTCATCAAGCAGGCCGGCATGGGCCTGTGCTCGGGCGGCATCGTCGGTATGGGCGAGACCAAGGCGCAGCGCGTCGAGTTCGCCGAGCAGATCCGTTTCATCGAGCCCGACATGGTGCCGATCAACTTCCTCAATCCGATCGCCGGCACCAAGCTCGGCGACAAGGCCCCGCTCGACCCCGACGAGGCGCTCATCACCCTCGCCGTGTTCCGCTTCATGCTGCCCGATCGCAACCTGATGGCCGCCGGCGGCAAGGAGGTCGTCCTCGGCGAGCGCATCCACGAGGTCTTCTTGGCCGGAGTCAACGCGGTGATGGTCGGCAACTACCTGACCACCCTCGGCACCGCGCCGGACTACTGGAAGACCGCGGCCGCCCGTTATGGCCTATGCCTGGCCGATCACGTCGAGCAGGTCGAAGAGCAGTCCGGCGGGGGCTGCGGTACCCGCTAGACTCCGGTCTGAGCGCCAATCGCACCCGTCGGAATTCCGCCAGGAGGGCGGCGACAGGCGACTTAGGAGCCTGTCGGGGATAGGAACCTTCGGCTGGCTCGGTCTCGGACGGCATCTCCTGCGTTGGTGAAACGACCAGGTAGCGGTGCTACCTTGGGTCGTTTCACCGCCTTGGATCCGCCATCCGATCCACGTCGCCATCCTCGCTTCCTATTGCCGACAGACTCCTAGCGTCGCGCGTTCACGGAGCCGGAACATGCTGCACGCTTCCCTGCGCCTCCTCGCCGCCGCCACCCTTGCCGGGGCTGTCTTCGGAGCTGAAACCTTCCTGGTCGCCGAGGTCGTCGATGGCGATCGCGTGGTGATCACGGTCGGCGGGGCGCCGGTGGCGCTGCCCTTGGCGCATGTCGAGATCCCGGATGCGCAGCGCGCCGCCGCCAAGGATCAGTTGACCAAAGCCGCCAAGGGCAAGGCGGTGGTGATCAGCTATGCGCCCGAGTACGGCACCGACGCCAACGGCAGCGGCAAGGTTCACCTGCTGCTGGCGGGCGCCGACCTCAACACCGCCCTGGTCGAAACCGGCGTCGCCCGCTATCAGCCCGGCACCCGCGTGGCCATCGCCGTCGACAAGGCGATGAAGGCGGCGCAGGACAAGGCCACCAAGGCCAAGCGGGGGCTGTGGGCGGCCGATGCCGTGGTCGCCGCCAAGCCCGCTGCGCCGGGCGAGAACGAAGCCAAAGCCGCGCCCGCGGCCAAGGTGCAGGCAGGATCGCTCACCACGGGCGAGTTCGCGTCCGAGCTGAACAACCGTTACTTCTACCCGGCCGGTCACCGCGCCCTCGGCAACGTCAATCCGCAGCGCCTGATCTGGTATAAGGACGAGGCGGCGGCGAAGAAGGCCGGCAAGCAACCGGCGCCGCTTGAGGACGCGGTCGCTCCGGGCGGCGGGACCGAGGCCAATGCCGACAGCGTCTTCGCCCAGGGTCGCGACCTCTACCAGCAGGCGATCGCCGCCGGCAACACCGATGCGCGCGACCACCTCTATGAGAAGGCGTTCGTCAAACTCTCCGACGCGATGAACATTTACGGCGCGCTGGTCGAGAAGGATGAGAGCAACGAAGCCTTGGCCGAGAAGTTGCGCGTCTGCATGCAGTTGCGCTACGGCTCGGTCAAGCAGCGCCGCGTCCACTGACATTGTCGACCCAGGAAAAACGAGCCATGAACGTTCGCCGACTGCCCGTCCTCCTCCTCGCCGCTCTCGTCCTGGTGCTGAGCGCCTGCGGGGGCGGCGAGCGCGCCAAGCCCGCTCCTGGCGACGACCTCGCCCGCATCACGCAGAGCGGTGTGCTGCGCGTCGGCGTCAAGACCGACACCCCGCCGTTCGGCTTCAAGCGCGGCGAGACCCTGGCCGGCTTCGACATCGATATCGCCGACGCCCTGGTCCAGCAGATGGGCCTCAAGGACGTCACCTTCGTGCCGGTGACCTCGGCCAACCGTCTCGCCAAGCTGGAATCCGGCGAGGTCGACTGCGTCATCGCTTCATTGACCATCACCCGCACCCGGGCGCGCGAGGTCGACTTCACGATCCCCTATTTCCAAGACGGTCAGGCCCTGCTGGTCGCTGCCGAGTCGCCGGTGCGGTCCTACGTCGACCTCACGGGTCGCACGGTCGGCGCGGTGAAGGGCTCGACCAGCGCCGCAAACATGAAGCAGGTCGCGCCCGAAGCGCAGATCGTCACGTTCGACAGCTTCACCGCCCTGCTCGCCGGCCTCGAAGGCGGCAAGGTCGACGCCATCACCTCCGACCAGCTCATCCTGCAAGCGCTGGCCCAGACCGCCAAGACCCAAGGCCTGCGCATCGCAGGCGACCGCTTCAGCACCGAGCCCTACGGCATCGCCGTGCGTCAGAACCAGTCCCGCCTGCGTGGGGCGCTCGACGAGGCATTGCAAGGCATCTGGGAGAACGGCCGCTGGCAGCTGATCTTCGACACCTGGTTCGGACCACGCGCCAAGTTCCATACCAGTTCGACGTTCTCGATCACGCCCTACCCGCGCTGAACCCATGCTCTGCCCCAAATGGTTTGACGGTGCCGCTCAGCTTTCCGGCATCGGCACGGGCATCGATAGAGAGGTCGAGGTTGCCGGCCTCGACGTCGAACCCCGCGTACGAGCGCAGCAGCTCGTTGATGTCGACCAGGTTTACACCTTCGAGCGTTGATGATGCCGAGCCCGTAGGAGGGAGAGACGTCGGAGATTGATGTCCAGGTCGAGCGCCAGATGCACGGCGCGGTGGCCCTCCGGCTCATCGATCGGAGCGAAGACGCCACCGAGGGGGAAGCGCCAAAGCCGAGCACCGAGACGGCCAGGTTAGCTGCGCCAATCGGACGGTAAATACTTTCATGACAGCACTTATGCGTTTTTTGACGGTGTTGACCAGGCCCGTTCTGGCAAGGCCCTCACATCGGCTTGACCTTTAGCGTGGACGGTTCCCCATCGGCGGCCGCCAGAGGAAAGGGTTCGCGTGCGTCACGATCCGGACTGCGTCCGTTCTTTGTGACCAATCCGCCAAAGCGCTTCACGTGCCAGGAGCCCCCATGCCCGCAGCCCCCGATGCCTCCGCCGCCCCTGACCGCGCGCAAAGCGACAAGCAGGCGGTGGCGTGGTTGAGCCAGGCCTCGGCCGCGATCCGTGCCGAACTGGCCAAGGTCATCGTTGGCCAGGATCAGGTCATCGACGAGCTACTGATCGGCATCTTCGCCCGAGGGCATTGCCTGCTCGAAGGCGTGCCCGGTCTCGCCAAGACGCTGCTCATCAGCACCCTCTCCAAGTCGATGGACATGTCGTTCAAGCGGGTGCAGTTCACCCCCGACCTGATGCCGTCCGACATCATCGGCACCGAGATCCTGCAAGAAGATCCGACGACCAAGATGCGTCAGTTCAAATTCATGAAGGGTCCGATCTTCGCCAACATCGTCCTTGCCGACGAGATCAACCGCACGCCGCCCAAGACTCAGGCCGCGCTGCTCGAAGCGATGCAAGAGAAACGAGTCACCGCTGGCGGCGAAGAGCACAAGCTCGAACTGCCGTTCTTCGTGCTCGCGACCCAGAACCCGCTTGACCAGGAAGGCACCTACCCGCTGCCCGAGGCGCAACTCGACCGCTTCCTGTTCAAGATCTTCGTCGACTACCCCAGCGACGACGAAGAGATGGAGGTCATGCGCCGCGTTGCCAGCCCGACCATGGCCGCCAACGAGAAGTCGGTGCAGAAGGTGATGACCGCGCAGCAGGTGCTTGCCGTGCAGCAACTGGTGCTGCGCGTGCCGGTGGCCGAGCAGGTGCTGACCTATGCCAAGAACCTGGTCCGCGCCACCCGTCCCAAAGAGCCGGAAGCGCCCAAGTTCATCAAGGAATGGATCTCGTGGGGCGCCGGCCCGCGCGCCTCGATCAACCTCATCCTTGCCGCCAAGGCGCGCGCGGTGCTCTACGGCAACTACGCGGCGACCTGGGACGACATCGACGCGATCGCCGCCTCGGTCCTGCGCCATCGCATCGCCTGCAGCTACACCGC
>Ga0163144_10024075_pt1 | contig 11965 bp, 11 predicted proteins | sample OliLak19BULKMAT1_FD_123175 | JGI IMG/M metagenome (GOLD analysis project Ga0163144, IMG submission 123175) | Freshwater microbial mat bacterial communities from Lake Vanda, McMurdo Dry Valleys, Antarctica - Oligotrophic Lake LV.19.BULKMAT1 | ecosystem: Environmental > Aquatic > Freshwater >...
CCAGGGGGTCGGGCTGGCGGCCAGCGACGGCGTCTTTGAGGCGCGCGATGGTGCGGTCGACGCGGGTGCGGATGGTGGGGTAGGAGACGCCGTAATCGGACGCGAGGTCTTTGAGCGAGCCGGAATGCAGAACGAGTTGGGTGATGAGGTCTAAGTCCTCGCGCGGCAAGGCTTTGAGCGGGTGGTCGTTGGCGTTGCTGGCCGGATCAGGCACGCGGAGAGACTACCTGGTATTTTCGATTTGTCAAGTTTATGTTGCGATTTGTTGAGAGCGAATCAACCCTAAATCGCCGATCTCGGGCGGTTGGGCTGGCCGATCGGACACAGTTCGGTTCTCCAGAAAGGTCTCGACCGCCCGGGCGGCGTTGTCGGCGCCGTGCTCGGCGGCGATCGTCTGGCCGAGCACGCGGGCGCGGGCGGCCATCGCCGGGTTGTCCAGGGCGGCCCCGACGGCTTGCTCAAGCCGCTCGACCGTCAGAACGCGCCGGCCCAGCGTGAAGCCCACGCCCAGACGCTGGACGCGCACGCCATTGTTGAACTGGTCATGCGCGAACGGTGTGACGATGGTCGGCTTGCCAGCGGCCATGGCCTGGGCGATGGAGCCGATGCCGCCGTGAACGATCGAGAGTTGCCCGCGCGGCATGACCTGGGAGAACGGTGCGTAGGGAACGGCGATGACGCCGGGCGGGAGGTGCGCCGGGACGTTGTCGGACTTGCCGCAGAGCAGCACGCCCCGGGAGCCGGTGCGTCGGCAGACCTCGGCGGCGTGCCTGTAGAACTCCCCCGCGACGTGGACGGCGGTGGTGCCCAGAGCAAACACGATGGGAGGTGGGCCTTCATTGAGGAAGCCATCGAGTTCGGCCGGCATCGGGCGGTGTGCGCCGCCATCGAACAGCGGGAAGCCGACGATGCGGGCGTGCGGAGGATCATCGGCCACGGGCGGGCGAAAGCTGGGGGACCACAGTCCGAGGTTCAGGTCCCCGCCACGGAAGTCGTGGGTGATGGCGTGGCGCTGCTTCGGGTATCCGCACGCGAGGCGGAGGCGGTTCATCTTCCAGGAGGCCAGGGCGATCGCGGGGCGCTTAAAGGTGCGGGCCAGGAAACGGGCGTTGCGGGCATCGTGGGCGGTGGGCTCGCGCTGCAGGGTGGGGATGGGGTCGGCGTCGGAGAACCAGATGGCGGGCTGCAGGGTACACGCGACGGCGGGCAGGCCGCGGCCTTTGGCGAGCCTCGGGGCAACCAAGCAGATCATGTGGTGGACAAGGAGGTCGGGCTTGAATGCGGTGATCGCGTCATCAAGCTCGCGGAGCAGGTCGGGGGTGTTCTCGAAGATCCACCGGAACACGTTGCGCGGGCCTTGGGTCGGGTGCATGAGTTGCATGTCGCGGATGAAGGAGGGAAGGTCGATGTGCGGGCCGTGCGGGAGGAAGGGAAGATCGGCGGCCAGAACGTCGGGCTGGAAATAGGGGTTCGTCAGGACGGCGACGTGGTGGTTGCGGGACTGCAGGGATTGGCCGAGCCCGAGGAAAGGGTGGACATCGCCGTGGGAGCCCGAGGTGAGCAGCAGGATGCGCATCACGGAGGGTAAGGAGGAGGCTCTGGGGCTGGGGCAAGAGGCGCAGAATCAGTCCTCAGTCGGTCGTCCTCAGTCCTTGGTGCTCGAGGCCGCGGGCCAAGGTTGGACGTGAGCTGGAGGGAACTGGACCGCGTGCGTGGGAGATGCCGCGCCCTGCGCGGCCTCGTCGCCGTCGGGTCGCGTTGGCGTGAGGACCAGAATGGCCTCCTCGCACTCGGGGAAGCGGTCCGTGGCGGGGGAGAGTTGGTGGCCGGTGATGCGGAACCCGCAGTTCCGCAGGACACGGATCGAGCCGAGATTGGTGCTGGCGGCGTGGGCGTGGAGGGGGCGGATGGGCATAAGTTGGAGCAAGAGGGTGAGAGCGCGGGTGGCGATGCCGCGGCCCCAGTGCTCGCGCGCGATCCAGTAGCCGACGGAATCGAGACCCTCCATCTTGAAGCACGAGATGTGGCCGACGGGGACTTCCTCGACGAGGATGGCCAGGGCGGTGATGTCGGCGTTGGAGAGGATTCTTCCCCAGTGCGCGTTGAAGGCCTCTTGGGTGCGGGGGTTGACCACGGCCATGTGGTGTGCGGCGGGGTCTGATTCGTAATGGAAGAGGTGGGGGAGGTCGGCGGAGTGGATGGGGCGGAGGTGGACGGTCGGCGGGCAAGTGTGGGTGTCTGGAAACACGGTGGAGGGTATTGGGAGGATGAGGGGGGAGGTTGGGTTGGTGTGCTCGTTGGACCGACGGAGCCGCGGACCTTCCTGGAGTCTGTACCGATGCGGGACGGGCCGGAAAGCCCGTCCCCCCGGGTGGGTTCGCCCCGGGCGGGGGGGTCGGCGTGCTTGGCTTGGGGGGGAGCCGGGATACACTCCGGTCCTTCTCCGGAGAGGTGTCCGAGCGGCTGAAGGAGCAGCACTGGAAATGCTGTACACGGGCAACTGTGTCGGGGGTTCGAATCCCCCCCTCTCCGCTTGGTTGCCGAGCTTGTGTCGCGTTGGAAGAGCGGTGCGTTGACGGCTGCGCGTCACTCGCCGCGCAGGCGGGCCAGCAGCGGCCAGGTGAGGCCGCACGCGGGGCAGCGTGCCGGGCCGAGGCGTCGGCCTGCGAGGCGGCTGGGCGCAATGGGCTGCTCGAGCCCGCTCAGATCGAAGCCACATGCGGCGCAGCGTCCGACGCGTGTGCGCGAAGTGTCGGTGCGGTAGCGCTGGGTGCGGGCGATACCGAGAGTGCCCAGGGCGATGACGCCCGCGAGCCCCAGCACGCCGAAGACCGCGCAGGTCGCGCCGCTGCCGCTTCCGGCCATGCCCAGCACGTTGAACAGACCGAAGAAGAGGATGAACGGCATGGCGCGGTCGAGTCGGGAGCCGCGCTCGTCCAGCAGTCCGGCTCTGAGCGACACCGGCGACTTGCCGTAGCGGTCGCGCACGACCATCTGGTGGCGAAGCGTGGCGCAGCCTGCGGCCTGGTACTCGGGGGATGAGGCGTCGCGATCGACCCGCTGAGTGATCGGATCCCGGGTGAGGAGGCCGAGGTCGGGGGGCGGCATGGCGCGAGCCAGGTGCGTGCGGAGAGGGGCCGCGTTCTTCGCCTTCCCGGCGGAGAGCGATCCTTGGGTTCGCCGCCCGAGTCGGTTGAGTTGGCGCGATCAGTCCATCGGGCGATACAGGTCGATCACCTTCCGCACGTGGTGGGGCTTGGGGATGTTTTTGGCGTTGATCTCGACGCCGGACTGGGCGGAGGAGGAGATGCCCATGGTGCCGACGTTCCAGATGCGGTTCCAGAAGGACTGGTCGACCTGGACGTTGCGGATGTTGTCGTGAACGACCTCGGAGGTGTTCTTGCGCAGGATGCCAAGGTGCAGGACGGAGCGCTTGTTGGTGATCTCGAGGGTCTCGCCGTAGGTGAGAAACTTCCACACGCCCAGCCAGCCGCCAGCGATGAGGGCCAGAGCCCAGACGGCGATGGCCAAGGGCAGACCCAGGCCCAGCGTGCCGGCGGCGATCACGTCCCCGAAGATGGCGCCACCGATGAAGACCAGGAACAGGAACGAGATCAGGAGGGGGTGAGCGCGGAACATGGACTGGCGGACGATGAGGACGCGCTGTTCCGCGCCGTGATCGGGGGGGAACCCCGCGGCCGCGGCCCGGTCGGACTTGCTGGGCACGAGGTTGGTGTCCCCGCAGGAGGGGCACTCAACCTTCTGGCCGGCCTTGGAGGCGTCGACCTCGATGGCGCGTTCGCACTTGTCGCACTTGATCTTGATCATGCCGGCGTGGCTCCGTGGGGGGGCGTGAGAGGGGAAGGTTAGCGGGTTCGCCGTGGGATTGTTGGGAGTCGACGGCGGTTGGTGTCGCGGAGTGACGCAGTGGGACGTCGCGGAGTGACGGAATGAGAACTGGCGGAGTGGCGAAGCGGCAGGGTGGCCGAGTGAGGACGGGGTTATCGGGGCTTGCGGCGGGGCCGTGGGCGTTTGGGAGTGGTGGAGGTTGGGGTCAGGGCGATGGTGAGCGCAGTGGGGGGGGTGTCGAGGTTGGTGCCGCGGTGGGTGCGGAGGAAGGTGAACAGGGCGTCGACGTGGGCGTGGAGTTGCGGGAGTGTGGCGGGGTCGAGGGGGAGGATGACGGTCTCGACGCGCAGGCGCTTGGCGGATTCGGGACCCTCGTCGAGGCCGCGGATTGCGGCGGCGCGGGCGCGGCGCATGGCGGGCGATCGCTTGGAGCGGTCGAGGCGCAGACGCGTGCGGACCAGGGCGTAGACCGTTTGACGGGTCTTGGCCGTGGGGCGGATGTCGTGGACGCGGATGAGCCCGGCCCTTTCGAGGATGCCGATGTGGTGGTAGAGGGATTCGGGCGAGCGGGCCAGGCGATGTGCGATGTCGCGAATGGTGGAGGGGCCGAGGATCAGGAATGACTCCATGATGCAGGTGCGGACGGCGGGGCTGGGTTTGCCGTCGGGCGTGTCGCCGCAGGAGCCGGTGGGGCACATGGGGATGGGGCCGGAGTTCCGGGCGACGACCGGGGGCGTGCCGAACCTGTCGCCGATCTGGCCGGCGGGCAATGCGCACTCGGATATTGAGGATCTGGCGCGGTACGCGGCGTTTCACCTGGCCGGGTTGCGCGGGGCGGATGGGGTGCTCAAGGCGGAGACCGTGGCGGCGTTGCACCAGCCCGCGCCCGGGAGGCGCAGGCGGGTGGATTTGAGGGGTACGCGATGGGGTGGGCGATGGAGCAGTGGCCGCGGGCGGGCGTGATGAGCCACGCGCACAACGGGAGCGCGGGGACGTACGACGCGACGATCCGGCTGTTCCCGGCGCAGGACTTGGCGATCGTGACGCTGATGAACGTGGGCGAGCCGGGGGACATGCTGGCGCCGAAGGTGGAGCGGGCGATGTATGGGCGGTTCGGGGAGTGAGGGCGGACAAGGGGCGGGGCGGGGTGCGCCGGGCGGGCGTACGATTCATCGTGCGCGATCCGAGCCCGTATCGTCTGGACCAGACGGCGTTTTCGGTCGTGCCGCTCGATCGCCAAGGTGATGACGGTGCCTACTGGGCGACCAGAAATCCCGAGGAACGGATGCGGGCGCTGGAGTATTTGCGGAGGATGGCGCACGCAGATGCCGCTACCGCAAGACTTCAGAGAGTTCCGACTGTTGTGAGGCTTGGCGAGAAGTGATGGGAGTGTCAAGAAGTCGCCGCGCAGTCACCTCCAACCAGAGGACTCACCGCAGAAGCGCAGAGAACGCTGAGACACCCGGCTCGAGTGCAATCCTCCGCGCTCGCTGCGACCCTGCGGTGAATCCTCTGCTCCGTAGGCACAAGGCGAAATCCGTCTGACCCGACGCCAGATTCCTCGGACTGCAACGCGAATCAGAGCCCGATCTACATCATCTCCCGCATCGCCTTGACGATGGCCTCCGCGGTGCGGACGTTGACCAGCCCGGCCTTGGCGTCAATCGGAGGGCGGGTGCCGGTGCGGACGGCGGTGAGGAACTCGGTGAGCTCGAAGGTGAGGGGGTCGGTCTCGTCGATCTCGAGGGGTTCGATGTTGACCAGCTCGTTCCACTTGAGGGCCGTGAGGTCCTTGCCCTGGCGGAGCTGCTCGGTGACCTCTCGCATCTGGGTCTCGTTGGCGATTCGGCGGATCATCGTGCCGCTCTTGGCGGCGTAGTCGATCTTGACGTAGGCGTTCTCGCCGGTGATGCGGGTGACGCGCTCGGTCTTGAGCGCGAGGCGGCTGGCGGAGATGTTGGCGACGCACGATGGCGAGGTGGCGGTCTTGCGCCAGGTGAGGCGGGCGTTGCACACGTCCTCGAAGGGGGTCACGACGTTGACGCCGGCGGCGGCGATGTCGTCGGGCATGCGACCGTCCATGAGCCAGAGAACCACGTCTAGGTCGTGGATCATCATGTCCATGACGACCCCGATGTCGACCGAGCGGAAGGTCATGGGGCTGACGCGGTGGACCTCGATGAACCGGGGGACGATGGGGTCGCCCTTGGCGGTGGCGGCCTTCATCGCGCGGATGGCCGGGTTGAACCGCTCGATGTGGCCGACCATGAGCACGGCGTTGTGCCGCTCGGCGAGTTCCTTGATCTTGAGCGCCTCGGCGGCGTCACCGGCCAGTGGCTTCTCGATCAGGCAAGCGATGCCGGCTTCCAGGAAAGGCGTGGCGGTGCGAAGGTGGGCGGTGGTGGGGACGGCGATGGTGACGGCATCGACGCCGGCGGCGATCAGGTCGGCTTCGGAGGTGAAGGCCTTCCCGCCGTGCTCTTCGGTGATGGCCTGGGCGCGGTCGAGGTTGGTGTCGACGACGCCGACGAGTTTGGCGCCGGGAAGTTTGGAGTAGACGCGGGCGTGGTGCCGACCCATGCGTCCAACGCCCACCGTGCCGCAGCGGAGGGTGCGGAGGGCCGGAGCGCCAGCGGGCTTGTCGACAACGGGTTGAGCTTGGACCATGGCGTTTCCCACGAGCGAGGGGAGAAGATTCACGGCAGAGGCGCACAGAGCGCGGAGGCAGGCCGGATGAAGGGAAGCCACGGGCGGTTGTGGCCCCGACTGGCCCGGATTTCGCCGCGCTCTTTGCGTCTCTGCGGTGAGTCCTTGGTTGGATGACCCCATGCGGACGGAGTGACAAGGCCGCCGGCATGGAGCCCGGGTACAGGGGGGAAGGGAGCGCGGCTCAGTCAGCCGGCCCCCAGAGCGGATCCACCGGAGCCGGGCTTAGACCGCGCCAGCCTCGATGAGCGCCGACGCGAGCTGCTCCTTGCTGGTCAGGCCCACGATCTTCTTGGACACCTTGCCGCCCTTGAAGACGATGACGGTGGGGATCGCGGAGATGCCCAGGGTCGCGGCCGCCTCCTGGTTGGAGTCGATGTCGAGCTTGCCGACGGTGGCCTTGCCGGCGAACTCTTCGGCGATCTCGTCGATGGTCGGGCCGAGCATCTTGCAGGGCATGCACCACTCGGCCCAGAAGTCGACGAGGACGGGTTTGTCGCTGCCCAGAACCTTGGCCTGGAAGTTCGAGTCCGTGAACGCGACGACATGTTCGCTGGCCATTCGAAGCTCCTGCGCGGCGTTGTGCCCGCGTACGGGGACGGGCCGAGAGGCCCGGTGGTGAGTCTATTCTGCCCCACAGATGATTCAACCAATGGGAGGGGGCTGGTGTTCCGGTTGCGGAGGATAGAGGCTTGCGTCCACTAACGGGGGAGAGGCACGAGGCATTCAGCACCCGGCACTCGGGGAGCCCGACGGGGGGTGATTTCCGGCGGTTGCCCAGTGCCCAGTGCCTGGCTTCTCTGCCGCCTGCCACGCACGGAACGCCTGCGCGTGTTCGGCGACGTCGTGGACGCGGAAGATGCGGACGCCGCGGGTGGCCAGGTGGAGGGCCAGCGCGATGGAGGCCGGGAGGCGTTGCGCTGGGGTGGTGTCGCGGGCGGGGTCGCCCAGGCGTCCGACGAAGGACTTGCGGCTCAGGCCGACGAGGATGGGGAAGCCGGTGTCGAGCAGGGCGTCGATGGCGTGGATGAGGTCGAGGTTCTGCTGGACGGTCTTGCCGAAGCCGAACCCGGGGTCGAGGGCGATGCGCTCGGGGTTGATGCCGGCGTCGATGGCGGCCCGGGCGCGCTCCAGGAGGAAGTCGCGGACGGACTTGACCGCGTCGCCGGTCATGGGGGGGGCGGTGTAGCGGTCGGAGTACGAATCGGCGGTCGGGGGCAGGGCGCGGTGCATGAGGATGAGGCCGCAGTTGTGGTCGGCGGCGACGCGGAGCATGTCGGGCGACTCGAGGGCGGCGGACACGTCGTTGATGGCGTGGAAACCGTGGGCGAGGGCGTGGCGTGCGACGGGTGCGAGGGTGGTGTCGATGGAGAGGTGAGTCTGTGGAAGAGCGGGCTGTGCCTCGCGCTCGCGCAGGACGTGGTCGAGGCGGCGGATCTGTTCGGCGGCGTCCACGCGGGTGGAGCCGGGGCGGGTGGATTCGGCGCCCAGGTCGAGGATGCAGGCGCCATCACGGAGCATGGAGTGGGCTGTTGAAACGGGGGCGTCGAGCACGCGGCTGGGGGCGTGGAACGAGTCCGGCGTGAGGTTGAGGATGCCCATGAGACGGGGGGTGGAGAGGTCGATGGCGATGTCGTGGCGGAGGAGCCAGCGGACGGCGCGGGGCATGGGGGAGGATAGGGTTGTGGTTGCGCAGGGCGACTCCGCTCCCCCTCCGGGTGGCCCTCGGGGCAGGCGAGATGGTGTACGGCTCTCCGCGATGGCGCTGCGCCGCACCCGTAGCGACACCCCGCGCCCCCGTTGGGGCCGGGCTCCCGCCCGCGGCTCGGGCCGGAAAGAGGAACCCCGGGCTTGCGCCCGGGGCTCGTGACGGTGGTTGAGTTTGTCGAGCGGTTTTAGAAGCCGGAGTCGTCGTCCGCGGCTTCGTCCTCGAAGCCTGCGCCGCCGCCCTGCATGGCCTGGAAGTAGGCGGCCAGCTCGCTGACGGTGATGATGACGTTGGTGGGCAGGAAGGTGCGGATGCGGACGCCGCCGTTGAGCGAGCCGATGGCGACGGGGACGCTGCCGACGTTCTCGGGGATCTCGACGTCCATGTCTTGGCCCATCATGCCCATGACGGAGGTCACAGTGTTGAGGATGTTGCCCACGCCGATGTAGAGCTCGGCAATGTTGCCCGACGGGATGTTCTCCGAGACGCCCGCGATGTCGGCGTGCTCGGAGAGGCCATTGCCATTGCGAGCGGCATTAATGGCGGTCTCCAGGAGTCGGCGATTCTGGCTCATGGTGCCGACAACCCCCGACTCGATCTCGGCCATGTAGCCGGCGGGTCCGCCGGAGGCGCCGAAGAGGCCCATCAGGCCCATCTGCATCTGGGACGCCATGGGGGAGTCGGGGTCCATCTCCATGGCCATGGTCCAGGAATCGACGGGAGCGCCGGCGACGGTAAGGGCGTCGGGCGTGTAGGTGGTGCGCATGGTCATGCCCTGGTTGTCCTGGCCGTTGGCGGCGGCCAGGGCCTCCTCGTTGGCCTCCAGGACCTGCTCGGGTTCATTGGTCTCGAGGTACATGGCGGTGTTGGAGAAGAGGCCACCCGAGAGCAGCGCGGCGGAGTTCCCGATGACGATCGCGCCGCCGTCGGCGGCCTTGAGCATCTCCATGATCTGGCTGGGGGCAGCGTCCGAGAGCATCTCCTGGCGGAGGGCACCCAGGTTGGCGATGATTTTCTGGACGCCGGGGTGGGAGGTGTCGAACGCGCCGGCGAGCAGCACGGGGACGGAGGGCAGGTGGCCCAGCAGGCCGTTGGCATCGCCCTCATCGGCGAAGAAGCCGGCGAGCTCGGAGTCATCCTCGAACTGGGCGGCGATGTCGATGGCGACGCCCGCGTCGTCGATGCGCAGGCCGATGAGGCCGACGCGGCCATCACGGAGGAAGGACTCGACGAAGGTGCGGGCGATCTGGGCGCCCATGACGCCCTGCTCGCCGCCCATCTGCTCGGCCTGCGCCAGACCCTCGTCGAACTTGGTCATGAAGTCTTCGCCGAGCATCTCCTTGCAGGCCTGGATGTCGCACATGAGCACGAGGTTGCAGTCGTCGGAGATCGTGGAGCCGACGTTGCCGGACCACTCGGCGAGGGCCTCGCCCTGGCCACCCTCGTCGTCGATCGACTCGATGGTGTCCTGGTCGGGGCCGACGGCGACAAAGCCGTTGGAGAGCCGCCGGGCGAAGGCGGGCGAGCCGTTCATCTCGAAGGAAGCGATGTCGGCCTCGGGGTCACCGCCGAAGTTGGTGATGAAGGCGTTGTAGTCGGTGAACTCGGCGATGAGGGCGATGGCACCCCGGCCCGACTGGAGGGCTTCCATGTCGGCGGACATGATGACGAGGGCGGCGGAGCCGTCGGCCTTGACGCCCATGCCGCCCATCATCATGGTGCCCATGGCGATGTTCTGGGCGACCTCGTCCATGCCTAGGGCCTCGACCAGGGCTTGGACGTTGCCGCCCAGTTCACCCACGTTGTCGACGGCGGCGACCATGACCGCGCCCTTGGGGACGAAGTCCAGGGCCGGCGGCGCGGCCAAAGTGGAGGAGGTGAGGGCGGCGCCAGCGGCGAGGGCGAGGATGGTCGTCCGACGGGTCATGCGGGGGCTCCGGGGTTGGAAAGGCGTTGGGGTCTGAGATCAGGAATCGGAGATTGGAGAGTGCAGAGTGGAGAGCGGGCGTCACGGCGTGTGCGCGACGGCGTAGGTGGTACAGGGACTGGACGCAATCCGATGCAAAGGCGATGGTTGGGGTGTGGGGCCGCAGTGGGCCGGGGGGCGAGTATAGGGGTGTGTGCGGTGAGGATCGGCTGCCGCGCGAGGTGGCCGGTGAGGGTTGATCGGAAGTCACGCCTTGGGATTTCAGTGAATGGATGCCGAACCGACGGATTCTGAAGAAGGCATCGCGGCGGAAGGCATCGAGGCATCCAGTCAGACCAGCAGCGCCGCCGGTTTCTCCAGCAGACCCTTCACCGTCGCCAGATACCCCGCGGCCATCGCCCCATCCACAACCCGGTGATCGCTCGACATGGTCATCGACATCACCTGCCCAACCACGATCTTCCCGTCCCGCACCACCGGCTTCTCGATCGCGGCTCCAACCGCCAGAATCGCCACGTTGGGCGGGTTGATGATCGCGTTGAAGTGCGCTACCCCGAACATGCCCAGGTTCGAGATGGTGAACGTCGTATCGCTCATCTCCTCGATCGTCAGGCCCTTCTCACGGGCCTTGGTCGCCAGCCGCTTGGACTCGCCCGAGATATGCCGCAGCCCAAGCTGGTCGGCCCCGCGCAGGCTGCCGACCACCAGCCCGCCGCCACGCTCCTGCGGCAGCGCGATCGCGATCCCGACATTGATCGACCCCATGATCTCAACCGCCGGGCCCTCCTTCCCGCGCTCAACCCACCTGCTGTTGACAAACGGGTGCTCGTGCATCGCCAGGGCGCAGGCGCGGACCAGGAAGTCGTTGACGGAGAGTTTGACGCCGCCCGCGCCCGACAGGCCCGCGAGCTGCTGGTTGAGCTGGGCGCGGAGGGTTTGCAGCGCGTCCATATCCACATCCACCGTCACCTGATAGTGGGGGATGGTGGTCTTGGACTCGACCAGGCGCTTGGCGATGGTGGCCCGCATGGAGGACAGGGGGATGAGTTTGGCTTCGAGGGTCGCGCCGACCGCGGGCAGGGGCTTGGTGAGGGCGCCGTCGTTGGCGGGGGCCGCAGGCTGCTTCTGGCGGGCCGCGGGGGCTGAGCCGGCGGCTTCGACGTCCTTCTTGACGATGCGCCCGCTGGGGCCGGAGCCGGAGAGTTGGGACAGGTCGACGCCGGTCTCGGCGGCGACTTTGCGGGCGAGGGGGGAGGCGAAGATGCGATCGCCGGCGTGGGAGCCGTTGGTGGAGGGCTCCGGGGCCGGCGCGGCGGGTGGGGCCAGGGTGGCGGTGGCACCGGCGGTGGGGCGGGAGGGTGCGGAGGCCGTGGAGCCCGCGGCCTTGGCCGCAGGGGCCTGATTCGTGGCGGCGGCGGGGGCGGGCGAGCCGGCGGCAACGTCCTCGCCATCTTTGGCGATGACGAGGATGATGGTGCCGACGGGCACGGCCTTGCCCTCGGGCGAGGCGATACTGGCGACCGTGCCCGTGTCGAAAGACTGGAGTTCCATGGTCGCCTTGTCGGTCTCGATGTCCGCGAGGACCTGGCCGGCCTGGACTTTGTCGCCGGGCTTGACATTCCACTTGACGACGGTGCCCTGCTCCATGGTGTCGGAGAGGCGCGGCATGGTGACGTTGATGGGCATGGAATGCGCTCCGGGAACCCCAGTTTAGGGCGTACCCCCTCGCCCCGCCGACCCCCGAGCTCACCACAGAGGCACAGAGCAGACCACAG
>Ga0163144_10024076_pt1 | contig 11964 bp, 10 predicted proteins | sample OliLak19BULKMAT1_FD_123175 | JGI IMG/M metagenome (GOLD analysis project Ga0163144, IMG submission 123175) | Freshwater microbial mat bacterial communities from Lake Vanda, McMurdo Dry Valleys, Antarctica - Oligotrophic Lake LV.19.BULKMAT1 | ecosystem: Environmental > Aquatic > Freshwater >...
GCGGCCACGTGAAAGACTACCGGTAAGCCGTGTGCCGGAAATCGGCACGCACGGTTTGAAAGGGGGTCCTACGGAAATGGCCGCGGACGCTCGCGGATCAGGAAAGTAGGATCTACCAATGAAAAGACCATCGGTCCGTTGGGCGCTCGCAAGCCTTTCCCTGTCCATGCTGCTGCCCTCACTCGACACCAGCATCGCGAATGCGGGTCTGCCCACCCTGGCGCATGCGTTCACCGCCTCGTTCCAGCAGGTCCAGTGGATCGTCCTCGCTTACCTCCTCGCCATCACCACCTTGATCGTCAGCGTCGGCCGGCTGGGGGACATCATCGGCCGAAGGCGATTGCTGCTGCTTGGCATCTCCCTGTTCACGATGGCTTCGCTCCTGTGCGGCATCGCGCCGACGCTCGGGCTGCTGATCGCCGCCCGGGCGGCCCAGGGTCTGGGTGCCGCCATCATGATGGCCCTTACGGTGGCCTTTGTCGGCGAGACGGTTCCGAAGGAGAGGACCGGCAGCGCCATGGGTCTGCTCGGAACGATGTCCGCGATCGGCACCACGCTCGGCCCCTCACTCGGCGGTGTCCTGATCGCCGGGTTCGGCTGGCCGACGATCTTCCTCGTCAATGTGCCGCTCGGCCTCGTGAACCTCGTTCTCGCGCACCGCTACCTTCCAGTCGATCTCCCTGAAGTGAGGGCGGCTCGGGTGGGTTTCGACCCAGTCGGGACGCTGCTGCTCGCCCTGACCCTTGCCGCCTATGCGCTTGCCATGACCACGGGCCACGGCCACCCAGGTCCGTCCAATCTGGCCCTGCTCCTGGCTGCCGCCATCGGCGCCGGGTTTTTCGTTCGGGTCGAAGCGGGAGCGGAATCGCCATTGATTCGGCTGTCGATGTTTCGCGACAGGGCACTGAGCGCGGGTCTTGCCATGAGCGCACTCGTATCGACGGTGATGATGGCGACCCTGGTGGTCGGGCCGTTCTACCTCTCCCAGGCGCTCGGGCTCCAAACCGCGATGGTTGGACTCGCGCTGTCGGCGGGCCCGCTGGTCGCGGCTTTGACCGGAGTGCCCGCGGGTCGTCTCGTGGATCGCGTCGGCGCACACCGCATGACCATCGGAGGGCTTGTGGGGATCGCGGGAGGCGCGTTCGTTCAATCGATGATGCCGGCGGGGTTCGGCGTCTTTGGCTACCTTGCCCCCATTGTGGTCATGACCGCGAGCTACGCTTTGTTCCAGGCCGCCAACAACACCGCGATCATGGCCGAGGTCCGCCCAGACCAGCGCGGCGTCATCTCCGGCATGCTCAGCCTATCGCGCAATCTCGGGCTCATCACCGGCGCCTCGGTCATGGGTGCGGTGTTCGACTTCGCGGCCGCGACCGCCGACATCACTACGGCACCTCCCGAGGCGGTTGCGACCGGGATGCACACGACGTTCGCCGTCGCGGCGGGATTGATCGTGTTGGCGCTCGCGATCGGGCTCTCAATCCGTGCCGGCAACCTCCCCCTCCTCGCGCTGCGGACCCCGAAGCTCGTCGATTGAACCCTCCCGGAACGAGGTGTCCCGCGCGCCGGACCCAACACCTGCGGCTTGATCGCCGCCGAGGGCTCGGTTCTAATCGCCCGGCAGTCCGTGGTGAAAGTCGACCGCGAGCGAAAGTGAGAGATTGTTCGTCAGATCAAGGCGCCGAACCGGAGGAATACCCTGGAGTATCTCAAGGTTTGGCAACGCGGAGCTCTGCGGAAAAGATCATCTTTCGACGCGGAGAGACTTTCACCACGGGCTGCTAGCCTCAGCGGCGAGCAAGCCGGGGTGCGGGAGGTGGCCGTGGCAATTCGATGTGTGCGTTTCGACGGGCAGGGCGCCATGCGCGTTCTGGCGGACGTGGCGGAGGCGGTGCAGAGCCTCGCCGAGCCCGGGTTCGTGTGGTTCGACGTGGGCGGCCCCCGCCCCGAGGAGTTGACGCCGCTCGGCGCGGCCCTGAACCTGCACCCGTTGAGCCTCGAAGACTGCCTGGACGAGAACCAGATCCCCAAGCTCGACATCTTCCCGAACTACAGCTTCCTGCTCTTCAACCATCATGTCCCGCCTGAGCGTCATCATGACCGTCTTCATGCCCCTGACCCTGCTTGCGGGCATCGGCGGGATGTCGGAGTGGACGATGATGACGGGTGCTGAGAACTGGCCCATCGCGTACTCACTCTTCCTGCTGGGGATGGTCGTGATCGGCGGGCTCAACCTCATGCTGCTGCGATGGCTGAAGTGGCTATGACCCTTCACGCGACGCATTCCTTCCTGCCCGCGACCGAAGCCGAGGCCGCGGACAGGCTGACCCTTCACGCCGCTCAGCCCATCCGCGAACGGACGTTCCGCTGCGGCCATCCCGACATCAACGGCCATCACCACCTCCTGGTGACGCGCAAGCCCGAGAAACTCGCGGTCGCGAAGTAACAGGTTGCCTGGGTTGAGCGTGCGCCGGCTCCCCGCACTCGCGTCGCTGGCCCTCGTGGTGGCGGCGTTCGTGACGCGGGCCGCGCAAAGCCTCGGTTACGACGAGCTGTTCACGCTGTGGGTCGCATCGATGCCCTTGAGCGATCTCATTCATCAGGCGAACGTCGATGGCTTCACGCCGCCTCTGTTCTACGCGCTCGTCAAGCTTCTCTTGATCGTCGGCCTCGTCAACGAGGATCTGCGTGTTCTGCCCGCGTTGTTCGGCGGCCTTGCTGCCTATTCTGGCCTGCGGGCCGCGGGGCACCTCTTCGGTCCGGCCGCCAGATGGCTGGCCCTGAGCGTGATTTGCGGCTCGGCTTACCTGTTCACATTTGCCCAGGAACTGCGGCCCTACTCGGCGCTCCTCGCTTGTGGGTTCTACTTCCTGGGTCGGTTGGGCGGCCCCGCCAGTGAGAAAAGCGACATTCGGGCCGCCTTGGCCGCCCTGGTCGCCACCTCCTTGTCGTACCTGGGCCTCACCCTCGTGGTGGTGTGGGTCCTTGAGTGCGGTCGGCGGAGATCCCCATCTCAACTTGCTCTTGTGTGTCTCGCGTCTCTCGGCCTGTGCGCGGCCGGACTCGAGAAGGCCGTCGGACTTGCCGCGGCCGGGGTGCAATCGCGCATTGTGTGGCTCCAGGCCTTGCCCTCGCTGTCCGCCACTTTCTTTGGGCTCGCGCCAACTCCTTACGATGTCAGGACAGAGGTCGCGAGCTTGATTCTCCTGGCCGGTCTGATGGCTGCGGTGTGGCGAGCCCGGGCCGTCCCCTCCCTTGCTTTCCTCGCGCGAGCCTTCGTGATCTGCGCCGTTAGTGTGATCGCTTTGGATGTCGTGGTTCCCATCGGCTTCGCTCCCCGTTACCTTGCTCTTCCGATGGCCGCGCTCCTCTTGCTGATCGTGGGAACCCTGCCTCACCTCGGACGCGCGGGATCAGTCATCGCCCTCCTCTTCCTGGGAGCGAACGGCTTCGCCGTCTACCGCTACCTCACGGTCGAGCCTCCCGCGCGCGAAGACTGGCGAGGAGCGATGGCCCGGCTCGACGAGCGCCTTGGATCCAAGGGTGTCCTGATCGCGTTTCCGTTTCATCACACCGCCGTGGCCGCGCATGCGTACGCTCCGAGGCTCACCCTGGCCGGCGGCTACACTTCCAGAACGGGGCCGGTCTTCTGGTACGAACCACCGGCGGCCTTCGCTGGCTACGATTTCTCGGGGCTGACCCCCCTCAGCGATCCGAACGAGGCGCTGCGCAGGCTTTCGGCCGCCACCGACGTGTGCGTCCTCAGCGACGAACCGGATACGAGCAAGACGGCATCCGTGTTCGGCGTCTTCCAATCTCTCGGTGGAACGGAGCCCTTCTCGACCGGGGACCCCCGCCTGCGCGCCCTCTGCCGTCCCAAGGGGTGACAGCCTTGCGAGCGGCCTACTTGGCAGTAGCAGTCTGTGGTGAAAGTCGACCGCGAACGAAAGTGAGAGATTGTTCGTCAGATCAAGGCGCCGAACCGCAGGAATACCCTGGAGTATCTCAAGGTTTGGCAACGCGGAGATGGCGGAAAAGATCCGCTTTCGCCGCGGAGGGACTTTCGCCACGGGCGGTTAGGGCACCGCGCGAATCACCGGCGGGTTGGTGGCCAGTGCGGTGCGGATCAGCGGCTCCATCGCGGCCTTGAGGTTTTCCGACGGCACGAAGCTCGTGGGCAGATCGGGCTGCTGGGTCATGATCAGGCCCGCGTAGCTGCTATCGGCCGCGATCCACGGCGCCCAGCCAAACTTGCCGGTACTCGACCAGCGGTTCACGGGGTTGGTCGCACTCGGCGCCTGGCCGTTTTCGGTCTCGAGCCAGTTACCGAAGCCGTAGTGGTACGCCTTGCCGAGGAACGTGTAGGCGCTGTATTCAATCGTCGTGGTGGGACCGAAGGCATCCGCGCGCTGCTGCTGGATGGTTGCCACCGACAACAAACGATTGCTGCCATCCACACCCTCGCGTAACTGCATCATCAGGAAGCGCGTGTACTCCAGCCCGGTGCAGGCCAGTGAGCCGGCCGGATTGGGGTTGGCCGATCCGCCATAGGTACTCAACGCATTCCAGCCAAGCGGCACGCGCAACTGCTCGTCGTACAACTGGCGCCAGGTCTTGCCGGTGGCCAGTTCCGCCATGCGGGCCGCAATGCGCAAGTGCGTGGAGCCACCGTAGTAGAAGTACGAACCGGACGGTGACGCCGTGGGCGACTGGTCGTCGTAGATGCGCTTGACCGCTTCATCGAGGGTGATCGATGTGTCTTCGGACCCCGGCACCTCGGAACTGATGCCCGAGGTAAAGCTCAACAGGTGCCGCACACGGATCTCGCCCATGTTGCCCGACCACGGCTGGCCCTGGCGGTTGATGAGCCGCGCCTTGGTCTGCGTGTCCAGCGGCAGCAGACCCTGCTCCGCCAGGCGCAGGAACACACTGGCACTGACCATCTTGGAGGCCGAGGCCACCGGCGCATAGGTGGTGTTGGTGAAAGCGCCAAAGCTGCGCGAATACACCACGCCGGCCGGCGTCATGACCTCCAGCGTGAGCCCGCCCGCGAACTGGGTTTGCGCGGACTGCATCGCCGCAGTTACCGAAGCCCAGGGGTCTGAAGGCGACGGCGGGGCACCCGAGCCGCCGCCGCAGCCACTGGCAAGGAGAGCACAACAAAGCAGTGCCGCGAGTTGACGCATGATCTGAGCCTTGTCATTTTGTGGTGAGTTTGTGGTCGACCGTTTGCGCGAGCTTGATCGGTGAAAAGGCCAAGAGCCGGGGTTCGGGGAAGAGGTGATGGGAAGTCTGACACACCCACCGACCCCTGCCCCCATGGGGAGGCCGTGACGGAGCGGTGCGCAAGCGTCCGGCCGGCATCGTGATCATCGATCCCGAGAAGTCGAAGGGCCAGGGCCTGGACCCGGACCTGGACCAGGACGCAAGGCGAGAGGCATAAAGGACGGCGACCCGGTCCGGGTCCTGGAACCATCGCGCCTCGGTCGTCGGCGCGGCTCAGATCACCGAGAGGCTCCCGCTCATGGAGTGGGAGTCAACGACCGGATGGGCGGATTTCGGCCCCCGGGGGATCACGTTTGAGTGGAGCGATCCCGATCTGGTGCTCGCTCAACTATCCTCCGCGCGCATGGCAGAGCGGCTGACCACCTTGGAGAGCCTCAAACTCGCGGTCCGCTCGAAGCGGCTTGCGGTGGTGGCTCTTCTGAGTTTCTCCTCCGGACTTCCACTGGGGCTCGTCTGGATTGCGATTCCCGTCTGGCTCAAGGACATCGGCGTCGACATCCGTGTGGTCGGGCTGCTGACCCTCTTTCAGGCGCCCTGGAGCTTCAAGTTTCTTTGGTCGCCCCTCGTGGACCGCTACGAGATTCCGCTCCTCGGCAGACGCCGGGGGTACATCCTGCTCTCGCAGATCGGGCTTTTCCTCACCGGTCTGGCCCTCACCTTCGTCTCGGACCATCCCGAACGATTCGCGGTGATCGCGTCATTGTGCTTCGCCATTGCCCTCATGGCCGCCACTCAGGACATCGCCTACGACGCGTACACCGTCGAGGTTCTGCAAGAGGGCGAGCAGGGGCTCGCGGTGGGCGCCCGCACCGCGATGTATCGAGTGGCGATGAATCTCTCCGGCGGTCTTGCCATCTCCCTCGCTGGTGTCTATGGCTGGACTGCGGTGAACGCTCTCCTCGCGTTCTGCTACCTGCCCTGCCTTCTGATCACCATGTGGGCGGACGAGCCCGAGGTCAAGCAAAAGGCTCCGACCACGCTGCGGGAAGCGGTGTGGGAGCCGTTTCTGGGGCTGCTGGCCCGGCCGCGCGCCATCGAGATTCTGGCCTTCGTAGTCCTCTTCAAGCTGGCCGACAACTTCGCGCAGTCGCTTCAGCGCCCGTTCTTCCGCGAACTTGGTTTCGACCTGTGGGATGTGGGCATCGTGTCGTCCACGATCGGGACCTTCGGCATCATGATCGGCACGGTCATCGGCGGTTTGATGACCAACAGCCTTGGCCTGGGTCGCGCGCTGTGGATCACCGGCTTCTTGCAGGCCTTCTCGAACGCGGGTTACGCGTGGGTCTCGGAATCGGGCCCGGTCTCGTGGATTCTGTATGCCGCGACCATCTTCGAATACATCTCGAGCGGCCTCGGCACCGGCGCGTTCGGCGTCCTGCTTCTACGACTTACTGAAAAGCGCTTTTCCGCCACTCAGTTTGCCCTCCTCTCCAGCCTGTTCTCTCTGCCGCGCATCTTCGCCGGGCCGCCTTCCGGGCTCCTCGCGGACACCATTGGTTGGACGAACTTCTTCCTCCTCACCATAGTGATGGCGATCCCGGGCATGGTGATGTTGTCGCGCTTTGTTCCGTGGAGCCAAGCCGAGCTGCGTTTCGAGACGCCCGAAGGCAACCCGCCTTCGTCCACGATGGATCGGGGCGCCCTGATGCGTCTGACTGCGGTGCTCGGCGCGATCTCATCGGCGCTCGCCATCGCCGCGCTGGCCGCCCTCGAGGCCATCAAAGTCTTCCGCAAGGACGCCACTTTTCCGTGGATGGCCGAGGTCATGAAGATCGTCATTCCGGGGACGATCGGTGAATGGCTGTCGCTGGTTGGGGCGGTGGCCGCGGGGCTGGTGCTGGGACTGACGTTGGCCGCGATGTGGTTGACGCGATTTAAAGACCGCGTTCAAGCGTAAGGCGGTCGAGGGTCGCGCGGAAGCCTCCGTCCACGGTCAGTGACAGCACATGAATTCCCGCCGGGACGGCACGGGCGGGGACACTCAGGCGGACTTCACCAAGGGCCTCGGTCATCTCGCTCACGGTCGTGGCCGCGCCGTTCAGTGAGATCCTTATTGTCCCCTGGCCGCGCAGACGAATGCGGATCACGAAATCGCCCCGGCCTGCGGACTTCACCGGGATGAGAATCCGGCCGGCGCCGTCAACATCGCGACACCAGCCCCGTTCGCAGGTGCGCCGATCCCCGAACCCCTCGAGAAGCAAGGCGGCGTCCTTTGAGAACAACGTCGGGTCATCACCGATCTCGATGGTGGCGGTCGATGAGCGAGGGTCCGCGAAGAGATCGTGACCCGCCACGGCGTCCCAGCGGTCGGCCGTGGTGTCGAACCGGCTCGCGAAGATCCAGTTCGCCGGCCAGGCGGCGGGTGTTCCCACAAATCGCGAGAGCAGGGCGGCTGAGTTTGAAGTCACCCGAGCAAACGAGACGGTGTCGTCGCTCGGCAGTTGGCGGCGACGGTACTGCTCCATGAAGAGCGCGTTCCAGAGAATCAGCAAACCGCCCGCGGCAGCGATCGCACGTTCGGGGTGACGCGCGGCCATCTCGCGGGCTTTCGAGAAGCAGTGGGCGAGACCGGGCAGGAGGAAGGGTAGCCACGTAATGGCGCGGGTCGACGTAAAGGCGCTCTCGATTTCGACGAAGAGAGCGAGGGTTCCGGGCACGAGGGCGGCGAGTGCGAGTCGCCTCATGCCCCGAGTCTCCACGCGTGGCCCGAGCAGGCCCAGATACCCGGCCCACAACAAAGGCGCGCCATAGAGAAGTCCGTCGGGCCCGAAAAGCGCAACCAGCAGGTGGTGGGGTCCGGCCGCCCACCCAGGGGCCCGGGCCGCTTCAAACGCGGTTGGGCCGAGGGCCAGAGCCGCGGCCAGGAAGAGTTGAGCGGGCGCGGGCGAAGGCTTCGCCGCGAGTACGCTAAAGGCCAGGCACGATCCGCCGAAGAGAACCAGGTTCGGCCAGTCCAGCGTGCGGCTGGGATTGAAAAACACCCCCGACGTCATGAGCGCAAGGGTGGCCCAGAACGAAACCGCCGCATCGAACGAACCGCGTAGACGCCGTTCCACCACCAGGCCGGCCCCGCCGACGACCAGTCCAGCTCCGATTGCCATTGGCCACGACGAGGACGAGGCGGCGATGAAACCCGCGGTGCCGAAGGCCAGCGCGCGCAGCCCCTGGGTTCGATCGGTCACGATCCCGACCTCAGGAAAACCGCGCGGTCCAGCCGAACCTCTGAGGACGTCTTGAGAGTGATCACGTTCGCGCCCCGCTTCCACACGTGTTGAGGCCCCTGAACCTTCGCTTCCTGCCACTCCCCTGACGTCCGGATCACGCCCACGCTGGCGCCGTTGATCGCGATCTCGACGTTCACCGACGCGCCTTCTGCAGCCCGGGTGAGGAAGGCGATCGTGAGGCTCTCGGGCAGGTCCAAGGAGACAATCATCCTCGCCTCGGAGTTGAATGCCCGATACAGGATCGGACCTTCCTGCCGCGGAGCCGAGAGACCATCGATGATCAGGCGCTCGTCGCCCTCCTCGCCGATCTCCGCCAGGCCGTTGAGGTTGTTCTGCTTGTAGAAGAGGTATTTCCCGGCCGCGAGGTCGAACACCGCGGGCGAGGTGTGGTAGCGGGCGGCGAAAATCCAGCTCGCCGGCCACGTGGTAGGGAAGCCGACATCGTGTGACAGAGCCTGGGCCGAGGCCATCGTTCGTGCGGCGAAGCTCAACCGCGCTCCGGCCTTCGCTTCGTCTGTCTGTATCGCGCGCACCCATGTGAGGTTCCAGGTGGCGCCGCCCAGTACCAATGCCGCCATCACCGAGGACGGATAGCGCCTGACGAAAGTGGCCGCGGCTTGCAGGAAGGCCGCGAGGCCCAGGGCAAACACGGGAAGCAGGCTGTCGAAGCGTCGATTCGAGAACGCCCCGCCCGACCACCAGTCGCCGCTGCAGGCGTTGACGTAAGTCATGATCAGAACCGGTGCCCAGAGGATGCCGAACCCCCGCGGGTTGCGCCTGGTGAGCGGGATGAGGCCCAGGAAACAGGCCCAGAACACCGGCGTCCACGACAGCAGGCCGTGTCGCGAGGAGAGCAGCGTGTTCAGCAGGAACGGCCGGTCGAGGCGAACGAAATCCGCGCCATGCGGGGGGTAGCGCAGGAGGTACTCTCCGTAGATCGCCTTCCACGCGAGCATTTGCGGCATGGCCCCGACGAAGACGCCGAGACCGATGAGCAGGCCGCGCCGGATGATTCCGCGGAGCGACTCCCGCCGATGCCAGGCGATCAACAGGTCGAGGGCGGGCAGAAGGAGATAAACGCCGTTCTGCCAGCGCACACTCATCCCCACCCCCAGCGTCAGTCCGATAACGAGAGCGCCCCCGGAGGAAGACAAGACCCCGTTCTGCCGCAGCACGAAGAACGCGGCGACCAGCATGACGGAAGCGGGGTGAGAGGTGAGCGGTTGTTCGACCAGGTACCACTGCAGAAACGATGCCCACCAGAGGATAAGGGTTGCTCCACCCGCGAGCCGGTCTCCGAAATGACGCCGCAGGAAGGCGTGGATGAGGAAGACCGCCGCGACGCCATAGGAGAAGGAGCCAAGGGCTACGGCATTGAGGTGGAGCGGACCGTATCCGGAGGTGTTGACTTCGAGGCCCGCGGCCTGCATCGTCGCGGCCAGGCCGTCCGCGGCCACGAAGAAGGGTGTCCACAAAAGACCGGGGCCCACCGAATAGATGCTTCGCCGATAGCCCGTATCGGTTGGGACGCTGAAGTCGCCGCGCTTGAGCAGATCGTAGTGCTCGTACTCGTTGGCGAAGTTGAGGTCGGCGTCGCGCACCAGGGAGCGGGTGTAGACGAAGTAGTACACCGCGTCGCCCGTGATCCTCCGCCCGATGAAGTGAAGGTGAAAGAGGGACGGAAAGATCGCGAGCATGAGGAGGATCTGGCCCGCGGAAAGACGTCGCTCGGCGTGGGCAAGGACTCGGAATCGAAAGAGAAGGGTCGCGGCGAGGAGCACCTCCCGGAATACGAAGGCGGCGGGGGAGGGTTTGGCCGCGGGCGTGAGGATCGACAACCCTCCCGTCACCACAACCAGAACGAGGTCCACGAAAAGAACCGCGCACGCGACGGTGGCGATCGTCCGAAAGACGCGCTCCGTTCCTTGATCCTCGTTCATCGGCCGGGAGTCTAAAGACCCGGAGCGGTTTTCAGAGTGCGGTGCGGTAAAGTAGGTACATCTCTACAATCTGAGCCTCGCCATGACCATCACCACACTTTCGAGTCGTCAGTTCAACCAGGACGCCAGTAAAGCCAAAAAGGCGGCGAAAGCAGGTCCGGTTTTCATAACGGATCGAGGTCGTCCGGCTCATGTTCTTCTGACCTTTAACGCCTACAAGAAGATCACCGCCAAGGCGACCCGGATTGCCGATCTGCTTGCGATGCCGCGAATGGCAGACCTCGACCTCGAGATATCGCCCGCGCGTGACCACGCCCAGGCGGCAGACCTTCCTTGAATGTATCTGCTCGACACCAATGTAGTTTCCGAGTTGCGCAAGATTCGCCTCGGCCGATCGGATAAAAACGTCGCGCGTTGGGCCGACAGTGTGGAAGCCACGGATTTGTTTCTCTCCGTGATTACGATCCAGGAGTTGGAAATCGGAGTCCTTCGGGCCGAACGCCGCGACTCCTTGCAAGGAGCGGTTTTCCGCGAGTGGCTGAACCGGCAGGTTCTCCCGGCATTCACGGACCGGATCCTGCCCGTGGATACCGCGGTGGCCCAACGTAGTGCGCGACTCCACGTACCGGATCTGCGCCCCGTGCGGGATGGGCTCATCGCTGCGACGGCTCTGGTCCATGGGATGACGGTGGTAACCCGCAATGTGCCCGACTTCGAATTCACAGGAGTTCCCACCCTGAACCCTTGGACGGAGATGGGCATTCTGGGACACGCCCGCAAGAAGAAGCCACGATGAGGCGGCGTTTGGTCCCGCCCTCCCTTTCTTCAGCCGAAACCCTGCAATGAACGCTGGCATCTGAATCGCGTGCACTACGTCATCCTCGGAAACGGTGTTGCGGGCGTCGAAGCGGCCCAGGGGGTGCGCGGGCTCGACCCGTCGTCGCGGATCACGCTGGTGTCCGCCGAGTCCGATCACTTCTTCTCCCGCCCGGCATTGATGTACATATTCGCGGGCCAGATGAGGCTTCAGGACACGGAACCCCACGACCGCGGGTTCTATTCGCGGATGAGATTCGAACGGGTGCGCGCGGCCGCAACAGCTACTCGAGAACTCACCGGTGAAGTTCAAGAGGACGCCGATTCCGTTGAGGTCGGTGTCGAGCTGACAGACTTCAACCGATGCCCTGTGCTCACTCCCGATATGAGCGGGTGCGATGGGCGTACAATCGAAACCGCCTGACCTACCGCCTAGGAGACTCAAATGGCCCTCTCCCCCAAGGAAGCGAAGATCGTCGAGATGACCCGGTTTCTGGACGACCTGGAACGGGCCGCCCCGTCGGGTCCCGCCATATACGAGCAGGTCTTCAACTCACCGCCGCCCGGGCTGAGCGTTCATGAGATCAATACGGAGAAGAAGTTCGTCCGCGTGAGCCGGGGCCATCGGGGGGTTCTTGGCTACAACCCCGCCGATATGGTTGGGAAGGCTCCCCAGGACTACGTGGTCATGAGAGGAC
>Ga0163144_10024078_pt1 | contig 11963 bp, 9 predicted proteins | sample OliLak19BULKMAT1_FD_123175 | JGI IMG/M metagenome (GOLD analysis project Ga0163144, IMG submission 123175) | Freshwater microbial mat bacterial communities from Lake Vanda, McMurdo Dry Valleys, Antarctica - Oligotrophic Lake LV.19.BULKMAT1 | ecosystem: Environmental > Aquatic > Freshwater > Lake...
ATGTAGCCGCAGGTTTTGCCCCCAACCCTAACGGCATAGCTACTGGCTTTGATCTTACCATCCTTACAGATGGCAGACTTGTTAGCTCTGTTGCAGGTGCGCCCCAGGTAAAGGTTTTTCATGGTGCGCCAGATGCGCCCACTGTACGGGTAAAAGTATCAGGCACAAACACCGTTTTAGTGCCGCAGGCTAGCTTCCGCCAGTCATCTGGCTGGATAGACGCCCCCAATGCCAATATTAACATAGACATTGATGCCTTTGTTGGCGGCGTCACCGTGGCCACCTTTGCGGCTCCGCTTACAGCTTTTGGAGATTCTGCCCTGCTGGTGCTAGCCTCTGGCTATTTAACCCCTAGTGCCAACAAAAACGGCCCGGCTTTTGGGCTGCTGGCTGTAACGGCAAAAGGCCGTGCTATTTTGTTGCCTACTGCTCCCACTAACATTAAAAGCAGTATTGTAGCCGGCAAACTAGCCTTAGCTCCTAACCCTGCCCAAGATGTAGTTCAGCTATCTCTGCCAGAAGGTACCGTATCTGCTGTAGTAGTGCGAGACCTAGCCGGCAAAGAGGTCTTACAGAGTACCGCATCAGAGCTAAACGTATCAAGTTTGCGCCCGGGTCTGTACTATGTTGTGGCCACCTCTGTTACAGGCCAGGTATACCAAGCGCGCCTAGCCCGCTACTAACACAGGCCAAGCCGGGGGCACTCTCCTCCGCCCTTTGGCAGGCCTTGTCACACACTAAATATTTTGCCCCAGAGCCAATAGGTTCTGGGGCTTTTTTTTTATAGTTCTATCCCTTTTGTTTGTAAAGCCCACAAGAAAGGCTTCATTATTACTTGTATAGAAATAAAACACTACCCGCCATAAGTTTATGCCCCCTTTACAGGTAATAAACCTGTACATAAATTATTAATTTAAAAATAGTAACACGTTAGTGTCAAGTATAATTTTGCTACGGCATATGCGTTTGGATAAAGTAGCCCTAAATGCCTCACCAGGCCTGTTATACATGATATATAAAATCTTGCAGGGTGCCCTACTAGTACTATCAATTCTGCTAACACCTGTGGCCGGCTGGGCACAAGGCTGTAGCGACGCAGGCATATGTACAATGGTTGTAATACGTGCCCACGCAGACGAGTTTAAAGCCCGTGCAGATACCGGGGTTACAAATAGCCCCGCCTCTCACACAATCCGCTTCTTGTCTGCCATAGGTACTAGCGATGAAAACGTACTTATTGTAACACCAGCTTTGCAATATGAATATGTGAAAAGCGCCCAGTGGACATACCAAGCCAGGCTTACAGCCAATTATGCCAACGGGAATTTAGGCACGGCCTCTGGCCTAGGAGACATTCTAGCCAGCGCCATTTACACTACAAAAACAACTACTGCGTGGCAGTCACGGGTGTCTTTCGGGGTAAAAATTCCCCTTGCACTTTCTACTTTAAAAGCCAATGGCAGGCCGCTGCCCATGCAGTATCAGAGCAGCCTAGGCACCACAGATTTAATTGCAGGCTATACCCTTGGTAATAATCAATTGTCTTTTTCTGTAGGATTTCAGCAACCCATTATACAAGCAAATCAAAATACGTTTTTAACTACGCAAGATTCTCGGCCAGAGGCAAAAAAATATTGGTCAAGCCAAAATCTAATCCGAAAACCAGATGCCCTACTCCGCGCTGCATACATAGCACCGCTTGCCCCCAAGTGGCTTGCCAGTGCATCTGTTCTTGCTATTTACCACATAGGTAATGACACTTACATAAATGAAAACGCAGAGCGAGTAGCTCTGGCGGGTTCTCAAGGGCTTACCCTTAATGGTACGGCCCAGCTTTTTTACAGAGCCTCCCAGAAGGTGCAGTTTTCTATTTTGGCCGGCCGGCCCTTTATTGTAAGAGAAATCAGACCAGATGGGCTAACCAGAAATTTTATACTGATTCCTGAAATCTCTATCTTATTATAAGCAGACCAGTCGTTTTAGTGGGGTGCCGCATCTTGGTGGCCTCTAACAGCGCTCATTTTTGAGTATATAATTTAGCCCAGCACCAACAGGTTCTGCGGCTTTTTTAATACCTGTGCAATTATAGAAATGCACAAAAACCCACTTTAGCAAGAAATAAAAACCAATAAAAGTAGATAATAAAGAAAAATGGCGTATATTTGATTCTATAAAGCCGTACAGAAATGGAAATTAAGGGGCGCGGTGCCCAGCTAAACCCGCACAACAAGTATAAGGCCCAGGTGCTAGTGGCAGACCCTGATGGCCAAGACGAGGCACTAGGCACGCCCGGCGCCACTCAGTTTTTTGAGGTTAAGGCCAAAACAATGATCAATGCTGTTGCCAGCCCAGATATTCCCATAGCCTGGAGCGTAAACCCATACCAGGGCTGCGAGCATGGCTGCGTATACTGCTATGCCCGCAACACCCACGAGTACTGGGGCTTCTCTGCCGGCCTTGATTTTGAAACCAAAATTCAGGTTAAAACAAATGCAGCCCTGTTGCTAGAGCATGAGCTCTGCAAGCCCAACTGGGCGGGTGAGCCTATATCCATCTCTGGCAATACAGACTGTTACCAGCCCGCAGAGCGCACATACCGCCTCACCCGTGCCATGCTGCAGGTTTGCCTGCGCATGGGCCAGCCTGTAGGTATCATCTCTAAAAACACGGCCATGCTGCAAGATATAGACATCTTGCAAGAGCTCGCTGCCGAGGGCCTTGTACACGTATACTTCTCCATCTCTACCCTGCAAGAAGATCTGCGCAGACTCATGGAACCCCGCACCGCTACTGCAGTTAGCAAGCTGCGTGCCATAGAGCGCCTTACCGCAGCTGGCATACCCTGCGGGGTTATGCAGGGGCCCATAATACCCGGCCTTACAGACCATGAGATTCTGCCCATTGTAGAGGCTGCCGCCAAGGCAGGTGCCTTAAGCGTAGGCTACAATTTTGTACGGCTAAACGGCGCCGTAGGCCCCCTTTTTACTAATTGGATACAGCAAGCCCTGCCAGACCGCGCCCCCAAAGTGCTGCGCCAGATAGCTCTAAGCCACAACGGCACCTTAAGCGATAGCACCTTTGGCCGCCGTATGCGGGGGCAGGGCCCCTTTGCCGATGCCATTGCCCTGTTACACAAGCAAGCTCTGCAAACATATTTGGATAATGTAGTAATGCCCCCATTAAACAGATCTGTGTTTAGACGTGGAGCACAATTAAGCCTTTTTTAACCTCTAGCATATAAGTGGGCATTTACTTAATTGCAAATAATCATACATGCGCCAGTAGGGCTATTTACACCCTATTACTGTTAAATATATAGCCAGAATTGCCCAATATGCTAAAATATCTCTCCCTATCGGCCCTAAACAAATATTTATTACATTTGCCCGTGCAAGGTGCATACTGCCTGCCTGCCAAGTTTAACAATGTACATCAGAAAAATTGGCAAAAATCTATTGCACTTCTTGTTTACAGTATTGCAAGATTAGAATGCAATGAGTAAGTTTGTTACCCTGCCGCCCAGCACCCCCGGCTCTCCCACGGTACAGCAGATTTGGCAAGCAATATTTCCTAAACCACCTTCTTACCACCTCCGCCACATGATACAACTTATTCAAAACTCAGGACAGGGCATGACCACCTTTAAGGGCCGCTTAGAGCGTGTAGATATCTTAACAGTTGCTACGCGCATGTTTAATGAGGGCTATACTAAAAGCACCATCCTTCGCTTAACAAGCATAACAGCAGATGATTTTATGAAAGTAGTACGAGAAGGCCAAGCTTCTGCCCCTTCTTTGCTGTAGCAAAGTCCGTAGCTGTTTTTTTAAGCCAAACGTACATACCTATCTACCCTCCATTCAGATACTGGGTCAATATCCTTTAGTAGAAATAGTATCTCAAATCCGGCCGTTGCCGGGTTTTTTTGGTTTTAGGTACTTTTAATTCTAATAAACTTCAGCCTCACCCGCCATTTCTGGCACTAAAGCAGCATCAGTGCGTGCCCACGCCACTTTGCGCAGCAACAGGGCGGGCAATCCAAATACTAAAAACTGAACCGGTAACCACGCATCTAACAGTGGCAATGCAGCCACAGGCAGGCGCTCGCCCAGCCGCTTGGCAGCCAGAGCCTGCACCACCATTACCGCTACCAACCGTACTAAATAAGCCACACCCACAAGGGGCAAGAGCACTGGCACAGCCAGCATACTTATTAATAAGCCATATAAGAAAAGGTGGCTGCCCTGTAATAAGCCAAGTTTACGTTGGTCTGTGGCATGGTACCGTTTGCCCGCCGATAGGTGGCGCACCTTCTGCCAAAACCAATCGCTAAAAGTTGTTTTAGCCGCCGAGACCATCTGGGCATCGGGGTGCAGACACACGTTTGTTTCTGTAATAAAACCATCATGCACAGCTTTATTGATAAAAAGGTCATCGTCGCCCCCGGCTTGTGCAGCGTGGGCGGCAAAGCCCTTCGTACTTAAAAAAACATCTTTATAGTAGGCCAGATTACGCCCTACCCCCATATACGGCTTGCCAGCTAAGGCAAAGCCTACATATTGTAGCCCTGTATAAAAAGCATCGTAGCGGGCCAGCATGTTTAGCAAACCTGGCCTGTAAGCAAGGGGGCCGTACCCCAGCACAGCAGACTGTGGCCCCTGCAAGGTTGCCGCAATACGGCTTACCCAGTGGGCAGAGGTGGGCAAACAATCTGAGTCTGTAAGTAGCAGAGCTGGGTGGCTTGCTGCTTTTATGCCCAGGGTGAGGGCATATTTCTTGCCGGCTATATGATCTGGGCGGGTATTTACGCGCACCAGCTTAAAGCGGGGCTGCGGTTTGCGGCTTTCGGTTAGCAGCCAGTTGTAGGTGGCATCGTTGCTACGGTCATCCACTACTACTACCTCAAAATTAGGGTACTCTTGCCCATGCAAAGCCTCTAAAAGTGCTTGTATCCCCACTAGATTGTTGTGGCAGCATACCACCACAGATACAGGATACGGCACTGCCGGGGCAATAGGTTCTGTATCTGGTGTATATACAGCTAGGCGGCGCAGGGGCCCAAGCCAGTAAAACAGCTGTACCACCCAGCAAAGCATGTACAGGCCCCAGATAGTTAGCCAAGTAGGGGAGAGGTTCAGCAGCTCTTCTGCCCAGTTATTTATATAAAAGCTCACATCCATGCGGGTACAAAGGTAAAACCATACCCAAGTCTCACACTTTACCCGCACACTTTAGTATAGGGTATCACGAGCGGTATACTGCAGCCAACACTCTTTTTTATGGCATCTCTTTAGCAAAAAGCAACATCTGTAAAACCATTATAAACGTTGTGTTAAGGGCACATCTTACCCGTTTTGCAACCGCTCATCAGTTTCTATGCCTGCTTACTGTATTTTTTTTAGATAGTAGAAAATTTATCTTGACAACTTAACGCCGTTAAGTATATTTGTGCCGTAATCTCATTACACCTAAAACAGATTTCTAGCACTCTCCATGAGCATAGCAAACCGAAAAGAGCGCGATCGAGAAGACCTGCGCAAGCGGATCTTGCAAGCCGCCATGGAGCTGCTTGTAGAAAAAGGCGAGGAGCAGACCTCGCTGCGCGCCATAGCAGAACGTATAGAGTATAGCCCCACCACCATATACCTCCATTTTAAAGACAAAGACGCACTATTTTATGCCCTGCACCAAGAGGGTTTTGAAATGCTGAAAGCCGGTTTTACCCAGCTCCTTACCATTGCAGACCCTTTTGAGCGCATTATCCTCCAAGGCTATGGCTACCTAGAATTTGCCCTTAACAACCCCAAGCTTTATGACTTAATGTTTATGAGCGAGATGCCCATTTCTTGGATTGAGTGCCTAAACAAAGAGTGGAACGAGGGCAGGTCTGGTTTTTTAATTCTACAAGCAAACGTTGTGCAGTGCCAGCAGCTAGGTTACATGGCCCCCGGCGATCCTGAAATTACCTCTTTTTGGATATGGAGCACCCTGCATGGTATGATTGCCCTGCAAAACCGCCAGCGCGTAGAGCACGCTATCACAGAACAAAACAGGTTTGATGTTGTTAAAAAGGGCTATGCCCAGTTTGTTAACACCCTTACTATTCAGAAAAATGCCCTAGCCTTACTACCCTAATACCGCCCTTTTTTTAGCTAAACACTTAACACTGTAAAGAAAAAGACCATTACTTTGATGCCGCAGCTAACCCCGCATAAACTGGCTCTGGCCCATAAACCTAAAACCCCATGAAACGTCTCTTGCTCCTTTTAGCCTTATTTGGCTTTTGTTTACCAGCACACCCCCAGGAGCCGCAAGCCGCAGCTAGCGGCTCCTTAGAGTCTTACTTAGAGAAGGCGCTAAGCTCTAACCTTGTGTTGCAACAACGCAATCTAGAGCTATCTAAAGCCATTAACAGCCTAGAAGAAGCCCGCCGCCTCTTTTTGCCCACTGCCGCCGCCAGTGCTGGCTTTTTGAGTGGGGTGGGTGGCCGTTATATAGATCTGCCGCTAGGCACTTTACTAAACCCCGCTTATGGCACCCTAAACCAGCTAACAAACAGCCAGTCTTTTCCAGAGATTGGCAACGTGGCTGCCTACTTTTTGCCTAAAGACCAGTGGGATGCCAAGGTACGCACCAGCATGGCCCTTGTAAATCCAGATCTGTACTACAACCGTGCCATCCAAAAAGAAAACGTACGCCTAAAAGATTATGAAGTAGCCATTTACAAGCGTGAGCTAGTAAAGAATATTAAAACAGCGTATTACAACTTACTGCTTGCAGATGCCAACACCGCCGTGCAAACCAATGCCCGCACCCTGGTGCAAAAGCAACTCTATAATGTGCGCAAACAAGTGGCCGCTGGCAGTGCGCTGCCCGCCCAAGTGCACCGTGCAGATGCAGAAGCCCAAGCCGTAGAAAGCCAACTGGCCGCCGCTACAAACACAGGTGCAAACGCGCGCAACTATTTTAATTTCTTGGTAAACCAAGACCTAGCCTCGCCCATAAATACAGCAGGTTTTGAGCCAGATGCCGCCCTTATTGCTTACAGCAGCCAAGAGGCCGCCACGGCCCAGAGAGAAGAGCTTAACGCCTTAGGCCAGGCCGTTTCTATTTATGAGCTGCAAACCAAAATGAGGCAGGCATTCTGGATGCCCCGCCTAAATACCTTCTTAGACCTTGGTAACCAGAGCACGGGCGGCCTTAAGTACAACAACCGGTCGCGTTATTACTTATATGGCTTTTCTTTAGATGCCCCCCTCTTTGCCTGGGGCACAAACAAGCTCAAAACTCAGCGCGCAACCTACGATGCCCGCATGGCCCAGCTTGACAAACAAAACACCCAGCAGGCCCTTACCCTATCTGCCACAAATGCCCGCAACGATGTGCAAACCGCCAAGGCTCAGCTAGCTAGTGCCAAAAGCCAAAACGCAGCAGCCAACAGCTACTTTACCCTCACAGAAAAGGCTTTTGCCTCGGGTGCCGCGCCTTTTATAGATTATTTAGATGCCCGCACCCAGCTCACAAACTCAGAAATTGGCCTTAACGCCGCTAAATACCGTCTGTTGGCAGCCCACGCAACCCAAGAGCGTGAAACCGCCACCTACGCCCTTAAATAGCCTATCAACTACACAAACAATCTTTTCTTAAGACCTGCCACTGCTTTTAAACCTAATCTTGCATGAAAACACTACACCTCATTTTTATAGCCACTGCCCTGCTTGGCACCTTAGGCAGTTGCAGCCACAGCGCAACAACAGAAAAACTACAGACACTAGCAGCAGATGCCCCCATAGCTGTTCTAGTACTCACAGTGGCCCCCACCAGCGCGCCGCTGCCTGTCATTACCTCTGGGCAGTTCACCACAGATGACGCCACCCTGCTTGGGTTTAAAATTGCTGGGGTCATAAATAAAATTTATGTTGAAGAAAACCAATCCGTAAAAGCGGGCCAGCTACTTGCCACCCTAAACCAGACAGAGATAGATGCCACCGCCCGCCAGGCTGAGCTTGCCCTAGAAAAAGCCCAGCGAGACCTAAAGCGCACCACCACTCTTTACAAAGACAGCGTAGCAACCCTAGAGCAACTCCAAAACGACCAAACAAAAGCAGACCTTGCCCAAAAGCAGCTGGAGGCTGTAAACTTTAATAAAAAATATGCCCAGATACGTGCTCCCAGAGCAGGGGTTATAACAAAAAAACTGGCAAATGCAGGCCAAGTAGTAAGCATTGGCACCTCTGTTTTGCAAACCACCGGCACAGGCGCTGGCCAGTGGCGTTTGCGTGTGGGTGTGGCAGATAGAGAGTGGGCGCTAATAGCCGTAGGAAATGCAGCTACACTGGCCACAGACCTGCCCGGCCTCTCTGCCATACCCGCCACCGTTACAAGCAAGGCAGAGACCGCAGACCCTATTAACAACACGTATACCATAGAGCTTACCCCCACTAAGCCGGTAAAAAATCTGGCAAACGGCCTTTTTGCAAAAGCAAGCATAATCACACGCGGGGGGGTAGGGCAGGTGCTTGTGCCTTATGCCGCCCTTTTAGATGGTGATAAAGGCGAAGCTTACCTATACATAACTACAAACGGTACCACCGTGCAGCGTAAAAAAGTAACCATAGCCAGCATAGAGCGAGACCACGCACGCATATCAGCCGGCCTTGCCCCAGGAGATAGGGTAATTGTTACTGGCAGCCCATACCTCACAGATGGCGCCGCTATTAAAATTCAATAATCATAAATACCACTTCTGTTCTCTTAAAAAAAGCGCAAACCTAAAACACGGCGTAAACCTAAAACACGCTGTAAAACTAAAACATTAATTCAGATATGAATCTGTCAAAATTTGCCGTGAAAAATGGCCAGTTTATGCTGGTAATTTTTCTTATGATAATAGCCCTGGGCGTAACTACGTTTCTGAGCATGCCCCGCTCAGAAGACCCAGAAATTAAATCACCCCAATTTCCTGTAGTAGTACTATACCCCGGCACCAGCCCAAAAGATATGGAAGATCTGGTGGCAGACCCCATTGAGAAAGTAATCTCAGAAATGGAGGATATTAAACGCATTAAAACCTCTATTACAGACGGGGTGGTAGTGCTAGAGGTTGAGTTTTTATATACTGTAAACTACGATAAAACCTACCAAGACCTAGTACGTGAGGTAAACTCTTTACGCCCCACCCTGCCCCAGGATATTTATTCTATAGCGGTGCAAAAAGCCCTGCCATCAGATGTTAAAATTCTGCAAATGGCGTTGGTATCAGAAAATGCAAACAAAGCCACCCTAAAAAAACAAGCAGACAGGTTAGAAGATGAACTAGAAAAGATAAAAGAGTTAAAGAAAATAGAAATTCACGGCCTGCCAGATAAAACCGTGCGGGTAGATCTAGACCTGCAGAAAATGGCCCAGATGCACGTACCGGTTAGCGCCATACTTAGCTCTTTACAAAGTGAGGGCGCCAATATACCCGGCGGGGCCATACAGGCAGGTGCCAAAACATTTAATATTAAAACCAGCGGCAATTTTAAAGACGCTACCGAAGTGGCCCAAACCATAATACTGGGCGTAGCCGGCAAAAATATATATCTAAAAGACCTAGCCCATGTATACAACAGCTACGATGAAGACAAACACATTACCCGCATAAACGGCCACCGCGCCGTATTTATAACAGCTGCATTAAAACCCGGCAATAATATTAGTAAGGTAAAAGAAATGTATGCGCCCATTATTGAAGCTTACACTAAAAGCCTGCCAAAAAATATCACCCTTATTAAAAATTTTGACCAGGCTGCCAATGTTAACAAACGCCTAAATGGGCTAGGTACAGATTTTTTAATCGCTATTTTACTGGTATCTATTACACTTTTGCCGCTTGGCTTCCGTGCCGCAGTAATAGTTATGGTATCTATACCGCTTAGCCTAGGCCTTGGGGTTTTTATGCTAAACGCATTGGGCATCACGCTCAATCAGCTAAGCATTGTAGGCCTTGTGGTAGCCCTTGGGCTACTGGTAGATGATAGCATTGTTGTGGTAGAAAATATAGAGCGCTGGCTGCGCGCTGGCCACTCTAGAGTAGAGGCTACACTACTGGCTACCAAGCAGATAGGTGTAGCTGTGTTGGGCACCACCGCCACGCTTATAATCGCCTTTATGCCCCTGGTCTTCTTGCCCGGTGCCGCCGGAGACTTTATCAAGAGCCTGCCGCTAGCCGTTATTACCAGCGTATTTTCTTCTATGCTGGTATCGCTCACTATTGTACCTTTTTTAAGCAGCCGGCTACTAAAAGAGCACAAAGGCGCCGATAATCTATTCTTGCGTGCGCTGCAAAATGGTATTAGCAAAACCTATGCGCCTGTTTTAAACATCGCCTTAAAACATCCCATCATTACCACCATTATTGGCATAGGTATTTTTATAGCCTCTTTGCAAATATTTCCGGTAATTGGTTTTACTCTTTTCCCGGCATCAGAAAATCCCCAGCTTCTAGTAAATATTAAAGCACCCCTGCAAACTAATATTACCACCACAGATACCCTAACAAGAGTAGTGGAGGCAGAGCTTAAAAAGCAGCCACTTGTAGAGTTTTATAATACAAACGTGGGCAAGGGCAACCCCCGCATTTATTACAACGAGATACCCAGCAATGAAAACCCCAGCTACGCCCAGATTTTTGTACAATTACACGATGGCACCTCATCTAGTGATAAGCTAGCTTTAATAGAAGAGCTCCGCACAAAATTTAGCACTGTGCCTGGCTCTAAAATAGAGGTTAAAAACTTTGAGCAGGGCCCGCCTGTAGTGGCCCCGGTAGAGGTGCGCCTAGTGGGCGATAACCTAGACTCTTTGCGCAAAATTGCCTTTGTTGTAGAGAAAGTGCTTAAACAAACACAGGGCACTATTTATGTAAATAACCCAGTAAGCAATCTCAAGTCTGACATTAAGGTGGTTGTAAACAAAGAAAAAGCCAGCCTGCTGGGTGTTCCATCTATAGAGATAGACCGCACCGTGCGCCTTGCTGTAGCGGGTTTGCAAGCCGGTGGCTTTTCTGGTAGTGATGGGCATGACTATAAAATCATCGTTGGGCGTGAGCGCGGTGCCCACCCCACCTTAGATGCCCTTAACAATCTGTATGTTAACAACATGCAAGGCGTGGCTATACCCCTCACCCAAGTGGCCAGCCTAGAGCTTGAGGCCAGCCCCACCATCATCCGCCACTTCGATAAAAAGCGCACCGTGTCTGTATCTGCCTTCCTTAAAAAAGGCTACCAGAGCAGTGCAGTTATAGAGCAGGTGGTAAAAAACATGGATAAGATACCCTTGCCCCCAACTTACTCTTACAATATGGGTGGCGATGTGGAGGCCCAGCAAGACAGCTTCGGCGGTTTTGAAATTCTTATCGTAATCACCCTTTTTGCCTTTATTGGCGTGCTGGTACTAGAGTTTAAAACCTTTAAGTCTACACTCATTGTGCTTTCTGTGATTCCGCTGGGGGTGGTGGGCGCCACCATCGCACTCTGGCTCACGGGCAATCCCCTCTCTTTTGTGGCCATTATTGGGCTTATAGCACTGGCAGGTATAGAGGTTAAAAACTCCATCCTCCTTGTAGATTTTACCAACCAGCTGCGGGCACAGGGCCACAGCCTAGAAGATGCCATACGCGAGGCTGGCGAGATTCGCTTTCTGCCTATTATCCTCACCAGCGCCACAGCCATTGGGGGGCTCATACCCATAGCCCTCAGCACAAACCCGCTCATATCTCCCCTGGCAGATGTACTCATAGGCGGGCTTATAAGCTCTACGTTGCTTAGCCGTGTAATTACCCCTGTGGTATATAAACTGCTGCCCCCAAGGGTTGCTTTACTGCCATCTGCAGCAAACACCATCCAATAAAATTAAGCGGGTTTAAAGCATAATAGCTTGCACTATCAGCACCAAACACTCTTGCTAGCACTGGCACCCATGCC
>Ga0163144_10024081_pt1 | contig 11961 bp, 10 predicted proteins | sample OliLak19BULKMAT1_FD_123175 | JGI IMG/M metagenome (GOLD analysis project Ga0163144, IMG submission 123175) | Freshwater microbial mat bacterial communities from Lake Vanda, McMurdo Dry Valleys, Antarctica - Oligotrophic Lake LV.19.BULKMAT1 | ecosystem: Environmental > Aquatic > Freshwater >...
CCGCGCAGACCAGGGTCCCCTGCCATGCACGAGATCTTCATCAGCTTCCGCCAGGACGATACCGCCGCATGGGTTGTAATCCTGCGCGATGCGCTGGTGGTGCGCTTCGGTGCCGACCGTGTCTACCTCGACAAGGACACTCTGCACGCAGGCGACTGGAAAGCACAGATCCAGGCCGTCCTGGCGCGAAGCAAGGTGGTCCTGGTGCCCATCGGCGCCCGCTGGCTCGATGCCCGCACGAAGGCTGGCCAGCTCAGGCTGGTCATGCCGGAAGACATCCACCGATGGGAGATCGCCCAGGCTCTGGCCATTCCGGGGACAACCGTCATCCCCGTGCTGGTGGACCGCGCGACCATGCCCAGTGCCACCGACCTCCCCGACGATCTCCGGCCGCTGGTGGACAGGCAGTGGCGCGAGCTCGCCTACGACGCCGCGCGGCGCGCCGTGGACATCGACCGGCTCATCGCCGACATCGAAGGGGCCGCGAGGCTCGTCGCGCATCGGAAGCGCCCATCACCATCGACATGGATCGAGCGGCTCGGCCTGCTTTTGACGGCCTTCGTCATCACGCTGGTGGCGCTCGTCGTCGTCGACGTGACCCTGCCTATGAGTCCTTTGGATTTCGTAGAGAAGGTCATCGTGTTCCTGCTGATCCTGGCGCTAGTGGCGCTGGGGCGGCGCGTGGTTCGCCTCGTGCGTCGTAACACCCGAACCCGCGCGGCGGAATCACCAGTTCCACCTGTAATGCAGAGCGGCCATGCGCTCCACCACGGGTGACGCTGCAACGTCGGCAGGCATCGAAAGCTGTACATGCGCAAGAACTATTCGAACACCTTCGGGGACTTGGTGCATATGCGACCGGCTCCTTCGGAGCGACGAGTTCACGGCAGCGTACGTCGCTGATGGGTCTATAGGAGGCGCAGGCGGGCCAACTTTGGCTGACCGCATTCAGTCTCGTGGGGATGCTGGGGTCGTTCCGTCGAAGCTCAGCTTCTGGCCGCCAGCCTCCCACCAGAACCCATTCGATTGATTGCAAATTGCATCAATGGTCGGCCAGCCGCCGCCCCCGCTGCGCCAGCGCCACCAGCAGCGGCGCCGGTTCGAAGCGCGCGCCGTGGCGGGCCGCCAGTTCGCGGGCGCGCTCGACGAAAGCCGGCACGCCCATCGCGTCGATGAACTGCAGCGCGCCGCCCTGGAAAGGCGCGAAGCCCCAGCCGAAGATCGAGCCGATGTTGCCGTCGGCCACCGAGCGCAGCACGCCCTCTTCCAGGCAGCGTGCCGCCTCGTTGGCCTGGGCGAAGAGCAGGCGGTCGATCAGTTCACGCTGCGCCGGCTGCTCGGCGGCCACCGGGTAGAGCGTGGCGAGCTCGGGCCACAGGCTCTTGCCCGCTTCCGCCCAGTCGTAGAAGCCCTTGCCGACCTTCTTGCCGACGCGGCCGATCTCGCAGAGCTGCCGCACCACGCTCATGCCGGGGTGTTCGCTGCAGCTCTTTCCTTCGCTCGCCAGATCCTTCTTCGTCTGCTCGGCGACGAACAGCCCCAGGCTCAGCGACACCTCGTCCTGCAGCGCCAGCGGCGGCATCGGCATGCCGGCCTGCAGGCCCGCCACCTCGATGCTGCGCGGGTGCACGCCCTCCTTCAGCATCGTGATGCCTTCCATCACGTAGGTGCCGAAGACGCGGCTGGTGTAAAAGCCCCGGCTGTCGTTGACGACGATCGGCGTCTTGCCAATCTGCAGCACGTAGTCGAAGCCGCGCGCCAGCGTTTCGTCGCTGGTCCGAGTCGATCCTGCTCCGCCGGGCGACGGCACTCCCTCGGGGGGCGGCGGCGTACCCGCCGCCTGGGGGCCCGTTCCGCCGACAATGATTTCCACCAGGGGCATCTTGTCGACCGGGCTGAAGAAGTGCAGGCCGAGAAAGTGCGTCGGCCGCACGCTGGCCGCGGCCAGGCCGGTGATGGGCAAGGTGCTGGTGTTGGACGCGAACACGGCGGTGGCGGCCATCTGCGCCTCGGCCAGCTTCGTCACCCCGGCCTTCACGGCGCGGTCCTCGAACACCGCCTCGATCACCAGGTCGCAGCCGGCGAGCAACGCGTAGTCGGTGGTGGGTGTGATGCGCGACAGCAGCGCTGCGCGCTTTTCCGCCGTCGAGCGGCCCTTCTTCACCGCCTTGTCGAGCAGGCCCTGCGAGTAAGCCTTGCCACGCTCGGCGGCCTCTGTCGTGCTGTCGAGCAGCACCACCTCGATGCCGACCTTGGCCGACACGTAGGCGATGCCCGCGCCCATCATGCCGGCGCCCAGGATGCCGACCTTGCCCACCTTCGACGGCGCCACGCCGTGCGGGCGCGACGCGCCCTTCTTGATGGCATTTAGTTGATACCAGAGCGTGCCGATCATGTTGCGCGACTCGGCGCTCATCGCGCACGCCGCGAAGTAGCGGCTCTCCACCACGCTGGCGGCTTCGAAGTCGAGCAGGCCGCCTTCGAAGACGGCGCTCATGATGTGCGTCACCGCCGGGTAGTTGCCGTAGCTCCGGGCCGATGCCATCGACGGGCCGATGGCGAACATCTGCGCCACCGCCGGCGCGCGCGAGTCGCCCCCGGGAAAGCGGAACTTCGGCGCGTCCCAGGGCTGTTTGGCCTTCGGGTTCGCCAGCGCCCAGGCGCGTGCCCTGGCCATCAGTTCGTCGGGTGTGGCGGCCAGCTCGGTGAGCAGCCCCATCGCCAGCGCCTTGGCCGGTGAGATGTCGTTGCCCTCGGCCATGATCTGCAGCGCCTGCTGGATGCCCACCAGCCGGGGCAGGCGCACGGTGCCGCCGCCGCCGGGCAGCAGGCCGAGCTTGACCTCGGGCTGGCCGAGCTTGAGCTTCGGATCGTCGAGCGCCACGCGGGCGTGGCAGGCCAGTGCGATCTCCAGCCCGCCGCCCAGCGCGTGGCCGTTGAGGGCCGCCACCACCGGCTTGCCGCAGGTTTCGAGGCGGCGCAGCACGGCTTTCATCTGCATCGTGGCGTCGAAGGCCTGTTGGGCGTTTTCCAGCTTCGAGATGCGGTCGATGTCGCCACCAGCACAGAAATCGGATTTCGCCGAGGTGAGCACCATGCCCTTGATTTCGGGGTCACCGATCAGCCGGTCGGCGGCTGCGGCAAGTGCCGTCATCAGTTCGTCGTTGACGACGTTCATGGGCCGGCCGGGCAGGTCCATCAGGGCGATGGCGATGCCGTCGTCGCCCACGGTCAGAGTGATGGCTGTCATGATCAGGCCTCCCGCCGGGCCGCCCCAAGGGAGGCCTGCGCCGCCTTGGGGGGCTTTGCCCGAACACAAACATTCCAGCGGACTGTTTGTGCCTGGCAAAGGCCGAGGCCTCCGCGCCGAGGCAGGGAACGAATGTGAGCATGGGGGTGCATATCAAACCCTTTCGATGATGGTGGCGATGCCCATGCCACCGCCGACGCACAGCGTGGCGAGGCCCGTGCTCAGGTTGCGGCGCTCCAGTTCGTCGAGCAGGGTGCCCAGGATGATGCAGCCGGTGGCGCCCAGCGGATGGCCCATCGCGATGGCGCCGCCGTTCACGTTGACGCGGCCGAGGTCGACGCCGAGGTCGCGCGCCGTCTTCATCGGCACCACGGCGAAGGCCTCGTTGATTTCCCAGAGGTCGATGTCGGCGGCCACCATGCCTGCCTTGGCCAGCGCCTTGCGGCAGGCCGGCGTCGGTCCCGTCAACATGATGGTCGGCTCCGAGCCGACGACGGCCGCGGCGCGTATGCGCGCCCGCGGCTTCAGCCCGGCCTTGTCACCGCCGGCCTTCGAGCCCACCAGCATCAGCGCCGCGCCGTCGACGATGCCCGACGAATTGCCGGCGTGGTGCATGTGGTCGATGCGCTCCACCGTCGTGTACTTGCGCAGCGCGGTGGCGTCGAAGCCCATGCCGCCCATCATCGCGAACGAGGCGTCGAGTCTGGCCAGGGCTTGCGCCGAGGCATTGGCGCGAATCGTTTCGTCCTCGGCCAGCATCAGCAGACCGGCGATGTCGTGCACCGGCACGATGCTCTTCGCGAAACGCCCTTCGGCGCGCGCCGCCGCCGCCTTCTGATGCGAGCGCAGCGCGAAGGCATCGACGTCGGCGCGGTGCCAGCCTTCGAGCGTGGCGATCAGATCGGCGCCCACGCCCTGCGGCACGAAGCCGAGCTTCTGGTTGATGCGCGGGTCCATGAACCAGGCGCCGCCGTCGCTGCCCATGGCCCAGCGGCTCATGCTCTCGACGCCGCCGCCGACCACCAGATCCTCGAAGCCGCTCGCGACCTTGGCCGCCGCCAGATTCACCGACTCCAGCCCCGAGGCACAGAAGCGGCTCTGCGTGACGCCCGCCACGGTCTGCGCCCACTCGGCGTCGAGCACGGCGGTGCGCGCGATGTCGGCACCCTGCTCTCCCACGGGCGTCACGCAGCCGAGCACGAGGTCGTCGACCAGCGAGGTGTCGAGGCTGCAGCGGCTTTCCAGCGCCTTCAGCAGCGTGCGCAGCAGCCAGACCGGCGTGGCCTGGTGCAGGCTGCCGTCTTTCTTGCCCTTGCCGCGCGGCGTGCGCACGTGGTCGTAGATGTAGGCGTTGCTCACTGGTGCACCCTGCGCGCTGCACGCGATCCCGCCAGGCGGGAATTCGCACTCGGGAAACCCACGTTGCTCATGGCAAACCTCACTTGATCAGAAACTTCAGCATGAATTCGGCAAAGCGGCCGTAAGGCGGGCCGATGAACTTCAGCGCGGAAACGCGTGCCTGGTGGAACACCGGCCGCAGCTTGGAGAAGGTGTCGAAGCCTTCGCGGCCGTGGTAATGACCCATGCCCGACGCACCCACGCCGCCGAAGGGCAGGTCGTGCTGGGCGACGTGGAAGAGCGCGTCGTTGACCGACACGCCGCCGCTCATCACATGGTCGATGAGATGCTGCACCCGGGCCGTGTCATGGCTGAACGGGTAGATGGCCAGCGGGCGGTCACCGGCGTTCACCGCCTGCACCACCTCGTCGAGCTTCCTGTAGCCGCGCAGCGGCAGGATGGGGCCGAAGATCTCGCGCCGCATCAGCACACAGTCTTCCGGCGCGTTCAGCACGATGTGCGGCGCGATCTTGCGCGTGGCCGCGTCGAAGGCCGGCCCGGGCAGCAGCGGCAGTACGCTGGCGCCGCGTTCCTTTGCCTCGTCCAGCGCGGACAGCAGGCGGTCGAAAGAACGCTGGTCGATGATCGAGGTGTAATCGGGCGAGGCCAGGCTGGGGTAGCGTTTGGGCACGATGGCCTGAGCGAATTTCACGAACGCATCGATCTGGCCCTCGGGCAGCCAGGCGTGGTCGACGCTGGTGCAGATCTGGCCGGCGTTCAGGCACTTGACGAAGAGGATGCGCTCGGCCGCCAGTTCCAGCGGGAAGTCGTCGCAGATGATGGCAGGTGCCTTGCCGCCGAGTTCCAGCGTCACCGGGCACAGGTTGGCCGAGGCCGCGGCCATCACCGCGCGGCCCGTGGTGCCCGAGCCGGTGAACAGCAGGTGGTCGAACTTCAATTGGGAAAACGCGATCCCGACGCCGCCGGTCTCGTCGAAGAACTGCAGCTTCTCGGGCGGAAAGTACGCCGGCATCTTCGCGATCAGCAGGGCCGCCAGGTGGCGTGAGTTCTCGCTCATCTTGATCATCGCCCGGTTGCCGGCGGCGAAGATGTAGGTCAGCGGCACGAAGCTGAGGTTGACCGGGAAGTTCCACGGCACGATGACGCCGACCACGCCCAGCGGCTGCGGAATGACGCGGTTGCGCGCGCCCGGGAAGCTCATCAGATCGACATGGCGCTTCTGCGGGCGCATCCAGCGGCGCAACTGCTTGAGCACGTGCTTGATGCCGTCCACCGCAGGCACGATCTCGGCCAGCCGGGTTTCGACGCGCGAACGGTGGCCGTAGTCGGCGCTGATGGCGTCGCAGATCGCGTCTTCGTTCTCCCGCAGAAAGGCCTGCAGGCGCTTCAGGTCGGCCACGCGCTCGTCAAAAGCCGGCACCGGATGCGCGGCGTAGGCCTGGCGCTGCAAGGCCAGAGTGGCTTCCAGGGTGTGGCGGATCGGCAGGTCGTTCAGGTTCATCGTGTTGCTCCTTTTAACCCGAGGTTCACGTGCGTCGTGTCACATGAACCGGGAGGCCAGTTCCTTCATGATCTCGTTGGTGCCGCCATAGATGCGCTGCACGCGGGCGTCGACATACAACTCGGCGATCGGGTATTCCATCATGTAGCCGTAGCCGCCGAAGAGCTGCAGGCATTCGTCCATCACCTTGCACTGCTGCTCGCTCACCCATGCCTTGGCCAGCGCGGCGCGCGCGGCGTCGAGCTCGCCCTTCAGGTGCGCCACCATGCAGGCGTCCACAAAAGCGCGCGCGGCCAGCACCACGGCCTGCACCTCGGCCAGCTTGAAGCGTGTGTTCTGGAAGTCCCACAGGCTCTTGCCGAAGGCCTTGCGCTGCTTCGTGTAGGCCAGCGTCTCGGCCAGCGCACGCTCCATCGCGCCGACGCCGCTGACCGCGATGATCAGCCGTTCCTGCGGCAATTGCTCCATCAGCTGGAAGAAACCCTGGCCTTCCTTGCCGCCGATCAGGTTTTCAGCAGGCACGCGCACGTCGTCGAAGAAGAGCTCCGAGGTGTCTTGCGCCTTCATGCCCACCTTGTCGAGGTTGCGGCCACGGCGAAAGCCCGCCGTGGGGCCCTCGGCGCCTTCGGTTTCGACCATCAGCAGCGAGATGTTCTTCGCCCCGCCTTTGTCCGCTGCAAGCCCACCCGTCTTGCAGACGACGACGATCAGGTTGGCATTCTGACCGTTGGTGATGAAGGTCTTGGAGCCGTTCAGCACGTAGTGGTCACCGTCGGGCCGGGCGTTCGTGCGCACGCCCTGCAGGTCGCTGCCGGTGCCGGGCTCGGTCATCGCGATCGCGGTGATGAACTCGCCGCTGCACATCTTCGGCAGCCAGCGCTGCTTCTGCGGCTCGGTGCCGTAGTGCAGCAGATAGGGCGCGACGATGGCCGAATGCAGGCCGCCACCCCAGCCCGAGATGTTGGCGCGCGCCTGCTCCAGCAGGATCACCGCCTCGTGGCCGAAGTCGCCACCGCCGCCGCCGTAGGCTTCGGGCGTCGACACGCAGAGCAGGCCGTTGGCGCCGGCCTCGCGCCAGACCTCGGGGCCCATTTTTCCGGCGGCGCGGAACTCGGCCGCATGCGGCACCCAGCGCTCGGCGATGTAGCGCGCCACCGAGTCCTGCAGCGCGCGGTGCTCGTCAGAAATCCAGCTTGACGGGAAATTGGGCAGGGACATCGGTTCAGCTTTCGGGTTGTGCAGCCAGCGCCTGCTTGACGGTGGCGTTGATGACGCGCAGTTCGGCCAGCGTGGCGTCGATGTGGGCACGCCTGGCTTCCAGCTCGACGATGGCGGCGTCGGTGCGGTCGATGACGAACTTCATCTGCTGGCCGCGGCCTTCGCCCTTGGCGCCGTAGAGATCGAGGTAGTGCTTGATTTCGGCCAGCGACGCGCCGATGGCCTTGGAGCGCAGGATGAGCGCCAGCCGCGCGCGGTCGCGCCGGGTGTAGACGCGGGCGCCGTTGATGCGCCGCGGGCTCAGCAGGTTCTTGTCTTCGTAGAAGCGGATCGTGCGCAGCGTGATGCCGAACTCGCCGCACAGCTCGGTGATGCCGAACAACTCGCCGGTGTCGTCGAGCCGGTGCGAGTCCACCACCTCCTGTGCGGCGGCGGCCGCGGCGGCGCCGCGCTGGCGGTCGGAACCCCCAAGCACCCGGCTACACCACGCGCTGCAGCTTGAGCGCCACGCTCATGTCGCCGCTGACCTTGAACTTGCCCATCATGAAGCCGGTGGCCGGCTCCAGGTCGCCGGTGAGCAGCGCGTTCAGGTTCTCCAGCGTGATGGCCACCGTGCAGTCGGCTTCCTTGTCCTCGTTGCTGACAGTGTTGGGCACCGACTTCGCGTCGATGTAGGCCACGCCGTCGGCGCCGCAGTCGAACTTCAGCGTGGCGTTCAGGCCGCTCGAGTCGCCGACCTTGGCGCGCAGGGTTTCGGTGCAGGCTTGCATGTCCATGGGGAGGTCCTTGTGGGGGGAGTGAATGTTGCCCGGCATGCTAGCGGCCGCAGCTGCCGTTAGCATCCGCGTAATCCCCTATATGTAAGCCAGTTGACGTTAACGGCACCCTGTCGCCTAATGCGCCACCGACAGGTCCACCGGAGAACCGATGAGCAGCGCCCTGCCCCGCCATTACGACAGCGTGTTCCGCCCCGGCCTGTTCAGCGGCCAGCTCATCTGGGTGACCGGCGGCGGCAGCGGCATCGGGCGCTGCGTGGCGCATGAACTTGCCGCGCTGGGCGCCACCGTGCTGATCAGCGGGCGCACGCAGGAAAAGCTCGACCGCGTCGCCGCCGAGATCCGTGAAGACGGCGGCCACTGCGAGACGGCGGCCTTCGACATCCGCGACGAAGAAGCGGTGAAAGCCGGCGTGGCCGCCGTCATCGAGGCGTTTGGACCCGTCAGCGGGCTGGTGAACAACGCCGGCGGGCAATTCCCGGCGCCTCTGCTGGCCATCAGCAAGAAGGGTTTCGACGCCGTGGTGGCGAACAACCTGACCGGCGGCTTCCTGATGATGCGCGAGCTGTTCAACCAGTGCATGCAGGCGCAGGGCGGCGCCATCGTCAACATGACCGCCGACTTTCGCAACGGCATGCCGGGCATGGGCCACAGCGGCGCGGCGCGCGCCGGCATGAGCAACCTGACGATGACCGCCGCCTTCGAGTGGGCGCACGCCGGCGTGCGCGTCAACGCGGTAGCGCCGGGCTGGATCGCCTCCAGCGGCATGGACACCTATGGCGGCGCAATGAAGGCCTTCATCCCGAAGCTGAAGAACCACGTGCCGCTGCGCCGCATGGGGCTGGAGGCCGAGGTCAGCGGCGCCATCGTCTTCCTGCTGTCGCCGGCCGCCGCCTTCATCACCGGCGTCACGCTGCAGATCGACGGCGCAGCCTCGCTGGGCAGCGACATCTTTCCGCTCGGCACCGAGTCGGCCTCCGTGCCCTTCAACGGTTTCCACCGCGCCGTCACGCCAGAGGCCCTGAAGTAATGCCGGCCCTGAGTTCGACGCTGAACCCGAAGTCACCGGCTTTCGAACGCAACGCCGCCCGCATGGCCGAGCGCCTGGCCGAGGTGCGTGCACTGGAAGCCAGGGTGGTGGCCGAATCAAGCTCCAAGCGCGCGAAGTTCGAAACTCGCGGGCAGCTGCTGCCGCGGGAACGCGTGGCCCGTTTGATCGACCGCGGCAGCGCGTTCATGGAGCTCAGCCCGCTGGCCGGCCTGGGCATGCACGACGACGACGGCAAGAAGAGCGTGATGGGCGGCGGCAGCATCGTCGGCATCGGCGTGGTGGCCGGCAAGCGCGTGCTGATCTCGGCCAGCGACAGCGCCGTGAAGGGCGGCACGGTGGCGCCGATGGGCCTGAAGAAGGCCTTGCGCGCGCAGGAACTGGCCTCCGAGAACAAGCTGCCCCTGATCGCGCTGGTGGAGTCGGGCGGCGCCAACCTGATGTACCAGGCCGAGATCTTCGTCGATGGCGGCCGCACATTCGCCAACCAGGCGCGGCTGTCGGCCGCCGGCATTCCGCAGATCGCCGTCGTGCACGGCTCGTCCACCGCCGGCGGCGCCTACCTGCCGGGACTGAGCGACTACGTGGTGCTGGTGCGCGGCCGCAGCAGCATCTATCTGGCCGGCCCGCCGCTGGTGAAGGCCGCGATTGGCGAAGAATCTACCGACGAAGAACTGGGCGGCGCGCAGATGCATTCCGAGGTGACCGGCCTGGGCGAGTACCTGACGGAGAACGACGCCCATGCGATCGCGCTGACACGCGAACTGCTCGACAAACTGCCCTGGGACCGTGTGCTGCCGCCCGCCGTGGTGGCCGAGCCGCTGTTCAGCGCCGATGAACTGCTGGGCGTGGTGCCGGCCGACGAGCGCGAACCGTACGACGTGCGGGAGGTCATCGCGCGCCTCGTCGATGGCTCCGACTTCCTCGAGTTCAAGGCCGGTTATGCGACCGACACGCTCTGCGGCCATGCCCGCTTGCACGGCCATGCGGTCGGCATCATCGGCAACAACGGGCCGATCCAGCCGCAGGGCTCGACCAAGGCCGCGCAGTTCATCCAGCTGTGCGACCAGAGCGGCATGCCCATCGTCTTCCTGCAGAACACCACCGGCTACATGGTCGGCAAGGCGGCCGAGCAGGCGGGCGCCATCAAGCACGGCAGCAAGATGATCCAGGCGGTGGCCAACGCGCGCGTGCCCAAGTTCACCGTGGTGCTGGGCGGCAGCTTCGGCGCCGGCAACTACGGCATGTGCGGGCGCGGCTTCGATCCGCGTTTCATCTTCAGCTGGCCGAGCGCGCGCACCGCGGTGATGGGCGGCGCGCAAGCCGCCAAGGTGATGGACATCATCAACCGCAACAAACTCGAACGCATGGGCCTGCCGGCGAACGACGAGGCGCTGGCCGCCATGAGCGACGCGCTGCGCAAGCGCCTCGACGCCGAGTCGGCCGTGCTCTTCGGCACCGCGCGGCTGTGGGACGACGGCATCATCGACCCGCGCGACACGCGCCGGCTGCTCGGCCTGGCGCTCGACATCAGCCGTGAAGCGGCACAGCGCACGCTGCGGCCGAACACCTTCGGCGTGGCGCGCTTCTGACGCCACGCGAAACGATCAAAACGCACGAATCAAGAAGCACCGAGGAGACAGCATGAAATTGACCCCCGAACACCGCCAGATCGAAGACACCGTCATCAAGTTCGTGCGCAACGAGATCAATCCTTTTGTCGCCGAATGGGAGAAAGCCGAGCAGTTTCCCAGCCATGAGCTCTTCAAGAAGCTCGGCAACCTGGGCCTGCTGGGCCTGAAGTACCCCGAGGAATTCGGCGGCGCGGGGCTGGACTTCAGCTACTCGATGGTGATGGCCGAGGCGCTGGGTGAGAGCAACTGCGGCGGCGTGCCGATGGCCATCGGCGTGCAGACCGACATGGCCACGCCGGCGCTCGCGCGCTTCGGCAGCGACGAACTGCGCAAGGAATACCTGACGCCGACCATCAGCGGCGACTACGTTGCCTGCCTGGGCGTCAGCGAACCCGGCGGCGGCAGCGACGTGGCGGCACTCAAGACCAGTGCGAAGATCGACGGCGGCGACTACGTCATCAACGGCAGCAAGATGTGGATCACGAATGGGATGAAAGCGGACTGGTGCTGCCTGCTCGCCAACACCAGCGAAGGCCCGGCCCACAAGAACAAGAGCCTGATCGTGGTGCCGATGGACGCGCCGGGCATCACGAAACAGAAGATCCACAAGATCGGCATGAACAGCAGCGACACCGCGCAGATCTTCTTCGACAACGTGCGCGTGCCCAGGCGCAACCTGATCGGCCAGGAAGGCATCGGCTTCACGTTGCAGATGCTGCAGTTCCAGGAAGAGCGCCTGTGGGGCGCAGCCGGCTCGCTGCGCAGCCTGGACCGCCTGATCGATCAGACCATCGACTACACGCGGCAGAGAAAAGCCTTCGGCAAGAGCGTGCTCGACAATCAGGTGGTGCACTACAGGCTCGCCGAACTGCGCACCGAAGTCGAAGCGCTGCGCGCGCTGACCTACCGCGCCGTGGAGCTGTACATCGGCGGCAAGGACGTCACCAAGCTGGCGAGCATGGCCAAGCTGAAGTGCGGACGGCTCAGCCGCGAGGTCGCCGACAGCTGCCTGCAATACTGGGGCGGCATGGGCTATACGCTGGACAACCCGGTCTCGCAGGCCTTCCGCGATTCCCGGCTCATCTCGATCGGCGGTGGTGCCGACGAGATCATGCTCGGAATCATCTGCAAATTCGAAGGCACCTTGCCAGGGAAATGACGACCACCGCCGAAGC
>Ga0163144_10024082_pt1 | contig 11961 bp, 10 predicted proteins | sample OliLak19BULKMAT1_FD_123175 | JGI IMG/M metagenome (GOLD analysis project Ga0163144, IMG submission 123175) | Freshwater microbial mat bacterial communities from Lake Vanda, McMurdo Dry Valleys, Antarctica - Oligotrophic Lake LV.19.BULKMAT1 | ecosystem: Environmental > Aquatic > Freshwater >...
CCGAGCGCGAGAAGAAAATCCTTGATGCCGCCCGCGCCCGGATGGCCAAGCGCTGAGCGGCCGCGCCGGATTTCTCCCTGTCGTCGGCACTCAACTCTCGACGGACGAACGACAGCTTTCTACCCTCAGCGCGCATGATTACGCGCTATTCCCGGCCTGAAATGCGGGCCATCTGGACCGACGAAAACAAACTCAAGATCTGGCTCCAGATCGAACTCCTCGCCAGTGAAGCCCTCGTGAAGGAAGGGATCGTGCCGAAGAAGGACTTCGCGAAGATCAAGGCCGGCTGCGTCAAATGGTTCGGCGACCTCCCCGGCCTCGTCGCGCGCCAGCGCGAACTGGAGAAAGTCCTCAACCACGACGTCATCGGCTTCACCACCGCTGTCGCTGAAAAAATCAACGACACGGCCAGCCGCTGGTTCCACTTCGGACTCACCAGCAGCGACGTGGGCGACACCTGCTACGCCGTGCAGATGAAGCAGAGCGCGGACATCCTCATCGCCGACGTGAAGACCGCCCGCGCCGCCATCGCGAAACGCGCGAAGGAACACAAGTTCACCCCCTGCATCGGCCGCAGCCACGGCATCCACGCCGAGCCGACCACCTTCGGCCTCAAGCTCGCCCTCATGCACGACGAATTCGGCCGCGCCCTCGAACGCCTCGAACGCGTCCGTGAAGTCGTCGCCGTAGGCAAAATCTCCGGCGCCGTCGGCACCAGCGCGCATCTCTCGCCGCGCGTGGAAGCCTACGTGTGCAAGAAGCTCGGCCTGCGCGCTGCGCCCATCGCCACGCAAGTGGTGCAGCGCGACATCCATGCTGAATTCCAGACCACGCTCGCCCTCGTCGGCGCGAGCATCGAGCGGTGGGCCGTCGAGTTCCGCCATCTTCAGCGCACTGAAGTGCTCGAAGCCGAGGAGCCGTTCACCAAGGGACAGAAAGGCAGCAGCGCCATGCCGCACAAGCGCAACCCCATCACTTGGGAGCGCCTCACCGGCCTCGCGCGCGTGCTCCGCGGCAACGCCGTCGCCGCGCTGGAGAACGTCGCCCTCTGGCACGAGCGCGACATCAGCCACAGCAGCGTCGAGCGCATCATCTTCCCTGATTCCTGCACGCTGCTCGACTACATGTTCGGCCTGCTCACGCGCATGATGGACGGCCTCACCGTCTATCCCGAGAACATGAAGCGCAACCTCGGCCTCTCGCTCGGCATGTGGAACAGCCAGACCGTCCTCCTCGCGCTCATCCGCAAGGGACTCACCCGCGAAGCGGCTTACAAACTCGTGCAGGACGCCGCGATGAAAACCTGGGAGGTCAAGCACGCGGGACGCGACGACGCGAACTTCGTCGATCAACTGCAGGCCGAACCCGAAGTGGCCGAGCACTTCAAGAAAGGGGAACTCGAAAAGCTCTGCTCCCTCGACTTCCATTTCAAGGAAGTGAACAACCGCTTCAAGAAGCTTGGGCTATAAGCCGGGGAACCTCCGGTCATGGCCTCCTCAGCACAGAAACGAATCGCCTGGACCCTGGGCATCCTTTGGTTGATGGCGATGATCGGCGCGTTCCTGCTGAAGCCGGCCAAGCCACGCCTTTATCGAAACAAGACCATCCCCGAATGGGTCCTGATGCTTGACCCCAAGCTCCAAACTCAGCGCGACATCGCCTCCGACCAGCTCAGGCTCATCGGTGCGCCCGCAGTGCCTGAGTTGGATCTGATTCTCCGCTACCGGGCCCAACTCCTGGTACGAACGTCTGCGCGGTCGCCTCCCCCGCTTCGGAGCCGCTCCTTTTGTCCCGCGACTCGAACTCCTGTCCCGCGCCTGCGAAGCTGCTTACCATCTGGCCGAGCGCGCGAATGTGGACATCAGCCCTCTCGTGGCGCACCTCGCCTATCACGCCACCAATGGCACCTACGCCGACACCAGCGGTTTCCGCGCACTGGTCCGCGCCGGACCGCGCGGCATCGGCATCCTGACCAACTGGCTGTTCACCGGACGCGACGCGGTGCGTGATCAGGCGGGATGGGCGCTGGGCATGGAAGCCCGCCGACCCGAAGCCGCCGCTGCGCTCATTCGTTCCGCCACGACCGAAACCAACCGCGCCATCCGCGCCAACGCGCTCCTTTACCTCCAGCGCAGCCGGGCGCCCATCGAACAAGTCCTGCCCGTGGCCCTGCCCGCCTTGCAAAGCACCGACCGCTACACCCGCGACATGGCGACCCGCTTGTTGCGTGAGTACGCCACCGACGAACGCGTCCGCAAGGCACTGGAAGCGGCGAGCGCCCACTCCAAAGCGACCAACGCGCCGTAGAAAGAAGCGCGCGTCGTCTGGCGCATGGGCCGAGATGCGGATGCCACCTTCAACCGCAACGCGGCTGCAGCACTCAGTCCGCCCTGCCGGATGTGGGACATCAGTAGATCAGATGGGACTCACGACGGTTGCTACGCTCGCATTTCTTCCGGCGGCCACCGGGCGCTCCACCAATACTTCGCGGGGAACAGCGTTGTCGCCGGCAGTTCTGTCCCTTGGAGCCGGGTGCTTTTCCCTTCCCAAAGCAAAGGCTTCTTCCTACGTTGCCGACGACATGGACGCAGCGTGTATGAATCTCATTTTTTGCTCTCAACGGCGACGCATCGGGATGGTCTTGCTCGTTCTCTGCCTGGGTCTGGAACTTTCAATCAACGGCGCGGAGACCAACGCCAGTGCTGCCGCGGCACCGCCGCTGCCGCCGGTTCCCGCCAGGACCGCCGAGGAATCCCTCGAATCGCAGCGCATCCTTCGCTCCTATCTTCAATTGCAGGAACAGCTCCACGCCACGTTGATGGCCATTGAGCAGGCGCGGGCCGAGTCCACGCTGGCGTCGCGCTCCAATGCCGACCTCCTGACCGCGCGGTTGGAATTGATCGAGAAGGCGCTCCAGCAACAGCAGGAGCAGCAGCGCGAGTCGATGCAGCAATCCAACCGCACCATGCTCGTGCTGGCGGGGATTTTTGTCGGCGTTGGTTTCCTCACGCTGCTGTTCATGGCGCTCTTCCAATTGCGCGGCATGAACCGCCTCGCGGAGATCGCCATGGCCCTGCCCAACGGGCGGATGCTCGGAGCCGGCGCGTTCCCGGGCGCGTTGGAGGCCGGTGATCCGCGCCTGCTCGGGGCCACGGGTGAGCCGCTGGGCGGCCGTCTGCAAAACGTCGTCGAGCGGCTGGAACAGCGCATCGGCGATCTGGAAACCACCGCGTACACGCCGGCGGCCAATGGCGGCAATGGCAACGGGAACGGGACTGGACGCACCGAGGCCGCCGCCGCGGACCCGCAGCTCTCCGCGCTGCTGGGTCGGGGGGAATCCTTGCTGAAGCTCGGTCAATCCGCCGACGCGCTGCATTGCTTCGAGGAGGCGCTGGCCCGCGCGCCGCATTGCGCCGAGGCGCACGTGAAGCGCGGCATCGCGCTGGAGCAACTCAAGCGCAATGACGCGGCGATTGAAGCCTACGACCGCGCCATCGCCATCGATCATTCGATCACGCTGGCTTATCTGCGGAAGGGCAGCCTCTTCAACCAGCAGGAGAAATTTGGCGAGGCGCTGGATTGCTACGAGCAGGCGCTGCGCGTGGAATCCAAGCAGCCGGTCAGTTCCACTTGAGCGGATCCTTGCCCCGCTCGGTCGCGAGTTTCTTGCGGGCCAATTCAATCTTGGCCTCGATCAATTCCTTGTTCTGCTCCCCCTTCGCCGCGAGTTCGCGCTCCAGTTCCGCGATGCGTTTCTCATAGGCGGCGAGGCGCTCGGCCAGCGGCGCGTGAATCTTCTCCAATCGTTTCTCCAATCCCGCCACGTCGTCCTCGGCGCGCTGCTGGCTGTGCACGAGGTCGGATCGATGGGCGAGCAGGCGTTGCACCAATTCCCCCATCATCCAGCGCGCCATCTGCGGCATGAGCCGGGCGCGGAGCAGGGCGGTGGCCTTTTCCGCGCGCGCCTCCGCGGCCAGGGCGCGCTCGGCCCACGGCTCCGCGGCGCCAGTTCCGCCGGGAATTCTTTGCCGTGAACCAGGCCCAGCCTTCCGGCGCCCAATCCAAATCCACCACACGACGAAGCAGACGACCGCCGCGAGGTTCAGCGCGAGGAGGAGCGGTTGGTTTGGATCGACTTCCGGCGTGGATGTCGAGGGGAGAGAAGCGGCCTCATTGGTTTCCGCCGCGTGCAGCCAGCCCGTGAACGCGCCCAAGGCCAGGCCAAGGCAAGCCTGACGGCACAGCGGAAAAACATTGGAGCGCGCAGTCTTTATTGTCTCCAGCGATACCGGCGCAGGCTGACGTCGGCAAGTCTGGAAACGCCCAGCCGCGCGGAGGGCGTCCCTCAAGATTGAGTTTGTGCAAATCGCGAGGGCAGGGAACCATCACCCGCACATGACCGTGTGGAGCCATTACTTGCGCAAGTTTCACGGCTTCTGCCGTCCATCACCAGCATGTCCATGACTGAACGCTGCGTCATTCTGCCCGATACCCGCTTTGTGTCGCTCAAGGCGGGGCTGGGCGAGCGACTGAACGCGGTCGCGGCCACCATCCGGCCCGAGAACTTCGCCTCGCTGCTCGACACGTTGATGCTCGATGTGCTGCAACGCGGCTTCGCCGAGGCCACCGCCCATGAGGGTTCCATCTGGCTGCTGGACGCCGGGGGCAGCTATCTCGTGCCTGCGTGGAACAACGGCACCAAGGCTGCGGAGTTCGTGTGTCGTCACCGCCAGCCCCTGGACCGCGGACTCATCAGCATGGTCTTCGCCAGCGAGCAGCCCTTCGTCGAGAATGAGGTATATCGCAATCAGCAGTTCGATCCCGAGGTGGATCTTAAATTGAAGCTGCGCACCTGCGCGCTGATTGAAGTGCCGTTCTATTTTTTGAAAGCTTGCCGCGGCGTCATCTCCTGCGTGCAGGTGAAGGCGCTGGGTGACAATGTGCCCGACCCGCCGGGATTTTCACCACAGCATCTGGCCGCGGTGCAGCGCACCGCCACGATGCTCTCGCGTCTGCTGGAATTGCGTCTGCTCGGGAGCACGGTCGGCTGGGATGCAGACTGATGGAGACGCGACTGAACTCATCGGCCAATCCGTGGCTCACCATGGGGGAAGCCCGGCACGCCCTGAGGACCGGTCGCGGCCGTGGCGTGCGCATCGCCGTGCTCGACACGGGCGTGGATGCCACGCATCCCCAGCTCGAGGGTCTCGCCTTGCGCGACGATCTGGCCGTGGTAGATGACGGCGTGCAATTGCGCGTGGTGCCCGGTGAAGGCGCCGATGCCTTCGGCCACGGCACGGCCATCGCGGGCGTGTTGCGGCAGCTCGCGCCGGAGGCGGAGATTGGCAGCTTCCGCGTGCTCGGCCCGCATCTGCGCGCACGCACGCCGGCCATCTGCGAAGGGGTGAAGCTGGCGATCGAACGCGGTTACCACATCCTGAATTGCAGCTTCGGCTGTTCGCGCGCCGACCAGGTGTTGCTCTACAAGGAATGGATCGATGACGCCTACGTGAAAGGCCGGCACATCGTGGCCGCGTGCAACAACGCGGACTTCACGCGGCGTGAATGGCCCGGCCATTTCCCCACCGTCCTCACGGTGAATTTCATGCAGAGCGATGTGTTGGAAACGCTGATTCATCGGGCCGGAAGCCTGGTGGAGTTTTGCGCGCGCGGCCAGGAGATCGAGGTGCCGTGGGTTGGGGGCGGCGTCAAGCGCGTGACCGGCAGCAGCTTTGCCGTGCCGCACGTGGCCGGATTGCTCGCCCGCCTGCTCTCCGCGCATCCCGACCTGCCGCCGCTGGAAGCCAAGTCCCTCCTCAAGCGGCTCGCGGAGCCAAGCCCGGGCTGAACGCCGGACTTCTACCCCTGGCCGCGGTCATCATTCAAACCTCTCACGGCATCGCCTTGGCGAAGGCGAGCTGGACGACCTGCTCGGGAGCGATTCTGGCAGACGAGTTTCTCGTTGGCCGGCCCGCGAAGCCCGCGAAACACCGGAAAAACCAGGCGAATTTGCATCTCCTGCAGAATGACAGGAACGGAACAGGCGCCTCCCGGAGGCAAACTTCCAAATCATTTTTGCCGGGGCACCGGTCAAGGAGGGCGGGCATTTTACATTTTGCGCCGCGCGGGCGCGGGCTGTTAGGCTTGCTCGTAATTCATGAAACGCCTGCAATCGTGGCTCTTGGTTCTGTTGGTGGTGCAAGGGTGGGCGGAGTCGCTGCCGGCCGCGGCGGCACCCGCGCGCGTCGCGACGAATGCGCCGGCGAAGCCGCGCGACTTCCCGCTCATCGTCCGGCCCACGAATGACATTCCCCCGACGGTCACGGCGGCGATGGGCGAGGTGGGCGGGAAGTTTTTCGGCGTGGTGCCAGACCCGGCGAAGACGCGGCAATACTACATCGCGGCGGAACCGGAGTTGTGGGATTACGCGCCGGAGGGCAGTGATCCGATTTGTGGCAAGCCCCTGCCGCCGCCGGTCGTGGCGCAGCGGCGCGCGGGCAAACTGCGTTACGTGCAATACACGGATGAGACGTTCACCTCGAAGGTTTTTCAGACGCCGCGGCTGGGCATTCTCGGGCCGGTGTTGCGGGGAGTGGTGGGCGAGTATCTGGCCGTCACGTTCTTGAATCGCACGGCGCGCCCGCTCTCGATGCATCCGCATGGCGTGCGCTACGACAAGGACAGCGAGGGGACGTACCACCTGCCCAAGCCCGGACTCGGCGCGGCGGTGGGGCAGGGGGCGAAGTTCACCTATGTCTGGCATCTGGACGAGCAATCGGGCCCGCTGCCGGGCGAGCCGAGTTCCAAGGGATGGCTCTATCACAGTCACGTCAGCGGTGACGAGGAGTCGAATCTCGGGCTGGTCGGCTTCATCGCGGTGACCGACCCGCAGCGGGCGCGTCCCGACGGCACACCCAACGACGTGGATCGGGAGATGGCCGCGTTGTTCATGATCTTTGATGAGAGCGGTCTGGGCGAGGCGGAGAAGGAGGCGGCGGAATATGGGAATCTTCCCGCCGGAGCGCCGCCCGCGAAGACTTGGGCCGAGGTGCAGGAGATGTTGGAACTGGGTGGTCGCAACGCCATCAACGGACGCATCTTCGGAAATCTCGCCGGCCTGGAGATGAACGAGGGCGAGCGGGTGCGATGGTATCTGTTCGGCCTGGGATCGGAGGAGGATTTTCACACGGCGCACTGGCATGGGTTGCGCGTGACGGAGGAGGGCCGGCGGCGGACGGATGTGGTGGAGCTGCTGCCCGCTTCGATGAAGGTGGCGGACATGCTGGCGGATAATCCGGGGACATGGCTCTTCCACTGTCACGTCGCGGAGCACATGCGGGAGGGGATGTTCGCGCGCATGATCGTGCATCCGAGGGGCGCGAAGGGCGCCGGGGCGCCGCGGGAGGAGGCCTTCTTCGGCTTGCGACAGGCGCAGCAGTCGTTGCGCATCCAGCGCGCCGAGGCTGTGGTGGAAGGCGCCTCGTGCGAGTTGAAGCTTGAGGGAACTGTCACGGTGTTCCAGGCGTTTTCGGTGTTCACGCAGCCGGTGCAGATTCAATGGGGCGGGCAGATGATTAGCTTCAAGCCGGACCGGCGCGGCATCGCAAGCGCGGAGGGCGGGACGTTTCGCGTGAAGAACGCCAGCCAGTATGGCGTGGTCTACGGTGGGTTGATGGAATTTGAAGCGACGTTGAGCGGGGCAGGATGGCTGAAGGAATTGGAGAGGGCGGGCTTTGCCGCAGGCGGTGCGGCCCGGGAAGTTCCCGCCGCCATCGAACTGCGGATCGGCACGGCGAAGCACACGTCGGATGTGCGCATCCACGCGCGAGGCCGGTAAGATCTGCCGCATTGAGGCGTTGCAAAATGCCGCCCGCCGTCCGGTGCCTCTGGCGGAATGCACGTTGGAAAGCAGCCGGAAGGGCGCGGGGCATCCGTTATTCTACGGTAGGGATTTACCGAGGTGCGTCCGTGCGGGTTCATCTGTGAGGATGACGGGACGCATCTGCTCTTCGATCCCAAGGCCAGCACGTTCACGATCTCCCGCGCGGATTTGAAGCAATCAAACCCCGACGTGAGTTGGACGACAACTTCGCAGCACATTCTCATCGACTCATTCCGCCTGCCCTGGGGCATGGCCAGCCTGTTCATCTCCGGCTGCATGATGACGGAGGTGCCCGAGCAGTTTCGAGGGGGTGACTTTGTGTTCTGGGCGGTGGGGCTGATTCGGCATACCGGCTATTTCAACCTGAAGACGCTGTGGTTTCTCAAGCCCCGCGCGCTGGGAACGATGTGGCGCCGCCGCCATGAGGCTTACGACATTCTGTGGAAAACCTTGAAAGCCGGCAGCGTGATCAAGGGCAACGTCGCTCCCCGGCACAACACGGTGGAGTAAGGCGCGCTTAGCGCTTCCACCAAGAGCGGGTGTGGCTTTTCTCCTCCTGCTGTTGCTGCCGTAGTCCGGCGACCAGTATCTGGCTGCGCGCGCTTTCGAGCTGCATTCGGAAATCAGCGTAGGAGGCGAAGCGCTCCGCAGGACTCTTCGCCATCGCCATTTGGATGGCATCGCTGGTGGCCTGCGAAATCTCCGGGCGCACCGCGTTGGGCGGCGTCAGGGGCGTATGCACATGGCCGGAGACCACTTCCTCGACCGTGTCCGCCTCGAAGGGGACATGTCCGGTGAGCGCGTGATACAGGGTGCCGCCCAGGCTGTACATGTCGGAACGAAAATCCTCGCCCTGTCGCTGGATTTTTTCCGGCGCGACGTAGTAAGGCGTGCCGAAAACATCCGCCTCATAGGCGTCGTCCGCGGCGTTGCGGGCGAGCCCGAAATCCACCAGCTTCGGTTCGCCATACTCGTCGAAGAGGATGTTGCCGGGCTTGATGTCGCGGTGCAGAAGGTTGCGAACCAAAGCGGATTCAAGGGCGCTGGTCATCTTGATCCCCACGTCCAGCACGTTGAGTTCGGGCACCATGTTGTCGCGTTCGATCCAATTATCCAGGCTGCCGTAGTCCGCCAGTTCCATCACCAGATACGGGCTGCCCTCGTATTCGTCGAACGAGTAGATGTGAATGATGTTGGTGTGGTTGAGGGCGGCGGTGGCGCGGGCCTCGCGGTAAAGGCTCTCCAGCACCTGCTGGTCCTCGGCCATGCCGCGCTTGAGCATCTTGATGGCGACCATGCGCTCGAGCTTCGTGTCGAATGCGCGATAAACCGTGCCCATGCCGCCGGAGGCCACGACCTCGCGGATTTCAAAATTGCGCAGCTCCGTGGGGACCACGACCGGGTGGCCGCACTTGTTACAGAGGACCGGGTCGCTCAGGGAAGTGTCGGCGGGCAGCCAGTGCTTCGCCTTGCACCGGCCGCATACGGCCAGGCGCAGGGAATCCTTCTTATTACTGCTGTGGTCAGGCACCGCTGGAAGATACCAGCGTTCCCCCGCCGGACAAGTGAGGAAACGTCCCGGCGACCCGGACTCGCTTCCGGCCGGACCAGCGCGCGTAAATTTACGTAACTCAATCACGCCCCAGCTCCGTCTATGCACACATGAAGTTTGCGAACCGGACCTCCGGATGCCCCCGTGCTGCGACGGGCGCATTCACGCTTATCGAGCTGCTGGTGGTCATTGCCATCATTGCCCTCCTCGCCGGCATGTTGTTGCCAGCCATCTCCCGCGCCAAGGAAGCCGGGAAGCGCATCCAGTGCGTGAACAATCTTCGCCAGCTCGGCCTGGCCTTGCAGATGTATGTCGATGAAAACGAAGGACTCCTTCCACCCCGCGTCCATCCCAATCGCTGGGCGCAGCGCCTCTACCCTGGCTACCAGGATTTGCGGATTCTGGTCTGCCCCGACGACATCAATCCGCTTACCATTGATGGCACCGATCCGGTCCAGTATCCCGCCGACGCCGCGCCGCGCAGTTACATCATGAATGGCTGGAATGACTATTACCGCAGCATTGGCGTGCCGTGGAAGGGGCTCGCCGGTGCCAACAAAAGCCTCAGCGAATCCCTCATCCTGGAGCCCAGCGACACGATCTTCCTCGCGGAGAAGGAGAGCACTTCGCGGCACTTCTATCTCGATTTCGACAACTACGAGGACATCAACATTCTCGACCCGGCGAAGCACTCGGCGGCTGTCGGCGGCAAAGGCGGCTCGAACTATGCCTTTGCCGACGGCAGCGCCCGCTACCTCCGCTTCGGCCAGAGCACGCAGCCCATCAACTTGTGGGCAGTGCTGCCGGCGGAGCGCAACCCCGGATTATGATCGCCTCGGCGCAGCTTGCCCTTGCTGCCTGCGCCGCACCGTTCTAGCTTCCGCTGTCCGCGTCCGCTTTGACTTCTGGCGAACGCGGTGGCGATGTCCTGGTTTAACTTCAAGCCCCTCTTGCTCACTGGCGGACTGTGCGTCCTGCCGGTGCTTTCCACCTTTGGAGCGACAGCGGAAGCCGACGGACTGGCCTTCTTCGAGAAACGCATTCGTCCGCTGCTGGCTGAACGCTGCTATGAATGCCACGGCGCAACTTCCGCAAAAGCCGCAGGCGAATTGCGCCTCGATACCCGGGAAGGTGTTCTGCGCGGCGGCGTTTCTGGAACGGCCCTCGTCGCCAGCCAACCGGATGCCTCGCCTCTCATCAAGACTCTGCGCGCCCCTGCGGCGGGGCCAGAACATCGTCTCCCAGCCACCGATCTCGCCGCGCTGATCCAGTGGATCCAACTTGGCGCTCCTGACCCGCGCTCTGGAGAACCCGAAACCCGCAAGCCCAAGTCCGAAACTAAGCCGCACTGGGCGTTTCAACCGTTGCGCCCGGCGGTTCCACCAGTCGTCCGAAATCCCCGCTGGCCGCAAACGCCCGTTGATTCCTTCATCCTCGCCCGGCTTGAACTCGCCGGCCTGGAGCCCGCGCCGGCCGCGGATAAACGCGCCTGGCTGCGTCGCGTCACCTTTGATCTCACGGGATTGCCTCCGTCCCAAGAGGAGTTAAATGCCTTCCTTCGGGATCGCTCGGCAGAAAGTTTCGACAAGGTCGTCGATCGGCTGCTTGCGTCGTCGCGGTACGGCGAGCGCTGGGGACGCCACTGGCTTGATGTGGTGCGCTACGCCGATACGGCGGGCGACACCTCGGATTTTCCAATTCCGCAGGCGTGGCGCTATCGCAACTGGGTCATCGACGCCTTCAATCGCGACCGGCCCTACGATGAATTTCTCCACGAGCAATTCGCGGGCGATCTGCTCCCGGCCGATTCGCAGGACCAGCGGAATAAGCAGACCATCGCCACGGGCTTTGTCGTGACCGCCCGGCGCTTCAGCGCGGCTGAGCCCGCTTCGAAACACCTCACCATCGAAGACACTCTCGACACGACCAGTCGCGCCGTGCTCGGCCTTTCGCTGAGTTGCGCGCGTTGCCACGACCACAAGTACGATCCCATCACGATGGAGGATTATTACAGTCTCTACGGCATCTTCGATTCCACGCGCTACCCGCATCCAGGCAGCGAACCGATTCCGCGCCCGTCCGGTTTCGTCCCGCTCATTCCGCGCGAGGAATACGATGCTCTTGTCCTGTCGCATGAGCAAAAGGTCCGCGAGAGCGACGCGGTCATAGCGCGCATCGAAAAGCAGATGAACGCGCTCCAGGCCGAGGGTTTCAAGACCGGCGATTTGCAGAAGGAATTCGATGCTGCCTGGTCGCGACGCGACGCGCTGGCCGAAAGCGCGCTCAAGGTCGAAATGGCTTACGCCGCCAGCGAAGGAATGATCACCAACTCCCAGGTGCAGCCGCGTGGTGAACCGCTGCTCGCGCAGGGTCTGGCGATGACGCGGCGGTTCCTGAAGCTGTTCGGCGGACGCGCCCTTCCGGCCGGCTGCACCAACAGCGGGCGTCTCGAACTTGGCCGCTGGCTGACCGAGGACGCCCGCGCGCTCACCGCCCGCGTGATGGTGAACCGCATCTGGCAGCATCA
>Ga0163144_10024084_pt1 | contig 11960 bp, 13 predicted proteins | sample OliLak19BULKMAT1_FD_123175 | JGI IMG/M metagenome (GOLD analysis project Ga0163144, IMG submission 123175) | Freshwater microbial mat bacterial communities from Lake Vanda, McMurdo Dry Valleys, Antarctica - Oligotrophic Lake LV.19.BULKMAT1 | ecosystem: Environmental > Aquatic > Freshwater >...
AAAATTGAGTAGCCCACGGTATCTCTTTTGAGCCCACGACCGGAACACCCTGACTAATCAAGTCGGCTGAAACAATGTTGAAAGTTTCGGAAAAGTTGCATTGTAGACCAATATCCATTTCTCGACAGATCTTTAAAAATCCGTCTCTAGGAGTCCATTCATGCATAACCATTTGGTGGTTGTAGTCTGCTAAATGTTGGAACATTCCTTTGAGGTTATTGAGAATTGGGTCGCCCTTCATCTCAATACGCCCGATGTTGATATGGAATCTCAATTGTTTATTCATCTTGTTGGCAAACTGCATGGCAGCATGGGCCTGAACAAGGTGATTTTTCAACGGACGGACTGCGCCGAAGCAGGCCACGTCAACCCAATATTTGTTTCTGTTAAATTTCTTCTTATGATATTGATTTGGATAGTAGTTAGGCAGATAAAATACTCTGCGATTGGTTTCGTGATTTGACCATCCAGATGCCGTTTTGAGATAGTGACGCATTTCTTCAAGCATACGAGGAGCATTAACGCCAATACTGACATTTGGATGTCTCACATAATCCGGCAACCAATCCATGGCAACGCCTTCGCTGGCAATGAACGGCATTTCTGAGTGCAAACGGACGATCCATTTGACCTTAGGGTGCAGTTTTGTCAATACTTCAAATTTACTAGGAACTACCCATAGTGCTTCGATAATTACGTGAGTAGGTTTATAATTGCGCACCATGCGGTCGATACAATTATTGTCAATGGCCACTTCTAGATGCGATTCGATTCCAGAATCAACTAGCATCTCTTTCATAAAGTTGGCTGAATTATACAGTCCGGTGCTGAGACCAATTTTAGAGTGAACGTCTGGATTATAATCCGGTCGACGCTTTAGTATGAATAATACTCTGCTAGTCATTTTCCTTTTTCCTTTGTGTGAGACACATATTTATTCGTGCCTGGCAAAAATTAAAGGTTAGTCTAGGTATCGAGACCGTTAATTTTTTCTCGGTAAAGGAGGGGCCAGTCGGTGCAAATTCCCTGTGCCTCAGACACATCGTCATTGTATATTTCCGGCATAACTGCAATGCCTTTTTCAACAATTCCGCAACCAGGATGCACCCACATGTATCCGTGATTAGTCAATGTCATGGTATCATTTTGATGCCAAAAGAAGTTGATAAACTCACTGTCCCAATGTTTATAAAAATATTCCATTGCTGGCACATTCTTACAATGAATCCACGCTCGATTACTTAATCCACGCAACCAGTTGATATCGACTGGATATTGCGGTTTGTCGTGTCCTAGCCACAATTTGTTGTCACACATGTGGACGTCGATTTCTACTTCGAATCCCAATTCAAGGGCTTCTTCTATAAATTCTACAGTATTTTCTCGGTCAGGATTTGGGCCTAATATATTGCCTCGATGTGAAATAATTCTCATTTTTGATTTCTTTCTAGGAAATACCTGAGATCTTCGGGCGTTCCGATTCCCCACATCTTGTCTATTTTTTTAATCTTAATTTTCTTTCCATCAGCAATAGCTAGATTATAAACTGGACATACATAAAATTCTCCGTTGGTGCGGATATCCTGTTCAATCATCTGTTCTGCATATTTGACGTAGTCACTGCCCCGGTTCCAATAGTATATACCTACTGTGGCGTTATCACTGATAACTTTTTTCTCAGCAACTTCTTCTACGAGACCATTTTCACCTACTCTAGCATACGACCACTTGGGGTGATGATTTTCAAACGTGAGAATCCCTCCATCGATACCCGATGCAGTAAATTCATACATTGTCTCGTTACTGTTCCATTCCACATATTGATCGCTGTTGACAATTAATAGTGGCTCGTCATTATCAATTATTTGTTTAGCCAATAGTGTTGTGCAGGCAGCACCTTGAGTCGCACCGTCTACGCATATAATGTCACACTCTGGTGCAATGAGGTTAAGAAGGAATTTGAGATTGTATTGATCATAATGTTGTTTCTGAACAATAAAAATATAGTGGGCGTCGATATTGAGATTATTGACAACGACCTCAATCATGGGCTTGCCATTGACTTCAATTAATGGTTTAGGAAACGTATAACCGGCACGCGAAAATCGAGTGCCTGCCCCGGCCATGGGAACGAGTATATTCATTTGTTTATTTTTCCAAGGAACGGTTGTTGCCTTTTGTGAATTAAGCATTTTGATAGCTTTTTCCACTTTGTCCATAGTAAGGTCTGTTTCGTCCTTGACAGGAATGAGGTGTGCGCCGCTGTCGACAGCGGCCTGCCGTCCTACGTGGCTGTCTTCGAATATTACAGTATTTGTAGGAATTGCTTCTAGCATGGTCATACATTTCCAGTACATTTCCGGAAATGGCTTAGGATGAAATACGTCTTGATTACTTACAGTGAAATCGACACATTCCATTACGCCTATCTTGATCAACGATCGTTTAACCGTTTCACGTATAGCGTTGCTGGCCACAGCGATCGAAATATCATGTTCTTTAATTAGACGAAACATCTCAATCAAACGATTATCTGGTTTTAGTTCATCAATAATTTTCCAAGTAGCCCGTTGTTTATCTTTCCAAATTTGCATAAAAAAGTCTTTATTCAGTCCCTTAGACACAGACAACAGTTCTAATTTCTTTGTGGTACTGAGGCCATCATACTTGCTATGATGCTCGTCTTCAGTGACTACAAATTTTTGGTCTATTTTTTCTAAGGCAGCATTTAATGCCAGGTAATGGAGGCGGCGGCTGTTAATCAACACACCGTCGAGGTCAAAAATAATGAGTTTGTTCATAGTATCCATATTTATATTCCAATATATTATGCTCAATAGATATCAAAGTCAACTTAAAATGTTGCACTAGATACCACTTGACATCTAGGCGTCTGTTAGTTATTATTAGGTTTATTATAGGATCTCAAATGAACGAAACGTCGAAGGCAATTATCCGTCGTATGCATGACATGCGATTTGTGAACACATATTTTAGAGGAAACGGAATAGACATTGGGTGCGGACCTGACCCGTTAAGTAAATTCCAACAACAATTTCCATTAATGACCAATCTCAACCCTTGGGATCTTGCTGACGGCGACGCACAACTTATGGCTGGAGTACCTGATGAAACGTATGACTTCGTACACAGCAGTCATTGCCTGGAACACTTACACGATCCATACGAGGCATTTGACAACTGGATCAGAATATGCAACCCTGGCGGACATATCATCACAACCATACCTGACGAGGATCTCTATGAACAAGGAGTGTGGCCAAGTAATCACAATCCAGACCATAAGACCAGTTGGACCATTGCCAAAGACAGCAGCTGGTCTCCAGTTAGTATCAATCTACTAGAATTCCTGTATCAATACAAAGATCGGGTTGAAGTAATTAAAATGGAGTTGCAAAATTCCACCTTCATTTACGACATTCCGCGCGTTGACCAAACATATCATCACATTGCAGAATGTGCGATTGAGTTTATTGTTCGCAAAAAAACAGCAACAGAAATTATCCGCAAAGGTAGGTTACCAAAGTAATGGACCTTGCCCTTATTAGTTTACACAACGCAGCTTTTCAACCGTTGGCCAATATCACATGGGCCAACAAAGAGGAATACGCGCTACGATATAATTACGGCCATGCCTGCAAAGTAGATAGTTTCTATGGAGTGACTATTGGGTTTGAAAAGATTTGGCTAATTCGAGATATGATGGAAGCGTTTCCTAATTGTGAATGGTTCTGGTGGACTGGATGTGATTCTATTATCACCAATCACACCATTGACATCAAGGATCGAATTGACAACGACTATCATTTTATCATAGCAACAGACTGCAACGGAATTAATGCCGACAGCTTTTTAATTAGGAACAGTCCCCAAGGACGGGCCTACGTTAAAATGATAATCGACAGTTATGACAAATATAAATCGCATCATTGGGCAGAACAGCAATGTATAATCGACACATATGAAGAATATCGCTGGATGGTCAAAATAGTAGAACAGCGGGCGCTAAATTCATATGATTATGGATTATATCCAGAATGTGTTCCGGTTGATAAAAACGGCAACAACGGTCAGTGGCAGCATGGTGACCTGTTGATACATTGGCCCGGTACTGCGTTGGGTCGCCGAATACAATTAGCTCAATACTATTCCACACAGGTAGTCAGGTAACGATGCAACATATCTTAGATCAAATACGAGAATACATTCAACAGCAACAAAACGAAAAAACGTGGACTCCTGGCAAAGATTTTGTCAATTATGCGGGTCCTCATTTTTCCGCAGACGAATATGTTGCAGCCGCCGAAGCACTGCTCAAGGGCTGGTTAGTTATGGGGGACAAGAGTTTGAAATTTGAACGATTGTTCCCTAAAGAATTTGGAAAGAAGTTTGGCGTACTGACCAACAGTGGGTCGAGTGCTAATTTACTGATGATGAGCAGCTTAACCAGTAAAAGAGGATACCATTTGCCCAAGGGCACCAAGGTATTGATGCCTATTGCTGGATTTCCGACCACATTGAATCCTACTTTACAAGTGGGGTTTGAACCAGTTTTTGTAGACATTGAACTAGACACGCTAAATCTCGATGTCGACCAAGTTGAGAAGACATTAGCTGCTGATCCATCAATCAGGGTCATTACGTTTGCCCATGTGCTAGGTAATAGTCCAGATATGTGGAAATTAACTCAATTAATTGACAAATATAACCTCATACTATTGGAAGATTGCTGCGATGCATTAGGATCGATATATGATGGAAAACCGTTAGGTAGTCACGGATTGATGGCATCTTGCAGTTTCTATCCGGCACACCATATCACAATGGGGGAAGGCGGGTTTGTCGCGTGCAATGACCCGGTACAGGAAGACATACTTAGAAGTTTCCGCGAATGGGGGAGAGGCTGTTATTGTGTTGGTTCAGAAGCTAACAAGCTCAAATGCGGAACATGCAAGAGGCGGTTTTCAAATTGGATTCCGGCCATGCCTGACGAAATCTTCGATCACAAATATGTCTATGACGAAATTGGTTTCAATCTCAAACCGATCGAAATACAAAGTGCTATGGGCCTCGAGCAATTGAAAAAGTTACCCGAAATCACTCAGTTAAGAAAACGAAATTATCAATTGCTGTTTGATATCTATTCCAAATATGAGGAATATTTTTATCTTCCGAGGCCGAGAAACAAAGCGGACCCTAGTTGGTTTGCATTTCCGTTAACTATTCGCAAGACTGCACCCTTCAAAAGAACAGAATATGTGAATTTTCTAGAAGACAATTTAATTCAGACCAGACCATATTTTGCGGGGAACATAATGCTGCAACCGGCATACGGACATCTTATGGATAGTAGTTCGGCCAGAGTCAACTTCCCCAATGCCACCACTACTATGACTGACACATTCTTTCATGGAACCAGTCCTGTGATTACACCGATTCAAATTGCATACATCGGCGAAAAAGTTGACGAATTTATGAAGAAATACCAATGACCGTAACCAAAGCAGAACTTATACAATTTGAAGAAGAGATAGGCGAGTTATTCAATTCTGCCAAGATAAGAGCACCTATACACCTGTACGATGGCACCGAGGATACCATGATCCGTATCTTCAAAGAAATTGACATCGAAAATGACTGGGTATGTGCCACTTGGAGAAACCACTATCAAGCACTACTCAAAGGAATCCCTAAAGAGGTATTGAAAGAACAAATCATGCAGGGCAAAAGCATGGTGATGAATTTACCGGAATATAAATTCATTTGTTCTAGTATAGTTGGCGGGATTCCCAGCATAGCTACCGGTATAGCAATGGCTGCAAAACTCAAAGAAACTTCACAGAAAGTTTGGTGTTGGACTGGAGACATGAGTGCTGAAACAGGTGCGTGGAGTGAAGCATACCGATATGCAGTTGCACATGACCTTCCAATTACGTTTATCGTGGAGGACAATGGATTAAGTGTGATGACTCCCACCGAACATACTTGGGGAGATAAGAAATGGTACCTACCATTTCAGGGAGCATCCTGGTATCGAAACAGGCATTTAATTTATTACACCTATAAAAATGAAAAATGGCCACATGCTGGTGCTGGAAAACGGGTGCAATTTTAATGTCTACCAAACATTATCAAGAATGTCTAAAAAAAGCAATGGACTGGTTAAACTATCAGCCTAACACTCTTTTCATAGGACAAGCAGTTCGATATGCCGGAACTGGATGCTATGACAGCCTAGTTGACATTGCAGATTACAAGAAAATAGAATTTCCAGTAGCTGAGAATTTTCAAATTGGTGTCAGCACAGGCCTGGCACTTAATGGATTTGTTCCAATCACCATTGTGCCTCGATGGAATTTCCTACTATGCGCCACTGACCAAATTATCAATCACCTAGATAAGTTTTCTATCATTAATCCCAATTGTCGTCCTAAGGTTATTATTCGAGTTGCGGTTGGATCAGAAATTCCGGTTGATCCGCAATCACAACATAAAGGAAACTTTTCCAATGCATTTAGATCGATGTGTGACACAATTGATATCATCGAATGTGACAAGAGTTCAGAAATAATGTCAATTTATCAACATGCGTATTCTCGCACAGATGGTCGCAGTACCATTGTGGTAGAATTTCCAGACTATGAAAAGAAAGCACCATTATGAAAATACTATTGACCGGCAGCAGCGGATTTATAGGCCGGCACCTACTGCGCATATTGAACGATGAACACTCTGTGGATGCACCGAGTTCTCAACAACTGGATCTATGTAACTATGAAAAAGTATGTGCCTATTTTGAACATAGACACTATGACGTGGTTATTCATGCAGCGGGCCATGGACGAGAAATAGTCTCTCATAGAGATCCGTTGATCACACAAAAAATAACCAATATGTTCTATTCATTGTATGCCAACAGACACAAATTTAACAAATTCATCAATTTGGGATCGGGCGCGGAATTTGGCCTTTCGACGCCCTGTATTGAAAAGAAAGAATACGAAATATATCAAAATTGGCCCTTAGAATCATATGGCCTGGCCAAGAACATCATAGCCAGAACCGTTGCCGAGCATGATTACTTCTACCACATACGGGTTTTTGGTTGCTTTGATCCTAGTGAAGCTGGACACCGTTTATTTTCTAAGTTTAAAAATCATCAAGAAAATAATAAACCGTTCCATTTTGAAAATAGGCAATTTGACTTTATTACGCTGGAAGATCTAGGAATAATAATTGAAGAATTTACTAGGTACAACATGCGAGACCAGTCCGTTAATGCCGTTTATATGAAGAAATTTACTATTGAACAACTTCTTAAAAAATTCTGCGACGTAAATGATCTTGATCCTCAATTAATAAAGATTGCATCTGAAAGCAATTTACATTATACTGGAAATGGGCAAAACTTAGATGATTGCCAAATACCACTCCAGGGCCTAGAAAAAACAATAAAAGCATATTATGAATAAGAAAATTGTTTACGTGACCGGATGTCTAGGGTTCATAGGACAATATGTAACTTGGGAATGCCTTGATAACGGCTGGTATGTGCGAGGCGTTGACAAGATTACCTATGCGTCTAATATGAATGTATTGAGTGATTTTAAAAATCATCCCAATTTCACATTCGAACAAAAAGACATAAATGACCTCGACATGCTCTATGATTGTGACTATGTCATTAACACCGCTGCCGAAACACATGTAGACAACAGCATTTCTGGCAGTGAGATTTTCCTCAGAAGCAATGTCAACGGAGTATATCGGTTGCTAGAGTTAATTAAAAGCAAGCGGAACAAGAAAATGCCCACATTACTGCATTTCAGTACCGACGAAGTCTACGGTGATATTGAAATTGGGTCTCACACTGAAAGCGATATACTCAAACCTAGCAACCCATACGCTGCTACCAAAGCATCCGCAGATATGTTGATAACCGCCTGGGCTCGAACGTATGGTATTCCATATGTTATCGTTCGTCCTACCAATAATTACGGAATTGGTCAATATGTGGAAAAATTGATTCCACTGAGCGTCAAATACTTGTCGATAGAGAAACCGATACCCATGCATAATCAAGGAACACCTCGGCGTACCTGGCTTCATGTCAAAGACACTGCTCGTGCGGTAATTAAAATCATCGAAAGCGAAGTAAAGAATGAGATTTATAATATCTCCGGAAATTATGAAGATTCAAACATATCAGTTTTTGAAAAGATTGTTAGGGAAATGGAGTTACCTAACCCAATTAGTCAGTATTTAGATTTTGAATATTCTAGGCCCGGGCAGGATGTGAGATATTCAATTGACGATAGCAAACTCCGCCAATTGGGTTGGAAGTCTAAAGAAGATTTTGACTTGCAATTAGCTCGAATAGTATACCATCACAGAGAGAATGGGTTTGTTTGGTAATGAGAATCTTTGACTGTTTCACCTTTTATAATGAATTTGACATACTAGAATTGCGATTACAAGAACTGTGGGACACAGTTGATTACTTTGTCATCGCAGAAGCCAATATCACACACCAGAATAAGTCCAAAGAATACTATCTCAAGAACAATTATGCGAGATTTGAAAAATATCAAAGCAAGATAAGACACATACTCGTTGATGATATGCCTAATAGTGCCGACACGTGGGTCAATGAACGGTTTCAAAGGAAGGCACTGGAACGTGGATTACATGACCTGCAACCCACAGATATTGTTTGTGTGAGTGATTGCGACGAAATCCCAAGACCCGCAGCATTGTCCATGGTACGAGACGACCATAACAACTATGATCGGTACATATTAGCCATTCCGTTGCATTATTTTAAAATCAACTACCTTATGGTTAGCCCAATTTCTAAGCAAAACAATATCATTGTTACCCGAGGCCGAGCGTTTACTGATCCTCAACAAGAACGGCAATTCACCTTTCATAGAGGCAATCTACCAGTACACCATGCAGACCAAGAGTTTTGTGTAATAGAACACGGCGGCTGGCACTTTACCTACTTTGGAGCTACTGATTTCGCCAAAAATAAAATTACCAGCTTTGCACATGCTGAGACCAACGTCCCTTGGATTATGGATCGATTAGATGTAGAAGCATTGATCAGTGCTAAGTTAGGGATTGCTTGGGAAAAGACTTCAGAAAAGTTTGAATATACCGTTGTAGACGACTATTACCCCAACACAATAAACAATAACTTAGAAAAGTATCAACACATGATAATACCAAATGCCACTATGCACGTTTATGATTTTTATCCGGAGTAATCAATGAACAGTTTCAGTCATTCAGGAAGTACCGGCGACGTGTTTAGCAGCCTTGCACTGGTTAGATCTGTCGGAAGAGGAGAATACTATCTCAAACTTCATAATATGGACAATGTTGCAGGGCGAATTGGGTGGTCAGCAGGCCGCCATTCAGGTAGAATGACCCAAAAGGACTTCGATTTCCTAGAACCAATAATGTCTATTCAAAGTTGTCTTGATAAATTTGAAGTGTGGAAGAATCAAGAAATCACACACGAATTAGAAAATGTGGTATACCATATGAATGACCCTATTTGGCCTCGAAATTTTGCCAATCAGTATGCCAATGCATTGAGGGTAGATATGGTTGCTAATTTTCGACAACTACAAATTGATCCCTACGTTGAAGTTGACAAAACTACCGTAATTCCCGGGCGACCGGTGTGTATTTCTCGAAATCCCTACTACTTAGAGGGAATTGATGACATCACGCAGGTTCCAGAATGGACCAATTGGATTGAACGACGACTAGCCGAACAGTCATTCTTTGTAGGATTGCCCGAAGATCACGCATGGTTCGAAAATACCATGAAAGTCAATGTCCAATATGTTCCAACTACAGACGGGCTAGAACTGGCTAGACTAATTTCCGGAGCTAAGATGATGATTGCTAACCAAAGTATGCCAGGCACACTAGCACTGGGAATCGGTACTACGCTGTGGTTAGAAACTAGAAAAAATACCACTATTGAGAATAATGAGATTCTCTACCCATACCGCTCTAACATAACGTATTTTTAACATGATGAGTAACATTACCTTTTTTCTAACCAGTTGCAAGAGACCAGATCTGTTGCACATTTGTCTAGAAACATTTGAAAAATATAACGATTATCCGTTTGCCAGAGGGATTATCATTGAAGACAGCGACGAAGATATCAATTGGTGTCGAGACGTGTTAAAAAGTATTCCCAACCTAGAAATAATCAACACCAGTGGAAGACAAGGACAGATACGTAACATCGACCGCTGTTATGAAATGATTGAAACTCCGTATGTTTTCCACTGCGAAGACGACTTTGAATTCATCAAAGGTGGATTCATTTCACCTAGTATCAAAATACTAGAAGGCGAGCCGGCCTGCATCAATGTGTGGCTCACTCCATACGATCGTGCATGGGAAGATCCTGCTTCTACACATTATACTGTATTAGACTATGATCGAAAACTCATTGAACAACGCCAGTATGTAATAGATGACGTAACATACTGGAATATCAATAATCCAATTATTGGAGAATGGGGGCTGGGATTTACTTTTCAGCCATCAGTACACCGAATAGCCGATTGGAAAGCAGTTGGTGGATATGAGAACCTATTGAAAAAACATGCCCCGTGGGTCAATCTTCTCGATGGCGGCCAAACTGAGCGCAACATTGCCAGATATTACGTGGAACAAAAGTATCATACTCGCATGTTGGCAGGACCAGATGACGACGAAGACGGATATGTGATCAGTACAGGACACCTTCGTCATGTTCCGTTACCGACGAGAAATGAATTAAAATGAGAGCTGCACTGCTAATTTCCGGTGGCCCGAGGTTCTGCCAAGACTTCGATTCTCAATTAGCTAATTTACAAAATAGTGAAATAGATTGGTACCTCACTCTGTGGAATCAAAATATCATTTCTGATCCCAAGATCTCACCTAAATGGCAAAACGTTACCAACATAGATGAGGTACGAGAATTAATCACTCCCTTTATTCCAAGTCATCACACAATCAAACATATTGAATTAGTTGACCCTAATCAATATATCCGTATGCCTCGAGAATATCAACCCTCTAGCAGCAATCCTTTCAATGTGTGGCAACAATACAACATTCTCAAATTGTGTGACCAACGACGCAAGGAGAGTGGCATCATATATGATTTGATCATAAGATCAAGGCCGGATCTAGGGCTGAACAAGCCCCTAGACCTAACGCTCATTCATCAGATATTAATGAACCATCCCAACTGGATAGTAATACCCGATAATTATCGTTTTGGATATGCTCCGCCAGGAACTGGATTCTGCGACCAGTTTGCCATTGGTCTACCCGGACCGATGGGCATCTATTGCGAAGCTGTTAATTATTTTGAAAACTTGTATCAACAAGGAACAGTCTATAATCCAGAGTGCTTGGTGCAAACAGTTATTGATCGACACCGAATTGAATACCCCCCAACACAATTCGAAATTGTTCGAGGCGGGCATTGGGTACCAATTGAACACGGTCGCTGGAAATAACCTATTTAAAGCCCATTATAATCTCAAGAGATAAATAAAAGTATGAAGCTGATGTATATATCATTTAATATTAAAATGGCCAGCGGCCAATGGGATAGACACCCAGGGGAGGTCATGAAGGTTTAAGAAAAATCGTATCCGATGTATTTTCTTAGACCTTTGGAAGAGATTCCAAGGGTTTTTTGTTGACACATCCAAGAAGATACACTATACTATAAAAATGAAGAGTTAGAACTGCGAGGAAAGCATATTTCCTTCCTGCACAAGGCAGGTGTTACGAAAGTGGCGTCCTATATAAGGAAAAATGGTAGCTAACATTTAGTTGTGGTGATTATATGCTGTGCATGTGGATACACTCTGGCGGTAGTGAACACCGGAGAGAATACATGTGGTAGC
>Ga0163144_10024085_pt1 | contig 11960 bp, 7 predicted proteins | sample OliLak19BULKMAT1_FD_123175 | JGI IMG/M metagenome (GOLD analysis project Ga0163144, IMG submission 123175) | Freshwater microbial mat bacterial communities from Lake Vanda, McMurdo Dry Valleys, Antarctica - Oligotrophic Lake LV.19.BULKMAT1 | ecosystem: Environmental > Aquatic > Freshwater > Lake...
ACGATGATCGGCAGGTTGACATGGTCATGCACATTCGGATTTCCCATGCCACTGCCATAGAGATAAAGGACATGGTCGAGAAGCGAGCCATCGCCCTCTTTCGTGGCGGCGAGCTTCTGCAGAAACTCGCCGAAGAGCGAGACGTGGAACCGATTGATCTTCGCCACCTTGGCGATCTTCTCCGCGTCGCCGCCGTGGTGAGTGAGCGGGTGGTGGGCATCCGAGACACCGATCTCAGGGTACGTTCGCGTGCTCGTTTCGCGAGCGAGCTGGAAGGTGATCACGCGGGTGATGTCTCCTTGCAGGGCCAGGAGCTGCAGGTCGAACATCAGCCTGGCGTGGTCGGCATAGGCGGCGGGCACTCCGGTCGGCCGATCGCGATCGAGGACTGGATTCTCCTTGGCGGATGCTTCCGCCTTTTGGATGCGCCGCTCCACATCACGAACCGATTCCAGATACTGGTTCACTCGGTTGCGATCGCCGGGGCCGAGGGTCTTTTGCAGGCGGACGAGCTCGTCGGTGACGGAGTCGAGCAGGCTGGCCCGGCGCTTCAGCGACACGCGGCGGTCGCCGGCATCCGCTTCGCCAAACAGGTTTTCGAAGACAACCCTTGGATGAGCCTCGGCCGGCAGCGGTGTCGTCGGCGACGACCAGGAGAGATTGTTTTGATAGACGCAAGCGTAGCCGTTGTCGCACTGTCCGACGACGGAGAGGAGGTCCATCGAGAGCTCGAGCGATGGAAGCTGTGTGTCGCGACCGATCTGCTGGGCGGCAATCTGGTCCACTGTGGTACCGAGATGATAGTCGGTGCTCTCCGTGCGCTTGGCCTTCGCCGCGCTAAGGAAAGCCGCATTCGATGTGGCGTGCGTCCCTGGATAAGCGTTTCGCAGCTCGAGGTTGGAGACGATCGCCACCTGCTGCTTAATCGGCTCGAGCGGGCTGAGCGAGGGGGAGAGCTCATCGAGCTTGTCTCCACCCGGCGGAGTCCAGCGGGTGACGTCGCAGCCCATCGGCATATAGACGAAGCCGAGGCGGCGGAGCTTGGCCGGCGCGGCGGGCGTATTGGCGAGCGACGTGAGCGATGGGACCATCGCATCGAGGAGCGGCAGTGCGAGGAGCGCGCCCGCACCGCGCAGCAGGGTCCGGCGGGGCAAGGCCTTTCCGAATACGGTCATGGCGACTTCCTCATCTGAAAGGGGGTGCTCTTCACGATGCCGATCACGAGTCGCGAGAAGCGGTAGTTGTCGCTCTTGGCCTCGCGGACGATCTGCCGCACGGCCGGCGCGTCATAGAATTCCACACCGCGGCCGAGTCCGAAGGTCAGCAGCTTTTCGGTGAGAGTCCTTGCGAAAAGGTCCGGGCGGCGCAGCAGCGCCTGCTCGAGGCCCCCGACTCCGTTGAACTGGCTGCCATCAAGGAGACTTCCTGCCGCATCGATCGCGAGGCCGGAGTCGGTCTTGCGCCAGCGGCCGAGCGCGTCGAAATTCTCAAGGGAAAAACCAACCGGGTCCATCTGCTGATGGCAGCTCGCGCAGGCGGCATTCGTGCGGTGTTGCTTGAGCCGCTCGCGGATCGGAAGGAGACTGGAGACTGTGTTTTCCTCAAGCGCCGGCACATCGGGGGGCGGAGGCGGAGGCGCTGCACCGACGAGATTTTGCAGCACCCAATGCCCGCGAATGACGGGCGAAGTACGAGTCGCATAGGAGGTGACCGTCAGGATGCTTCCCTGCCGCAGCAGCCCGCCGCGATGGCTCTCCGCGTCGAGCGCCACGCGGCGGAAGTGGGTGCCATAGATATAAGGAATGCCGTAGTGCTTGGCGAGCCGCTCGTTGAGCCATGTGTGGTCAGCCTGGAGCAGATCGAGCGCACTGCGATCCTTGCGGAGCATGCTCGCGAAGAGGAGCTCCGTTTCGCGTCGCAGGGCCTGACGCAGGTTGTCGTCGAAATCGGGATAGAGACGCATGTCCGGGCTGACTGCGTCGAGATTCCGCAGGTATAGCCATTGGCTCGCGAAGTTGGTCACCAGCGATTGCGAGCGGTCGTCGGCCAGCATCCGCCGCACCTGCTTTTCGAGCACATCGGTTCGGCTCAGCTCACCCCGCGCTGCGAGATCGAGCAGCTCTTCGTCCGGCGAACTGCTCCAGAGAAAGAAGGAAAGTCGAGAGGCGAGCTCTACATCTTGCAGGCGATAGGCGGTGCCCGGTCGCGCATCGGCCGGATCGCGCTCGATGCGAAACAGGAACTGCGGATTCACGAGCAGCGAGCCAAGCGCCGCCTCGATGCCGGAGTCGAAGGTTCCTTCGGCGCGGCCTTGCCGATAGAAGGCGAGCGGCCCTTTGAGATCGTCGTCGGTGATAGGCCGGCGATACGCCGCGCGGGCGAGGTTTGCCAGGATGCGCTTGGCGCAGGCTTCTTCGTTATCTGGGCCGGTCGGGCGGCTGGTGAAGATCCGCCGCCGGCTCGGCGTGTCGCCCGGTGAGCCGCCCCTTGAGTTGGCTTGGTAAGGGCCGATGATGGAGACTTCGTATACAGCCGGGCCGAGGCGAGGATGGCGATAATAGTTGAAATGAACACTCAGCGGTTGCCGCGTCGTTTCCAAGAGCGACGCCCCCTTCTTCACAAAGGTGACACCGAGCTTGTGCGGGCCAGCCTTCACCGGAATGCGAACCTTCAGATTCGCATCGACCGAGCGCTGGGTCTCACCCTTGCCCGGCGGCTTCACGGTGAGGAGGCCGACGCGCTCGCGGTCGAGGAGCACCTCGAGCTGATGCGAGTCGTGGAGCCCTTCAACATCCTCATTGCGATCGCGCATCAGATGGACTTGAATCTCATACTCGCCGTCGACCGGGAAATTCTGCGGGATGAGCGCGCCTCCGCGCGTCCCCAAAGGCAGGCCCTCGATGTGGACATCCTGCGTCAAATCAGGACGAATCCGAATCGTTTCGCCGCGCGGCGCCGGCGGAACGGCGCCGACGGCCAGGCGGCTGATCTTCTGGGCAGCGGAGAGATAGCGATTAAGCAGAGTCGGCGAAAGATCGGCCACGGTGACGTTGTCGAATCCATGGCTCGATTCATCGGCCGGCAGGAGCGCGGCGACATCGACCTCCAAGGAGAGCAGATCGCGAATCGCGTTGCGATACTCGGTGCGATTGAGTCGGCGGAAGGTTTCGGTGCGGCCGGGATTCGGCGCCTTGGCCGCCGCTACATCGAGCGACGACTCGATCCACGCGACGGCCGATTCAACCTCGCGCTCCGCGGGCTGCTGCGCGAGCTCCTGTTCGGCGCGCGGCGGCATTTGCCGCCTGGTGAGCTTGCCGACGACCTTCTCCCATGTCTCGGTGTGAAGCGCGAGGTTCTTGCCGAGCAAATCGTCGAGCGCCAGGCCTCCTTTGCGAGTCCCCTTGTCGTGGCAATCCAGACAATGCTTCCGCACGAAGCTCTGAAACGCGCCGCCCGCTAGCGGCGCGCCAGCCGGCTCATCGGCGGCGCAGGGAATCCCCAGTCCGGCTGCGACGAGCAAGATCGAGAGCCACCTGCGAATCATGGAACGGGTCCCGTTGGGTTGAAGATGAGTATGGACTCGTCCGAGCCGCAATTGCAACCGGGAAATTGCGCGAACGTCCCCCACTCGCGAGCTCGAAGAAGGGGGGCGGTCCAAGGATTGCGGACGACGAGTGTTCGCGAAAGAAAAAGAGTAGGGCTGCTCGGACTTGAACCGAGAACCGAACGATTATGAGTCGTGCGCTCTAACCGATTGAGCTACAGCCCCGTAAACTTGACACTCGATCCATTATCGCGGTTCGCCCGCCGAGGTCTATGGGCAGACGAACCACCGAATCAACGGATCGAAGGTACCGCGGCGGCTTGAACCCACTGGCACCCGCTACTAGAGCTCGAAGCTCGTTTTGGTCAGGAGCGCCGGCACAGCAGTGGTTTGAGTCAATGTGTCTTGGCCCAGCCCGCCGTGGATGCTGCCAACGTGGCCGGGATCGACGGTCACGGCGTGGATCAGTGTGTCGTTTCCCCGTCCAAGGTCAACAGTGATCACCGCGCCGACTGCCAATGTCGCGGACAGAGTGACGGTATCCGCGCCGCCACTCGTATTCACTTTGAGATCGCCGTCGATCTGGCCGGCAAGAACGATCGTTTCCTTGCCGCCGTTGCCTTGGCCCACTCCATCGCCATTGATGATCAGATCGTGGTTGATCACCGCGGTGCTGGTCATGACGAGCGACTCAAGCGCCGTAGTGCGAGTCCCATTGAACTTGACATCATGATTCACGACTCCGGCCAGAGCGATGGCCGTCCCCTTGCTGTCGCTATTGATGATCAGATCGCGGAGCAAGGCGCTTCCCTGCTGCACGGAAATGGCATTCGCGCCGCCGACAGTGACATTATTCTGCAGGGTCGTGAGATCTCGAATCGTGAGACTGTCGACGCCGGCCGCCAGCGACACTTTGAGCAAACCCTTCACCGCCATCGCGTCCACCGCATTGCCGAGCGTCACAGCGTCCGCCCCGCCGGCGCCCGTGACTAAGAGATCGCCATTCACCATCCCTTCCCGCACCGTGACCGCGTTCGTCCCCCCGCCGGTTTGGACTTTCAGATGGCGCGGCGTGGTCCAGCCATTGAGGTCCACCGTCAGCGTGTCGTTTCCGCCCGCCATGTTGATGAGCACGTCGAGAGTTGTGGAATAGACTCCGCGATCGGCGCCGTTGTCGATCACACGAAACGAGGTCGCCCCTTCCTGCTGAACCACCAAGTTTGCCGAGCTGCCGACCACCTTGAGGTTCGCATTGTTGCCGGCGGTGATGGTCACCGCGGGGCACTCTCTGGCTTCGAGCAATTCAAATCGGCGGGCAGATCGCGAGCGACGCAATTTCATGGACACGCTTCCTCAAGTAAAGGGGACCGAGCAGCTATCGCCGGCGATCGAAAGTCGCGCCGCCGGAGATGGGATTAGCATAGTCTTGTGATCCGTCGAGCGAAAGAACGTCCGCCCGAGTCGTCGTTCGCATTGGCAGTAGCGGCGCCTTCCAGCCGCCGCAAAAATCCTCGCTGACGCGAGGCACTGCCAGAGCCATTGGCACCCTACAGCACTGGCAATGCCAGCAGTACCCCGACTATAGAAAGCAAACGACAGGAAGCCCACGAAATCGACTCTCGTGGGCTTCCTGCTAGTTTACCGTTTCCGCCGACCCTGTTCATGCCGCGCTGGCGTGCGGGGCCTGAAAATTCGCCGAGACTAGAAATTCGGCGTGGTGATGCCCGCGGGCAATGCCACGTTCTCCGTCTTGGTGTCCACACCGGTGCCGCCATCAACGGTGCCGGTCAAGCCGATCGGCAGAGTGGCGTCGGTGGTGAAGCTGTCGACGCCGTTCCCCAGGTAGATGCGCATCCGCCCGGTGGGATTGGTGATGCTGAAGGTGGCCCCCAGCTCGACGATATCATCTCCCCCCGCGGCATTGATGAAGAGGTAATTCCCGACCGTTCCATTGAGCACGACGGTGTCCTTCCCTCCGACCGACAGGTAAGCCGAATTGTCGGTGTAGAGGATGGCGTCGTGACCGATCACCGAGTTGGCCCCTTGGGTGAAGGTGTCGATGGCGTAGCTGCGGCTGCTGCCATAAAACCGCACATCGTGGCCGACATTGCCATCGAGGGTCACATCGTTGCCCGCGGTGCCGCCGATGATCACGAGATCGTCGCCAATTTCGGCCCCTTCTTCGATGGTCAGCGTGTTGGAGTAATACGAATAGAAATCGTCGCCGATCGAGACCAGATCGTGGATCGTGGCCTCGTCGATTCCGGCGGTCCAGAGGTTGATCGTCATGTCGTCGGCCTCGAGGGGAGTCGCGCCGTCGCCGATGTCGACGGTGTCGTCTCCGCCCGAGCCGGAGATCAAGAGGTCGTCGGTGATAAATCCATTGATCACTAACAACTGATCGTTGCCCGCGCCGAGGAGGATTTGCACATCGTCCGGCGCGGTGAATCCTCCCAGATCGATGGTGACATTGTCGTTCGTCGAGCCGAGCTTGACGATCAGATCACGGGTGGCGGTCGTCTTGGTGGCGATGAGCACCGCGTTATCGTAGATTTCAAACGTGCCGTCGGCCGTTTGATTGATCTCGACCGCGCCGATCGGTTTGCCGTAGACGACGATATCCGCCGCGCCCCCTCCTGCGACCGTCAGCGCCGGCGTCCAACGCTCCTCGAGTCCCTCGACTCCAAATATTCTGCCTGTTTTCCTGCGCATGGTATTGCTCCTGCTCCGAACGTGAGATGAGTCTGCCCCTCTTGGATTCCCTTTGCGCCGCGCGTCGCAAGTAGAAGCCTATCCCGGAGCGTAGCAGTGCTTGAGAAAAACGCCTAGCGAATGGGGAGCGAATGGAAGCTTCCCGCACGATCTCGCTCCATGAGCGATTTTGACAATTCCCACAAAAGGCATGCCGGCCATCCTTTACGGCGACGACTGACATGCTGGCGCAACGCGCCGGATACCGCCCGAAAGAAGGGGCGTCGTCGTCTTCCGCTCCGCGAAAGATCGGCCGTTGGCAACCAACACAGCTATCCTGCGGACGATTAGCACGCGACGGATTTACGTCTTTCGGTAGTTACCCCTCGAACCGAATCCTCGCTGACGCTCGGCACTGGCAGTAGCCAGTCGCACCCGGCATTGGGTTGGTGCTGTCTACGCAATGAGAAAAACCGCCCCGGAAGGTCCGGGGCGGTTGAAGCGATTTGTAATACTCGACTCAGGCGAAACCTACACCAGCTCGGTGACAGGCGGCTTCTGCTCGGTGAGATACTGCGGGCGACCGGCGCCATCCTTCAGGGTCACGCGCATCGGATCGATGCCCATATTGTGGTACAGGGTCGAGAAGACTTCGCGGAGATGGACCGGGCGGTCCTTCGCTTCTCCGGCATCGCGAGTGGTGGTGCCGATCATCTGACCGGTCCGCATCCCGCCGCCAGCGAGGAACGACATCGAAACCTTCGACCAGTGGTCGCGGCCGGCGCCCGGATTCACGCGAGGAGTGCGGCCGAATTCGCCCCACATTACAATGGTCACATCCTTGTCCATGCCCCGATCGTGGAGGTCTTGAATCAACGAGCTCATGCCCCGATCGAGCTTGGGAAGCTGCTTGCGAAGCGAATTGAAATTGTCGCCGTGCGTGTCCCAACCACCCCAATCGAAGGTGACCACGCGAACGCCGGCTTCCACCAAGCGACGTGCGGTGAGGAACATGCGGCCTTCTTCGCCGCCATAACGCTGCTTCACCTTCGCATCTTCTTTTTGCATGTCGAGCGCGTCGGCCACTTTGCCGCTGGTAACCACGCCGACCGCTCGCTCGGTGTTGGCATCGAAGGCCGACATCTGCCCGGAGGCATCCGCCTCGCGGCGGAGCTTATCGAGCGAAGTGAGCAGCGACGTGCGGTTTTCCAAGCGCGACGCATCCATGCCACTCGTCAGGCGAAGATCGCCACCCTGCGGCTTGTAGCCCTTGTAAACTGGGCCGAGATAGCCATCATAAGTCTGGCTGTATGACACAAAAGGAGGAGCCCCGCTTGCGCCGGAGCCTTGCAGCTTGGCGACAACCGAGCCCATCGAGGGTCGGCCGCCGGCATTTCGCAGATCGTTGCGATCCCAGCCGGTCTGTGTCTGGAAATTGGTGTGATCGTCTTTCATTCCCACCAGTGCGCGAACCACGGCCCACTTGTCGGCCATCTTGGCGAGCAGCGGCATGTGTTCGCAGATTTCCATTCCGGGCACATTGGTCGGAATCGGATTAAATTCGCCGCGGAATTCGACCGGCGCGGTCGGCTTCAGGTCAAACATGTCTTGGTGCGAAGGTCCGCCGCCCAGATGGATATTGATGATCGCTTTGTTCGAGGAACCAATCCCGGCAGCGGCTTCCGCCCGGTAGAGATTGGCGAGAGTGAGAGTGCCGGCCCCCATGGCGAGGGCTCCGAGCTTCAAGAAGCTGCGGCGGCTGGTTCCATTGCACAAGCTTTGCGAATCGCCCGAAACGATTTCAAACATGGCAGCACCCTCGGTTTTAGCCAGGACAGATTTAGCAGGCAATGGTCGATTGGCGACAATCGGACGACACCGCTTGCGGCGGCAACGTCCAATTGGTGGCATGGCGGGAACCTCGCGCCACCGCTTCCTTTTATACGCGCCGCTGCGAACAAATCAATAGCGGCTGATATGTTTATTCGTCGTCATTCTGGCGGAACTCCATCCGCCCCGGGCTGCGGAAGGGAAAAATCCCACCCTTCGGCGGCACGATGCATGCTGGAGGCGCCGCTTGCGCAAACGGCGAAGTCACATGGTCCCTCTACAAAAGCCGAATCCAAAGCAAAAGCTGGCCAGAAATCGCCAGTGCGCCCTTCGTCGCCGGAAGAACCACCCATACGGGTGGCATGAAATCGATCGTCGAGACAGGTCAAGTTGTCGGACCCTTGAATCGCTAGCGGGGGGATGAGACAATCCACGCGGCGCGGATCGGTTGGAACCGACTCCGGCGCCTCGCTTGCGATCCTTCGCGAGCCGATCCCTCACCCTCCCCCAGTTCATTCCTTCCGTGCGGCATCCATGGCTTGCGGCGAATCCAATCGTCGAACCGATCCGCTGCGGTCCTCTCGGAGTTATTCCGTCCATGCGCGTGGTACCCATCGGCAGCAATGTGGTTGTCAAAAGGCTCGAGGCGGAAGAATCGACCGCTGGCGGAATCATCCTGCCGGATAGCGCCCGCGAACGCCCCAAGCAAGGTCGGATCCTTTCGGTTGGCGACGGTCAACGCCTGAAGGATGGCTCCCGTGCCCCTTCGCTGGTGAAAGAAGGCGACCGCGTCCTCTTCTCCGGCTATGCGGGAAGCGAAGTAGAAGTGAACGGCGAGGATCTGCTCATTCTCAATGAAGAAGAAATCCTGGCGGTGCTTGGATAAAAGCTCCGTTCGGCAGATGGCTCGTAAATAACGATCGAGATATCTAAACGACGCGGTACGCGACTGCGTATCGCACCGTTTGATTGTGCCCCGTTTTGATTTGTGTGTACTTCTTGCACTCTCGTTTTTGCGGAGTATCTTTTGCGATAGCCACTACGATTTCAGATTTGAAATCTGAGATTTCAGATATGCTCGTAGAATCGACGCAAGCCATTGCGAGTGAACGCGTTTGAATTTTGTGTACTTCCTGCGCGACGAACTGCACGACTCACCGCGCGGATCTTAGAAGTGAGCGGTAATGGCGCTAGCCGAATGACATTTACTTTGTCCGGAGCAAATTCCGTGATTTAACGGTGGCTGGTGTTTTGCTTCAGCAAAACCCGGCTCGTTCCACGCCGAATATTGCCTGAACTACCATCTGCTCCGCTACGCAACGAATGACAACGGCGCTTTTTGATCGTTCGCAGGGTTTTGCTACAAGCAAAACACCAGCCACCCTTTGGCTCTGTCATTTTCGCACGCAACTCGCCGCCGCTAATCGGCGGGCGGGCCGTCTGCCCCAGCTTCCATCATTATATCAAATCTATTGATATATAAATAGAAATATCGCCGTATTCCCCCCGAGAGTCGTGCCTGGCGATAATTCCGGCGGCGCGGCGAAGGATTCGTCGCACGAAGCCGCAGGTCAAACCGGGTCGATGATCGTAAATGCCTTGTGCCGAATGACTTGCGGAAAATCCTCAAAAGGCTCGCTTGCGCGGCACAAGAGATGCGACTAGGGAATTCGTACCTCGCTCCACTCGCCGCAGCGTGTAGGATGAAGGTACTTTCGAGGGGGACGAGCGACGCTCCTTGGCCTTCCGACGCGTCATCGAATTCGCACAATATCCTGGATCAGGCATCCCTACTTTTCGGAGAACCCGTCATGGGTCAATCGTTTCTGCGACTATCGATCGTTCTGTGTGGGCTGTCGGTCGGCTTCGCGCCGCTCGCTGCTGCCGAGCCCGGCAAATCGGGGATTGATGCCAAGGCTTATGAAAAGGCTGTCACCGCCGGGGTCGAGTTTCTGAAGAGCAAAGGCCAGGCGGCTGATGGCTCCTTCAGCAAGCAGTCCGGCCCTGGAGTGACCGCCCTGATTCTCACCGGCGTGCTCCGCTCCGGCCGCTCGCCGGATGAACCTTGGATCGCCAAGGGGCTGAAGTATATCGAAGGGGAAATCCAGGAAGACGGCGGAGTGAGCAAGGCCGATGCCTTCTATCGCAACTACGACACATGCCTCGCGGTGCTCTGCTTCACCGAAGCCAATAAAGACAAGCGCTACGATAAGCAGCTCAAGAAGATGGATGGCTATCTGAAGGGAAACCAGTGGGACGAGAGCGAAGGGAAAGATAAGTCAGACCTCTTCTATGGCGGGGCCGGCTATGGTCGCAGCAAGCGGCCCGACCTTTCCAACACGCATTTCATGGTCGAAGCCCTCCGCGCTTCCGGCAATGGCGCCGATAGCGAAGCGGTTCAGCGGGCGCTGGTCTTCATCTCGCGTTGCCAGAATCTGGAAACCGAGCACAACACCACCAAGTTCGCGGCGAAGGTGGCCGATGGCGGCTTCTATTACACTCCTGCCGGCGACGGCAGCAGCCAAGCCGGCGAGACGGCCGATGGCGGCCTCCGCAGCTACGGCTCGATGACCTATGCCGGGCTGAAGAGCATGGTCTTCGCCGGGCTGAAGGCCGATGATCCGCGAGTGAAAGCGGCCACCACCTGGATCAAGAAGAACTACGATCTGAAGAGCAATCCCGGCATGAAAGACTCGGGCCTCTATTATTATTACCACACCTTCGGCAAGGCCCTGGCCGCGCTAAACATGGACACCTTCGAGGACGAGAAGGGTGTGAAGCACGACTGGCGCGCCGAACTGGCCGGCGAGCTGATCTCGCGTCAGAAGTCGGACGGCTCGTGGATCAACGATAATGCCAAGTGGCTGGAAGGTGACCCGAACCTGGTGACCGGGTATGCCCTGCTGACGCTGTCGTACGCGAAGCCTCAGTAATTCCGCTTGGCTTCGATGGCGAAGAGAAAATCAAGGCGTTGCGTGTCGAAAGGCCGCAACGCTTTTTTGTTTTCTTGGCCTCTGAACTTCGCCACTACAGATGCCCCCGAGCTTGCCTCGGGGGAGCCCTCACCTTCAGCCTTGAGCCTTGCCTTTCGAACGTTTCGCCAGCGGCCAGGTCGGTCATGGGAGCGATGTCGGGTAAGAGGAGAGAGCACGTGCCGCGAGATTGGCATTATGCCAAATCGGCGCGCGGTTCCAACAAAACGTAGCCACCGATGGACACAGATTTTCATAGCCCGGCGTAGCCGGAACCAATATTTCAACGCAGAGGTCGCAGAGGACGCGGAGATGAGCGAGGCCTGCTACCCCGAAAAATTAACCACGAATAAGGCGAATAACACGAATGGCCTCGAGTCAGATCAGACCGCGCCGGCAGGTTATTCGACTCCATTCAAAACGTGAGGCGCTCACAACAACATTCGTGTTATTCGTTTGATTCGTGGTTAGAAATGGCCGCCGGGAAAAGTTTTCCACTCCCAAGAATCCGCACAGCCCGCAAGGGTCTGCAACTTTGTAGCAGGGATTTGAAGGATGCAACTTGCGGATCGTTTTCGAACCATACACGACCGTGTCGACCGGGTTGATTTCGACTCAACTGAGGTTCCGAGCGACGTCGCTTCCGAGATTTTTTTTGCCAGCCATATTTCTGCCATCATTATTAAGCCCGAGTTCGATTTGCTGACAAAAAAATGAACAACAGAAAAATCGACTTGCCTGAGTCGTTGAGGGAACTTGGCGAAAGGCGCAGTCGTCGAAGAAGGGCGTTGGATATTCTTGCGCCTGAGGGGAGACAATCGATGAAAGCCATCGCCGGATGCATTTGCTGCCTGCTCGTTTCCTGGGTCGCCGTCGCGGCGGACGACACGCCGGACGAGAAACCGCCGCCGCCGAATTACCCC
>Ga0163144_10024091_pt1 | contig 11958 bp, 7 predicted proteins | sample OliLak19BULKMAT1_FD_123175 | JGI IMG/M metagenome (GOLD analysis project Ga0163144, IMG submission 123175) | Freshwater microbial mat bacterial communities from Lake Vanda, McMurdo Dry Valleys, Antarctica - Oligotrophic Lake LV.19.BULKMAT1 | ecosystem: Environmental > Aquatic > Freshwater > Lake...
ATACGAGAAAAGATTCTTTCAAACGCTTGCCGAATTTGGTGGTGACATTCTTGCTCCTCTAGCTAACAAGAAAGTCGTCAATCCGCACAATTTGAGTGAACACAACTCCATCGATCACTCTCTGTATGCTGCGTGTGGAGGAGAGAAATCACCTGACAAGCATGAGATAATGAACAAGTGTTTTATTCTTTGTGGGATGAAATGGCAATGCTTGTCGGGATCCAACAAAGGCAAAGCTATTCAGCCTATCTCGTTCTGCAAGATGATGCAACAGCTTGCTTACTTATTCAATCGGAAAGGCATTCAGCATGTGTTCAATGAAGATTTCAACAAGAAAGGGGATTTCCACGGTGTCATGAAGAAGACTTGGGCCGACATTCGTAAGAAGGATCCTTCTTTCGGAACTGGTAGTAAGCGTGCTCGAGTAGAGAAGACACTTGTCCGTAAATTCATTCAAGCTATCAGAGATGGCACTCTCAAGCCTTATGATGACCCCGAACATTGCTTGATTTGTGTTATCTTTGTTCTTGGGTACTATTGTGGACTCCGCGGCTCATCCGAACATATCAATTTAGATATAGAGAATGTCTACATTGGTGAGTACACGGTGGAAGATGGACCGGAGTTAGCTGGATTGCGTTGGGCTGGAGTCAAGATCCCATTTTCGAAGACACTGCAACTCAACATGAAGACAACTACGTTGCCAAAAGATCAAGACGTGCTACTTACTTTCGTGGAAACGCCACACCATGACTGTTGGGATCCATTTGCTGTTTTTTGTCATTTCATCCGACATTGTCATCCACGAGCCAAGAAGTTTTATGGTCGTCTTGTCATGCAAGGTGACACAAAGGAAGGAGGTAAACTTGCGAAAGAGTTTGGTAAACCAATCTGGTGCGCCGAATCAGGTCATGGGAAAGACCGATCAAATTGGAACCTAGGTCCATCAAAACATCGAGCTCTGTGCAAGAAGATTGCTTTTCATGCTGGAGCAGATGCATGGGAACAGTGTGCCGGTCATGCGCTTCGAGCCCTTTGCATTGCTCATTGTGTTGCCAGCAAATGTTGCCGCCAAGGTTCGCCACCGCAGTCTGAATAGCCAAAAAGATCATGCTGGTGATTGCAATGAACGCAAAGCCAACCGTGCACTTTGTGTGAATGACACGACGTCCTCGAAGTCAATTGCCAAAAAGAAATTACCCGATGATTATGTTGTTGTGGAAACCAAGCCGATGGTATCTGGCAATGAAGCGGCATTTGAGCATGCTTCCAAAAAGCGACGAGTTGTGTTTGAAGAGGAAAAGGAGCAGGCCATGGTCGACAATTGAATTGTAGATCTCGACTCGGAATTAGAGCAACTCAAAAAAGAAAATGAAATGCTTCGGCTCAAACAAGAAAATCAAAGAATGAAAGAGTCGTTTGTGAATTCCTCTCATTCTGGGCCGCCTTTGTCGCCTATTCGTCCTCCTCGTCGCCATGGTCGATCTTTTCCACCAACGCATCATCATGATTATCCAATGGAGCATTATCCTCCTCCCCGTCCACCTCCGCGACACGAAGAACATCGTCAATCTTATCCACCCAGCTATCCCGCTGGACACTTTCCTCCACCTCCGTGCTGTGACGACCGCCGCAGCTACCATCATGAAGATCATGGTCGCTGTTGTCAGGGAGATTTTGGTGGTTATCCACCGCGTGATTGTCATCGTCGTTGAATTTGATTTTATGGAGAAACCACTGTGCACGCTATCTTTGCTGTGCTAATGACTGCTACCTACTAGTAGACTATGCTCTCGCACTGTACCATTTCGATACATTTGATAATGTGAGGCACCACATGCTGTGCTTGTCTAACTAACCACATAGCTGATTTTACCATTCCTACTCATTCTGTGCATGACATTCTGGTGATTTGCTAAGCCGTAGAACTAACACTATGACATTCCGGAATTCATCAATCGGAAACGCGCAAACGTCCCTTTACGGGATTCTTCTCCGAGCAAGGCGACCAAATTTTTACTGTCGCAACGCCAAATTGGTGTTATGTGACATTCTCTAGTTAATTACGTGTTAAATAAGAGGACGTTTCCTTAAGGATGTATTTGAGTCTATTCCACGATTCACGTAGAAAGTGTACCATTACTACACAAATAATCTTGTGACGCATTACAAGTTGGCGGTATCTTTGTTTCACATTTTGCATGTTTTCCGAAACGATAGCTGTGTTTGTACTGTAGTTGGTTTGATTTAGAATCTCTTCCACTCATCATAAGAGGGTGTTACTTAGCTATTACGGCTACAACCACAGCAATAATTGCCTAATCTCCGAAAGAAAGTGTGACAGGGTCCCTAGTCAAGAAAAAAGATAGCGAAAGAGATCTCAGTCGAACTTGTTTTGAAGTGTGTGCTCTGATTTTCACAATTCATTGGCTGTACAAGTCGACTTTCCTTCCATTTACAACAAGCGAGTCAAGAAGGAAAAAGTTCCAGGATGCAGATTCAATCTCTACAGCAAGTGTTGCTGATCAGATCGCCGCTGATCTTTTGCTGTGTTTTACTATTACTGTCTAGCCATGCGTCTGCATTTACCGTGCCGTCGAGGCCAACAACAACTAGCCTCTCAACTGCAAGCAGCAGCCTGAGCACACGAGATAACCCAGCCGAGCATTTTGCTTTCACCGCGAGGAAAAGTAAGATGTCGGCCACTCAAAAGGATGGAGATGAAAAAAAGGTGGACCTTCTTTCCAAAGCTTCCTGGTACGGCGTCGAAGCCTTTGGCAATCTATTTGGAAAACAAAAACAAAAAGAAGCCAAAGGAGACAATGAAATAATGACAATTTCCTTGGACCAGCCGCCGTCGTCGCTCCAAGAGACATTGCAACGCATTCAAGACGATTTCGATCGGTCCTATTTTTTATCGGGCGAGGTTGATGCCCTCATTTATACTGAAGATTGTACCTTTAGTGATCCCTTTGTGTCCTTTGATGGACGGGATCGGTTCATTACCAATTTGGCCAATCTTGGGAGCTTCATCACGAAATACAGTGTCAAAAAATTGACCTTTGAACCCGACCAAAAGGATCCAACCTTTGTCAAGACCAAGGTATGTTGATGTTTACTTGTTTTTTTGCTGCCAGTTGCCTTGGTTTGCGGATAGAGGACCCCCATTTTTTGGGTTTCCAAAATCTTTTTTCTAATACGATGGAATGTGTCTTTCTTTTATGAAACACACCTCAGGTCATGGTCAAATTAGAGCTAGGTCTTCCGTGGAAGCCAGTTTTGGCTTGGCCCTGGGGTAAGTCTCTCGAGGGGGTTCCGTCATACACTTAATACTTTGTTGGCCCAAGTTGTGACCTCACTGAATTATTTTTCTTTGATAAAAAAAAGGTGTCGAATATACCATTGACGAAGAGTCCTTCTTAATTACCAATCACAGAGAAACTTGGGATATAGCGCCATTGGAGGTGAGCAATTTTTATGGATTCGTCTCTATGATTTTGGTTTCGTTTTTTTGTGACCAACGTTTTGAAGAGCCTTTGAATCTCACTCACGGCATTTAATGATTTCTCAGGGCGTCAAGCAAATTTTCAGAAAGCCCACAACTCAGATATAGATTGCAAAAGGCGAATCGAACGGACTTTGACCGGAGAGTCGTACAGTGCGGCATTGGCATTGAGAAAAGCTGAGTCTACTTTGGCGTGCGATAGAAAAAGCCGGGGCTCGCGACTTGCATGTTTTTCCGGTGGATTACGAGAGCAATGCTGGTTACTGTTTCCCTTTTTTTGTTAGTCAACTTCGAACCGTAGCTGGGGGATGAGTCCTTAGCAGACCCGTGAGCACATAACCGGTACTAGCAGTGATATAATACAATAATAGATAGGACAGGATGTATCATTCAGCACCTCTTCCTTCTAATGTGACTTACAGTAAAAACAATATTCGGTGTAACCTCCAATTCCGTACAAGACACCATATGTTCAAGCTGCCAAAGTAGTGACGCTCGGCGACTCCTTTGCAACAGGGGCCGGAATTTACGCACACATCATGCAGTACCAAGATTTTGGAGGTTTCCTTCAAAATGTCGAACGGGTGGATAATGTCCAATACAAGATGAATCCGGGGCTTCTTCCATGTGCAAGAGAGCCGGATAGTACACCCGGTGCGAAGCTTGCGAGAGATCAAGGTATTGAAAGTGAAATGGTGGCATGCTCGGGAGCAACGGTGGAAAACCTTCTCAGTCAGATTGACTACATCAATACCAAATTCCCCGAGGAGCGTGCCCGTGATTGGTCCGGATCGACAATTATTCTGACCATAGGGATCAATTCACTCAAAGTGATTCACGACAATGTCCTGCTATGGGTAATGCTCCCTGCCAAATGCGTTTTGGATATATTCCGTGACTGCTCTGAAGATCCAGAATTCGAGATTGCCAACTTGGAGGAAGTCCAAGAAGAGCTTAGGTTTGCTTTTCAGTACTTGTTGTTGGAAGCAAGTGAGGCGACTATTAGGGTCACAAGTTATGTCAAGCCCTTCCAAAGGGGTAGCCAAGACTGCCAGGCGGTTGGTGTGAATAACGCCGAAGCCGATTTTATAGATGATCGTTGGTTTGGGCTCCTCAATGATGCTCTAGCAGAAGTCATTGCAGACGTAAAGGGAAACTCTACCACCGACATGGAATACGTGGAAGTCAATTCTTACGTTAGAGTTGGCGCGTGCCAGAAATATAGGCAGGATGTGGCTGTGCGAGGTTATGATACATCTTTTCCCTTGCCCTACTCTCCAGTGTCATACCACCCAAACCAACTAGGGTATGATCAGTGCTATGCAGCTCTTGTTGATAGCTTGCCCGCAAGATAATGATTCTGAATTCTACCTGCTAGCTAGATAAATATGTGCACTCAAGCATAATATTGTGCTTTCTTCAAAGCACAACTCTTCGTTTGTGTATACATGGTGGCATCCTCGTCAGCAATCACACGAACTTCCTTATGAGTGCAGACTCACATGGTTGTTCAATATTCCAAAGAGTAAAGGAAGCTGCAGCAGCATTGATTCACCGTGCGACTCTTATCATATAAATAATAACGTACCCAAGAAAAGAATTATGTCGAATGCAAAACTAATAGTTGTGGGCAACGGGATCTTACTGCCGTCGCTCTACCCAGAACGGAACATCCCCAGGCCCTAACTTCAAAATTGTGAACCCTGTACTTGTGGACAGTGAAGTGAGCATATGTGCGTTCTTCGGCTTGTCATCATGATGTCGCAACACTCCTCAGGAGGGCTAAAATACATTATACCACTGCAATGAACGACATTCTACGGCAATAGCTGATCGCCCCTCGGAGTAGTACCTCCATTGGATCACGCTGGCGTGCTGGTAAAATGGACCGTTGAAACATTATGGGTCCTGCGGCGAATCTTTTTCAGGCACCTGCTCTCGTGTAACCACGTCTTTCTTGCCTCATGAAATCAAGCACGACGCAATAGAGTGCTGAAATAGCGGAGGAGGCACCACAGCCACAACAATAATTACAAGCAAACCCGGCTACATGTCAAGCTTGGTTTACTTTGTGTGCTAGTTATTGTCTCTGTATCGCAACTCATAGAGTGAAGCCACATCGTCTGGTTGTCAAAGGAAGCTACTGCGGGTTCTCTATCGCAGACCGTCGAGCTCAATTAGAATTAATTACTTCGTATCTTTGGTGTCCACGCCTGAAATTATTACCCCTCGTTCCGAGTCGCAAAAAGCAAAAGCACGTTCTTCTGTCTAACTTATTGCTCGACAGATAGAATAAGAAAATCCAACATGAGTAGTAACGCTGCCTCGTTAATGGCATCCCTAACTGGTGATGGTGGGGACGACCAAGATTTATTTGGAGAAATTCCCATTGATGATCCTCCCGCTCCCGCGCCAGCTCCAGCTCCAGCGCAACCAGGTGATCAACAAGGACAAGGACAGGCTGGAAACTACATGGACAATAATAATTCAGGAAGCGTGTATATGGATCCCATGTCTGCAAGTGGAATGCAGCAGCCTAATATGCAGCCTGATATGAATAACAATATGAATAACAATGTGCATGGACATCCCTCTATGCAGCAGAATAACTACCCCTTTCCTCAACCAAATCAACAGCCCATGGCCAATGCTCCCAATATCACGTATGCGGATACGAGCAGTGTGAGCAACTCGGTGGAGAATCCTGTGACAAACGATCTAGCAATGAATAATAACATGAACCCTATGGCACAGAGTGTTCCTGTCATGACCTCCAGGCCACCCCCACAGGCTGCTGCTCCAGCAGCTAGTATGATGTCCAAATCATTGTTGATGAGTTCTGGTTTGTTGGGTATGGCCAGTGATGAAAAGAAAGCAGATGGAGGTGGCGGTGGACTCTTTGATGATATTGACCACCAAGAACAGGAGGCGGCTGCTGCTGCTGCTGCTGCTGAACAAGCCAAACAGCAGGCAGAAGCGGAAGAAAAGAAACGCCAAGAAGAAGCTGCGGCAGCCGCTGCTGCTGCAGAGAAACAGCGTCAAGAACAAGAGCAGCAACAACGCATGCAGCAGCAGCAGATGCAACAACAGCAGCAGATGCAAAACCAACCCAACCAACAACATTATTCGTTGGAAGCTCGTATGCAAGGAATGCATCTCAACAATGGTGGCCAAAATTCATATTTGCAACAATCGCAGCAAATGCCACAAAATGCCCAGCAACAGCCAGGAATGATGAACCAGCAGCAAATGATGAACAACGGGCAGAGTCATATGATGAACGGACAGCAGCCACGGAACCAAATGGCGAACCAGCAACCAGTTCAACAACCACAACCGCAGCAGCAGCCTGGCCAGATGGAGAACCAAAGTCAAGTTCAGCAGCCAGGACAAATGGACGGCCAAAACCAAAGTCAAGTGCAGCAGCAGCAACCTGGTCAAGGCATGAATGGACAGAGCCAGCAAATGCAGCAGCCGGGACAGCCACAAATGCACGCCAACCAAATGGGTGGGCCAAACCAACAAATGCCGCCGCAGCAGCAGCCACCCAACCAGATGAACCAAACAGGCGGCAGCAACCAGATGCAGCAGCCTCCCAGTCAAATCAACGTTCCAGGCGTTATGTATCGCGACCATGGCGGAATGGAAGGAAGCAGTTTGATGAATCAGTCCAGCATTAACAGTAACAGCTATCAGGGCCGTTCGGCTTCGATGCTGCCCCCGCCGCAGCAGCCAGGTATGAACAACACGGGCGGTGGTGGTGGTGGGGACATGAACAGTCCCAACCGTTTCTACCATCCTTCGAATCTAGCAAGTGTCGCGGCGGGTATGCACAATGCCATGTCGCCAAATTCCCAAGGCCAAGGCGGCAGCCAGTACGGCTCACCCCAGCGCATGCAAATGCCAGGACAGCCCATTCAAATTACCAAACCACCCGATGTCCCGACGTATTATGGAAAGGTCACAGTCAACGATCCCATGCTTTTGCAGGCCCCTTCCAAACTCTTGGGAATGGTGAGCAGTCCGCCTCATTGGTCGTATAATTTTGCGACCCAAATTCGGGGACAGCCACCAAGTGTTTGGATTGTCCGACGCCGATTCAAACATGTGGTCGCCCTCGAAGATCGATTGCGCCTGGAATGTCCCGGAGCCATTCTGCCACCAAGGTACGTATTGTTTGTTCTTTTTCAATAGCTCTGCTAATTTGGTGTTAGCTAACATACTCTTTCTTTCTCGTCATTCTTATTATGTAGGCCCGACAAGCATGTGAGCCGTGCCATCGAGGAAGCATCCACGCACCAGTCAGCGGAGTTCGCATGGCAGCGAGCTGCAGAGTTGGAAGCTTACCTAAACTCGCTCGTGGTCCATCCTGAAGTCTTTGCGAGCCAGTCGTTGAAAATGTTTTTAGGATTGCAGGATGACATGGGAACAGCCTGGCCCGAAGTCTCGGCAAATGCCTTTACACGCATCAGTGCCTTGGGTGCGACCGCGACATCCAACTTGCAATCGTCTGGCGGGTTCTTTGGCGGTGGTACCGCAGCACCAGCCAGCACAACCCCCAACCAGAGTGGTGGTGTCATGAGCAATGTCATGGGTTCCGTCGCCAGCAGCGTCGGAGTGGGTGATTTGGTCGAAGCCGTTACGGAAGACTCTGCAGAGCTTTTGGCGTTGAGTTCTAGTGAATCCGTCCGCATGGGTGCCGTCTTGCAGGCTGTGCCTAAATTGGAAGGCGCAGTGACCCTCCTTCGGGAGCAAGGTGAAGGCGCTGGAGCGGTCGGCATGGAACTCAATCGGTTGGCAAAAGAGGTCTTATCGCAAGGAGACCGTGAGCTGGCTATGCCTTTGGAGATTTTCTCTAATGGGTTGCTCCGCTACGGGCGACGCACAAAGCGTCTTGGACAGGAAATAGGTCAGGCAACGATGTCGGCGTTTCAACTACAGTACAAGTTGTGCCGGTACGAGAAGTTGGCTTGGGGCGATCGTCGTAACGCGCTGAACAAAAGAACCAAAGAGCGCGCTAAGGCGGATAGACGCGCACATCAGATGATGGCTCATCAGCAGCAGTACCCCCCTACTTATGGAGGCCCTGGTGGATATGGTGGGGGCTACGGCCAGCAGCCCAATATGAACCAATTCAATGGGGGCAATCAGATGAACCAGATGATGACCAACGCTTCGATGAGCGACACCATGGCTGTCGAGGCTGTCCGCGAATGTGATCAAGTTGGAGAGAGATTGAAGCGGGAAGTCAACCGCGTTTCCTTTTCTCGTCGTATGGACTGGGCGAAGAGCGTCAAGGTGATTGCTAGCTACATGAAGGAAGCAGCTTCGGAGCGTGTTGCCATTTGGGAGAGCACTCGGGACACGTTCTTGCAAGCGTTTCCGGATTATCACAATGACACCGCGCAGTGGACAAATGTTGCCATGTTCCCGCCGCAGCAGCCACAACAGCAAATGCAGCAACCTATGAATATGAATGCCAACATGAATAACAGCTATATGGCGCAACCTGGCATGCTGAGCCAGAGTTATCAGCAACCACCTCAACCACAGCAACAACCACAGTACAATAGTATGATGGGAAGTGCAATGATGGGAACAGCGTCAGTTCAAAGCGGCTACCCTCAAGGTTGAGTCTATAAAAAAGGCACAATCTTACTTCAGCCATGAGGGAATACAACAGTTCCAGAGAATTACTAAAAAGATCTATTTGCATGAAAACCCCTGTAATTTGTTTAGGTTCACTTGTTGGCTTTTCCTGTGCGAGTGATCGCCGATAGAATGCGTCCAAGCAATTCCGGTGTAGTATTAGGCTTCAGCAAATAGTACGCCCAAGTCGACTTGGAACCCCCATTCTATTTTGGTCCTACTAGCTAGGTAGCACACCCTGGCTGTAGACAAGTGAAGAAGACAACCATGACGACAACAATAGTCGCAACTCAGGAGAGGATATTGGAAATGTTTAAATTCATCAACCTACCAACAAGGAACACATGTTTGCAGTAATCAATACTAGCTAGTAACCTCAAATGCATGCTTTTTTCTTCTTTTTGAAGTTGCAAGGCACAGAGCTGATGGGTATAGGATAATCATCAAGATGGCCTAGCTGTATAAACAAGAAAGATGGAAGTAAGTTGAGGCTCCATTATTGAAAATCTAAGGGTTTTGGAGGCAATCAGGTTTGTGGTGAGGCGGAAATACATGTGTCAGGGTAATGATGGAGTTCACCAGAATGGCACCACAACAAACATCGTGCATGCACACACTTTCAGAGATGACCCATCTTTGCTGCTTTGACGACTAGGTCATTGACAACAGAAGATCTCTGTGAGCACAATTGCTTGCTAAATAACTTCTGCTGACCTTCCTGACACGTTGTAAGCTTTGCTGGACTCAAACCGCATGCTGAACCAATTTGCATTGTTCAACTTTTCAAAGCAAAGCCAACAGTTGGAAGGATCCAAGATGTTATGGCTAGACAGTTTTCGAGTTTTTTGTGTTGCTGTTGATGCCAATAGGTGAAATGAAGCAGATTTTTTTCATTCCTTACCACTCTTTTTTTCTGGTCATCAATGTGACTTACATCATTGTCATTAGACATCCATTTGCATTGTACAATCACATTTTTAACAGAATTAAATGAAGCTGAAAAAACAACCCAAATGCTGAATTGAACAAACAAAGAATGTGCACCATTTGCTTGAAGGACTGCACCAGATTTTCAATTTGTTTGCTCATGAAGCATGTTGTCACCATGTCTACAAAAATTATGCAAGTCAATGTGCATGTTGTTGTTGCAGTGTTTCCCATTATTTGTTTGCAATTGTGATGATTCTTTGGTGCTTCATGAAAACTGGGGATGGACAGGCAAGCAAACTAGAAGTTTCAGGAGAGTGTGCTCAGTAATGGTTTCAGTCCTGGAACTTGCCGCAACTGGCAGGATTGGATATTTATGGTCCTTTTACTTAATTAGGAACCCTTCATATTTAGGAACCCTTTTGAAAAGAACCCAATGAATAGGAACCGATTGTTTGAATGCCAGATGAAAGGGTTCTTAATTAGGAACCCTTTTTCAAATTAGGAACCTTTTCAAAAACGGTTCCTAAATTATGTCCTAAGACATCAGTTTTTACCAGTAGATTTAGGAACCGATTTTTAGGAACCCTTTTATTTATGGTCTCATTTTCCACAAAGGGTTCCTAATTATGGTCCTTTTTATGGACTGATTTGTTTCATAGTCCTTTTGTGCAAGAGACCAAAATTTAAGAACCTATTTCGTAAATCATGTGAACCACCTATTTAACAAATGGTCTGCACCTTGTACGTTGCGGCAAGTTCCAGGCGAGAAAGAGCACTACTAGTAATCACTCATTGTGCAAGTGCTTTGCGACGAATGCACGGACCCATTGGAAGCAACATTCACAAAATAAGTTTGCAGAGTGCCTCTGCCCTTTGCATGGACCAAATCCTCACGAGGCGCAAGCCACTTGTGAAAGCCTCCAGCAGTCAAGAAATCCGCTGTTGCTTGAGAAACTTGAACCTTGTTTCTCACACCTGTCGGCTCCATCCTGGAAGCCATGTTGACTGTGAAAACAAAGGCTGACTTTGCAAGGGGACATGCCACAATTATCAAGTGAAATCAATCGATTAGCTTGCCTGTGTCCCCAAAGAGCTGAAACCGGCCTTTCTGTCCTCGAAGAACTCCTGCTGTCATGGGACCGCTGTGCAGGCCAACGCGGAATGCAAGATCTCCTGTGTCCGAACCAAGGGATTCTTGAAGAGATTTTCACAATTTTTGCATCTTGTGAAGGCAATCATTAGCAAAGCGACACATCAGAGCTGACAGAGAAGCAATGACAGGCAAAGAAGCAAAAGACCAGTTAGTCATGGGTCGCTGAAACAATGGCTCAAATGCAAGAGAGCTTTGTCCTCCGCACCTGCGTGATGTCCACGAGCCTTTGGCAGACCTGCAGCTGCCACGCAACAATCCCGATAGTTTCCACTACAAAACAAAAAGTGAGACACAATTGAATGAAGATAGGCTGTGAGTTTTGCTGGCTATTGTCAGGAGAACCATGCAAGACAAATGCACCCTTGAAGACGCGTCTTCTCTCAGCTATGGAGTCAAAAGCATGGCACATGGTCTCAAGCAAAGAAAATACTTGAATGGGGTCTCTTGAACTTGACCAAGAGGTGAAGTCAGCCAAATCCGCAAATCTGCGACAAATTTAAGATGTGTTAGCAACACGAACGAACAGACAGCAAGGTTTTTGTCATCTGAAAGAAAAACTACTCCTATGCCCGGTGATTGTTGCATTGGGGTGCAGCTCAGCAATGGGCATGGAACCGTAGATTCCCAGACTGGTGATGTCATCATCCGAGTGGGGACTATCCATCTTTTTGGCATGGTTGATGTCATTTTTGAAAGCATCCTCTTTTGTGGGGATGGTCGG
>Ga0163144_10024093_pt1 | contig 11958 bp, 10 predicted proteins | sample OliLak19BULKMAT1_FD_123175 | JGI IMG/M metagenome (GOLD analysis project Ga0163144, IMG submission 123175) | Freshwater microbial mat bacterial communities from Lake Vanda, McMurdo Dry Valleys, Antarctica - Oligotrophic Lake LV.19.BULKMAT1 | ecosystem: Environmental > Aquatic > Freshwater >...
CGGCCTGGCGTGAAGGAGGTCGAGACATTCCCTTATCGGATCGAAACGCAATTGAGGAAAGACGGCAGCGACGTTGAAGTTCTCAACGTTGGCATCGGCGGTGAAACTTCGACTCAGGGCCTGAAGCGTCTGAAAGCGGCCGTGATCGATCAGCAACCCGACTTTGTCACGATCATGTACGGAGCCAACGACAGCTATATTGACATGGGCAAGGCGACCGTCCGAGTGCCACTCGACGAGTACCGTGCGAACCTGACTGCCATGATTCACGAGTTGCGGAAAGAAAAGATCACGCCCATCCTGATGACCACGAACCGCTATGGCGACAAGCATCCACCCGATGGCTCCGGCAAGCATCCGCATTTGCAGATGGATGCTTACATGAAAACTTGTCGGGAAGTTGCTGCATCAGAGAAAGTCGTGTTGATCGATCATCAAAGCCTCTGGATTGAAGCCGGGAAGAAGGGGACGGACCTTGAAACATGGATGACGGACCACGTTCACCCGAATGTGCGTGGCCATGAGGAAATGGCGAAAGTGATGCTGCCCGTTTTTAAACACGTGTTGTTGAACAAGAAGTAAGATGGCTAGCTGTGGGGCAAGCGTCACGCTTGCCTTGAACGACTCAGGCAAGCGAGACGCTTGCCCCACGCATAACCGAGCGTCACATGGTCTTCGCCGTGCAATGCCCCGAGCCAAAGTGCCGCAAGTACATGCTCGTGGAAGAGGAGGATCGCGGAAAGATCGTGCCGTGCCTCGTTTGCAAGACGCCAATCCGAGTCGGTGCGGCAGAAACCTCGGAAACAAGTCGTCCAAAACCTGACCGACGCCCCTGACTTCTGTCTTCGCCCACTAAGGTACTTCGTCCGGACGGCCGAGCGCAGAATCCAGCGGGTATAGCCCGGCACCCACCTTGCCATTCGCGTTGCAGAAGATGTCGTCGCCGTTGACGCCCACAGTGGGTTTCGTAGTGAATTGAACACTGCCGCCTGTGAACAACACATTTTGGCCATGGCGATGATTGCAAGGCACCGCCTGAGTACCATGACGGAGCGGCGCATCGGCGAGAATCGGTACATTGCCAAACTCGGGCCGACGATCGAGACCTTTCAGTTCACCCGTCGAATCGCGAAATCCCAAACTGTAGGCGTAGCCCACGAAACCTTGGCCATTTGCAGATTGGCTGGCCGGGCAAACGATTTTATCGTCCTGGGGCAGAAGACCTGCAAACTTGAGAACCTGAGCCGCCGAGGCCGCAGTCTTGCCATCTTCGACGCGAGGAAACTTGCCGTTGTTGGTGTCGCTATAGTCCGAAGCCGCGACGTAAAACTGCCGCATCGAATTCTGACACGCCGCTCGATCGCTCTTCTGGCGAACATGAAGAACCACTGGGAACACCAAAGCTAGCACCGAGGCGGACAGACCAATCATGGCAATGATGTTGCGACGACCCGTTGCCGATGGCGAAGGGTCGGAGACTGGGGGAGCCGGACGAATCTTGGGACTGGCCGGGGCCGGTTTCGCGAGTGCTGCTGCTCGTCGGATCATTTCTTCCGTGCGACTGGAGTCCACGGTGGATGTCGGTCCTTCCGTAGCAACCATGTGCTCGGCCACACGTGAGAGCGTTCGAAGCCACAAATCGGCACGTGGCTCAAACTCCTCGCGGGCGGCTTCGAGCGGAGCGACAGCCTTGCGGAGTTGGGCCAGATTGTGAATCGCCGCTGGATCATCCGCGAGCAACTGCTCGACCTCGCGGGTCGTCTCGGCATCGTGGGCCTTCAACACATGGCCCAGAAGTTTGTCTTCCACGGCATCGCCTCCAGTCTGGTATTTCTTGTAGGGTGGGTGTAGGTTTTGCGGAACCCACCAAGGCGCTGCGGTGGGTTCCGCAAAGCCTACACCCACCCTACAAGTTCACATTTTCTTCGTGCTTGCCTGTTCCCATATCTCTTGCAACTTCACCATCGCGGCATGAAGGCGGGACTTCACCGTCCCAAGCGGGATCTCCAAGGCGTCCGCGATCTCCTGGTACTTCAAGCCCTGGTAGTAGGCCATAAGTATCACCTGCTTCAAAAAGTCCGGCAGGCGATCCAGGCACGCCCGAACCAATTCCCGCGTCTCGGCCTGATCCACGTTGTCGAAGGGATCCGATTCGCGAGCTTCCAGCAAGTCGATCAACCCGCGTCGTTCGCCGTCGGCCTCGGTTTCCGTTTGCTCCAAGCTCACGGTCGGATGGCGGCCGATCTTCCGCATCGCATCGATTGCCTGGTTTGTGGCAATCGCATAGAGCCAGGGGCGAACAGGCCGGCCGGGCTCATACTGGCCGGCCTTTGCAAAAACCTGAACGAACGTGGTTTGAAACACATCGTCGGCCAGGTCGGCATCGCCGAGATAGCGGCGAAGGTATCCGTACAACTCTCGTTGATAGCGCCTCACGAGCGTGCCGAAGACATCCCGCTGACCCGCTCGGAACAGGCTGAGGAGTTCTTCGTCCGAATACTTCGCTAGCGGATCGAGTTCGCGCACCAGATGCCTATCTTCAGTACGTCAGGCGAGCCGCCACGGTTCGCGGGGAGAAAGTGAGGAAGCTCCTGAATTGTACGCTGACTTGAACTGTTTGGCCTTAACCGGGCGGGTTGTTGCTGTGAGTCGCCTGGACTTGACGTGAAATTATATTGTCCTTTCCGTATCGCGGAGGAAAGGTGAAAGCGACATGTCCAACTCTTCGGAGGCCGAGTTCTATTCAGATATTCAGTTGGTGAGTCATCTCCGGGTTTCTCTGAAGAGTTGTCTCCCAGCTTGTTCAGATCGGCTAAATTCGAGCTAAGGATCCGCGTACGAATAACCTGCCGAATAGACCGGCCCTCCTGGTTCAGTCCGCAGGTTCGCATTGACTAATTTGAGCGGAGGCCGAAGCGAAGCGAGGCGAAGTTACAAGTGGTTGGCGGATACGGGGCCGAACCGGCGGTGCCTCGCTTCGCTTCGGCCTCCGCCGTTTCGGCCCCTGCATTTCGGTAGTTTATTGGTGCGCGAGGCCTAACCTGGGTGGCAAGCCACGGCCGGCTGGCATTAGCCGGGTGTTTTCTTCCTCAACGCGATTGCTCTTCTCCCGTAACATCTACTTTACCTCGCCCTCGAAACGGGCTAGGTTAACATTCATCCAAATCCGCCAAACTGGCCCCGCTCCGCCCGAGGCCTACCATCATGACTCACCCTCGTCTGTTGACTCTCGTTTGTCTCTTCCCCCTGAGCTTGGCCTTTGCCCAGCCTCAGAAAGCGCCATTGCCGTCACCGGGCACGCCTGCCGTTGAGGGCAAACTGCCCGATGGCGCGCGGCTCCGGCTCGGTTCCGGCAAGTTCCGCGAGGCGAATTACATCAGTGCCGCCAGCCTGTCGCCCGATGGCAAGCTGCTCGCCATTTGCGGTGGCTCGACCACCGTGCGTTTTCTCGATGTGGCCACGGGCGCGGAAGTACGACGCATCAACATCCGCGAATATTTGCGAACCAATCAGATCCACTGGATGCCCGAGGGCAATCAAATTGTGACCACGGGCTACAACGGCATTAACATCTGGGATGCGAAAGACGGCAAACTTGTCAAACAGGCCTTGAACCCGAACAAGGATGGCCGCGATGGCATGATTCACGTCTCGGGCGATGGCAAGTTCGTGGCCATCGGCAGCCAGTACGAGAATGGCTTTGTCAAGGTCGTCGATCTTTCGACCGGTAGCCAGATCTCGTCGGTCAAGCCCGCTCAAAACTCCTCCGTCAATGGCTGCATGTCCCCCAAGGGGGAATACCTGGCCACCTGGGGCCAGCACTACAACCGGGGTGGCGGAAATCAGGAAGAGCAACAACTGATCGGCCGCAAGATTCAGTTGTGGACCGCTAAAGACGGCAAGGAGAAAGCGACCCTCCTCTCGGATATCAACCAGGTCGTGGCCGTGCGTTTTTCGCCGGATGGCTCGAAGATCGCGGGTTCCGGCAACGGGACGATCCAACTTTGGGACGTGGCCACCGGTAAGCTCGAACGACGTTTCGCGGGTCGAACGGGGCAGGGGGTGCAATTGCTGTTTTCGCCGGATGGCAAGATTCTGTCCGCCGCCGGGCAGGATGGCTGTGTGCAATCGTGGGAGATTGCGAGCGGCAAACGGGCCGGGATTTGCGACGGTGCGGCCGCGAACGTGGCCGGCCTGCTCTATCGACCGGACGGCCAACTCATGGCTTGGGCGATTAATGTGAACGCCGTCGAAATCTGGGAAGTTCCTTCCGGCAAGAAGCTCACGCCACAAGGCGGGCACACGGGACCGGTCACCTCGCTTCAGTTCAGCACCGACAACAAGACACTGGTAACCAGCGGCAACGACGGCAAGTTACTGCGTTGGGATGTGGCGACGGGCAAGGAACTCGAAGCGTTCGAGCTGAAGCAAAGTGAAGCCACGAGGAGAATGTACGGCTATGCTCGCAATTATGGCGGGCCAACGCACTTCTCGCCGGATGGCAAGTATCTGGTGGCTTCCGGCTCGAATGGCGGCGGGGCGGCCGTTTGGGACGTAAATGCCGGCCTGGAATTGTTCGCCCTGGCCAGTGCGAACGGCTACGTGGATCGCAGCGGCATCATCGCATTCTCGGCCGATTCCAACAAGCTGATCGCCATGAACCGCTACAACTCGCGCGAGCAGGCCATCCCGATCCCCGTCTGGGAGATGGAGACCGGGCTGCCGTTGCCTTCGCTGAAAGGCCAGAAGGGGGACTTCACTTGTGCCGGCTTCTCGACGGACGGGAATATCCTAACAACCTGTTCATACTTTTACCCGCCCAATGGCAATCAGGTCGCGGAGGCCTGGTCCTGGGATTTAGCCACCGGGAAAACACTTTCGCGCGTCCAAGTGCCAAACACTCAGTTCATGTCGATCCAGTTTTTGGATCACCGGTTATTCGTGGCTTTCACGAATAACAACGGGCAGAATCAGAACCAAAAGATTTACGACGCAGTCACCGGCGGCGAAGCTCGATCGCTCGAAGCATCGGCCAACATAGGCGGCGGCACCGCTCTGGCGCTCTCGCCCGATCGTCGATTGCTGGCTTACTCGGGTCAGGGTTACGAACGCTTCGGGCCGGATGGTCGACCGATCGGCGGGAAGAAGATTATCGTTTGGGAGGTTGCTTCGGGGTCAGTTCGGCACGATCTCGGCAGCATGGAGGGGCAAGTGACCTCGCTCGCGTTTTCTCGTGATGGCAAGTCTCTGGCGAGTGGCTCGACGGATACGACCGTTTATCTCTGGGATCTTCCGGGCAAAGCCCAGAAATCGGAAGCCCTGAAGCCAGCCGACCTCGACGAACTTTGGAAGATCCTTGAAGGACTGAATGCTCGCAAGGCCGACGAAGCAATGCGGACGCTGCTCACGCGTCCGGCCGAAACGCTGCCATTCTTGAAGGAACAGCTCAAGCCCATCCCGGGCGTCAAACTGGATGTGACAAGGATCGGCAAGCTGATCACCGACCTGGATTCGCAGCGTTTCCCGGTTCGTGAAGCAGCCACCCGTGATCTGGAACGAATGGGTACACTGGCCAGTGCCGCGATCGCGGAAGCCCTCAAGAAGCCGACGATTCCGCAGGAGATGCGCGAGCGATTGGAGAAACTGAAGGACAAAGTAAACAAGCCCGATTCGGGCCTGGAGTGGATTCGCGCCCTCCGAGCCTTGGAAATCCTGGAGCGCCTGGGCACTCCCGAAGCCATCGCCCATCTGAAAGAAATCGCAGCGGGCGGCGACGCAACGCCAACCCGAGTGGCCCGCGAGGCGCTCGTTCGTCTGGGGGCGAAGTAAGAAACGAATTCGTTTAGCGGGGAGCCCGACGGGCTCCCCGATCCGTCGCCCGAAAGCACCGGGCGACCACCAATCCAAGTCCAACCAGACCCAGGGCCAGAGCCATGCCTTGGCCGCAACGAGCCGGCTCGGGTTGCGATGGAGTAGCCTGATTTGGATGAGGCAGATCGGCCAAGGCCACTGTTGAGAAGCTTAAGAGAACACAGAAGACCAAAAAACAGTTGAAGCGAGACATGGTCCGTCACTTTTGCAATATCAATTTATTCCTTCGAGTAATTCTAAGGCGATAACGCACCCCGTCCAGTTCCAGGCAGATCTCGCGGCGTTCGCCGAACCATTCGGAGACGTCGATAATTTTCCCCGGACCGGCTTCGTCCGGCTTTGGAGGCTCGTCGTGTTCGTCCTCGTCGACCATTGGGTCGCCTCAATGTGTGCTGAGAATGATACTATTGCAATTGAGACTCAGTGTCAATAACTTATTTTTTACCGTGGCCAGTTTGTGAGAGAGATTGGAAGCAGGGCAGTTCTCAACGAGAATGGCCTCAAAAAGTGGGATTCTCTCTTGCCACTCAATACAGTACAAATAAGATTCACTTAACGTTGAGACGAACTCTCAACAAGAATGAGCGTGCTCCGCCACCGCAGTGAGGTTCTCGCCTCGCTCACTCGCAATGCAGCTCCGGATTTCGCCTGCCTGACTTCCGCGAGAGATTTTCCATGCCACGCCGCGCAGCATTCACGTTGATCGAACTCCTCGTCGTAATCGCCATTATTGCGATCCTAATCGGTCTGCTCCTGCCGGCCGTCCAGAAGGTGCGGGAGGCGGCCAGTCGTGCGAAGTGCCAAAACAATCTCAAGCAAGTTGGGTTGGCGCTTCATAACTACGAAGGCACCTATCAGTACTTCCCTCGGGGTGGTTCCTACGCCATCGGTGCCACCAGTGATTCCTTCTCCCTTCCGGCAAATATTCTGCCGTTTGTCGAGCAGGACAATCTGAAGCGGCTCATCGACTTCTCGCTCTCGTATTCCGTTCAACCCCAGGTGACACAGCAAAGGGTTCCCATTTACATCTGCCCGAGCGAGATCAACGCCCGATTGCGACCGGACGGCGCTTTGATGCACTTCCCGTTGAGCTATGCGGCCAACATGGGGAGTTGGTTTGTTTTCGATCCGCTGACTCAGCAATCGGGGGATGGGGCTTTGGTCGTGAATCGCAACTCCACGACCGCGGACTTTGCAGACGGCCTCAGCAACACGATCGGAATGTCCGAGGTGAAGGCTTACACGCCGTATCTTCGCGATGGTGCGAACCCGGCTGGGCTCAATGTCCCACCTCCGGCCGATCCCACTCTAGTCGCCGGATATGGCGGCAGTTTCAAGCCGGACTCAGGTCACACCGAATGGGTCGATGCTCGGGTCCATCAGTCCGGGTTCACGACGACCTTTCCCCCAAACACCAGGGTTCCTTACACGAACGGCGGCGTGAATTACGACATCGATTTCAACTCGGCTCGTGAAGGAAAATCGACGGATCGCACTTGCTATGCCGCCGTCACCTCACGCAGTTATCACGCCCAAGGTGTAAATAGCCTGCTGATGGATGGCTCGGTTCGATTCTTCCGCAGCAGCATTAGTCAATCGACTTGGAGAGCCCTCGGCACGCGTGCTGGTGGTGAAGTGCCCGGAGACGATTGATAGTTGGTTGGGTTTCTTTGGCATCCTGAGCAGGCTTTAGCTACCGCCGCGGGTTCGTCCCGCTTCCGTTCGCCATGCCGCTCGACATCCTTTACCTGGAGTGTCGCGCTATGCGAACGAAACGATCGGGTTTCACGCTCATTGAACTCTTGGTGGTGATTGCGATCATCGCCATCCTCATTGGACTCCTCTTGCCCGCCGTCCAAAAGGTCCGCGAGGCCGCCAATCGAATGAAGTGCTCGAACAACTTGAAGCAAGTTGGCTTGGCGATGCACAACTATCACGACACCTTCGAGAGGTTTCCCACCGCCAACTCGCCCGTCTTCGGGAGTGCATTCACGGCCATCCTGCCGTTTGTCGAGCAAGACAACATTCGCCGTGTTTACAACGATTCGCGGCCACCGACGGCCCCCCCGAACACCAGTGTGACTGGGCTTCCGGTCAAAATCTATATCTGCCCGAGCATGCAGAAGCCACCCACTCACTTGAGCGCCTATACAACCCACTATGCGAGCTATGGGGCCTGCATCGGCAGCAACGACGCCTGGATCGCCCCTGCTCCGGACAATGGTGCGATCGTTCGCAGCAACGCCACCGGTAGCACAACTATCGTCAGCACCGGCACTCGGTTCGCCGACATGACCGATGGAACGTCCTCGACCATCATGGTTGGCGAGATGGGTTTCCAACTGAAGGATTACATGTTCACGAGTGGTACATTTGCTGGGTCGGTTCGCGGCGGGAACACGAGTTGGGCGTTCGGCTATGCCAGCTATAGCTTTGGCAGCACGAAGATCATGTTGAACACCATCGCCCCGCCGACCTCGGCAACCGATCGCCTGCAATCTTTTCGCAGCGACCACGCTCACGGTGGAAACTTCTTGTTCTGCGATGGCTCGGTGACTTTTCTAAGAAACTCGATCAATGTTGATACTTACCGTGCCCTCGGCACCCGCGACGCTGGCGAAGTGATTGGCGATTGGTGAAGTATACAATTGCGGGAGAATTAGCAGCGGAGCCCGAAGCGAAGCGAGGATTCATCCTCAGAGGCCCTGGTTTATTACGGTGGCTCAATCACCAGTGTCGCCTCGCTTCGCTTTGGGCTCAACCGGACGAAACTTTTGAAACGGTTGACGAACAACTTACTGGAGGACTACATCCGATGAACAGATTTCTCTTGTCGACGTTGGCCATGCTGACCGTCGTCTGCGGCGTGCAGGCTCACTTTGTGTTTCTCATCACGTCGGAAGATCAGAGTTCGCTCAAGGTCGTCTTGAGCGATGGACTCGATGTCGATGACGGCATCGATGCGGCGAAAATCGCTGGCACCAAGCTGTTTCTGCGTGGACCGGATGGCAAAGATTCGCCACTCACAACGAAAGCCTCGGCCCATCATCTCGATGTGGCCTTACCAGGTAAAGGCCCTCGACTCGTGTTCGGAACCACCGATTACGGAGTACTGCAGAAGGGCGACGCCAAGCCATTCCAGTTGAAATATCATTCGAAAACGATCATTGGCGAATGCACCAAGGCGAACACGAAGGTCGGCGAGGCTTTGCCAGTCGAAATTATCCCGACACTCGACGGAGGCAAGGTCCGCTTCCAGTTTCTCGCCAAGGGCAAGCCGGTCGCCGACGTGGAAATGAACATGCTTTTGCCGGCAGACAAGAAAGAAAAAGTGAAGACTGACAAAGAAGGCTTTACCCAATGGTTCGACGCCAAGGGCCGGTACGGCGCGTGGAGCCGGCATTCTGAAACGGTGTCGGGCGAGACGGGCGGTAAGAAGTTCGAAGAAATTCGTCACTATGCCACGCTGGTCGTGGATGTGGCCAAGTAGGCGATCCATCACACACAAACAACTAAGGATCAGTCCATGTTGATTCGTTCCTGGATACTTCTCTCGGCACTCCTCGCCGCGACCGCGGCTCAAGCTGCCGACATCAAATATCCCGACCTGCCCGTCGGCTTCTCCAGCTTTGGGGCGGCGGTCATCGGCGATTATGCCTACGTGTACGGCGGCCATTCCGGTAAGGCACATAGTTACTCGACCGAAACGACCCTCGGCGATCTCCGCCGGTTGAATCTGAAGTCGCCTGAAAAATGGGAAGAACTGCCCGGCGGTCCGAAGATGCAAGGACTGGCGCTGGTTGCACATGGCGAAAAACTCTATCGCGTCGGCGGGATGCAGCCACAAAATTCCAAGACCGAAAAGACCGACATTCGTTCGCAAACCTCTTTCGCCTGTTTCGACCCTGCCACCAAGAAGTGGACCGACCTGGAACCGCTTCCAGAAGCTCGTTCGTCGCACGATGCTGTCGTCGTTGGCGATACCCTCTTCGTCTTCGGCGGTTGGACCTTGAAGGGAACCGGCAAAGGTGAATGGATCGAGCACGGCCTGAGTTTCGACCTATCGAAGTCCGGCGCAAAATGGCAGCAGATCAAGCAGCCTTTCCAACGCCGAGCGTTGACCACGGCTGCTTTCGAGGGCAAGGTGTTTGTGATTTGCGGGCTCAGCGAGGCCGGCAAGTCGGAGAAAGTCGTCAACGTTTACGATCCGAAAGCTGGCACCTGGTCTCAAGGGCCTGCCGTTCCGGGCGTGGACATGAACGGCTTCACTCCCGCTTCCGCCGTTCAAGGTGGAAGGCTGTTTCTCACCCCGACCGATGGGAACATCTATCGCCTGTCATCCAAGCACGATGCCTGGGAAGAAGTCGGCAAGCTGGAAAAGGGCCGTTTCGTCGCTCGCATGGTCGCGGGAAAAGACGGCTCTCTCGTAGTCATCGCCGGGGCGGCCCCCGGCGGCATGTTGGCCAGCGTGGAGTGCATGACACCCACGGCGAAGTAGGCTTCCAGAGTTGTCGGCACACTCTGAGCGTGTGAAAAAATGCTCACGCAAAGGCGCTAAGACGCAAAGAGATTTCAAAGACAGGACATTTCTTGGATTTTCTTTGCGTCTTGGCGGCTTTGCGTGAGTTGGCTTTATTCTAAGTACCACAAAGAAAACAGATAGGGAGCCGAACATGACCGACGAGCTTCAACCAGAGTATGAGTTCGATTACCGACAGGCTAAGCCAAACCGATTTGCCGCAGCCTTGCAGAAAGGTGGGCGCCTGGTGGTCCTCGATCCCGAGGTTGCAGCGGAGTTTCAGGGGTCTGAGGCGGTCAATGCCGTTCTGAAAGCCCTTTTGAAAACGATGCCCGGTCGCCGAGAGGGGCAACCGGGCGTTGCATAGCCGGCCAACGAGCAAACCAAGGCAGTTCTTTCGAAGGTAATTTCGCGCCAAAAATGTCGTCTATCGGGAACTTCCGCCACCTCACCCGCATCAAACTTGTGAGGCGTTCCCACCGTCTGTAAAATAACCTGGCAGGCATTTCCTCGCCTACCGCACCTCCCATCCCTCCGTTTCGGAGCTTTGCCATGGTCGATCCATACGACTGGCTTGGCCTCCCAAAAGCCCAGCGACCCCCGACACCCTATCAGCTTCTCGGTCTGGCGGAATCCGTCGAGGATCCCGCTGCAATTCGCTCTGCGGCCGACCGTCAGCTTCGCCGCATTCTTCCGCACATGTCTGGCGAACATGCACTCGAAGCGGAGCGACTGTGGACCGAACTCGAAGAAGCACGAGAGCTACTGCTCGATGCCGATAGTCGGGCCGATTTCGACGCACAAGCCACGACCGCTGAAGCTGCCGAGAACGAACCGACGATCTCAGCCGATTGGGAAGAGCCTGCCACGACGAGCACAACCGGCCCCGACCCGTGGTGGAAGAGCACCCCGGTAGCAACGGCTGAAAAGGATGCTTGGTGGAAGCAGCCAATGCCGGCGGAAAATGCGTCGCCTCCGCCCCCAATGCCCGCTTCGGTTGCACCAATACCCGCAGCTTTCAAGCCGCTCGGCAAGCTGGATCCTGAAATCGCGGCCATCGGGCAAGTGAGCCGGCCTCGTCCCAAGAAAAAATCCAGCCTGCCACTGTTGGTTGGCGGCATCCTCTTCGTCGGTGGACTCGCGTTCGGGATCTACTACGTGATTGGTGCCCTGAAGTCGAAGCCGACAATCCCGACGGACGAGCCCATCGCAGTCTTGCCGAAGCTCGAGCCCAAGCCGAAAAAATCAGGTCGTGTTCAACCGAAAACCGAAGTGCCCGTTCCCGTTGTATCACGCCCGAAAGACTTCGCGGATGCCCTCCGAAGCAAGACTTTCAAAGGACATGCAGGTGCCGTGAATGGCCTTGCCATCGCCAGCACTGGCTCGCAGTTCGTTAGCGTCGGCACGGACAAAACGCTGCGGGTTTGGTCAGTCGCCGACGACGATTCCCTCCTTCGCCACACCTTCATCAGCCCGGCCACGGGCGTAGCGTGGTGCGACAAGGACCGTCGTATTCTCGCGGCTGATGGATTGACGCTTGCCAATTTCGAGGCCGCGACATCCACATC
>Ga0163144_10024097_pt1 | contig 11957 bp, 12 predicted proteins | sample OliLak19BULKMAT1_FD_123175 | JGI IMG/M metagenome (GOLD analysis project Ga0163144, IMG submission 123175) | Freshwater microbial mat bacterial communities from Lake Vanda, McMurdo Dry Valleys, Antarctica - Oligotrophic Lake LV.19.BULKMAT1 | ecosystem: Environmental > Aquatic > Freshwater >...
AGAGGTTGGCACGTGAACCACGGCAAATCGAATTTTGTTTTGACGCCCGCGCGCATCGCCGCGATCCTCGATGGCTCCGGCTTCGTGCGCAACGGCGCACAGCTCGCCGTCAGCGGCGGAAACGCATTCGCCCTCGGCCAGGTCGGCTACGTCCACACCGACGGCACCGTGCGCCGCGGCACCCCCGCCGGCACCGAAGCCGAAGCGCAAATTGCCGTTGTCTGCATGGTTGCTGCCGGCGTGGCAGATGGCGCCTCTGGGCTATTCGGACTCGGAGCCTGCATAGTCACCGGCCTGTCCGCCCTGACGCCTGGCGCGCTGTACTATCTCGCAGCCGCGGGGGCGATAACCGCAACCGCGCCAGGCTCTGGTTATTCCGTGATCGTTGGCCGCGCGGTGTCCGCCACGTCGCTGCATTTCTTCCCCCGTGACCCATTTAACCTCGGATAACCCTATGCACTTTTCCCGATTATTGCCGCTGCTGATCCTGGCGTTCGCGCTGACCGCCGCCGAAAAATCGCCGCTGGTGCTCGATGCGTCGAACCGGCCCAGCGTGATCACCGCGGCCGACGTCATTCGCCTGCCGTCTGCCGGGCCGTTTTTTACCGGGATTTATCCGACAGCCACCGCTGACCGCGACATCACACTGCCCGATGCGACGACCACGCTCGCGGGCCTCGGCGTCGCGCAAACATTTACCGCCGCGCAAACGATCCAGGCCGCCACCGGCATCACGTCACTGCAGGCCGCGACGCAAGACGCCGTCCGCATTCTTGGCCGCGCTGGTGGATCGTCGTCGCACGTGGCGACGATAACCCCGCCGACGCTTGCAGGAAATATCACCGTCACTTTGCCCGCCGCGACGTCGGCCCTGGCAACGTTGGCGCTTAGCGAGGCACTGACCAATAAAACACTGACCAGCCCAGCGATAAACACCGCAACGATAATCGGCGGAACGGCCAACAATATCAGCCTAGGCGCGACCACGCGCAACACTGCCGCCGTCACCACGCTTTCCGCCACCGGAAGCAACTCGGCCTATTGGGGCGGGGCGGCTTACATTGCGAGCCCACCCCCGACGTCAGGCCTTAGCGTACATGGCTGGATCAGCGTCGCAAATACGCAGACCGGTGGATACGACTCGGGCTTCACTGCGTGGCAGTCCACGACTGCGGGAGTGGCTAAACCATCCCTGGTTTTAGGTATGTTGGGCAGTAGCTCGTGGGACGCCGCTGATGTAGCGACCCAGGTCTCCTCCTTTTACATACTGACTCGCAATGGGGCAGACGCGATGGTTGAGCGGCTGCGGATCGCCTCTAGTGGAGCAACGACATTAAATGGCGCGCTGACGCTCGCCGCAGCGGGCAACGGATTATTGATCAAGGAAGGCACCAACGCCACGCTGGGCACCGCGACCCTCGTCGCCGGTACCGTGGTGGTCAGCACGACGAAAGTCACCGCAGCCAGCCGCATTCAGCTCACCGGCAACTCCGACGGCGGCACGCCTGGATGGTTGCGCGTATCTGCCCGAGCCGCTGGAACCTCCTTCACCGTTACCAGCAGCAGCGGCGCCGATACCGGGACCGTGGGCTGGGTTATTGTCGAGCCTGCGCCATGAAGTTTTTGCTCATTGCCGCCCTGCCCGCGCCTGACGCAAAGCCCGAGGAATGACCGACATGGACCCCGCCAGCGCCGCCGCCGCCGCATCTCTCGCCACCGAACTATGGAAACTCGGCGGCATCGCAGCGGTATTGTTGGCCATTATTGTGGTCGGTGGCTACCTGATGTTTCGTTTTTTAATTGGCATGATTCGCGACCTCGGCGCCCGGCTGAACTTGGTCCAAGACTACCAAAAATCGGAACTCGCCGCCGTAGTCGGCGCGAACACCCTGAGCAACCAGGCGGTCGTCGTCGCCTGCGAAAACTTACGCACGATGCAGTCGCAGGTGATCGACGCACTGCGCGTGCGTCCATGTTTGATCGAAACCGCGGCGTATCCCGTGGTCCGCCCCGCCCTTCCCCATTGATAGGAAATAAACCCATGTGGCCCATTCTCAAATTCCCCACCCTCATCCTGATCGCCATTGCGCTCATTTTCTCCGCCGGCTGCAGCGATGATCAGATGGCCCGATCACTCAAGGCAGTCAATACCGCCGAGGACTGGCACGCCCGCGCCGTCGCCGCCGAAGCATTCGCCCGCAGCGCGCTGGAACAGGTCCAGGCATTAACAGCGACGCTGGAAAGTGACCGCGCCAATAAACTTTTGGCCGACGCGGAAGCAGCCCTGGGCCTGGCGCATACGGCGGTCCAGCAATCCGGCGCCGCAGTCGTGGTTGCCAAGGCGGCACAGGCCGCAGCGCAGGCCACACACGACGCAGGCGGCGGCACTGGTGCCGTTATCCTGGCCGGGGTCGGCTCATTTATTCTCGGGCTAGGCGTATTATTCCCGAAACTCCGCGTTGCCTCGTTGGCGCTGTCGCAAGTCGTGCGCGGCGTCGGCGCCCTGCGTAATCGCATGGGCGAGGCGGAATGGAAAGCCAAGGCGGCACCCGCAATGAACGCCGCCCAAGACGAAAAGACCCGGCGCGCCGTGGCGCAGGTGCAGGCGAAGGACGCCTAAAATTCCATGAGCCTCAAAGAGCAAATGGCGATCGATGTCGCTGCGACATTTCTGAACCTCGGCGAATTCGCCGACACTGCCACGGTGACGTTGGTCGAAGTCCAGGAAGGATCGCCCCCAGCTACGTTTGCCGCCATCATCGTTCCCGGCGATCGCGCCGATTCCTATTCGGGCAATCGTCTGGGCGTTGATCTCGCATCTAACCTGACGGCCCTGGCCGATCGCGCCGCCTGGCGCACGGCATCCGCCACCGTGCTCGGCACGGGCAACGATCGCGACCCGCAGCGCGGCGATCAATTATCCCTGCCCGCCGGCACGCCCTATGCCGGGCTATGGTACGTTACCGGCCTGGCCCCCGACCTTGGCGGCGGCTTACAAATCAACTGCGTGCGGCCGGAACACTTCGCCCTCGCTGGCGAAAATACGGTCGAGATCCTGTAATGCCTGTTGCACCCGTCAGCCGCAAAGCCGTGCTCAGCGCGTCTCTAGTCAATATGCTCGCCAACTGCGCCGCATTCCAGGCCGCAGTCGGCGCCGCGACGCGGTCCGCTGCCCGGGCGTTTATTGTCGAGGAATACGGCGGCAAAAAAACGTTTCTCAATGTCGACGGCACGTCGATCGATCCCGAGCAAACCTTTGCCATCACGCGCATGGGGCAATTCACGCCCGAGCGCCGCGCCAACGATACCTACGGCTGGCAAGCCGAAGCTGATCTGATCTTGACTATCCGCACCACGGCAGGCGACAGCCCCGCCGACACCATGCGCCGGGCCGCTAACCTGCAGGATACCGTGCAGGCCCAGCTCGAGGCGCAGTGGATGCTGACCACCCCTTTTGTGGCGCCGGTCGCCGGGCTGATTACCCCCGGCGAAATTTACCTTGCCGACGATACCCGCGCCAACCGTCTCCACCTGGTCGCACCGATTGCCCTTACCATTTTCGATCTCTGAGGTTTCCCCATGTCCAACAATTTCAACGTCGTCCGCGTCAATAATGTTTTGCAAGGCGGCGTCCTGTCGCCGCTTTTCGATCGACGCGAAGACCGCGAACAATTCGGCCACGATGCGCAGCGCCAACTGACCATCGCCCGCGTGCGCCGATCGGCGCCCAAGGCGGCCTGGCAGACGATGGCCGTCAAAACACTATTCACGCTGATCGGCACCGGCGCCAAAGACGTGCCCTATTTGGTTTTGGACGGGACGAACGGCGTCGAATTGATCGGGGCCAAGCGGTCCAGCGATGGGGTCGGCTACGCCACCGGCGGCGTGCATGTGCGCCGGCGCGGCCTGGCCGGCATTCTGGTACTCACCGGCTTGTCGTGGTCGAAGGGCCAGCCGCTGATGGCCTCGGTCGACGTTTTCTGGACCGCGGCCGCCGGCACGACTGATCCGGTTTCCGCGCCAGATCTGATCTCCCTGCCGACCCTGGCCGTCAATACCGAAATGCTCGGCCTGACCACCCTGCTCAACGGATCCGGAAATTTCCTCAATACCGTCGACAGCTTTGAATTATCGATTGACCATAAAATCGAAAATAATGCAGAACCGACCTGCTTCCACGCCGACCAGCCCTACCCCGTGTTGACCGTGGGGCCCGGCAATAACGGCCCCGCCGTCATCACCGCGCGATTCACCACCGAAGATCTCGAAACCGCGATCGATACCGACGGGACGATCCAGGCCGTATGGACGCTCCAGGCAAATCAAGGCATCGGCTACGGCAGCGGCACCGCGGCGATCGCCCTGCGCGGCCTGATGCGCGAGACAACAATTCCCGGCGCCGACGGCGGCAGCGCTCGCCGCGTGGTCGAATGCACCGGCATTTTCGACGGCACCACCCTGCCCCTGACGATCTCGGTATCCTGATGAACCCGTACCCGTGGTTTTTCACGCCCGGGGATACCGCGCCGCCCAGCTGCTGCCCACACCAGGCGCCGTTTTCGATCCCGGCAGGCGCCGGCCCCGACAAGCAGATCGACGCCGACGGCACGATCCGCGATGTCGGCGGCCGCCTGTGGGGCATTGGCCGCGCACCCGACGGCATCGCCTGGATCGACAGCGGCGCCGGGTGGCTCGTCGCGTGGCACGCACAATCCCCGCAGGATCTATCTCGTCTCAATCCGCATCCGCGCGTTCTGCTGTGGCGCTGGGTCACCGGCGGCGATCCCAGCCACCGCTGGCGCATCCCGGTACTGATCGCGCCCGACCCGCACGGTGGCCAGCCCAGCCCGTTCCTGAGCGCCCTAGACCGGATTCTTGGCGTCGGTGGCTGGCAGGAGCCCCCAGACCTCGAACCACTCCAGCGCGCCCTGCTCGCCCTGACCCGTGGCGAACGCCAACATGACGACACAGACCAGAACAACGCGGCCCTGCTGGAAACGGTCAGCGGCCTGATCGCCCTCGGGTCGTGGTGCGACCTGACCCTGGCAGCGACGCAGCCCGCCTGGATTACCGACCAGGTTTGCACCCGCATCCTGCGCGCAGGTATGGGCCTGCCCCCCGATCCAGCTCTGCCCGAGGTTCTACCGTGATCCGCCTGGCGATGCGGCCGCGCGGGAAGATCGCTTTGCTGGTGCGCCGCGATGCGCCCGAATTGATTGCCAATTTATTCACCGGCGCCCTGACCCAGGCAGCCGTCGAATTTTGCACGGGACGCCTGAAACCCGTCAGCGTCAAAGATCGCTTCGGCACCGGGGCATTTGCTACACATCGCTATAGCCAGCGCGCGGCAAGCTACCGCGCGAAACAGCAAAAACGACTCGGCCGCATTCAGCCGTTTTTTTCGCCCCGCGTATCGCTCAATTTTCAAAAGGTCGCCGAAGCACTGACCAAGCCCGGCGTGGGATCGACGGCGTCGGCCCTGCGCGATCTCGCGCGGCAAAGCCAGCCGCACCTGCGCGATCAGATCACGACGCCCGGGGTCGGCTGGCGCGTCCAGGTCAAGGGCAAGCGGAAACAGGTTTTGTCAATCACATTCCCGGCCGCGCGCATTCTGAACCGTCGGCCGCAGTACGCGCGCGAATTCGGCGACCTGCGTCGAGGCGGTGCGTATCGTGCGATACGCGCCCGCACTGCTGACCTGGTGCAATTAGCCATCGACGCACGCGCCAAGCGTGAGAAAGGCCAGGCGGTCGCGTGAGTGACGACATTCAAACCCAAGCCACCGTGGACATCGATCCCGCGATTCGCGGCATCCGTCAACTGCGGCAAGAATATTCCGCGCTGGGTGTGGAAATTCGCAAAACGAATTCAGCCAGCCGCGACTTGCAAAAATCCACCAAAGTGGACGGCCTCGGGAAAAACGCAGCCAAAGGCGCCGGGGCCGCAGCCAAAGTCGGCGGCCCCGCCGGCGGCGCGATCGGGAGCATCGGGGGCAACCTGGGCACAGATAGCGTCTTCGGCCGCATCGCCGTGGTCGCCAGCGTGATCGCCGTCGCCGGTAAATTGCTGAGCGCATCGGTGCGAAAGACGGCCGAAGACGCAGCCGAAACCCAGCGCCGCGTCGGTACGATTAATCAGAGCCTGCTCGCCGCGTGGGAAAAGCGCGGGCAACAGGCCCTGGCCGCAGCCGGAAATACCCAATCCCGAGCCCACCTGTTAGCAGCCGGCGGATCGGGAGCCGTCGAAGATGCCCAGCTGCTGGCAGAATCCGGGTACGCCACCAGCGAGCAGGCCTACTCAGGCCTGACGCACATCTACGGCCGACTAGGTCGAGGCAAGCGCGGCGACAACGTCGCGTCGGCTGCTTTCGACGCCACAGCAGCCGGCGTGCCTTTCGATGTCGCCGCCCAGGAATTGACGCAAAACGCCAACGCCCTGAGCGACCCAGCCACCACCGAATTGATAGTCGCCCGCCTGGTCAAAAAATACGTCGGCCGGGTGCGAGGAAACCCCAAGGACATCCTCGACGAAGCGAAATCTGCGATCGCAGCGGACAACGTCACCCAAGCCGGGATTGAAACCCGTGGCATCTTGGCCCGCGGTAACCGCAGCGCCGAAAAAAACCTCATCGAGGTCGGAGCAGGCGCAGCATCAAAGCAAGTTTCCGAAGCAGCAAACCCCGAAGCCGCGGTGATGCTTAATATCTATAAGGAAAATCAAAAACAGACCGCGATTCTGCAGGCCAGCGTCGATGCCCTGCGTGATGCGCGAAATGAAAAAACCTTCCTCAGCCATCCGATTAGCAATACCACCCTGCGTTTTGCGGAATTCTTCGCCAATCAGCGGCTCTTCAAAGAAGCCCGCATACAATCCGAAGCCGTTTTCCGCGCCAAAGAATACCCCTAATGCCCACTATCCTCGGCCAAGTCGTCACTGCGTGGAACGAAGGCAGCCTCGAGCGCGCCTTTCAGCGGGTCGCTACCGTGAACCCAGACCCCGGCTTTGACGGCCTGGCCGTCGTCGCGTCGGGCTGGGTGGCCCCCGAAGCCCGGATCGTGACCACGACCCTGGTCAATGGCGGCATCGGCGCAGCTGAAAGCGTCATGGAAAACTATCGCAGGCTGCACCGCGCCATCGGTACCGTCGTCGATCAGCACAACCGCCGTTTTGATAATTGCTGCATTACTGGTGTCCGCACCATACCCCTGGCGACTGAGAATCCGAACCGCTGGCACGTGCGCGCCGAGTGGCTGATCGTGCCGCCCACGGCCCGACCGCAATGACCGAACAATTAGTCCTGCCCCTGGTCCTGGTCGAAACCAGCGACGATCTGCCACCCAGCGACCAATCGTGGACCGTCCAGCCCCTGCTGCGTTTCGGCGCACTGCAGGAAGGCGCCGGCACCTTGGCCGGGTCGGCCGTGATCGAGCAGATATTCGGCCTGATCCGCCCGCAGTACCGCGACCGCTACGAAAATATCGGAGTGGTGCCCGACACCGCCAAGACCGGCGCCGGTAGCCTGGCCGGTCAATTCGTGCGCCTGCTGGTCCAGGATCCCGCCGGGCCCATTACCCGCGGCAGCGGCATTTATCGCAGCACCTATTCCGCGCAGTGGTGGGGCCAGATCACGGGGCCGCGCGTGGCGACCGATGGCGCTCCAGCGCCGCTGACTGGCGGCAGCGCCGCGTGGCAGTGCGCCGGTATTTTATCCATTCTAGACCAGGTCAGCCTAGACCGCGGCTGGGTGCAGACCTACGACAGCGACGTCGCTGACCCCGGTTTCCTGCCTGCATTTAATCGCCTGCCCGGCGGCGATCGCAGCAACAGCACGCACACCGTGAATGGCGCAACCGTCTACGTTCACGACCTGAGCTCCGGCAGCAGCGGCAATAAATGGACCGCGAAACAGATCTGCGACCTGCTGCTCGCCGGCGCCAGTCGCCCATTCCTGTATTATGAACCCAAGGGCCCCCAGTGGGTTATCAGCGACCCCACCAACTGCCTGGCCTACCCGGCGCCGATGATCGACCTGGCGCAACAGACGGTGGCCCAGGCCCTGCTGCAATTAATTAGCGCCGATCGCGGATTGATCCACTGGGAAACGGTCGCCGGATCCGTGGTCACCATCCACGTGCGCAGCACCGTGCCGACAGCGATCGCCACCCCGGGTTACACACTGCCGGCATCGACAAAAACCACCACGATTGACCAGGCCGACGGCCCATTCCTGCGCAGCCTGGTCGTCGAAGAACGTCACGAATCCGTCTATGACCATATCGCATTAATCGGCAGCCAACCCTGGGTCGCCTGTACGCTGTGGTTCCAGCACAACCCGATTCCCGCGCCACCACCTGGCGCGATGAGCCTGGCCAAAGGGTGGGACGTCAGCACCGAAAGCGCCTGGGACGCGAATCCCGCCTGGTCGACGACACACAACGTCTGGCGCCGATTCATCGTGCATGGCGAATGGAACGGCCTGCAGCCCAATGACGAGCCTGGGCTACGCAATTTCGCCGCCAGATCGCCTAACGGCGATCCCACCTATGGCTTCGGTGGATTCACCGGCGCACGCAGCGCGACCGCATTACTGGTGCCCGCCTCGAGCCTAGAACTGACCGCCGACCTTCCGGTATCCGATGGGTACAGCACCCTGGCGACCGGCGTCCGAAATAAGGCCGTCATCATCGTATCTAACGGTGTATTTTTCGAGGATATGTCCGATCGTTGGCGCGTCAGCACTTTGCGCGACCCGGCCGCGATGCTGATCGACGACGGCGCCCACGGCACCGAAATAGCCAGCTGGCTATCGACCGACGACGTGAAATTATTTGTCACGATTGGCCTGCGCGAACTGATGCCGCTGCGCGTGTCGTGGGTGCGGCCGCAGCCGCTGCCGCGATCCACCCCGCGCACCCTGACCATCGCCGTCGCGGCCGAACAGTGGCTGGCCTTGGGCAGCAGCTGGCGTGGCGTCGAAATCGACGGCAGCGCACCCTTGGTCGCCAGCTTGACCACTGTCCGCGACGACACCTTTGTGATGCAGGCGCAGCTCGCGCTGGAACGCGCCCGCTATCAAACCCCCGACATCGAGATCAGCCTCAGCCGCGAAGGCATCGACATCGGCGACGCCTGGCGCCCCGGCACCCTGATCACCACCGTCGATCGCGGCGATCGCCTGCAAATCGTAAACGCCGTTATCGTTAGCCGGTCGGTGACGAAGATTCCGCGCGATCGCGATACCGCCAGCTATCAGACCACCTACCGCGCGACTCGCGTTTTGCCCGGGAATATCCTGCTCGCATGAATAACCCACCGCTACCAGCTGCCGGCACCCGCAGTGCGCCCGAAATGGGCACGCTGAAACAAACCGTCATTCAATCAGCCCACGGATTCAGCGTCGGCAATTATATTGCCCGACAGGGCAGCGATTGGGTCAAGGCCACCACCGACTTCGTGGCGATCGGCGTCGTCGAAAGCGTTCGCGACAGCACCTTCACATTTGTCAGCCGTGGCCTGATCCGCCTGGTCGACTCAGCGATCACGCTGATCCCCGGCGCAATTTACTACCGCGACGCACTCGGCGACCTGTCCGCGACCCCGACGGCATTCGGCCCCCAGGTCGTCGCGATCACCCCAGCCAGCGGCCTGGTGTCCGACGTGGTCGCCAGCGCCACCAATCGCATCGTCGCACAGCAGATGGCGCACGGGCTGGCAGTCGACCAGGTTGTCATGCGCAACCCCACGACAGGCCTATGGATAAAGATCAAGGCAACCGAATCCCATTTTCAAATTCGCGGCGTGGTCGCCCGTGGGACGACCGACGACGCCCTGATCATCGTCATTTCTGGCGACATCCAGCTCGAAACCCCACTGATCGACTACACCTATTATTTTATATCCCCCACCACGGCCGGGGCGATGACCGAAGTGAACAATCAGGCCACCTATCCCATAGACTGGCGCGACGGCATCCTCTACCACCGCACCGGGGGCAGCGCGTGGGTCACCGGCGCGTTTCCATGGGCCGACCACAATCACACGCTCAGCAGCCTGCAGGACTGGGATCCCGAAATATTAGCCGACGGGGAATATGGGGGCCAACCATATGTTGTACTCAAGTATGCCGGCGGCGACCGCGGCTATACCAGCGGCGAAATCGCCGGCAAAGTGAACATGGGCGACCTCACCGCGGCGTCCACCGTCGATGTCTGGAGCAACGCAGGCGGCCCCTGGGTCCCCGCTGACGCCACATCGATCGCTATCGACGACCCGCTGGTATTTTTTCAAATGCCTGTCGACGGCCACGCAGAAGGGGCCGTTGGCACCTATTTCGGTTTTATCTCTCTTCATTATGACACACCAGGCATCCTTTGGCTCCATCCCACGACGCCTGGCGGTCTGACCACCACCAAACCAACGACCGGCATGGCGCGTGCAGTCGCCATTATCGGCAAAAATCGAATGATCTGGTGGATCGGCGGACAAGCCCCCACGCGCCTGCGCGTCGAAGAGCTACGCGACGTCAATATTGACGACCGCGCCGAAGGCACCGTCCTGGTCTGGGATGACACGGCCGGCGAATATATTCACGTCGACCCCGAAACCGCAGCCCTCGGCACCCGCGCCGCCCACAGCGTCATCGGCAACCCGACTGCCAGCTCCGCTGCTCCGGTAGATATTGTAGCCAGTACCGATGACCGCATTTTCGGCCGCAGCGGCAACGTCCTCGGATTCTTCCAGATCAAAACAGCGATGATCGAAGACGATGCCGTCACGACCGCCAAAATCATCGACGGCGCCGTCACCGCGGGCAAGCTCGCCAATACCGCCGTCACCCCGGGAAACTACGGCGCCGGCACCAATGTTCCCGCTTTCACCGTGGACGCGGATGGCCGCCTTACCGACGCCTCCAATTTTACCCCCAGCATCGCGGGCGACGTGACGGGCAATATCGGCGCCTCAGTAGTCGGGAAAATCAATGGAAGGGTGGTTTCTGCGGCGGCGCCCGTCGACAATGATATTTTGGTCTGGGACGCCGGCAGCTCGACGTATATCCCCGGACAAATCGTCGTCAATCGCGGCGAGATTATAACGAGGAACGCATCTGAAATAATTCGGCTAGCGCCAGGCGCAGCGGGAACCGTCCTGCAGGCCGCCGGCCCGGCCGCCGATTTATTCTGGACCAATGACCCCATTCTCGGCACCGATGCCGCAGGTGGCGGCACGCTCCGGGTTAATTTCGCAGGCGGTAAATACGTGGAAATAACAGCAGCGGGCGTCGTGACCGTATTCCACAGCGCCACGGCCAAGGTTGAAATCAACGCCGCTGCCCGCGTGAAAATTGATTACGCCAACTCTAATACCGTCGAGATCGACGGCTCGCATTTCGTCGGATCAAGCAGGACGGTGCGGCTGCGGGAAATCGATGTCTGCGATGCCGGTGTCGCAAAAAAAATGCTTATATTAGCTAGCGCGACCTACACCTGATGGCCATTCTATTACAATCGCAACTGAAGCCCCAGAATGCTGCGACCACATGGCCGGATCGCTGCTTATTTTGGCGTCGCAGGGCCAGCGACAATTTGATCTGCCCCACGCCGCTGATGGTTGTTGCTGGGGCCGGAGGCTTCTCGATTACCATGGCAATCGCCGGAGATTTCCTGGGGGCGACGCCGGTGCTGGGCGGGTGCGCTGGTTCTAGTGCGTATATCGACAACGGCGCCACCGGCAATGCCATTCGCTTTGATATTTGGAAAGCGCTGGCAGACGGTGCGTGGTCCAGTTCTGCATCATTTACAATTTACGCATGGCGCTTTGCCTCCCCCGCCGCTGGCACCCTAACAGGCTACGCGGGCAGGTCGACCGATACCGGGCTGGATCCGGCTAACGTGGTTTTTGCAACATCATTCCCCACTGGTAGCGGCTGCCCGAGCGTCGCCGTTGCCACCCTCACGGTG
>Ga0163144_10024098_pt1 | contig 11957 bp, 9 predicted proteins | sample OliLak19BULKMAT1_FD_123175 | JGI IMG/M metagenome (GOLD analysis project Ga0163144, IMG submission 123175) | Freshwater microbial mat bacterial communities from Lake Vanda, McMurdo Dry Valleys, Antarctica - Oligotrophic Lake LV.19.BULKMAT1 | ecosystem: Environmental > Aquatic > Freshwater > Lake...
AAGGCGAGCCACATCTCCGGGTGCCCGGCGACGAGGCGCGCCGCGACGGCGCCCGAATACCCCGACGCCCCCACGATGCCGATGCGCAGCCCTTTCATGGCGCGCGTTCTACGGGAAAATGCCGCCATCCGAAAGAGCAGCCGCGAGAGATTTCCGCGCGGCCCGCGTGGCGGAGGACGCCCGTCGCGGGGTGATGGCGGTGGCAGCTCGGATTGTTGGATGCGCAGGCGGACGGCGCGACCGCGCGACAGGCGGACTGCGCGAGTGTGGCACGGTCGGACCGCGCGAGGGCGGCGCGTTCGGGAAACATCCGGGCTAGGCTCGGGCGATGGAGCTTCCGCGCGTCCAGGCGTTCGAGTTCAACGATCTGCCTTCGATGCCGAGCGCGGTCCGTGACTCGGTGGTGGAGTCGCTCAGCCGCACGCTGCGCTGGGGCCACATCCTGCGCGATCTGGTGGGGCCGTTCCGGCGCTTTCTCGAGGCGTCGGGCGCCACCGAGGTGCTCGATCTCTGCGCGGGCGCGGCGGGCCCGGCCACCATCCTGGCGTCCGAGATGCGCCGCGCCGGGCAGACGCCGCCGCGCTTCCTGATGACGGATCTGTTCCCGCGGGCGGACATCTGGGAAGCGGCGCGGGCCGAGCAACCCGAGGACATCGACTTCGTGCCGGAGCCGGTCGACGCGACGCGCATCCCGGAGGATCTGGCACGGGGCCGGGCGCGCACCATCATCAACGCGTTTCACCATTTTCCGCCGGACGTGGCACAGGCGCTCCTGGCCGACGCGGTGCGCAGCTCGACGGGCGTCTTCGTGTCGGAGGCGTTCGAGCGCAATCCGCTGCGCTTCCTGCCGATGGCGCCGATGGGCGTGCCGTCGCTGCTGGCGAACCCGCTGCTTTCGTCGCGCGAGCGCCTGGCCAAGGCCGCGCTGACGTGGCTCACGCCCGTCGCGATGAGCATCGCGGTGTGGGACGGCTTCGTGAGCACGCTGCGCGTCTACACCGAGGCGGAGCTGTTCGCGATGGTCGCCCCGCTGGGAGACACGTTCCGCTGGGAGTACGGGCACTACCGCTTCGCGCCGTTCGGCAAGGGGACGTACTTCTTCGGGGTGCCCCGGAGCCGCGGGTAGCCGGCGAGCGGCGGCTGGCTACTTGCCGAACTTGGCGACGAAGACGTCGTCGCCGGTCTTCGCGTCGAGATCGCCTCCGCCGAAGTCGACGATGCCGCCGAAGTAGCCCGCGAGCAGCAGGTCGCCGCTCGCGTCGACGGCGATCGAGGTGGGGAGCTGGTTCTCGTCGGCGCCGAACGCCGCGCTGAAGATCGGCTCTCCGTCGCGGGTGAGCATCGCGAGGAAGAGGTCGTCGTGGGGGCTCACGGCGCCGCCGTTCCCGAGCACGGTCTCTTTGCCGAAGCTGATCGCGCCGCGGAAACGGCCGGTGAACAGGATGTCACCCGCGGCGTCGACGGCCACCGCGCCGGCCCCGTCCGGTGCCGCGCTGCCGTAGCGCCTGGCCCACACGAGCTCGCCCGTGTCGTCGTAGCTCAGGAGGAACGCGTCGGGCGCGTCGCCGTCGCTCCGCAGCGAGAGCGGCCCGCCCACGGCGACCTTGCCGCGGAGATCGCCGGCGAGGATCACGCGTCCCTGGCTGTCGACGGCGAGGCCCGCGGCGCGCTGATCCTGGCCGTCCGCGCCGACGGCGTGGCCCCACAGCGGCTCGCCTGCGGCGTCGAGCTTGCCGACGAATACGTCGTGCTCGCCCATGGCGCCGAGGTTCTCGCCGAAGCGCAACGTGCCCGAGAAGGTGCCCGCGACGTGGATGTCGCCCTCGCCGTCGATCGCGAGGAAGCTCGTGGGCTCGCCGGGACCGAGGCTCGCGGGGGTGGCGCCGAGCGACTTGGCCCAGAGCGGCTTGCCGGCGGCGTCGAGCTTGGCGACGAAGAAGTCGAGGCCGTCGAGATCGCCCTCGACGAGGAGATCGCCGATGCGGAGCGTGTCGCCGAAGGTGCCGGCGATGACGACGCCGCCGTCCGGCGCGAGCGCGACCGCGTGCACGGCCTGGTTGCCCGAGCCGTCGACGCGCACGAGCCAGCGCAACGCCCGCTGCGCGTCGAGGCTCGCGATGAAGCCCTCTTCGCCCTGGGGCTCGCTGCCCTCGTCCTTGCCGGCGAACGAGAGCGTCTCCGTGAAGCTGCCGGCGACGACGACGCCGCCGTCGGAGGTCGCCGCGGCGCCGTACGCGAGCTGCTCCCCCGGACCTGCGAAGGCGAGCGACCACGCTGGCTTTCCCGAGGCGTCGAGCTGCGCCACGAACGCGTCGTGGCCGGCCGTGCCCGGCAGCGCGGCGAGCGACCCCAGCGTCAGGCTCCCCCTGAAATCACCCGCGATGATCACGTTCCCCTGGGGCGACGCGACGACGCTCCGGGCGCGCTTGTCCTCGGTGCTGTCGGTGCCGTAGCTCCGGGCCCAGCGAAGCTCGCTGCCGGGGGCGCCGCCGCTCGTCGTGCCGCCGCCTTCGCTGCCGCCTCCGCCGGTGGTGTCGCCGCTGCCGGCGGGGACCGCGTCGGGCGCGAGGCACGCCGCCAGGCTCAGCGCCGCGCCGAGACTTGCGAGCAGGCCCGAGAGCCGTTCAGTGCGCAACGTCATGCAGGATCTTCCCTTCGTCAGAACCGGAAGGCGGCGCTGATGGCCGCACCGTCCCTGGTGACGATGACGCCTGCGACAGGGCCCGGCGAGGGTTTTGTCGTGCCACGCACGATGCCGAAAATCGACGCGCCGATGGCCAGCGCACCGAGCGCACCGAAGCCTGCAAACAGGGCAAAATCGATGTTTTTTCGCGTGTTGTCGGGGCCGGGATCGTACTGGCTCGCGGGTGGGCAGCCGCCCTGCGGATTGCCGCGGCAAATGCCACTCTGGCGTCCTTCGACGTACGCCTGATCGACGCGGAACCCACCCGCGAGCCCGAGCAGGAGCAGGCCTCCGCCGCCGCTCACCCACGCCCACGCCGGCACGCCTGCGCCGTCCCGCGGGTAGGGATCGTTCTCCGACGCGAGCTCGATCGGGATCTCGCGCATGGAGCGCTCCTTCGCGTCGAAGCGCTGGCGAAACGGCCGGCGGCCCGGGGCCTCGACCACGATCTCGTGCTCGCCGACGTCGACCGGGATCTCGGTGCCGATCACCGCGGCGGGCAGCACCTCGCCGTCCTTGCGGATGGTCATGCCGAGCGCTTCGTGCTTCATCGTGAGCTTGATCTTGGGGATGCGCGGCGTGAGCGTCGTGAGCTGCTCGGCGACCATGTCGTCGATCGCGCGGCGGCGCTCCTCGCCGATGGTCTCGCGGTTCAGGACCTGGACGCGCTTGTAGGCGGACCACGCGGACGCGAGCTTGGCCTTGTGCTCGTAGCAGTGCGCGATGTTGAGCAGCGTGCTGGCCGCGGGGTAGAGCAGCATGCTCGCCTCGAACTTGGTGCAGCCCGCGTCCCACTGCCCCTTGTCGACGAGCTCGCGGCCGTCCTGAAACAGGGCCTGCGCGACCGGATCGGGGACGGCGCCGGGGCTCTGAGCGCGCGCCGCGAGGGGCGCGGACGTGCAGAGCGCCACGACGGCGACGAGCATGCGCGCGCGGCGCGGGCGAGCCGCGCGGCTGCTCGGGGGATCAGAGATCGCGGCTCGGATCGCCATAGGTTCGCGCGGGGCCGGAGCTGGGTTTGGCAGCGGGGTAAGCGGATTTTTGCGGGGTGCGGGGTTTGTTCGAGGGGGGTGGAGCGACGGCGCTGGGGCCGAGCGGAGGCGAGGTGGTGTCGCCGGGCGCGGGCTCCGAGGTCGAGGCCGAGGTGGCTGCGGGGTCGGGCGCGACGAGGGCGGGGGCGGGTTCGAGCGTGCGGGTCGTGGCGCCGGCGGCGGAGGCGATCTCGATGGATGGCAGCGACGCGAGCGTGCTGCCGAGGCGGGTGGGCGGGCGAGCGCTGCGGACGACGAAGACGGCGAGGAGGACGCCGGCGGTGAAGAACATCGCGCCGAAGCCGAGCAGCGCGCGGCGGCGCCGGGGTTGGCGATGCTCGCCCGAGGGAGAGAGCTGGATGTCCGGCAGGGTGGAGACGGGCGAGAGCGTGCGGCTGGGCTCGTGCTCGCGTGGCGCGCGCGGTGCCGGCGGGATGAGCGGGATCGGGATGTCGTCGGCGCCGGGTGCGCCGTCGGGTGGGGAGAGCGTCGGCGCGGTGGCCACGGCGACGCGCTCGAGGACCCACGAGGGGAGCATGGGGCGGGCCACCGAGAGCGCCTCTGCCAGCGCGACGATCGACTCGCTGGCGCTCTTGAAGCGCTCGTCCGGCGTGATCGCCGTGGCCCTGGCGAACCACGCGTCGAAGGCCGGCGGGAGCTCGACGCCTTTGCGCGCGGCACGCTCGCTGGCCGGCTCCGTGGCGCCCTGCATGATCCGGAGGAGCAGCGGGTACACGGTCTCGAACACGAGGGCATCTTGCAGCCAGTACGGCTCGCCGACGAGCATCGCGTACGCGAGGTGGCCCAGCGCATAGAGGTCGGCAGCCGGACCCACCGTGCCGTCGCCCGTGACCTGCTCGGGCGACATGTACACGGGGGTGCCCATGTTGCGGGTCGAGGTGGCGCTCGTGGCGCTCTTCTCGATGACCTTGGCGATGCCGAAGTCGAGGATCTTGAGGCGGGGGGAGCCGTCGTCGCGGCGCGTGACGTAGAGGTTCTCGGGCTTCAGATCGCGGTGAATGACGCCGGAGGTGTGGGTCTTGTCGAGGGCGCTGGCTGCCTGGATGAGCAGCGTCACGACGTCCTCGGCGGGGATGGGGCCGCGCGCGACGACCTTGCCGAGGTCCTCGCCGCGCAGCAGCTCCATCACCATGAACGGGAGCTTGGTGTCGTCGTCGACCCCGGCGTCGAAGGTCTCGACGATGTGCTCGCTGAGCACGTCGGCGGTGATGGTCGCTTCGCGCCGGAAGCGCTCGGTGACGTCGGGGTTGTCGGCGAACCGCGCGAGCATGAGCTTCAGCGCTCGCCGGCGCTTCGTGCGGCTGTCGATGACCTCGTAGACCGCGCCCATCGCCCCCGAGTCGATGCGACGAACGACCTCGTACTGGTCGTGAAACACCGTTCCCTCGGTCAGGGAGAAGGCGTCCGGTGCAGGCACGGGATCATTGTCCACGGGCCCACCCCGGCTTTCAAGCGATGGAACGTGTTCCGAGGACGATGGTGGGCCCGGTCGTCGTGTACGGACGCACGCGCGTTTCACAATTGCAATGCGGCGCGGAGGGCGGTCAGCGCGGCCGCCTTGGCACGGTCGGTTCCGTGCTGTGGAAGCCGAAGACGAGCTGCGTAGACGCGGGTCGGGGCGGACGTTTTCGCGTCGGTGCGCGCCCTTTGTCGCTCACCTCTTCGCTCACCTCTTCGCTCGGTCGCGGCTCCTCGCGGTGGCCACTTTCGAGCTGGGCGGCGTAGAGCGAGCGCACGGTGTCCAGGGTGTCGGCCTCCTCGGCGGGCTTGTCGTCGCGCAGGCGTGCGATGCGCGGAAATCGAAGGGCAAAGCCGCTCTTGTGGCGGGTGGACTTCTGCACGCCGTCGAACGCGATCTCGAGCACGATCTCGGGGCGCACCAGGCGCACGCGCCCGAAGCGATCGAGCGTCATCTTGCGCAGGCGGGTGGTGAGCAGCTCGATCTCTTCGTCGGTGAGGCCCGAGTACGCCTTGCCGATGCTCACGAGCTCGCCGCCGTTCCAGACCGCGAACGTGTAGTCGCTCCACACCCCGGCCCGCTTGCCGTGGCCTTCCTCGGCGGCGGTGATCACGCAGTCGAGCGTCGCGAAGGCCTGCTTGACCTTGATCCACGACGCCGTGCGGCGGCCGGCCTCGTAGAAGGCGTCGCTGCGCTTGAGCATGAGGCCCTCGTGGCCGCGCTCGCGGGCCCCGCGGAAGGCGCGCTCGAGGTCTTCGCCGGTCATGGGTCGCACGGGGTTGGCGCGCACCAGGGGCGTCGGTCCGACGGTGGCGAGGAAACGCTCGAGGCGGGCGCGGCGCTCGGTCCAGGGGCGATCGAGCGCCTCGCCCTGGTCGTCGGCGAGCAGGTCGTAGGCGAGGAAGGCGACGGGGATGCTGGCGAGCATGGCGCGCGTCGGGGCCTTGCGATGGATGCGCTCGGCGAGCACCAGGAAGGGCCGGGGGCGGCCGTCGGGCCCGATCGCGACGAGCTCGCCGTCGAGCGCGGCGGCCGCGGTCGTGAAGCGGAAGGCGTCGGCCACCTCGGGGAACTGAGCGGTGACGCGGGTGAGGCCGCGGGCGAAGATCGAGACCTCGTCGCCGCGCTTGTGGACCTGGGCGCGGATGCCGTCGATCTTGTCCTCGACGACGAAGAGCCCGGGATCGATCGGCGTGCGGATGCCCTCGTGCGGGGTCGCGAGCATGAACGCCGCGGGCCGTCCGATCTCGAAGGCGGCGCTCGCCAGCTCGCCGTCGCGGGCGAGGCAGGCGACCAGGCCGGCGTCGCCGGTGCGCGCGAAGGCCCAGCGCACCGACTCGATGTCGCGATCGAAGGCGCGGGCGATCGCCGCGAGCGCGAGGGTCTCCTGCGCGCCGATGCGAAGGCCGCCGCCGAGCGAGCGGAGCAGGTATTTGGTCTCGACGGGGGAGCAGCGCGCGAGGGCGCGGAACAGCATCGGGCCCTTGTCGGCGCGGCGCGACGTGCCGGCGAAGCGATCCCAGATGTCGGCGAGCTCGGCGAGCGTCAGGCCCTCGCGCTCGGCGGCTCCGGGCAGGCGCGCGACGAGCAGGCCGACCGCCTCGCCGAGGTCGCCGGTCGCGCGGGCACACGCCGCGAGGATGCCCGGCGGGTAGCCGGTGAGCACCGCGGCGACCTCCATGACGAGGGCCCAGCCGACGCCGAGGCTGCGCGCATCCCCGGCGGCGAGGCCGCGCCCGGAGCACAGGCGCGCGGTGAGCTGGAGGGCGCCTGTGTCGCTCGCGACGGCCGAGAGAAAGGCTGCGAGGAGCGCTTCTTTCACGCGCGGCGAGCGGGTGCTTCGCATCGCCTCGAAGGTCTCGGCGAGGGCGCGCAAGGTCGCGGGCGACGTCATGCGCCCGCCTCGTTCACGTCCGGCTTCGCGTCCTGCTCGTGGGCGTCGCGGCCCAGCGCTTCGAGCGGGCGGGCGTCGATGCTCAGCTCGCGCAAGATGGCGGCGAACGGCGCGGCGTGGCCGAACGTCGTGTACACGCGGCGCGCGCCGGACGAGCGGACGGTGAAGAGCAGGTCGTCGAAGTCGGCGTGATCCGACAGCGTGAACACCGCGTCGGCGTCGAACCGCTCGCGCGCCGCGTCGATCAGCGCCCAGCCCGAGACGTAGGCGATGCGGGCGTTCTTGCGCTTCTTCACGAACGATTGGCCGCGCGCCCATGGCGGCACGATGAGCACGCCCGGGGCGGTGTCCGCCGCGGCATACGGGCGCACCCCCGGCAGCGCCACGCCGAGCGCCTCGTAGGCCGCGCACATCTTGGCGACCGCGCCGTGGGCCATCACCGGCAAGCCCGCCTGCCCGAGCGCGGCGCACAGCTCCTGCGCCTTGCCCAGCGCGTAGGCGAGCAAGACGGGCGTCTCGTTCGCGGCGAGGCGCTCCTCGCACCACTTCCCGATCGCGGCGCGCACGGCCTCGCGTGGCGGAAAGTGAAAGATCGGCAAGCCGAACGTCGCCTCGACGACGAGCACGTCGCACGGGATGGGGGCGCCCACGTCGTGCGTGAGGCCGGGGCCGGACTGGTAGTCGCCGGTGTAGACGAGGCGCCCCGCAGGCGTGTCGGCGACGAGCTGCGCGGCGCCCAGGACGTGCCCGGCGGGAGCGACCGTCAGCGTGCAAGGGCCGGCCGGCGCGTCCCACGCGAGCGCCTCGCCCCACGCGAGACAGTGGCTTGTTTCGAGCCCGAATCGCCCGCGCAGCAGCGCCGCGGTGGGGGCGCTCGCGAGGGTCCGAGCGCCGCCCTGCGCGACGACGTGATCGCCGTGCGCGTGCGATACGAAGGCGCGCGCGACCGGCGCGCCCGGATCGAGGAACAGATCGAGCGCGGGGACGTAGAGCCCTTCGGGGCGAGCGACGACGGCGAGCGCTTCTTCCGCGGCCATGCAGCGCGGATCGTGAGCGGCGCGCGGCGCCAGTCAAGTCAAGTCAGGTCAGGTCAGGTCGCGGCGCGGTACGTCGCGGTGGCTCGCGTCAAGGCGCCGCGAGGCAGGGCGGCGAGCCGGCGTCCTGGAACAGCTTGCCGACAAGCAGCTGCTCGTCTTTGCGGAGCCTGGCCTTCTGCGCGAGGCAGCGGCAGAGCGACTCGGTGGCGGGGCCCGGATCGCCGAGGGCGATGAGCGCCTCGGCGTAGCGCAGGTGGTTCTCGATGGTCTCGGGGTGCTTCTTCACGAGCCCTTCGAGCAGCTCCAGGCCCTTCTCGGAGTCGCCGTTCGAGAGCAGCGTGGCGGGCGCGAGCACGTAGAGCGTGCCCAGCATGCGGGTCGCGGCGCCCTCGCGGAACGTCGGGTCGATCGCGATGCTCTTGCGCGCCCACGACTCCATCTCGCGCACGATCAGCGCCGCGGTGAGGCCCTTCTGCTGCACCAGCCGGCCCGCGACGGCGGCCCGCCCGAAGGCGTACCCGGCCGTGGGCTCCTCGGTCTTTCGCACGTGATCGTAGGCGAGCTGGCGATCCCGCTTGGTGTCCTTGCCCTCGGCGATCAGGGCTTCGAGCGCGTCGGAGATCTCGAGCGCGTCGGCCTTGTCGATGGCCGCTTGCAGGACATGGGGGATCGGCGTGTTGGGCGGCGGTGTGCCGCAGCCCGAGAGAGCAGCGAGAGCTAGAGCAACAAGGAGGGCTGCCGGGAGGGCGGTGCGAGTCACTGCTTCGTGTAGGCCGCGATGACGGTCTGGTAGTCGGTGGTCGAGGCCGACTTCATCGCAGAGATGCCGACCTCTTTACAGATGTCTTTTCCGTCGCCCTCGCAGATCTTGCTGTAGGCGCCTTGAAATCCGGTCTTTTCGGCGGCGGTGGCGCTCGGGAACGCGACGATGGTCATGGCCGGGAGCTTGTCGCTCTTCCACACGCTCTTGATCGCGCTCGCCCCCTCGACGTTGGCGAGGTCGGCGAACTGAGCGTCGTCGATGAGGGCACACTCGGCCTCGCCCGCCAGGACCTTCTTGATGGTCTGGATGGGGCGGGTCGTCGGCACGAGGGTGAACTCGGACAGCTTCATCTTGCCGCCGAAGACCACCCTGTCGATGAACTTCGTGTCGTCGGCGTGGTCGGTCGCGAGCCCCTTGCCCTTGCACGCCGCCGCGTCCGCCGCGGTCTTGCTGACGAGGTGGTACTGCTGGCCGCCGGAGCGCGACGAGGTCACCTGGCCGATGATCTCGAGCTTGTGCTTGTCTTTGAGGCCGAGGAACGCGGCGAGGGAGAGGATGCCGAAGTGCGGCCTGGAGTCGGTGATGTACTTCTCGGCGCCGGTCCGGGTCGTCTGGTAGGAGCCCTTGGCGCCGCTCCAGCCACCGTGCTTGGCGGCCAGCACCACGAGCTTGTCGACGTAAGGTTGGGCCTGCGCGGCAGTGCCGACGCCGTGCTCCTTGAGCACGAGCACGTTGACGTCGTCGGCGGCGTGGGCCGCCGCGGGTGCGAGAACGACCGTGGCGGCGAGCGAGGAGAGAAGGGCGAGGGGAGCAAACGTGGCCGAAGCGCGGGGCGAAAGCGATCGAAGGAACTGACGCACGGAGACCTCCTGAGTCGCTAGGACGAGCGGAGAGGGGAGGTTATGCAACGCGGTGATGAGCGCAAGCGCAAGAAAACCGCACTCGGCGCGGTGCGTAGCAGGGGTTGCGGCCGGCGGAGCGGGCGCGCACGCGCCCCGGGCCCTGACGGCAGGCTCGTGGGGCGTTACGGCTTGGGAGCGTCGGGTTGCGGCGCCTGCGTCGGGGCAGCGGCCGGCGCCTTGTCGTCTTTCTTCTCGCCGTCCTTCTTTTCCGGGTTGCGGCGCCGGCTCTGGTCGTCGTCCTCCTCGGCCAGCAGCTCTTTCACGAGCTTCTCTTCGTCGGCGCTGAGCGCCCCCACCTTCGACACGTCGAACGTCAACATCGGCAGGGCGCCGCCCCCGTTCATCACCGGAAGCCGGCCATTCCAGCGCTCCAGCGCCCGGTACTGCAACACGATGGGCGACGTCGAGGCGCGCAGGATGATGTTCGCCTTCGCCTCGGCGCGGGCGGTGAGCAGCCGCGCTTCGGCCTCGCCGCGGGCCCGCTCGCGCGCCGCTTCGGCCTGCCCCTTGGCCTGGGTGATCGCCTGCTCCGCCTCGGCCTTCACCTGGCGAACGCGGTTCTCGGCCTGCACCGCCTGCTGCGTCGCCTCGATCGAGCGGTTGATCGAGGCGGCGACGTTCTCCGGCAGGCGCAGCGTGTTGATCGTGATCTGGTCGATGATGAAGCCGTCCTTGCCGAGCTGGTCTTGCAGCCGCTTCTGCACGCTCTGCACCAGCTTGCCCTTGCCCGAGCCGTAGATCTCCTGCACCGGGAGCATCGACGCCTCGACGTTGAAGGCCTCGCGCAGCGCGTTGCGGACGTAGCCGCCGGCCAGCACGATGAGGTCGTTCTTCTGGAACTTCAGGTAAATGTGCGGCGCCATCTTCGGCTCGATCTGGAACGCTAGGCCGACGTCGCAGTTGACGTTGGCGCCCTCCTGCGAGGCGAACGTGATCGACTCGTCGCGAGGGCTCCCCTCGTGCGCGTCCTTGGTCCACACGATGTTCTGCACGCTCGTGGGAAACAGGATGATCTGCTCGGTGAGCGGGTTGAAGAACACCCAGCCGGTGACCTGCGGGATGTCGTCGACGCCGCGGCTCGTGCCGGCCAGCTTGATGCGGATGCCGACGTGGGCCGCGTCGACGCGGGTGAAGCACGACGCGAAGACGACCGCGGCGACGATGATCAGCGCGACGGCCATGCCGGCCCTTCGCAGGAGGGGCCACGCGGTATCGGAGGAGGTTGAACGGATCGTCGCCATGGCCGCGACTCTAGCCCGAATCATTGGCCGCCGCGCCGTCCTCGAACGATCCCCTAGGAGGCGCGGGCCGCCTCCGGTACCGTCGGATGGCCGTGTCTCGTAAGGTTTTCGCATCCCTCGCGCCCGCGCCCGCACCCGCTCTCCTCGTCGCTCTCGGGCTCGTCGCCGCGGGTTGTTCCGCCGCGAGCGGCGCTCCGCCGGTAGGCGCGCTCGCCGCCGCGGAGCCCGCGCCGAGCGGCGGGATCCCGGGCAACCCGCGCTTCTTCCAGGTATTGCCCGACGACGCGTTCTGGGTGACCCACGAGCCGACGCGCGACGGCGTGATCGCGGGTGGCGCACGGCTCGAGCTGTCCCCGACCGGCGAGGTGCTGGCGTCCGCGTGGGAGACCGACAAGGCGACCCTCGGCGACATCCTCGTCGGGGGGCTCGCGCTCGCCCCGCACCTCGGCGGCGGCTACGTGCTCTGGACGCAGTCGCGGGTGTTCCGCGCGGCCGAGCTCACCGGCCCGCTGGTGCCCGTCGGGCTCGGCGTCGCCGACGCGGCTGACACGACCATCCGCGGCGTTCGCAACGGCCTGCGCGGCGCGATGATCGCCACCGACGCGGGCCCGCGCGAGCTGCTCCCGGGGGCCACCGTCGCGACGGCGTTCCCCGAGCCGGGCGTGACCGATCTCGCGGCGAGCGACGCCCTCCGCGCGCTGCGCCTCGACGTCTTCGGGCGCACCGCGTGGACCGTCGACGGCGGCAAGACCTGGAACGACTCCAGCCACGTCACCGGCACGGCGGTCCGCGGCCTCGCCGCGTCGCCCGACCAGCTCTGGTTCGAGACCTGGCAGGGCCGCGCCATCCTCGGCAAGGACGGCTCGCTGAGCGATCCGGACGGGCCGTCGTACCGCTACGTCGACTACGGGCGGCCCTTCCAGATC
>Ga0163144_10024100_pt1 | contig 11956 bp, 10 predicted proteins | sample OliLak19BULKMAT1_FD_123175 | JGI IMG/M metagenome (GOLD analysis project Ga0163144, IMG submission 123175) | Freshwater microbial mat bacterial communities from Lake Vanda, McMurdo Dry Valleys, Antarctica - Oligotrophic Lake LV.19.BULKMAT1 | ecosystem: Environmental > Aquatic > Freshwater >...
ACCCCCGTGAGGGCGGTCGACCCGGCCGAGAAGGCTCGCAAGAGGACGAGCAGAGTCACCCCCCCCGCCAACGTCCCGGCGGTGTGCATCAACTCCTCGGGGGGGGCCGACGGCACCCATCGCCCAGGAAACACTGGTACAGACCGACCACAATCATCGTGAAGATGATTCCGATGAACGCGTAGGTCGGCACCGCGAAGATCGAACCCGACTCCTTCACGCCGCGGATATTCATGACGGTCACGAACACGATGAACCCCGCGGCGAGCTCGACGCGGTACGCGAAAAGATCGGGGATAGCCGACGTAATCGCTAGCACTCCCGCCGTGATTGAGACCGACACAGTGAGGATGTAGTCCGTCAGGAGGGCGGCGCCAGCAACCAACCCCGCCCCGATGCCGAGGTTTTCCTTGCTGACGGTGTAGGCACCACCACCGCTCGGGTACGCGCGAACCGTCTGGCGATACGACGCCACGACGATGGCGAGCAATGCAGCGATGGCCAAGGCGATCGGCATGACCAGGCCATACGGATTCAAGGTGGCCACGAACAGGACGGCCAAAATCTCCTCGGTCGCATAGGCCGTGGACGAAAGGGCATCCGAGGAAAAGACCGGGAGCGCCACACGCTTCGGAAGGAGCGTGTGCTCGAGTCGGCTGGAGACAACTGCCCGCCCGATCAAGAGTCGCTTGAAAACACCCCTGGAACTCGAGCCCGGTGATTGCGCCGTTGACATGTGGCGGGATTCTAGCCCGTCATCTTGCCGCTGGCTCCGCTAGGGTAGGTCGATATGAATGTCGTGATCATGGGTTGTGGACGAGTGGGGAGCGAACTCACCGTCGAGCTGTCCAAGGCTGGCCACACCGTCAGCATCGTGGACAAAAGCGCCGACGCCTTCGACCACCTTCCGCCCGGATTCGAGGCCAAAACCGTGGTCGGGATGGGATTTGACCGCGACGTCTTGAAAGAAGCTGGCATCGAAGAGGCCGACGCCTTCCTGGCGGTCTCCAGCGGCGACAACTCCAACATCGTGTCGGCGCGCGTGGCCCGCGAGCACTTCCGGATCGACAACGTGATTGCCCGGATCAACGACCCGCGCCGAGCCGAGATCTACGAACGCTTGAACATCCCCACCATCGCGCCGGTCGCCTGGGGCGTGAAGCAAGCGATGCTGATGCTCTTCTACGATCGCGAAGACATCCGCGCGTCGATGGCCGGCGGCAGCCTGTTGCGCGTGAGTGTGGAGGTCCCCCCCCACCTGATCGGCAAGCCCGTGTCGGACATGGCCGAAACCGGCCGCGTGATGGTCGCGGGCGTGGCTCGCGGCGGTGGCGGGTTCATCCCGGTCACCGACAGCACCTTCCAAAAGGGCGACATCGCCCAGGTGGTCCTCGCCAAGGATGCGATGGACGCCTTGGATGCCCTCCTTACCTTCAGCGAGGAGCACTAGCCATGCGCGTCGTGATCTCGGGTGCGGGCAACGTGGGTCGTCACCTCGCGGGCGACCTCGCCGCGCGTGGCCATTCCGTGACCCTGATCGACCAAGACTCCGTCGCCTTGGACCGCGCGAAGGAATGGCCAGCCGTCGAACGCGTGCTGGGCGATGCCTGCGAGCCATGGGTCCTCGAGCGAGCGGAGCTCTCCACCGCTGACGTCGTGGTCGCCGCCACCGGCGATGACGAAGACAATCTGGTCACCGCCCTGCTCGCAAAGCAGGAATTCGGCGTACCGCGTGTGCTGGCTCGCAACAACCATCCGAAGAACGAGTGGATGTTCAACGAACAATGGGGCGTGGACGCCGCCGTCTCACCGCCGCACATCATCACGGCCATGGTCGAGGAAGTCGTTTCCGTCGGCGATGTCATCCGGATCTTGCCCCTTGGCGATGGGACCGTCTCCGTCGTCGAGCTGAGGCTTCCCGATCACTCGCCCAACGCGGGCAAGCCCCTGTTCGAACTGCGCCTTCCCACGGATACCGCCATCGTGGCCGTCGTCCGGGATGACCACGTGCTCATCCCGCAACCGGAGACCGTGGTGGCAGCAGGCGATGAGATCGTCGCCCTCACCTCTCCGTCCTCGGAAGAGGCCCTCCGCGACGCCATTATCGGCGATGCCGAGGGCACGTCATCCAACTGACCTCCTCGCTCTCGCACGCTTTCCGTTCACCTAGCCGATAGGCTCGCGCCCATGCCCCGCACGATCGACGCAGACGTCTGCATCGTGGGAGCCGGTATCGCCGGCCTCTTCGCCGCGCTGTCTCTGCCCGAAGACCTCCATGTAGTCGTCATCGAGAAGGGCACCCTGGGCGAGGGCTCCAGCCCGATGGCTCAGGGCGGCATGGCCGCTGCCATCGGGCCGGACGATGATCCTGCACGCCACCTCGCCGACACGATCCGAGCCGGCGAGGGAATCGTCGATGAGGCTGCTGCTGCGATCGTCTGCGAGGAAGCCCCTGCCCGCGTTCAGGACTTGATCGAGGCCGGGTGCCGCTTCGACACGCATCCCGATGGTTCGCTTCATCTGGCTCGTGAGGGTGGTCAATCGATTGCGCGGTCCGTGCACCGGGCCGATGCCACCGGCGCGGAGATGGTGCGAGCGTTACGCCTGGCTGCCGACCCGAGGATCGAACGCTTCCACGGCTATGCGCTCGGATTCGCGATGGTCGATGGCACCTGTCACGGCGTCTGGGCCGCAAGCGAAGATCCGACCGGTGACGCGCGCAGGAAAGCCGACGAAGCCCACATACATGCCGAGACGGTCTTGATCCGCGCTCCCCACACTTTGCTCGCCACGGGAGGAGCCGGCGCCTTGTTCGCCTCCACGACCAATGCCCCTGCTTCCACCGGTGATGGCATCGCAATGGCACACCGGGCAGGTGCGACGCTCACCGACCTCGAATTCGTGCAGTTCCACCCCACCGCGCTGGCGGTTCCCGAGGCGCCACGACCTTTGCTCACCGAAGCGCTCCGCGGCGCCGGCGCGCTTCTCGTGGACACTTCGGGCGAGCGCTTCATGGTGGCGCGCCACCCCGATGCAGAGCTGGCTCCCCGGCACGTCGTTGCCGCAGGCATCATCGCCGCCGGTGGCGCCTGGCTCGATTGTCGCCCGATCGGGCGCGCGGCACTCGAACAGGAATTCCCCACCGTGATGTCCTCATGCACGGCCCGTGGGTTCGACCCCGCTGTTGACCTCCTGCCTGTGGAGCCGGCCGCCCACTATCTCATCGGTGGCATCGCCACCGACATGGACGGGCGCACCTCGATCCCGGGTCTCTTCGCCGCCGGTGAGTGTGCTGCTACCGGGATGCACGGTGCCAACCGCATGGCCGGGAACTCGCTCGCCGAGTCCGTCGTGTTCGCCGCCCGAGCCGCGCGAGCAATGAGCGAGGCCGGCGAGGTCACGCAAGCGCCAGACAGCACCGCGACACCCTCCTGGCACGATGCTCCTCGTGCTGGCGAAGAGGTCGAGCCAGCGCTGCGCGCCGAGTTAGTGGCGACCGTGACCCTGGGCGCCGGAGCGATCCGCGACGCGTCATCGTCGTCGGCCGCTGGCGCGCAGATGGCAACGCTGCGTGAACGCGCCGAAGGGTCGCCGGACGCGGCGGCGATGGCCCTCACCGGCGAACTCTTAATCGGAGCAGCGCTCCTGCGCGAGGAGACGCGTGGCGTGCACGTGCGCGCGGACTTTGGCAATCGCAACCCCGAACTCGATGGGGTGCACTTCATCGTTGCCCGATCCGATGAGATCTAGACGAACTCGAACTTCGGATTCGTGATCGTCGGGATGCCGCGGATGCGCTCCTCACGGAGCATGCCCTCGACCATCAGATGCGTGCCGAGCGACAGACCAGGGATCGAACGCCGACCGAGCCACTCAGCGTTGATCTCGCCGGTGCCATCGGAGATCAGCGCGTCGAGATACTCACCTTCATCGCCTTCACGCGGCCACACGGTGATGCGTCGCACGACACCCGCCACGCGTACTCGCTGACGGACCTCGATTTCGGCGATGCGGATGGTACCCGGCACGCGCGAGACCCACTCACGGGTCTCCGCTGACAGGCGATCCTCATCACTCTCGGCAAGGCGACCAAAGAACTCCCGAAAGCCCACCGAGCAGCCCTCCGCTCCGGTCCGGTCCCGCTAGACGTTCGCGGGGGCGTCGACGGTCGACGCGTCGGTCGAGGGCAGCAACTCTTCCACCTGGCGTGACTTCGACCACCAGATCATGCCGCCCAACACGACGGAGGCGAGCACGCCCACGGTAATCCGGATCCCCGGCTCATCCTGCAGCGACAAAATCAGCGGCACCAAGAGCAGCGAGACCAGATTGATGACCTTGATCATCGGGTTGAGGGCTGGACCCGCAGTGTCCTTGAACGGATCACCGACGGTGTCGCCGATGACGGCTGCCTCATGGCTCGCGGAGCCCTTGCCTCCCAAGTTGCCGTCCTCGACGTACTTCTTCGCGTTATCCCAGGCGCCACCGGCGTTGGACATCATCACGGCCATGAGCTGGCCGGTGAGGATGACACCGGCCAAGAACGCGCCGAGCGCCTCACCACCCAGGAACAGTGCCACGATGAACGGCGAGAGCACCGCGAGCATTCCTGGCGTAAGGAGTTCTTGCAGCGAGGTCTTCGTGCAGATGTCGACGACCGCCGCGTAGTCCGGCTTCTCCTCGTAGGTCATGATCCCGGGGTGGTCGCGGAACTGCTTGCGTACCTCGACCACAACCTGCTGCGCCGCGCGCCCCACCGCGTTGATAGCCAGCGCGGAGAACAGGAAGGTGACGGCGCCCCCGATCAGCAACCCAATCAAGACGTCTGGACGATCGATGCGGATGCCCTGGAAGTCGAACCCGCCAAACTTGAGTGCCGCCTCGAACGAGCCGAAAAGCGAGGTAGCGGCGATGACCGCGGTCGCAATCGCCATGCCCTTGGTGATGGCCTTGGTCGAGTTGCCCACCGCGTCCAGGCGCTGAAGGATCTGTGCTGGCTTGCCCTCGAACTCGCCCGACATCTCGGCGATGCCTTGGGCGTTGTCCGAAATGGGGCCGTACGTATCCATCGACACGATCACGCCGACGGTGGTGAGCATGCCCATGCCGGCCAACGAGATGAAGTACAGACCGAGCGCCGGGTCACCGCCACCCAGCGCGAACGCCGAGAAGATCGCGCCACAGATGACCAGGATGTTCCAGACGCTCGACTCGAGTCCGAGACCGAACCCAGCAAGGATCGTGGTCGCCGCACCTGTCTTCGTGGCGTTTGCCACTTCGCGGACCGGCTTGAACTTCGTGTCGGTGAAGTACTGCGTCAGCACCTGGATGACGCTGGCCAGGACCAGCCCGATCAACACCGCGAGGAACGGCTTCAGCGTGTTCATGTAGACCTCGGACAACACCGCAACCGCCAGCGCGGACACGGCTGCGGAGAGGAAGAACCCTCGGTTGATGGTCTTCATGCCGTCCTCTTCCTCAGAGCGTGACTTCACCGCGAGGATGCCGATAATCGATGTCACGACGCCGATGGCGCGCACGAACAACGGGAACATCACACCGAGGATCATCGCCTCCGGACCCTGCGCTTCATACGCAACGGCGCCCAGAATCAGTGACGCCACCAAGGTGACCTCGTAGGACTCGAACAGGTCAGCGGCCATCCCGGCGCAGTCCCCGACGTTATCGCCGACGTTGTCCGCGATCGTGGCCGCGTTGCGCGGGTCATCCTCCGGGATGCCCTGCTCGACTTTGCCGACCAGGTCCGCGCCCACATCGGCCGCCTTCGTAAAGATGCCACCGCCGACCCGCATGAACATCGCGAGCAGTGCGCCACCGAAGCCAAACCCGACCAACACCGCGGGAGCATTGCCCTTGTAGATGAGCAAGATCGCGGTGGCGCCGAGCAGACCGAGACCGACGGTGAACATGCCCGCCACGCCGCCTGCGCGGAAGGCGATCTGCATCGCCGCACTCGCGCCGATTTCGCGAGCGGCATTGGCCGTCCGCACATTTGCGCGCACCGCAAGCCACATGCCCGCGTACCCAGTCGTCCCTGAGAACACCGCACCCAAGATGAAGGCGATGGATCGGCCGATACGCACCGACATGTCTGAGGCCGGCAAGACGAAGAACAGAGCGATCGCGATGATCACCAGGAAGATCCCGACGGTCTTGAACTGACGGGTGAGATAGGCCGAGGCACCCTCTTGGATGGCCTTTGCGATCTCAATCATCTTGGGCGTCCCTTCGGGAGCGGCCAAAACCTGTCGACGGAGGTAATAAGCGAACACGAGGGCGATCAGCGAGATGCCCAGAATCACCCACAACACCATCGTTTCGAATGATCCGAATTCGACCCCCATCGGGGCGCCTTCTTGCGCCAACAGATGCACCATGCTCGTAGTCCTCCTGAGACCGAGTGAACGAAAGGGGAAATGCCCCTAAGGAACCCTTGTAGGGCCGTGCGATTATACCCGGCGCTCGCCGGGCCCCGACCGCTGTGCCCGGCGAGGATCGGCGTGCCCAGAGGCCGGGTTGGCAGGGCTGCTGGCGCGGTGCCTGGCCGCCCGCCGCAGCAGCGCCGCAGACACGCCCGCCGCCAGCACCGAAGCCACCAGGACACCGATCGTAGGCGTGTCATCCAAGGGAAACGCAAGGTGCGAGATGAACAGGGCGACCGTGAAACCGATCCCGGCGGTGGCTCCCACCGCGACGATCTCGGCCCACCGGACCCCCTCGGGCAGGACCGCGACTCGGGTGCGGACCGCGAGCCAGGTGGCTCCGGTCACGCCCACGCACTTGCCAACCACCAGGCCAACGATGATCCCGAGCACGACCGGTGACGATAATGCCTCGCGCACGGCGCCCCCACCGATCTGCACCCCCGCGTTGGCCAGGGCGAACAACGGCACAATCACCAGACTCGTCCAGGGGTGCAGGGCGTGCTCGAACCGAGCCAGCGGCGAGACAGCCTCTCGCGACAGATTGGCTAACCGCAGCCACTCCTGGGCTTCGGCGTCCGGTGGCTGCGGGTCGTCCTCGGTGGCGGCCGCGACCCGTTCGGCCTCTCGACTCACCGCGGCCGGTCGCTGGAACGGCCTGGACGGGGTCGCCAGGCCAAGCAATACGCCTGCGATGGTCGCGTGCACCCCGCTGGAGAACACCCCGAGCCACACCACGAGCCCGAGTCCTGCGTAGATCACCAGCGAACGGACGTGGATCCGCTGTGCCACGGCCATTAGCGCGAACGCCCCGGCCGCCACCACTAAGGGGCCAATCCCGATTCCCGCCGAGTAGAACACCGCGATTACTAAGATCGCCCCGATGTCGTCCACGATGGCCAACGCCAGCAGGAATGTCCGCAAGCTCGAGGGGAGCCCCCGCCCGAAGACCGTCACGACCGCCACGGCGAACGCGATATCGGTCGCCATCGGGATGGCCCACCCTCGCGCGCCCTCGCCTCCGGCGTTGACCGCCAGGAACAACGCGGCAGGCACGACCATGCCGCCCAGAGCGGCGATCACGGGCAGCGCGGCGGCTCGAGGGGTCCGGAGCTCTCCCGTCGTCAGTTCACGCTTGATCTCCAGGCCGACGACGAAGAAGAACAGGGTCATGAGGCCGTCGTTCACCCAGTGGACGAGATCGAGATCCACCGACCACGATCCGATGCCGACGACGAACCGAGTGTGCCAAAACGCCTGGTAGGAGTCCTTCCAGGGGGAGTTTGCCCAGATCAGCGCGACGATGGTCGCGAGCAGGAGCAACGCCGCACCCGCGAACTCAGCCGACAGAAAGCTCTGCAGCGGCTGGAGCACCCGGCGAGGAACGCCGGAGTCTTTCCGTGCCCAGGGGAGACGGACGTCGGCGTCAGCGCGATCGATGGTGGGTTCGGACATAGCAATCTCCGTGCCGACCAGACTTCCCGGCGCTCCGTTGGACCCCCGAGTCTAGCCGCCCATCCCTACGGCAAGTCGCTGAGGGCGTCGCCATGCTTTCTCCATCTGAGTTGTGTTGCCGTCCTCAGGTGGCCCCGGTAGCCTCAGACTCGTTTTGCAAAACCCATCTCGAACCCACTCTCTGCGCTCGCTCGTCGTCGTCGTCTTCCTCTTGGTCGTCGCGACCGCATTCCTCGCGGCCTGCTCGGACAAAAAGGAAGACGGGCCGACAGCGACCGCCCCCGTCAGTGAAGAGACGCCAGAGTTCGCGTTCGAGATCGACCACCTCACCATCTACCCGACCGTGCACCAGAAGGGCGCCGAGAAGGCGACCACAGATCAGACGAGGAGCGCCGAAGACCTCTCCGGCCTGCTCGCACTCCTGTACTCCAAGGGGTTCCTCGATCCGGTCGACTGGCGCTCCGGGGACTACGCGGCCGTGTACGACCTCTTCGATCAGGCATCAACGCCCGATGCGAAGGCGGGCGAGGAGGTCCTGACCGCCGGCGCACAAGCGGGCGCCACCTACGAAGACATCCAGCCCGGCTTCGCCCACCTCAACATCAAGCTCATGACCGACGCGAAGGGCGAGCCGATTAACGCCGTCGGCATCGCGGAGTTCCATGCCGTGGCCACGGGCAAGGACGGCCAACCCACGACGCTGATCAGCAAGGGCCAGTTCTTCCTCAACCCGGTCGGCAAGGGCTGGGAGATCTACGCGTTCGATGTCGATCGCACCGACCAACCAGGCGACGACCCCGCCAAGGAGTCCCCGCCCAAGGGAGACGTGCCCGAGGATGCTGCCCGGCCCGAGGGCGGCACGCCCAACGAGAACCTGGACGACGGCGTGCTCACCCCGAGAGAAGAACGCCAAGCAGCCCGGGACGCGGAAAACACCGCCGACACGAGCACGGCACCGTGACCGTCCGTCGATTGGGGTCCCTCGCGCTGGCGTTGGCGCTTGCTGTCCTTGTCGCGGTCCCTGCGCTGGAAGCGGTCAGTCCCGCGAAGGAAGCCTCCGCGCAGCCGTACTTGAAGCTCGGTCTCGCGCACGCGGACAGCATCCCCAACCTTGATGGTACGGAGCCGATCTTCATCCTGGTGCTGGGCGACAACTACCGCAAAGGCATCGAAGAGAGCCACCTGACCGACGCCATCCACATCATCGGGATCAACCCCGCGAAGAACACGGCGAGCATCGTGGGCATCCCGCGCGATTCCTACGTCGAGATGCCCGGCCAGGGCAAAGGCAAGATCAACGAGGCCTACGAATACGGCGGCTCTGACCTCGCCATCGCCACGGTCGAAGAGCTCACCGGGATCAAGATGGACTACTACATGGTCGCCGGGTTCGAGGGCTTCAAAGCGCTCGTCTCCGAACTCGGCGGCATCCTGGTGAACGTCCCCTACGACATCGAGAGTTCCGAGGCGAAGATCAACTTCAAGAAGGGCAAGCAGGTGATGAGCGGCAAGGAGGCCTTGGAGTTCACACGCGCTCGCTACGGCGTGCCCAACGGCGACTTCAGCCGCTCCGAGAACCAGGGCCTGTTCCTCGTCTCGATGCTTGCGCAGATGGAGAAGTCCTACAAGAAGGACCCCAGCACGATCTTCCGTTGGTTCGCATCCGGCATGCGGAATGTGGAAACCGATGTTCCGTACGACCAGATCATCCAACTCGGGTTTACCGCGACGCAGATCCCCGCCTCCAAGGTCGAGAGTCAAGTGACCCCGGGAGGAATCGACACGATCGACGGCGCTAGCGTGGTCGTCCTCGGCTCGGCCGCCAACAAGATGTTCAAGAAGATGGCCAACGACGGCATCATCTAGTTCGATGCGTCGCCCCCTGCTCACGACGCTGCTGACCGTCCTGCTCCTCATGCTTGTCCTTTCAACCGTCTTGTCCAGCGTCGTGGGCGCTGGCGCGCAAGACAACGCGACCCCCACACCAACGACCGCACCCGCCGCTGGGGGCGCAGGCACCAGCGGGGGAAGCGACGAGGCAGCCGAGAACACGATCAAGATTGGCAAGGCCCATCCCGCGGAGTCCTTCCCGGAGCGCAAGAGCGACAAACCGATCTTCATCTTGGTACTCGGTTCGGATGCCCGCTCACGACAGGCCAGCACGATTGCGCGCGGGCGCTCGGATTCGATCCACATCATCGGAATCAACCCGAAGAAGGGTCGCGCGAGCATCTTGGGCTTCCCGCGCGACGCGTGGGTAGATATCCCTGGCCACGGCAAGAACAAGATCAACGACGCGATGTACTACGGAGGTCCCGAAGGAGCGGTTGCCATGATCGAATCGCTGACCGGGATGCGGATGGACTACTACGCGCTCGCTGGCTTCTATGACTTCCGCGGACTGGTCTCCGAGATAGGCGGCATCAACGTCGACATTCCCTACGACATCAACGACCCCCATGTGAAGTACGACTTCAAGAAGGGGCACGAACTGCTCACGGGCAAGAAGGCTCTCGAGTTCAACCGCGCACGCTACGACGTGCCCGGTGGGGACTTCGGCCGTTCAGAGAATCAGGGTCTCTTCTTGGTCTCGATGCTCCGGGACTATCGCCGCGCCTTTGCGAAGGACCCCAGCACCATGTACCGGTGGTTCACCGCCATGACGAACAACATCCAGACCGACATCAAGTTCGATGAACTCCTGGACCTCGCCTTCACCATCACCAAGATCGATGCCGCGACGGTCACCAACCAAGTGGTCCCCGGGAGCATCGGTCAGGACGGCGGCGAGAGCATCGTGAATCTGTCCTCCTCCGCGCGCAGCATCTACGCCGACATGGCAGCCGACGGATTGATCGGCGGCAAGTAGCTCGTTCGATCATCACGCCTCACGCCTCACGCCTCACGTGTCGCCCTGTCGTGGCTCGCGGCTAGGGTGGGCCGATGGACGCCCGCGCCTTCCTCGACGGATTGCTCACGGCGCCCGCCAACGCCGGTGCGGAGGTCCATATCCGGATTCTGCCGGCACGCGCGCCCCAGGTCGGGGAGTTGCCCGAGGACCTTCCGCCTGTCGTGCGCGAGCGGCTGCAACTCCTCGGGATCGAGGGCCTGTATCCCCATCAGCGCGAAGCGTTCGACTTCGTCGACGGCGGGGCGCATGTCATCGCGGCGACCGGGACCGCGAGCGGCAAGACCCTCGTCTACAACCTCGCCTTCGCCAAGGCGGTCATGGAGGACTCGAAGGCCACCGCGCTCTATCTGTATCCGACCAAGGCGTTGGCTCGTGATCAGTTGCGTCAGGTGCGGTCCTTGAAGTTGCCGCAGATCCGGGCGGCGGTCTATGACGGTGACACGCCGCGCGAAGAGCGCGGCCTGATCCGAAAGAACGCGAACCTCGTGCTGTCCAACCCGGACATGCTGCACCTCTCGTTCCTTCCGGACCACGCGCGGTGGGCGGACTTCTTCCTGCGACTCCGCTACGTCGTGGTGGACGAAGCGCACGTCGCCCGCGGGATGTTCGGCTCGCACGTGTCGATGGTGCTGCGCCGGCTCCGGCGATTGGTGGCGCACTACGGCGGCGACCCGCAGTTCGTCCTGGCATCGGCAACAATCGGAAACCCCGAGGAACTCGCCGAGCGACTCACCGGCGTGTCCTTCCAATCGGTTGCCGAGGATGCCTCCCCGACCGGCGAGAAAGTGTTCGCCCTGTGGAATCCCCCGGTGATCGACGAGCTCTCCGGAGCCCGCCGCAGTCCGCTCACCGACAGTTCCTCCATCGTCGCATCGCTGGTGGACAACGGCGTCCGCACAATCGCCTTCGCCCGTTCCCGGCGCGCAGCAGAGCTGCTCGCCGACTTCGCTCGGCGGAGCCTCCCGGCGATCGACCGCGGTCGCGTCAAGGCCTATCGCGCCGGCTACCTGCCCGAGGAACGGCGAGCTCTCGAGCTCGCCTTGGCCAGTGGAGAGCTCCTGGCGATCTGTTCGACCACCGCACTCGAACTTGGCATCGATGTCGGCGCGCTGGACGCGGCGGTGCTCGCGGGCTATCCCGGCACACG
>Ga0163144_10024104_pt1 | contig 11953 bp, 11 predicted proteins | sample OliLak19BULKMAT1_FD_123175 | JGI IMG/M metagenome (GOLD analysis project Ga0163144, IMG submission 123175) | Freshwater microbial mat bacterial communities from Lake Vanda, McMurdo Dry Valleys, Antarctica - Oligotrophic Lake LV.19.BULKMAT1 | ecosystem: Environmental > Aquatic > Freshwater >...
ACAGACGATACAATCGCCCTATCCCGGCGACGATTTCCGCGCCAGACGTGGAACCAGATCGGTGCTATGGCCGGGGAAGAGCTTGGCAGACGGATTGAGGTAGGTGGCAATCTGGTTCACCGCGATGGCTGCTTCCCCAAAGCCGACTGCGATCAACTTCAGCTTGCCGGGGTAGCTGGCAATGTCACCGACCGCATAGACGCCCGGCTGACTGGTTCGCATCGCGGAGTCGACGGCGATGGCAGAACCCTGAAGCGCCAGCCCCCAATGCTGGATCGGACCGAGCGTGCTTTCAAATCCAGTATTGACCAGCACCGCATCCACCTGCAGCCGCTGCTCGGTCTGCGTCGTGTGATCCCAGAGGGTGACCCATTCCACCTTGCCAATGCCCCCGATGTCACGCAGCTCGTGCGAAGTGAGAATGCGTGTGGGCCCTTGTCGCAGACGGGTGACAGACGCCTCCACCGCCCGGAATGCATCTCGCCTGTGGATCAGCACTTGCGAGTGGCTGACAGCGGCCAGGGCGTTGGCCCACTCGATGGCGGAGTCTCCGCCGCCGATGATCAGCACGCGCTGACCTCTGTAGGCGGCCACGTGCCGAACGTGATACGCAAGTCCCCTGCCTTCATAGGAGCGCGCAGCGGGCAGGGGGAGGCGGCGGGGGGTAAAGGCTCCAATGCCTGCCGCGATCAGCACCACGCGGGAGAAGTGGCAGCCACCTGAAGTGCGCACTTCGAAGAGTCGAGAGTCGGGGTGGAATCGAAGCGTTTTAACAGGGTGCCCCAAGGCGGTTGAAGCACCGAACTGGAGCCCCTGCTGAATCAGGGCCTCGGCGAGCTCCTTCGCCCGCACCTCTGGGAAACCGGCTACATCGTAGATCTGCTTTTCGGGATAGAGCGTCGTGAGTTGTCCGCCCAGTTTGTCCAGGGAGTCAACAATCCGGGCGGAGAGCTGGCGCAAGCCGGCGTAGAAGGCGCTGAAGAGGCCGGCCGGGCCACCACCGATGATCAGAACATCAACAGGGGGGTCATCCATGGGAAGCGCAATTGTTCCACGTGGAACATTAGGTCAGAACGGGCGGATTACTCAGGACGAACGCCAAGCTTTTCCAGAAGTCCGTCGAACTGATCCAATGTGGCATAGTGAATAGTGAGCTTGCCACGCCCCTTCTTGCCGGTGGCTCTTAGCTGCACCTTCATGCCGAGCGTGGAGGTGATCGTTTTCTCCAGATCACGGATATGAGCAGTGTTCTCTTTCGCAGGCAGTGTCGGCTCGGTGGCAGGGGGGGCTTCGAGAAGTTTTTCGAGGCTCCGCACCGACAACCCCTGCTGCACCACCTTCTTAGCCAAGCTTTGCTGCACGATCGGGTCGCTCACGCCCGCCAGAATTTTGGCATGTCCCAAGCTGAGCTCCCCTGCCTTGATCATCTCGCGAATGGGGTCAGCCAGGTCGAGCAGGCGAAGATAGTTGGCAACGGAGGAGCGCTCTTCACCTAATCGCCCGGCCAGCTCGGACTGGGTCAAACCGAGTTGGCTGATCAGGGCTCGGTAGGCCAAGGCCCGATCGATCGGGTTGAGATCTTCCCGTTGAATATTCTCGACCAAGGCCATCTGGGCTTGGGCGAACGGATCAACATCGCGCAGGAGGGCGGGAATGTGCGTCAGCCCGGCCACCTTTGCGGCGCGCAGGCGGCGCTCGCCTGCGATTAGTTGATAGGTGGCCTCACCCCCCTCTCCTGCCGGGAGTTGGCGGACGATGATCGGCTGAACCAAGCCGGTGGACTTGATTGAAGCCGCCAGCGACTGAAGACTCACCTCGTCAAACTGTCGGCGCGGTTGATGGGGATTCGGGGAGATGGAGGCAAGGGCGATATCGGTCGAGGCGGCTGGGATGGGGCCGACAGACGTTGTCTCCACCGGTTGACTTTGCATGAGTGGTTGCGTGGAGAAGGGCCCGCTGGAGCGAGCAGTTGGCTCCGGCGTTTCGGCTTCCACGGGGAGGTCGGAGATAGAGATCAGGGAGGAGAGCCCGCGGCCAAGACGCGATTTGGATTTAGGGGGAAGAGCGGACATGGGAAAGCCCTCTGCGCGAAATAAAGTCGAATGTTCCACGTGGAACATTCATAACGAATCTAACGGCGCAAAACTTGCACAGCAAGACAGGCGGTCGGTCAAAAGCGAGAAAGCGTGATTCCAGTCAAACCGAACCGGCGAAAAGCGCGGGACATTCCACGAAATTTCGCATCGGTCAGATGCGAAAGAGTCTCAACTGCAATTCATGTATTTGTAAGGGTTTATGGAAATTTCCCTGGACTGTAGGGTGAATCCTTTCTAAGATAAGTCAGTCGAAAACGGTTCGGCCCGGCATCCTTTTGTTTCTGGCATTGGGCTTGCTGAGCACGATTCGAAGAATAATTCAAAATTGGCCTCTCACAGGAGTTTTTTATGCAGATGGTACATGATGGTCAGTGCGGCCTTTGCCTTCACTTTGGCGAGCATCAGGTTCAGGATCAGCCCAGGCTGGTGCAGATCCGCACCTCCAAGCAGGCACCGGACAATCTGGTGGAAGAGTGCGGCCACCCCCAGCATGCCCCGCTTCACCTCATGGTGACGCCGGTCAGTGGCTGCACGGGTTTCGCCCCGGCGACCGATGGCCAGGCCTAACCTTCCAGCGCGGTGTTTAGTGGCAAGCGTTCGGTCTGTACAATTTGATTTCCCAAGGCCAGCTGATTTATCAGTTGGCCTTTTTGTTGGCCTCACTAGGAACTGAAAGTTGGGCTTTTCATTTCAGTTCCGACTTTGTGTTTTAGTTCCAACTTTCATTTTCCTGGTATAATGAGCCGAAGTACGTTTAAAGATGAATACCGACAGCATCATCTCGGGTGGACTGACCAAGGCTTGGGGCCTGCGAGAAGCTCCATCGGGGATGAATCTGGATTTTGTCAATGCAGATTTCACCGAGGGCTATTCGCTGAAGAGGGGGCGGCATGGGGTGCGCGATCTTCGGGACGTCATCCTGGAAGTAGCGCTCGCCGTTCATCAGTCGCCCAAGTTCAAGCGCGTGGTGGTGTTATTACTGGCGGGCCGGGTGAGCGCGTCGCGCGTGAGACAGGAATGGAAGCAGGCGTGCGAGGTGCTGCTCCCGAGTGTTCGGCAGCGGATGGCATTGATCGCGCTGGTCGACGGGAAACTGGTCACCGAACCTGCGATGCCCGACCTGGCGTTGATGGGCGAGACGTTGAAGTCGCTTACCCTGAGCGATGCCCCCGTGCCGGGAACGTGGGCAAGGCTTGATGCACATGTGAAAAGCATTGACGCCATCGACTCGGAAGAGAGCCTGCCGCGGACTGCATCCGGCGCGGTGACCTGGCGGGGCATGGAAATCGAGAAGATTTTAGTCAGACGCTGGATGCTGAAAGAAGAGCCGATTCATCGGAAGGTCTTGGCGCAGCAGGTGGGGTGTTCGATGCCGACGTTAACGGGTTATCTTCAGCGGCTGAAGGGAGAGGGCCTACTGGCGCGGGGGCGGTCGGTGGCTTTGAAAATGTATCCGCGGGAGCGGTGGGAGGAACTGCAGCGGATGTGGACGTTGATGGATGAGCCGGTGCGGTTTTGGGATCCGACCGGAGAAGGAACAGTGGAAGGTTTGTTAGCGCAGATGAAGCGGCGAATGCCTGATGGGGTAGCCGTGGGGGGTGTGGTGGCGGCGCGGTGGTGGGACCCCCATTTTAATTTGAATGGGACGCCGCGCCTGGACCTGGTGGTACACGCGCCCGAGGCGCGCGGCCGGAGCCAAACCGCCGACCTGGGATTTGTACGAAGATTAGATCCGGCTCTGCGGCTTCAGGGCGCTGGCGGCGAGGCGCGTGGACAGGCAGCACTGCTGGTGGTGCATCGGCTGCGTCGCAACAAGGCGATGTTCACGAAGGCTGCGGGTGAAGTGATGGAGATTGCCGATCCGGTGGAAACGATTCTGGAATTACAAGACATGGGGCTGACCGCGCAAGCAGGGGAGTTGCTGGCGCGCCTGCGCCCTGAAGAGACAATCGCATGAGCAAGCTGAACCCGCAGGCGTTATTCAAGCGGTTGGCAGAGGATCTTCCGGCGAATCTGCTGGGCAATGTGTTTGTGACCGGGAGTTTGGCTGCTGCGTATGCGCATCAGGTTCGCCTGACGTCACGGGCGGTGAATACGAAGGACGCGGATCTTCTGGTGCATCCGGCTGGCGATGTGAGATCAGCGCGGGATATGGCGCAGGCGCTTCTCAATCTCGGGTGGCGGCGAACGGATCAGTGCAAGCCCTCGCCGGAGACGACTCCGCCCGAAGAAATGTGGGCGATTCGACTGCTTCCACCCTTGTCGAATGACTACTTTGTGGAGTTCTTGAATGTTCCGAAAGAGGAGCAGCCGGAGGGGAAGCGGTGGATTCCGGTACAGCTTGCGGATGGATGGTATGGATTGCCGAGCTTTCGCTTTATGGGATTAACCGCCCACGGGAGACGGCGCTCGAATGAGGGGCTGGAGTATGCGGCGCCGGAGATGATGGCGCTGGCAAATCTCATGGCGCATCGGACGCTGACTGCGGATCGAATTGAGTCCGGAGATTTCAAAGGACTGCGACGCTGTGCAAAGGATCTGGGGCGCGTGATCGCGCTGGCATATTTCAGCGGGCGACAGGAGACGGAGGGTTGGGTTGAGACGTGGCGGCGCGGATTGCAAGAATCATTTCCACAGACCTGGTCGAAACACGCGGCGACGGCGGGCGATGGATTGCGGCAATTGCTGGCTGACGACGCGGCCCTGGAAGAAGCACGGAAGACGACAGAACTGGGATTGCTCAGCGGGCTGGGGGTGGGCATTGACGCGCTGCGCGGCGTAGGGGAGCGCCTGGTGATGGATGCGATTGAACCGCTGGAGGAGGAATGTGGGAGGAGGGGGGATGCTTGAGGGCCAGGAGTCTTCAGTAGCCATGCAACGCCACTGTCTGGGTGAACAGCGGGTTATAGAGGGGTGGGCGATTGTGAGGGGGAGCGTGGGGCGTATAATCCAGAAACGCTGATTGCGCGGGATGGCGCGAATGAGCGCCAGGTTTTATTTGAAGGTTCAGACGCATGCCTTATACGTTGACGCAGGAATCGCCTTATACATCGCATCGGCCGGGGCAGGATCCGGAGGGTGGGGACAATCGCTGGACGCTGAACTTTGGGCCCCAGCACCCGGCGACGCATACGACGCTGCGCCTGGTGCTGGAACTGGATGGCGAGCGGATCATGCGGTGCGAGCCGCACATTGGCTACTTACATAGCGGTTTTGAAAAGCTGGGCGAAGCGCTGAATTACAATCAGTATGTGACGATCGTCGACCGGATGGATTATTCGGCGCCGATCTATAATGAATTGGCGTGGCATGGAGCGACTGAGAAATTGATGGGGATTGAGCTGACCCCGCGCTGCAAGGTGCTGCGGACAATCGCCGGCGAGCTCGGGCGGCTTCAGTCGCATCTGCTCTGCGTCGGGGCGGCGGGTCTGGATCTGGGCGCGTTCACGGCCTTCATCTATGGCTTCAACGAGCGCGAGACGATTTATGACATCGTCGAGTTCATGAGCGGGCAGCGCTATCACACTTCATGGACGCGGGTAGGGGGGCTGAACATGGATCTGCCGGATGAGGCGGTGTTCAAGCGGATGGTCAAGAAACTGATCAACGAAAACATGCCCAAGGCGACGGATGATGTGGAGACGCTTCTGAATAAGAACCGGATCTTCATCGATCGCACGAAGGGCGTGGGGGCGATCAGCAAGGAAGATGCGATCGCCTGGGGAATGAGCGGGCCCCTGGCAAGGGCTGCGGGTGTTCGGCGGGATATTCGCAAGGACGATCCGTATCTCTGCTTCAAGGATAACTGGGACGGGCAGGGGACTTCGGCCATTGATTTCAAAGTGCCGATCATGAACACCGGGGATGTTTATGCGCGATATCTATGTCGATTGGAGGAGATGCGACAATCGATCGAGATTATCCGCAAGTTGATCGATGACATTCCGGGCGGGCCGGTGAATGTGTCGCCGGAGGGGAAGGAGACGCTTCCGCCTAAGGATCAGGTGTATTCTTCGATTGAAGGATTGATTCAGCATTTTGAATTGATCATGACCAATCGCGGCTTCACCGCGCCGCGCGGCGAGGTGTATCACTGCATTGAATCGGGCAATGGCGAGCTGGGGTATTATATTGTTTCAGCGGGGGAGAATGTGCCCTGGCGCGTGAGGACTCGGCCGCCGATCTTCATTAACTATCAGACGTTTCCGAAGATGATCGAGGGGCACATGTTGAGCGACGTGGTGGCGGTGCTGGGGAGCATTAATGTGATTGCGGCGGAGTTGGATCGGTAGGGGGCTCGTATCACGGGCGCCTCGCCCGTGTTTTGGATTTGCTCAAACGCGGGCGAGGCGCCCGCGATACGGAGCATTTCGACTTCGTCCCGCGACAAGTCGCTGGGCTCTCTTTTTTGGGGATGGCGGTGTATCACGCGCCGGAGGTGATCTGCGGGTTTTTGGTTTGGTGCGGCGTGGCTTGGGTGGGTGGCGGCGGGGTTGTGGGTAGGGGCGACGATCCTGGGCCGGGATATATGACGCATTACTGTCATGCGCTGGATGCGTCGGAGATATTCAATCCATTGAAGGCGCTGCGGCGGGTGCGCGAGGGGGGGCGAAAGTATTGGCATGCCTGGGGGATTGCGCTGGCGGCGCTGGGGTGTTCGTTTTTGGGATTGCTGGGGTTTGGGGTGGGGTTTCTGGTGACGAGCGTTTGGTTCTGGCAGGTGGCGGGGTTTGGTTTTGCGACGGTGTTTTCGGGGAAGTTTGGATGGGTGGAGAGGAGTGAGGGATTGGTGTGCGACTGAGTTTGCAGGGCGGGCGTAATCGCGTGGAAGCGCACATCCTGGTGGCGTTCCTGGGCTATTGCCTGACCACGACGCTGCGATTGAAACTATCCGCCGCCGCGCCCGGCCTGACCCCGCGCGCGGTCTTGCAATCGCTGGCCGCCATCCAGAGGGTCGAAGTGCATATCCCCACCCCCGACGGTCGAACGCTGGTGATGCCTCGCCACACCGAGCCCGAACCACAGCAGCGGATGATCCTTGAAAAGCTGAGGCTGAACCTGCCGCCCCAACCCCCGCCGCGCATCCGCAGCGGGAAAATAGAACTGCCCGCGACGCGCGCCGCTGAAAATTTGTAGTGCAGACCTACGAGGTCAAAACCGGTCTACCGACCCCACGAACGGGCATCGACGGGCTGAAGTGCGAAGGTTGGGTTAGCCCCCGTAGTACCCCCGCCGGCCGGAGAAGGAAAAATAAAGCTCCCGTCCCGAATGCCATTCGGTTAAGCCAAAAAGCGGCGGCCGCAATCGCTATAATCGTGTCAAAAGGCGGTTTTTCGGCTCCGAATTCTCTTATCCGAATGGCATTCGCTCCCGTCCCTTTTTCTGCCCCCCCCGAATCCGAGCGCCGGCCCTGAGCAACGCCATCCACCCATGGCGCTGTCCAAACCCCAACGCAAAAACGCCCGCGATTTCTGGAACCAGAATCGCGGGCGCCTCGTTAGCGGAGAGGGGGGGGTAGGCCGGTTGAACTGTTTTTCGCCGCTGTCGCCGAAAACGTGGAATGGCTTGTCCAGACGCTGGCAGCGACGACTTCTCCGCCGGGGGGAGTGAAAGTCAGCGGGCGAGATGAAGACATGGGAGGAGTGAGGGCCGCGTTGGCGGAACCGAGTCTGATGGCCCCGCCCTTTCATCTTACGCAGGTTCGCAACGCTCCCGAATTGTACGATTTCTTTACGACCCATATTCTGGACCGGTTTTTTTGAGCCGCAATGACAGAAGTAATGCTGACTTGTAAACACTTTAGGAACATGAGCTTAGTCCAAGTTGTGGGGAAATCCCAAAATCGATCAATCATTCTCATCACCAAGGCGTATGTTCTATCGCGGCGGATAGATAAGCGCGCCCCGATACGGCACTAGAACTGGATCGTTCTTTACGGTTTGGTCGTTCGACCGAGTGCGGGATCTGCGCGGTGGCGTGACCTCCATTGGCATCACTTACTGATTCCGAGTTGAGGGATTGGCGGGCTCGCTTAGTGGAATGTCTGGGCCGGGCCGTTCCGGGTTATTTTGTATCCGGAGTGTTGTGTGCGTGCGTCAAGAGAGTCGAGTCGGCGACCTTGCAGTTGTCGAACTTCGGAGGAGTTGAGATGATGTCGAGTAACTTTGGCGGTGCGGGTACAGGTCTGAAAACACGGGTGACTAAGACTAGTCGGAGGAATCTCGCGGCTGCGGCAGGCTGGGGCGTGTTCGCCTGCCTGCTAGGCGGCTCGCCTCAGGTTTATGCTTTAGACTGGGATGCGAACAGTACCGGCGCGGCGGGCGGTGGTTCAGGGACTTGGATCAATGATGGCGTAACGGCCAACTGGTTCAATGGCACGAGCGATGTTCCTTGGGTCGATGGCACCTCGGCAGTCTTTGGTGGTGCGGCCGGAACCGTCGTCCAGAACAATACGTCCGGTGCCATCTCAGCGCTCGATCTAACCATCACGACCGCCGGTTATATTATTAACCCCTTCACTGCGGGCGATAATCTGGCGGTTACGAGCGGCAACTTCATAATTAACGCCGACGGTACGATTAACTCTAACCTCACTGGCTACACCAACTTTACGAAAATGGGTGGAGGGAATCTTACGCTGGGTGGTTCTGGGCTGGCAACGGGTGTGTTGGCAATTGATTCAGGCGGCGTTACAACTGGCCAGAATCAACTTGGCGCCTCCCTCACTTTAGGGAGCGCTTCGACGAGCGGTACCCTTACCTATACCGGCGCCACGGCAACGCGAACTGGCACCACTTCCTTGGGGGCCGTAGGCGGGCAGTCCATAAACGTGTCCACGCTTGGGAACATCTTGACGCTCAGCGGAGTTATCTCCGGCGGAGCGCCTGCTGGAACTACTTCGTTGAATGTTACCGGGCCTGGCGAACTCCTACTGACAACCGCTACAAACACCTTCACCGGCAATATCAACGTCGACGGCGGCACGCTTGCGATCGATAACGATAGCCGGCTCGGGAATGTCGCTAATTCCATTACTCTGCAAAATGCCGGCACGCTGCGTGCCTTCGGCACGTCGGCTGTAACGCTCAACGCGGGTCGAGTGCTCACGATCGGGGCTGGCAACAGCACCATCAACGTTGATGATGGCGATGTGACGGCCCGTGAGTCACTGCTCACCCTCGGCACTGCCAATCAGTTGGTGCTCGCAGGTGGGCGCACTCTCACAAAGACCGGCATCGACACTTTGTCGATAACTGCCGCGAACAGCGGCGTGGCCGGCACTATTTCAGTGCAGGCGGGCCAGCTGTCAGTTACGGGTTTAGGAACTTTCGCCGGGGCAGTTTCCGTCGCCTCGGGTGCCCGAATCAACGTGGCCCCCCCCTCCGGTACTACAACGATGTCAGGCCAAGTCTCGCTCGCGGCAGGCGCAGTCGGTGATTTTGGAAGCAGTAACGTCGGAAAAGTTGCGCTGGCAAATTATTCGGATGCTGCCACCGCCCAGATCAACAACAACTGGAGCAACACCAATCCCGCGCCGAATGACTACACCGGGTATGTGGCAGTTGGGCTTTGGTTCACACCTGCGGCCGCGACTACGGTAAATGGGAATTTAAGCTATACGAATGGCGCGGGAGGCCGCGGCGTATACGGCGTCGACGGTGCCAACCTAGCCAATGTGACGGTTACGTTTAACGGGGCGCACGATCTCTCCAATGCCTCGCACCAACCGAAATTTGGCGTAGTCAACGGTGCTACGGCTATATTCGGCGCTAGCTCCACGATCGACACATTGCAATCGCTGCCCGGCAACGGTCGAACGCTCCAAGTTTTTGGCGACGGCACCGGGTCAATGGTTTTTGACGCCGGCTTTGTTGCGGACAACACGGCTGGCCTCACGGTTGCCAATGCACTCCGGTTCACTCAAGCGAGCAAAGTGAATATGGTGTTCCAGAATAGCGCCAGCACGCCCATTGGTGGACTGAACTTCAACTTGCTCGCGAATTCACCTACGACTGGTGCAGATGGGACGCTTACCATCAAAACCAACCCTGTGACTTGGAGCAGCGGTGGACTTCAGTATGCCGCCACTGCCGTCAGGGGCAATGTTGACACGCAAAGCGATTTGACTGTCACAAGCACGCTCACCACAGGCGCAGGTGTTACTCTGACAAAGTTGGGCACCGGCACGCTGACGATTGCCGGAACGCAGTCACATGGTGTTGGGGCCACTCTGAAGGCGACGCGCGGCCTAACCGTACTTAATACCAATGCCGGTGTAACTGCGGGTGCAACTGCCGGAACCCCGGCGACCGCCAACCTCGCACTGAGCGCGCAAGGCGCTCCGGGTGCAGTGGCAACCGTGAACATTAATGCTGATCAAGAACTGAAGAGCCTGCGGGCGTTTGATACCAATCCAGGGGACACGATTGTTGAAAGCGCGATCGTCATCGGCGCGCCCGCAACGGGTAGCCCCTTGCTTGGGGTGGGCGGAAGCGCGGTGGTGCGGCTTTACACTGGCGGCACGGCGGCCGGTAATGCTCCCACTCGCGCGGATATTGAAGCCACCTATTTCGACATGCAGCTTGGCGCGTTTGCAGAAGGCGGTATCACGCTGCTGTCCGCAGTGCAGAATGGTTCCACGCGGAACGGGCTGGGGATGGCGGTTCTGAATGATAGCCTGCTTGGCGGCCCCGGCGCCAGCGCGATATGGCTCCTGGAAAACATCATCGGCGATACCAACGGCGACTTTACGGTCGACGGCACCGATGTGGGGACGGTGCTTGCCCATCAAGGCACCACGCCAGGAACACTTGCGGGTGAAGTGGGATTTGCCACATACACCATTCTCGAAGGCGACACGAACTTTGATGGCGTGGTAGACGGCACCGACGTCGCCACTGTTCTGGCAAACCAGGGACTGACCTACAACCCGGCGGACGGAGCGATGCTGGATAGTGCGGCGTTCGCCAACTTCAATGTTTCAGCGGTGCCGGAGCCAGGTGTGTTGTCCCTGCTGGCGGTTGGCGCGGGTGCGCTGTTGACGCGGCGCCGGCGGAATTTTCAGGGATGAGCGGAGAGCGGTGGGCCTGGTGTTGGCGTAAGACATCAGGCTGCGTGATTGACCTTGATTCGAAAACTTTTCTGAGGGCTGACGATGTCGAAGATTTTGAACGTTTCCGGACGGATGAAGACAGGTTTGCTGGGGTTGGCGCTGGCGGGGATGATCGCCCCGGCGTCGCACGCGGCGATGTTGCTGGACGTGCGGGCGATTGCCGTGAATGGCAATGCGATCGCGGAAAGCAAGGCGGTCACGATCAATGAGGGCGACACGATTACGCTGGGAGTCTTTCTCAGCGGCATCGAGCAGGCAGCCGGGAATAGCTTTGGGCTGGGCAGCTACAAGGCGACGATCCGCTCGTTTGGCGAGATGGCAGGCGGGGTGGCATATCCGATCAGCCCGACGCCGACGGATACGGTGGTCAATGCGACGTCGTTCACGCGCAATGCGCTGCTGGGGAGTGGATTCGACACCGGGCCTGGCGGAAGCGTGGCGGACATTAATGCGGCGTTCGGCAACCCCGATCCGAACGATACGGATGCGGACATTCTGAGCGTGTCGATTTCGCAAGCCCCTGGCGGAACGCCGAACACCATCGGCGTGGGTCTGGCGGACGTTCGGCTCTTTACCGCGGACTTCGTGGCACTGACCACGACCCGCAACGGGCCGCGCACGGTCAACCTTAATTCATACTTCACCACCGGCGGCACCAACGGCGGGTTGGACATTCGAGCGTTGACATCAAGTGACCCGGATACGTCGCAGGTTTCGGTGACAAATCTCGCGTCAGCCGGGATCA
>Ga0163144_10024105_pt1 | contig 11953 bp, 12 predicted proteins | sample OliLak19BULKMAT1_FD_123175 | JGI IMG/M metagenome (GOLD analysis project Ga0163144, IMG submission 123175) | Freshwater microbial mat bacterial communities from Lake Vanda, McMurdo Dry Valleys, Antarctica - Oligotrophic Lake LV.19.BULKMAT1 | ecosystem: Environmental > Aquatic > Freshwater >...
AACATCATCAAACTGGACAAGAATTTCAGGAATTACAGGTAGTTCGCAATCATTATCGGGTCTTGGTTCAGGAGTAGCTTATGATTGGCGAGTAAAAACAAAATGTACCTCTGACAGCAGTGCCTTCGTGCAGGCGACTTTTACAACAAATTCCACTTGCGGTACACCTACAAATTTAGCGACAACAAACATTACCAATAATAGCGTTACATTATCTTGGTCAGCTGCTACTGGAGCATTATCTTATATTATTGATTATAAATTGTCGTCTTCTTCAACTTGGATTGGAAGAATTCAAACTACCGCCACCACAACAGCTCTTTCAGGCCTAGCTTCAAGCAACAATTATGATTGGCGTGTAAAGAGCAAATGTTCTGTTGATAGTAGCAGTAATATTCAAGCAAGTTTTACAACAAAATCATCATGTAATTTACCTACAGGTTTAACGGCATCCAATATTACAAATAACAGTGTTACGCTAGGTTGGACGGCAGTTTCAGGAGCTGTAAGTTATGTAATAGAATACAAACCTGCTAGCACCTCAACATGGGCTGTAAGAATTTCTTCAACGGCTACAACTCAATCAATTAGTGGGCTTTTGAATGGTGTATTATATAACTGGCGCGTTTTAACAAAATGTTCATCTGATAGCAGTGCATTTGAACAATCTAATTTCACCACTATATGTGTTGCACCAGCTAATCTAACAAATTCGAATATTTCATTTAATGATTTAAATATTAGCTGGCCAGCTACAAATAATGCTTTAAGCTATAGCCTTGAATATAAGCTTTTATCATCTTCAACATGGATTGCTGCATTTACCTCATCTGACCTTTTTCAAAAACTTGAGAAATTGCAACCAAGTACTGATTATAGTTCACGAACAAAAGCAAATTGTGCGTCAGTTTCAAGCAGTTATACAAATGGAACTTTTAAAACTATTTGTCCGGCAATAACCGCTGTTACTACAAACAATATCACTTCTGAAACTGCAACTCTAAATTGGACTATACCAACAAAACTTTATCAACTGGGTTTTTTATTAGATTATAAACCTTCATCAACGTCTACTTGGATAAGATTAACAACCAACGATTCAAGTCTTTCATACAATTTAGTGGGTTTAAATGCAATGACCGCCTATGATTGGAGAGTTAAATCGCGATGTAGCTTAAGAGCACTGAGTCCTGTACAAACCAATTTTAACACTACTTGTGATGCCCCATCAATGGTTGAAACCTTTAGTATTTCTCCTAATGCTGAAAAAATTGTATGGACTGCAATTAATGGGGTATCAGGTTATTATGTTGACTATAAATTAAACTCTTCAAGCAGCTGGATTCAACAATCTACATCATCAGACACTATACTATCAATTAGTGGACTAACAGCAGGTTTATACGACTTGAGGGTTGGGGCAAATTGTGGCTCCGTGAAAAGCAATGCTTTATCTTCTGGGTTCTTAATCTATTGCAAATCGAACGGAAATTCAAATTCTGAATTTATTAATTCTATACAACTTGGAAATATTTCGCAAAAATCCGGTAATAATAATGGTTATTTAGATGGAACTGCTTCCAATGCTAATTTAGTTCAAGGAAGCCAGTTTGTTTTAACTTTTGCACCTGGATTTACAAGTTCAAATTATAACGAATACTGGTCTGCTTTCATTGATTATAACCAAGACGGTGATTATTCTGATTCAAACGAGTTAGTAGGGCAGAAAATCACTACAGATACATCAAAGAAAACAATCACTTTTACAATTCCCACCTCATCTAAACAAGGCAAATCAACAATGCGTATTTCTATGAAAAGAGGCAGTTACCCTGCATCTTGTGATACTACAGGCAATGGAGAGGTAGAAGATTATTCTGTTTCTATTTTACCTGTACCTTCAGTTTTGCCTCCAGTTATCAAAGAAGTTAAATTTAAAATATTTTCTTTAGTTTATCCAATTCCGACAGATAAAACAATAAACTTAAATTATAGTTTGTCACAGTATTCAGACAATACTACGGTTCTAATTTACGATATGATGGGAAGAATCTTGTTTCACGAATCCGGATCAAAACTCGAGGGAACCTATAATGAAGTAATTGATGTTAGCACATTCAGTAATGGTACTTATTACTTAAATCTTAAAACAATAGATGGTGTAAAAGTGCATAAATTCATGATTGCCAGATAATAGAATAATACTCAAATAAAAAAACCACCAAACGGTGGTTTTTTTATTTGAGTATTTCTAACCAAAATAGGTCAGGTTAATTTGGTTACACGGCTTTCTTATAAAAATTTACTATGCGGAAGGCATTGTAATACAAAAGGAAAATCATCAGCAAATTCCCTAGAAGAGTTCCTATAATTTGCGTTTTAATTAATATTTTAATTTCAGTAAAATTGTTCTATGGGTAGCCATAAACCTTGATATTAAAGGCTTTTTAATCCCAAAGGGATCTAATGTTAAAGTATAATAATGTAAAGTTTGTTCGACCCCAACTGGGGTCGTATACGCCTTAGCTACCTTGTGTGCTATAAATATTTGAACCCTTTGGGTTCTGAAATTCCATCCATTTATATTCATACTAATATTTAAATTGAAATTTCTTTATTAGTCCATTTTATTCCTCTTGGACCAAGCACTTTTTCTGATCTATTATTTGCCTAATCGATTTTATAAGATAGCCGTGAATTTGGTTATGACTTTAACTTTACTCTCGTAGCATTTTACTACCTTTGCAAAAATCTTTTTGAGGATAAAATGTACATAGAAATTAAAATACCGTCTGTTGGTGAATCCATCACAGAGGTAACTATATCAAAGTGGTTAAAACGTGATGGTGATTATGTTGAACTAGATGAGGCTATTGCAGAAATTGAATCAGAAAAAGCCACTGTAGAGCTAAATGCTTCCCATGCTGGGAAATTGAAAATTATTGTACCAGAAGGTTCAGAAATTAAGGTAGGTGCTACAGCGGCACAAATTGATACTGATGGCAAATCGGAAGCAGGGTCTGTTGCAAATTCGGTAAATGAAACTACAAATACAAAAGGCGAAGAAAAAGCTGATAACTCAACATCGGTCATAAATTATGCATCAGGCACGCCTTCCCCTGCTGCTGCCAAAATACTGGCTGAAAAAGAGATTGATCCAAAATTAATTGAAGGCTCAGGTAAGAATGGCAGAATTACAAAAGAAGATGCAATTAATTCAATTTCTAAAGACGCAATAAGTGAACCTAATGAAGTTATAAAGAATATCGACTCTCTTCGTCAAACAAAGCGTGAAAAAATGAGCAATTTGCGTAAAGCGGTCGCTAAAAGACTGGTTGCCGCAAAAAATGAAACAGCCATGCTAACTACCTTTAACGAGGTTAACATGCAGCCTGTGATGGATTTAAGAAACAAATACAAGGATAAATTCAAAGAAAAGCATGGCATCGGTTTAGGTTTTATGTCATTTTTTACCAGAGCTTGCGTTCTGGCTTTGCAAAAATATCCAGCAGTAAACGCATATATTGACGGAACTGACTTTGTTTTTAATGATTTCTGCGATATTTCCATTGCCGTATCAGGTCCAAAAGGGCTCATGGTGCCTGTAATGCGAAATACAGAATTCCTGTCGCTTTGGGATATTGAAAAGAATATTTCATTACTAGCAATCAAAGCAAGAGAAAATAAATTAACTATAGAAGAAATGACTGGCGGCACCTTCACCATTTCCAATGGCGGGGTTTTCGGCTCCATGCTAAGTACACCAATACTTAACCCTCCGCAATCAGCAATTTTAGGTATGCACAATATTATCGAACGTCCTGTGGCCGAAAAAGGTCAGGTAGTAATTCGTCCTATGATGTATGTTGCTCTTTCGTATGATCATCGCATCATTGATGGCAGAGAATCGGTAGGCTTTTTAGTAAGTGTTAAGCAAATGCTCGAAAATCCACAATTGCTGTTGACGGGTCAGGACCCCTTAGATGCTTTAATGGGATTTTAATTATTAGGTAGTTAAGAAAGATATACGTTATTTACGTTGTCTAACTGTAAATACTCTCGAAATATTAAATCCAATTCGAATATCGCCTTTTAACCATTTTCCCTGTGTTTGAGTCATAAATTGAGGATCCGTCATACCGCGAGAATTGGTAAGATGAAGTTGAAAAACGTGTCCTCCAGTTTCAATATCAAAGCCTAAGGAAAAACTATTATCATAAATTGGATTTATCTGACTGGGTAATACGTAATAGTATTCAGCATTGACAGAAACCCGTTGTGTGATTTTTTGCCTTCCTCCAATTCCAATAACAAAGACGTCATTTTTGAATTTAAGTGAATCAATTAAATTTCGGTGAACCAATGCCGGCATAATTTGAATAGATGTAGCATTGCTAAATTTTCGAGCTACAAGAATTTGATGGGTGTATGAAAAACGCGAGCTTGGATAATTTCTTCTTGACGGATCTACCCAACGCAAAGTGGTGGCAGCGGAAGACGCTACATACGTTACCGAAACAGGCATATTTTTTTTACCAGTGCTCTGTCTGAGAAGTTTTGCTTTAACAAATCCATCGTATGTTTTATCCACGTTGGTATGCCCAAGCCCTACCATGAGCCATTTAGTAATTCCATAATCAAAACCAATCTTAACATTGGCCTGATCCAATCCGAACCATTCGTAAACGCCACCATTTACATTTCCAAAACGATGATTTATCCTAAAATCCAATACACCCGCAGCTTGATTTTCTACACTATGGCCATTCATTAGGCGAGTTGTCTTAAAAGTGGCTGTAGAATAAGTTGTTTCTTCATCGTTACCCAGCAAACTAAATAAATCTGTTGTGTCTGTTTGTGCAAAAATGAAACTTGGAAAAGCGGTAAGAAGTAGAAATAAAAAGTGGCTTTTTTTCACGGGATTATTTAGTTAATAGAGTAATTTTAAAAAGGCCAATAATTATTTCATTGGTTCATAATTCAAATCAGCAGTAATTTCCATCTCCTTATCAATCTTGTCTTTAACAACACTTGGAATCACTACATTATAATCAGCCAAAACAATTTTAAATTTAGTTAATCCATTAAGTTTACCTCCTTTTATTGTAAGAGTGCCGCTTGTTTTAACTTGATTAGTTTTGTCTTTAATGGTTAAATTACCTGAAATATTTGTTTTGTAAGTACCATCCTTCGAAAAGTTTACATCGTTCAAATTATCAATTTTGCCATCAAACTTTGCTTTAGGGTACTTGGTTGATTCCATATAATTCTCATTGAAATGTTCCTCCATTAAAGCTTTTTTAAATCTAAATGAATTAATAAGCACTTCTATAACAATTTTACCTGACTTAGAATCCAAAACGCTCGATGCTTTATTGTTTTCTGCTGCTATGTCTTCAAGACCTGTGGTTGAGAAAAATGATACTTTACCATTTTTAGTGAGATACTTTAAACCATCTGCTTTAAATGTAAATGCCGAAGCAATTAAAAACAAGCTTGCGAATACTACTAATTTAACTTTCATATATTATTTAGTTGTTTATTTATTTGATGTAATTACTTTTTTAGTCTGTTTATATTGACCATCTGAAATATCTAATTCTTATGAATTAAGCGGAGCTCATACAAAAAGCTATCCAATTTAATTCTTACTCTATTATTAAACTACATTGTGTTATAACAATTCCAAACATACCCAACCCATCGCACTTACCTTTAATTTTTATTTTATCTCCAATTTTAAGTTTATTCACATCTTTTAAAAGTTCCTTTTTAAAACCACAGCTAATAGTCATATCCTCAGTTGCAGTGGATAAAGCCACGGTAGGTTCGTCAGCATTTTCCAATTCAAGATCAGCCACAGAGCCTTTAACCTCAATCACTTTATTCAAATATTTTTCATTAGCAGCCGTTTCATTCATAGAGTATTCTTTGTAAAAACTATCAGCGGTTATAGTAAAATCTTCTTTTGCTGCAGAAATATCTTTATGGGGTTTATTCCACATAAAATAGCCAAAAATTGCACCTGCAATAGCAAGCATTAAGATGGCATATATTATTTTTTTCAACATTTTTACTTATTTAATATTAGTTGTTTTTATACCCCATTTTAACCCACTGTTCAATTTTTAAAATATCGCATGATGGAATTTTAGAGGAAGCACCTTTTGGCATTGGAGGAATTCCACCTGTATGGTTAATGGAATTTACTAATTGCCCATTGCTTGCCTGCACAGCAAGTGTTGTATAGTTTTCAAGATCAATTCCCGCGCCTGATGATGTTGCGTTAGCAGTTGAATGACAAACGTAGCAATACATTTTGAGTATTGGCCTAACCGTGCTTATAAGCGTAACATTTGTTGTGTCGCAAGCACCAGTTGTAGGATATAATTCTTCTTCTACATCATAGTAGCAGGCTTGTAAAATAAAGCAGGCAAAAAATATATAAATCAGATTTTTGGTTAATTGCATTCTAGTTTTAGATAATTAATTGTTAAGGGCACCTGCATTTATCCAAATTTTAATCTGTCGGATATTACAAGCGCTTAATTTTGTTGTGCTGTTTGGCATAGCCACAGCACCAGGGAAATGGTTGATGGCATTCCAAAGTTTTCCATTCACTGCATTCTTAACACCAGTGTAATTACTTAATGTAACATTTCCGCTTATTCCATGGCAACCTACACAGTTATTTGTAAATATTTTACTAATAGTTCCCGAATAAGTAACATTTGTTGTATCGCATGGTCTTGCCATTTCATCGCACCAGAGGTCTTTGGCACCTTGATCTATCCATTTTTTAACAAGGGCAATTTTATCAGCCGACAATTTCCCAGAGGGTGGCATAATATCCAAACCTGTTCCATCCATGGATTTGCATACCTTTGAATTCGAGGATTTGTAAGGTACAATCTTACCACTTCCCATTGCAGCTGAATAAGAGGTTAAATTTAAATTTTCTTTTGGATATGGCGGATTGTGACAGCCACTTCCAACACAATATGCATTAAAGAGTGGTTGAATATCTCTTGCATAATAAACAGAATCACTGCTGCAGGGTCTTTTGGTAATTAGTGTTGTGTCTTGTCTCGTTGTATCATTTATACTTGGTATAATATCTGGCGGATAATGTTTACAGGATTCGATACATAGAATTGTAATTAAAAAGATTACGATAAATAAAAATATATTTTTATATCTCATGTTGTTAAAAATATAAATTTAATCTCATAATGCATAAAATTAACTGATTTGTATCAGTAAGACGAGGGAGATAGGTATGAATAGCATTCGTTTAGAATATTAATTACAAATCTAAGACAATGAGTTTGCTTTTTATAAGAAATATCTTAAACCCGCAACTAAAATAAGTGACCTTGTAAGTCCATCGGGTCTGCTATCACGCACAATCAACGGAACAGCCACTGTGGATGAAATCTCACATTTTGATGAAATTTTATGGGCTATTGATGCATTTATGTTTAATGTTAATCCCTGAGAACCTTCAATCTTAGTCTCTTGGCCTTTTGAAATGGAGGCCACATCTTTTCCAAGGTGGTATATTGGTAAAATCCCAACGCTGATAAATCTTTTTTTCCATTCGAATGATTTATCAATTCTAAGCATAAGATCTCCTTTTCGTTTTAGATTTGATGAGATAAAATAGTTGTCTTCTGGCTTTAAATCGTAGTTGGAAGCTACTTGGTAAAATGCACTTGAATCGAAACCGTTTTGATTAATATTAACCAATGGTTGTTGGAATCCAACGGAGAGACTAAAACCCTTTTTAAAGAATATTTTGGCACCTAAAATGAGGTCAGTGGTGCCTAAACTTCTTTGGTAAGGCATAGGCAAAGCGATATCGTCAATTTTAAAAGATGAGGTACCTGTGCCAATTCTGGTTCCTACCGTTAAAGAGATTTTTTGTTTCCATAGTGAATCAAACTGATGGTTGTAGGTTAGTATAACATCTCCAAGGCCTTGGGAATTACCAAGTTCACCATAAATGAATACAATGGGTATTTTAACCTGAATCATTCCTTTATCAGAAACTTTTACTTGTGGTTCAAATTGAGGTGTTATATAGCTTGTTCTTTGTTCTCCAAGAGAGTAACCAATTGTGAAACCAAGGCTGTTTTGAATTGGTTCGGATTGGCCTAAAATGGGTCTCAAACCTCCCGCTGTGCAAAATCCTGCATCACTGCAGCCTTGCCCATTTGCTTTATATAAAAAGGAAATACAAATAATAAATATAAAGATTCTATTCATATATTGGGATTGTTTGAAATTTGTTTTTTTAAATACCTATCAAATGAGTCGTTACCGCAATCAAATTTTTTGTAAAAATATAAAAACAATTCAAAATAGAAATAAGAATAATTAGCCTTTCTATAAATTAACTCACTATAAATCATATAACAAATATTTCTTCCTCATTATTTGGAATTTTTTCAAATCCTCCTGCCAACTTTCTCTTATTTGCTCAGACGTTTTGCCTTCAATTATTTGTAAGCGCAATTTATTTGACCCTGCAAGTCGGTCAAACGAAGATGTAGTAAAAAAATCACCCTGTGCAGGCAGATTGCTTTTATAAAAAAGGATAATCCATTCCAAATAAACCTGTTTTGAATCAAGTAAATAGTGGTTACAAAATTCAGTTAATAAAATTCCTCTGCATTCTAATCCTTTATATGGCGGGTCATCAGCTACACCAGGAATAATTTTAGGCGTATACACCGTGCTACCATGTCCCAAACCAGGTCGTCCAATCCATTCAAAAGGTTTAGGGGTTCCTCTACCTACACTTACGTTGGTACCTTCAAATAAACCCAAAGAAGGATATAAATAAACAGACTCCATGGTTGATAGGTTAGGAGAGGGTCGTATTGGAAGTTTATATAATTCTTGATGATTATAGCCTTTCATTTTAATCACCTTCAACTGACATTTTTTATCTCCTTCTAGCCATTTTTCGCCATTAATCATTTCGGCAAATTCACCTACAGTCATGCCATGAACCAATGGTACCGGATGCATACCAATGAATGATTTGAATTTCAGGTCAAGAACTGGCCCGTCTACATAAAATCCATTTGGATTAGGCCGGTCAAGAACCAAAAAAGGGATATTGTTTTCAGCACAGGCCTCCATGACATAATGCATGGTAGATATATAAGTATAAAATCTAACACCAACATCTTGAATGTCAAAAATTACATAATTTACTCCTGTTAAATCTTCAGGCTTTGGTTTGCGATTTTTACCATAGAGGGAGGTGATTTTAATTCCGGTTTTCATATCAATGGCGGAATTTACTTTTGCTCCAGCGCTGTGATCTCCCCTAAATCCATGTTCAGGTGCAAAAATAGTTTTCACTTTTATACCGAGACTAAGAAGGGAATCAACCAAATGAGTATTGCCAATCATGGAGGTTTGGTTAACAACAAGTGCCACAGATTTTCCTTTTAATAGGGGTATGTATAAATCAGTCTGTTCGGCGCCTGTTGTGATGTGAATGGCAATATTGCTTCTATTGGCAACAGGGTATTTTGGTTTAAGTGTATCGTTAAATAAGGATGGAGAACATCGAATTATTTGTTGAAAGGAGAACAAACATATATACACTATGAAAAATAAAAACCGCATTTTTGTTGACTGTAAAAGACATTCAATATTATACAAACGAATCCACTATCAAAAGCGCGTGTTTATAAGAAATTAAAATATTATAATTCATTACTATAATTTGAACTTAAGCCTTTATCTCGCTCGAAAACTCACCTCAGAAATAAGTCATACTATTACTGAGCGAATAATTCGTATAGCTTCGGCAAGTGTTGCCATTAGTATTATGGTTATGCTTCTGGCTATCGGCATTGTTAAAGGATTTCAAAAGGAAATCAAAGAAAAAGTTACGGGATTCAGCGGTCATATTCTTATTAAAAACCTAGATTTAAATCATTCTGGTGAATTGGCTTTGTTTAATGAATCTCAGACATTTTTGAAGCAGATTAAAAAGCTTCCTTATGTAAAATCAATTTTTCCATTTTGTCAAAAACCAGGAATACTAAGAACAAATAGTGATGCAGAAGGAATTCAATGCAAGGGAATAGCCCCAAGGTACGGACAAGTTTTTATAAATAAACATCTAAAACGAGGCGTAGGACTTCAAAATTCAGATTCAACCGATTTGAATGAAATATTAATTTCCGAAACCACTGCCAACCGCTTGAATTTAGATACCGGCCAACGTGTCGAACTTTATTTTATTCAGGAAGGAGCGGTGAGGCGCAGAAAACCTAAGATTTGCGGAATTTTTAATACCGGAATTCAGGAAATAGATAAAAACTGGATTCTTTCAGACATCAGAATGGTGCAGAGAATTTATACCCACGGCTACGATAGTATCAATGGTTTTGAAGTATTTTTAACCTCCTTAGAAAATCTAGAAGAAAGAACACACTTCATCAACGAAGAAATTAGCGCCGATCTCACGGCGCAATCCGTCAATGAAACCCATTTTCAAATTTTTCAGTGGCTTAGTTTGTTGGATATGAACGTTACAGTTATCATCATATTGATGGTTATGGTATCTGTAGTGAATATGATGACAGCCTTGTTGGTTTTAATTATAGATCGCACACCGATGATTGGTATTTTAAAAGCACTTGGCAGCCGAAATAAGTTAATTAGACAACTGTTTTTATACAGTGGTGCTAAATATCTTTTAAAAGGGTTAGTCATAGGAAATATAATTGGTCTTGGACTCGGTTATTTGCAAAACCTGACTGGTTTTATAAAGCTAAAGGAAGAAACCTATTATCTCAGTGAAGTCCCCTTTTCCATATCAATTGAAGAAGTGATTATGATAAATGGTTTAACCTTTATGATATGCCTAGTCCTGTTGATTATTCCGGCCATGTATGTGTCGAGAATAAAGCCAGTAAAGGCGATAAGGTTTAATTAGTGGGTGGGGCAGGTTATTTAGAATTGAAAAGAATCTAAAAAAAATGCCATAGGAATTTTTAGCTATGTAAGTGCGCAGTGTTTAAAAAAATTATGCCTTTGATCATTTATAAGAAATAAACAAGTATGTTTGAAAAAATAAGTTGTGATTATTTTCATCCTAAGTTATTCAAAATAGGTTGGCTGTGTATAATTTTATTATATAAAGATAAATAGTTGGCAGCAAGCAATGTCCCACTTAAACCTTGAACATGTAACGACCCTAAAATCTAAATTTAAGATGACATTTCAATAACAACATTTAATATCTTTGACCCTATGAAAATTTATACCAACACTTCATTTATTGGCGGTTGCTTTGATACATAATTCAAAGAATGGAGCAACGCTTTGTTTCAAGAGTTTATTGCAAGGACACAGCTAATTATACTTTCGGACTTTACGCTTCAAGAACTTGAATTTGCAAGAGATGAAATCAGAAGTAAGCTAAATGAGATTCCAGAAGAGAACCGAAATGTACTTGGAGTGAAAGACGAGGCCATTAAACTTGCTGAGACATATATAAGTGAAGAAGCATTGACAAATAAAAGTTACAACGATGCTTTACTTATTGCACTTGCGACCATTAATAATTCTGATGTATTAGCAAGTTGGAATTTCAAATACATTGTAAACCTTGACTGTATAAGACTTTACAACTCAATCAACTTTCGACTTAGATACAAAATGATTGAAATTAGAACACCAAGAGAAATTATAAAATCAAACGACAATGGATAGCATTAAAAATTTACAAGCTGTTCAAATGATGAGAGACATCAGAGAAAAGCTAAGCGAAAAGTATTGGAAAAATCCTGACATTTTGAAAAAAGAAATGGAGGCAATAAGACAAAAATACAACATCAAATTAGTGATACCGATTTAATTAACATGCAACCTCCTCGCTACAAGATTTTGCCAGCAGTTAACAACGGGTAATTGCACAATG
>Ga0163144_10024107_pt1 | contig 11951 bp, 7 predicted proteins | sample OliLak19BULKMAT1_FD_123175 | JGI IMG/M metagenome (GOLD analysis project Ga0163144, IMG submission 123175) | Freshwater microbial mat bacterial communities from Lake Vanda, McMurdo Dry Valleys, Antarctica - Oligotrophic Lake LV.19.BULKMAT1 | ecosystem: Environmental > Aquatic > Freshwater > Lake...
CTCGACCGTCGCACCCGGGCTCTCCTCGTGGCCGGCGAAGAGCGAGCCGACCATCACCATCGCTGCGCCGAAGCGCACACTCTTGGCGATGTCGCCGTGGTGGCGGATACCGCCGTCGGCCACGATCGGCTTGGTCGCCACGCGCGCGCACCACTTCAACGCCGAGAGCTGCCAGCCGCCGGTGCCGAATCCCGTTTTCAGCTTGGTGATGCAGACCTTGCCCGGGCCGACGCCGACCTTGGTGGCGTCGGCGCCCCAGTTCTCGAGGTCGATCACGGCCTCGGGAGTGGCCACGTTGCCGGCGATCACGAAGGCCTTGGGCAGGCGGGTCTTGATGTACTCGATCATGCGGCGCACGCTCTCGGCGTGGCCGTGCGCGATGTCGATCGTGATGTAGTCGGCGCCCACGCCGTCGGCCGCCAACCGGTCCACGACGCGCATGTCGCCGTCCTTCACGCCGGCGCTGATCGACACGAACAGGCCCCGCTCGCGCATGCGCTGGGCGAAGGCCACGCTGTCGAGGTCGAAGCGGTGCATGACGTAGAAGTGGCCGCTCTCGGCGAGGTGGGTGGCGATGGCCTCGTCGAGCACCGTCTTCATGTTGGCCGGTACCACCGGCAGCTTGAAGCGCCGGCCTCCGAACTCGACCGAGGTGTCGCACTCGGCGCGGCTCTCCACGCGGCACTGGCGCGGCAACAGCAGGATGTTGTCGTAGTCGAAGATTTCCATGGCAGCACGCTCTCTTTCGCGGGGATGGTACCGCGCGGGCCGGGTCGCTTTCAGGCCCTGGCCAGCACTGCCCGCTCGGGTCCGAAGAGGCTGGCCAGGTCGGCGCTCGAGGCCTGGCCGACGCTCACTCCCGGCCCATCGAGCCAGGCGAGTGCGCGCTCGCGGCCCAGCGCAAACAGCTTGTTCAGGAAAGGCATGTGCGCGATCAGCCGCGTCTCCTGCGCCAGGTGGCCCAGGTCGGCCTGCGCATCGATCAGGTGGGTGCGCAGCCGCGCCAGTCGCTGCTCGAGCTGACCGAACGGGCGATGCGACGCGAGCCACTGCAACGGAGCCCAGGCCGGGTGGCGGCGCGACGCGCGCGCGATGGCGGCCAGTTCGGCGATGGCGCGCGCTTCGCGCAGGAAGCTGGCGTTGAAAGCGAAGTCGAGGCTGCGCTCGCGGATGGCCTCCACGCTCGACGGCGTGTCGGCATAGACGAGTGGCGAGAGGCACACGATCAGCAAGTCGTCTGCACCTTCGCGCACCAGCGGGAACAGCGCCGGGTTGGCGCTGAAGCCGCCGTCCCAGTACGGCTGGCCGTCGATCACCACCGCGGCCTGCAAGGTCGGCAGGCAGGCCGAGGCCAGCAGCACGTCGACGCTCAACTCGGCGTTCTGAAAGAGGCGCAGCCGGCCGGTGTTGGCCTGCGTGGTGGCAATGAAGAGGCGCGGCGCAGCGGTTGCGCGCAGGCGCTCGAAGTCGATGCAGGTTGCGAGCACCTCGCGCAGCGGGTTCAGTCCCATCGGGTTCAATTGCTGCGGCGAAAACAGCCGCGCCCACGAGGCGAGCGCGCGCGCGGCGGGCGTCAGCGACGGCTCGTCGGAGGGGCCGACGAGGAACGCGTCGAACGACACGCTGGCACCCACTGCCGTCCAGAACGCGCCCAGGCGCTCGCGAGCTCCCGCGGAGCCGCCGCGTTGCCAGCCGTCGGCCAGGGCCACGGCGTTCATCGCGCCCGCGCTGGTGCCACTGAGGGCCCGGATGTCGAAACGGTCGGTCTCCAGCAAGGCGTCGAGCACGCCCCAAGTGAAGGCGCCGTGCGCACCGCCGCCTTGCAGCGCCAGGGACAGGGCGGGGCGAAGGGAGGTTGAGTCGGGCATCGGCAGGGCCATTTTGATCACGCCGTGTGACAGGCAGGAAGCGTGCCGTCGCGCCACAAACCTAAAATCGGCGGATGAACCTGTTCGACGAAGTGCCCCCCGGCGGCCGTGACCCTGAGCGCGACGGTGACCGCGCCCTGCCGGCGCGCGACGACCCGCTGCTGCGCAACCTCAATCCCGAGCAGCTTGCCGCCGTGACGCTGCCGGCGCAGCCGGCCTTGATCCTGGCCGGCGCCGGCTCTGGCAAGACCCGCGTGCTGACGACCCGCATCGCCTGGCTGCTCAGCACCGGCCAGGTGTCGCCGGGCGGCCTGTTGGCGGTGACCTTCACCAACAAGGCCGCCAAGGAGATGCTGACGCGGCTGACCACGATGCTGCCGGTGAACGTGCGCGGCATGTGGATCGGCACCTTTCACGGTCTGTGCAACCGCTTCCTGCGCGCCCACTGGAAGCTCGCCGGCCTGCCGCAGTCGTTCCAGATCCTCGACAGCGCCGATTCGCAGTCGGCCGTCAAGCGGGTCATCAAGGGCCTGAATCTCGATGAAGAGCGCTTCGTGCCCAAGCAGATGGCCTGGCAGATCGCCTCCAGCAAGGACGCCGGTCTGCGCCCGGGCGACATCGAGCTGCGCGACGAGCAGTCGCGCAAGCTGATGCAGATCTACGAGGCCTACGAAACGCAATGCCAGCGCGAAGGTGTGGTCGACTTCGCCGAGCTGATGTTGCGAACGGTGGAGCTGCTGCGCGACAACGACGCGCTGCGCCAGCACTACCAGCACCGCTTCCGGCATGTGCTGGTCGATGAGTTCCAGGACACCAACCGGCTGCAGTACCGCTGGATCCAGATGTTCGCGCCGCCTGGAGGCGAACAGAGCGTCTTCGCTGTCGGCGACGACGACCAGAGCATCTACGCCTTCCGCGGCGCGCAGGTCGGCAACATGGCCGACTTCGAGCGCGAGTACCGCGTGCGGCGCGTCATCAAGCTCGAAGAGAACTACCGCTCGTTCGGCAACATCCTGGATGCTGCCAACGGCCTCATCTCGCACAACGCCAAGCGCCTGGGCAAGAACCTGCGCACCGAAGCCGGGCCGGGTGAACCGATCCGCGTGGTCGAGGTGACGAGCGACTTCGCCGAGGCGCAGTGGATGCTCGACGAGGTGCGGCAGCTGCACCGCGGCGGCATCCCGCGTGCAGAGATCGCGTTCCTCTACCGCAGCAATGCGCAGAGCCGGGTGCTGGAGAGCGCGCTGTTCAATGCCGGCATCCCTTACCGCGTCTACGGCGGCCTGCGCTTCTTCGAGCGGGCCGAGGTGAAACATGCGCTGGCCTACCTGCGCCTGCTGGAGAACCCGAACGACGACACCAGCTTCCTGCGCGTCGTCAACTTCCCGGCGCGCGGCATCGGCGCGCGCACCCTCGAGCTGCTGCAAGACGCGGCCCGCAGCAGCGGACGCAGCCTCTACCAGAGCGTTGGCGCGGTGGCGGGCAAGGGCGGTGGCAACCTGACCGGCTTCAACCGCCTGATCGACCAGCTGCGCGACGCCACACGCGGCAAGACGCTGCGCGAGATCATCGAAGCCGTGCTGCAGACGGCCGGCCTGCTCGAGTTCTACCGCACTGAAAGGGAAGGCCAGGACCGGATCGAGAACCTGGAAGAGCTGGTCAACGCGGCCGAGGCCTTCGTCACGCAGGAAGGCTTCGGCAAGGACGCGGTCGCACTGCCGGTCGACGAACAGGGCCCCGGCTCGATCGCCGGCACCGCCGTGCAACTGGTCGAGGCGCTGACGCCGGATGCCGAAACCGGCGAGATCATGAGCCCGCTGGCCGCCTTCCTGACGCATGCCGCGCTCGAGGCCGGCGACAACCAGGCCCAGGCCGGCCAGGACGCCGTGCAGCTGATGACCGTGCACGCGGCCAAGGGGCTGGAGTTCGACGCCGTCTTCATCAGCGGCCTGGAGGAAGGCCTGTTCCCGCACGAGAACTCGATGTCCGACCACGACGGGCTGGAAGAAGAGCGCCGCCTGATGTATGTCGCGATCACGCGCGCCAGGAAGCGCCTGTACCTGAGCTTCAGCCAGACGCGCATGCTGCACGGCCAGACGCGCTACCACGTGAAGAGCCGCTTCCTCGAAGAGCTGCCCGAGGCGAACCTGAAGTGGCTGACGCCGAAGAACCAGGGCTTCGGCTCGGGCTATGCGCGCGAATACCAGAACGCCTGGTCGCGCGGCAGCGGCATGGGCAGCATGGTCGGCGTCGGGCGCATCGATGCGGCACCGCCACCGCCGCCGGCTTTCACGCCGCGGGCGCCCGCAACGCACGGCCTGCGCTCGGGGCAGAGCGTGTTCCACACCAAGTTCGGCGAAGGCGTGATCCTGACGCTCGAAGGGCAGGGAGACGATGCGCGCGCGCAGGTCAATTTCGGCCGCCACGGCGCGAAGTGGCTGCAGTTGGCCATCGCCAAGCTGACGCCGGTGAACTGACGCCGAAGCAGCGTCACACGCGCGACATCGGCGTGTCACAGGAGCGTCATCGGGCGCGCCTAGCCTACGGGTTCCATAAATCCTCAGGCACTGTCGCTGCGCTATGAACAAACCCGTCGACCTTCCCATCGCTTCCTTCAACGACGAAGACTCCAACACCACCCGCAATCCAACCTTCGACTCGGTTCTGCAGGCCCGCCTGAGCCGTCGTGGCCTGCTGCGCGGCGGCCTCGGCGGCACAGCGAGTCTGATGTTCGGCACGTTGGGCACCCTCAGCCTGGCGGCCTGTGGTGGCAGTGACGACGATGTGCCCAGCACGCGCGTCGAGCGCCTGGGTTTCACCCCGGTGGCCAAGGCCGTGGCCGACGTGCTGAGCGTGCCGGCCGGCTACACCGCGACGGTGATCTATGCGCTCGGCGACCCGCTGACCGCCACCACGCCCGCCTTCCTCAATGACGGCACCGACGTCGACTACGACAACCGTGCCGGCGACCACCACGACGGCATGGAGTACTTCGGCCTTTCAGCCGACGGCACGCGGCGCGATCCGGCCGGCACCGAACGCGGCCTGCTGGGCATGAACCACGAGGCGCTGACCGATCACTTCCTGCACCCGGCCGGTAGCTCGGCGCGCCCGCGCCCTGCCGCCGAGAGCGACAAGGAGATCCCGGCGCACGGCGTGTCGGTCGTCGAAGTGCGCAAGAGCGCCGGCGTGTTCGCCAGCGTGCGCGACTCGGCCTACAACCGCCGTGTGACGCCGCTGACGCCGCTCGAGCTGTCGGGCGTGGCCCGCGGCAATGGGCTGATGGTCACCAAGTACGCCACCACCGGCGTCGCCGCCCGCGGCACGATCAACAACTGCGGCACCGGCTACACCCCGTGGGGCACGCTGCTCACCGGCGAAGAGAACTGGGCCGGCTATTTCACGCGATCGGCCACCGACAACACCGCACGCGGCGGTACGACGGCCAGGAGCGTCATCTCGCTCAATCGCTATGGTCGCGCACAAGGCGCTGCCAGCCGCCACGGTTGGGAAACCAGCGGCGTGGCCGACAAGTACGCGCGCTGGAACTTGAACCAGACGGCGGGATCGACCAACGCCGCCGACGACTACCGCAACGAGCTGAACACGTTCGGCTACATGGTCGAGATCGACCCCTACGACAAGACCCAGGCCATCAAGAAACGCACCAGCCTGGGCCGCTTCGCCCACGAGAGTGGGGCCTTCGGCAAGCCCGTCGAGGGCAAGCCGCTGGCGGTGTACATGGGCGATGACTCGCGTGGCGAGTACATCTACAAGTGGGTCTCGACGGCGACCTGGAGCGCGGCGGACGCGAGCGCGGCCAACCGCATGGCCGTCGGCGACAAGTACCTCGACACGGGCAAGCTGTACGTGGCCAAGTTCGCCAGCGACGGCACCGGCCAGTGGATCGAACTGGCGCTGAGCAATGCGCTGATCGACGCCTACACGGCCTACGACTTCGCCGACGCTGCCGACGTGGCCGTCAACGCGCGGCTGGCTGCCGACGCGGTGGGCGCCACCAAGATGGACCGCCCGGAGTGGTGCGCCACGCAGCCCATCTCGGGTGAGATCTATTTCACCCTCACCAACAACAGCAACCGCAAGCTCGAACCCAGCGGCTCGGGCCAGCAGGCGCTGGACGCGGCCAACCCGCGCTCCTATGCCGACAGCTTCGGCGGCGGCGCGGCCGGTTCGCCCGGCAACGTCAACGGCCACATCCTGCGCCTGGCAGAGAACGCTGGTGAGCCGGCCGCCGTGGGCTTCCGCTGGGACGTATACCTGTTCGGGGCCGAGGCCGGTGCCGACGCGGGCAAGATCAACCTGTCGTCGCTGACCGGGGACCAGGACTTTTCCAGCCCCGACGGCCTCTGGTTCAGCCCCACCACCGGCGTGGGCTGGATCCAGACCGACGACGGCTCCTACACCGATGTCACCAACTGCATGATGCTGGCCGCGGTGCCCGGCACGGTGGGCGACGGCGCCAGGAAGACCTTGGCTTACACGAAGCTCGACGGCAGCGCGCTCAGTGTCGACACCTTCGTCGGCAAGGCGCCGACGCCCGACACGCTGAAGCGCTTCCTGGTGGGTCCTGCCGACTGCGAGATCACCGGCTGCACCGAGACACCCGACGGCAAGGCGCTGTTCGTCAACATCCAGCATCCGGGTGAAGCGATCTCGGCGGCCAACATCGCGAACCCCGCCGCCTACCTCAGCCACTGGCCGGGCAACGCCGGCTACGGCGCCGGGGGTGCCTCGGCCCGGCCGCGTTCGGCGACCGTCGTGATCACGAAGAACGATGGCGGCTTGATCGGCAGCTGAGATCGCAGGTCGGTGGTCGAAGAAGGCAGCGCTCAGGCCGGCGGCGAGTCGCCGTCGGCCAACGCCGTGACGGTGTCTTGCGCCGACGCGAAGCTGTCGTTGAAGACGAAGTACAGCGACACGTAGAACGCGGTCGTGAACATCAGTCCGGCCGGGATCGCTGCCAGCGGCACCAGCTGCGGCGCGCCCAGCAAGGCGAACACGCTGCCGGCCGCGACGCCGAACAGCACGATGGTGAAGGCCCAGCCCAGCGCATAGACGGCGAAGGCGCCACGGTTGCGCCAGCAGGCCAGCCAGCTCGAGAAGAGCGACTGGCCAACGCCCTGGCCGTGCCACCAGACCAGGGCTGGCGCATGCCAGAACGGGATCGAAAGCAACGCCGTGACCCCGAGGCGCCAGGCCAGTGCCCAGCGCAGGGCCGGTTCGGTCAGCACCGCGTCGATCTCGGCCTGATTGGCTTCGCTGCGCGTGGTCGCCATCAGGGTCTGCAGGCGCTCGAACGAACCGCCGTCGAAGGCGTCGCCGAGCAGCATCGTCGCGGCGCTCGCCACGGCGAAGAGGCCGCACAGCCGCAGCAAGTTGGTTCGGCGCGACACCTCGGCAGGCGTCGAGGCCCTGAATGGCGCAGCCAGGTGGCCGACGTGCACCGGGCCGCCTTCCTGCGCCGAGCGGGTGGCGATCATGAAGCCCAGGCCGAGCAGCGGCAGCAGGCACAGCACCAGCAACCCACCGACGTAGGGCAGCGCCAGCAACACCAGGCAGGCAAACAGGAACAGGGCGAGCAGGGAGGTGTAGGGCAGCGGCCTTTTAAGGAAGCTGCTGAAGCCCTGGCTGACCCAGCGCGCGCCCTGGCGCGGCGGCACTGCAAGGATGCGAAGGCTCATATTGATTTGCCGTCCAGCGCCGGATGCCAGGGCTGCGCCGCGCGCGCCCGCAGCACGCGCTCGAAGTGGGCCGGGTCGTGCGCGGTAAGCAGGGCCGCTTCGCGCGGCAGGTGCAGGTCCCACAGGCGCGAGACCCAGAAGCGTAGCGCCGCCGATCTCTGCATCGCCGGCATCAGGCGGCGCTCGTTGCCGTCGAGCGGGCGCACGCCGGCATAGGCCGAAACGAAGGCCTGGGCCCTGGCTTCGTTCAGGATGCCGGTGGCCAAGTCGATGCACCAATCATTCAGGCACACCGCCACGTCGAACAACAGGGTGTCGAAGGCCGCGAAGTAGAAGTCGAAGAAGCCGGCGAGCGTCTGGCGGCTGTCGGTGCCGTCCTCGAACATCACGTTGTCTCGGAACAGGTCGGCATGCACCACGCCGCGCGGCAACGCTGCATGGGCCGGCGAGGCGCCTAGCTGTTCGGCGAAGGCGAGCTCCGCGTCGATCAGCTCGCGCTGCGGCGGCGTCAGGAACGGCCGCACCAGCGGCACCGTCTCGCTCCACCAGGCCAGACCGCGCAGGTTGGGCTGCTGCAGTTCGAAGTCCCCGGCCGCGAGGTGCATGCGCGCCAGCATCGCACCGACCTGGGCACAGTGGCTGGCGTCGGGCGCGAGCTGGTGTGCCCCGGCCAGCTTGTCGACCACCGCAGCGGGCTTGCCGAGCAGCGTGTGCAACAGGTTGCCGCTGGCGTCGGCCTGCGGCTCGGGGACGGGGATGCCGCGCTGCGCGAGGTGGCGCATCAGGCGCAGGTAGAAGGGCAGCTGTTCGAACGACAGGCGCTCGAACAGCGTCAGCACCCAGTGCCGCGTGATGCCATCGCGTTCGGTGTCGACGAAGAAGTTGCTGTTCTCGATGCCGGCCTGGATGCCGCGAAAGCCGACCATCCGGCCCAGGTTCAGGCGCGCGACCAGCGCGCCGGCCTCGGCGGCCGAGACCTCGGTGAACACGGCCATCGATGCAGTCAGAACTTGAGCACGTTCCAGACGCGCTGGCCTGCGGCGCCCTGGCTGCCCAGGCGACCCTGCGACGGGTCGCGTCCGCCAGGGGCGGGCACCACCTCGTACTCGGCCGCATTCTTCGGCTTGACCACCAGGCGGGTGTTGAGCCCGCGCACCCGCAGCTCCTCGATCCGCACGCTCTCGTCCTGCAGCACCGTCTGCTTCACATGCGGCTCGGCGGTGCGGGCCGCCTGGGCGGCCGCGGCCAGCGGCAGGAGGGTCGCAAGCAAGGTCGCGAAGAGCGCGGTGCAGCGCCGAGCCGGCAGGGTTCTCATGGCCCCGATTCTAGCCAGCGACGCTGAGGCCTGCGCATGAGGCAGGCGCAGGCCGAAGGCGACAATGGCGAGCATGAGCGAACCCACGTCCCCGCCCGTCCTGCTGCTCGTCGACGGTTCGAGCTACCTCTACCGCGCCTACCACGCGCTGCCCAACCTCACCGGGCCCGGCCAGTTTCCCACCGGCGCGATCCACGGCTTCATCGCGATGCTGAAGAAGCTGCGCAGCGACATCGGCGCCGCGCATGCGGCCTGCGTCTTCGATGCGAAGGGCAAGACGTTTCGCGACGACCTGTACCCGGCCTACAAGGCCACGCGGTCTTCGATGCCCGAGCCGCTGGCGCTGCAGATCGCGCCGATCCACGAAGCGGTGCGGCTGCTCGGCTGGCCGGTCGTCGAAGTGCCGAACGTCGAGGCCGACGACGCGATCGGTACGCTGGCGCGCGTGGCGGGTGAGGCGGGGCAGCGCGTGGTCGTCTCCACCGGCGACAAGGACCTGGCGCAACTCGTGAACGAGCGGGTGAGCCTGATCAACACGATGAGCAACGAGACGCTGGACGTGCCGGGCGTACAGGCCAAGTTCGGCGTGCCGCCCGGGCTGATCGTCGACTACCTGAGCCTGGTCGGCGACGCCGTCGACAACGTGCCCGGCGTCGACAAGGTCGGCCCCAAGACGGCTGTCAAGTGGCTGCTCGAACACGGCTCGCTCGATGCCGTGATGGCCGCGGCCGACCGCATCGGCGGCGCGGTGGGCGAGAACCTGCGCAAGGCCCTGGCCTGGCTGCCGATGGCGCGCCGCCTGGTCACCGTTTCGACCGACTGCGACCTGGCCCCTCACATCGCCGGCTGGCCGGCGCTGGATGCATTGACGCTGCGGCCGGTCGACACGGCGGGGCTGCTGGACTTCTACTCCCGCTACGGCTTGCGGGCGTTCAAGCGCGAGCTGGAGCAGAGTGCTGCTGCCACCCCGGTTCGCCCTGAGCCTGTCGAAGGGCCGGACCTCGGGAACGCGCGAACGAGCGTGGTGCTCGGCAGCTATGAAACCCTGCTGACCCAGGAGCGGCTGGACCACTGGCTCCAGAAGCTTCGCGCCGCACCGCTGGTGGCCCTCGACACCGAGACCGATTCGCTCGATTCGATGGCCGCACGCATCGTCGGCATCTCCTTCGCGGTCGTGCCGGGCGAGGCTGCCTACGTGCCGCTGGCGCACAACTATGGCGACGCTCCGGCGCAGCTGGGCCTGGACGACGTGCTGGCGCAGCTGCGGCCCTGGCTCGAGGACGCCAATGCCGCCAAGGTCGGCCAGCACATCAAGTACGACAGCCATGTACTCGCCAACCACGGCATCACCGTGCGCGGCTATGTGCACGACACGCTGCTGCAAAGCTATGTGCTGGAAGCGCACCTGCCGCATGCGCTGGACAAGCTCGCCGAGCGGCACCTCGGCCGCAAGGGCCTGAGCTACGAAGACGTGTGCGGCAAGGGCGTGAACCAGATTCCGTTCGCGCAGGTCAGCGTCGACAAGGCAGCCGCCTATTCTGGTGAAGACAGCGAGATGACGCTGCAGGTGCACCAGACGCTGTGGCCGCAGCTGCAGGCCGAGCCGAAGCTGCGCTTCGTCTATGAGCAAATCGAGATGCCGACCAGCGCGTTGCTGGGCCGCATCGAGCGGCATGGCGTGCTGATCGACGCGCGCGTGCTCGCGCTGCAGAGTCGCGACCTGGGCGAGCGCATGATGGCGCTCGAGCAGGAAGCGTATGCGCTGGCCGGGCAGCCGTTCAACCTCGGCAGCCCGAAGCAGATCGGCGAGATCCTGTTCACCAAGCTGGGCCTGCCGGTGAAGAAGAAGACCGCCAGCGGTGCGCCGTCGACCGACGAAGAGGTGCTGGCCGAGCTGGCCGCGGACTACCCGCTGCCGGCCAAGATCCTCGAACACCGCAGCTTCTCGAAGCTGAAGGGCACCTACACCGACAAGCTGCCGCTGATGGTCAACCCGCACACCGGCCGCGTGCACACGAGCTATGCGCAGGCGGTGGCGGTGACAGGGCGCTTGTCGAGCAACGAACCCAACCTGCAGAACATCCCGATTCGCACGCCCGAGGGGCGGCGCGTGCGCGAGGCCTTCATCGCGCCACCGGGCTGCGTGATCGCCAGCGCCGATTACTCGCAGATCGAGCTGCGCATCATGGCCCACATCAGCGGCGACGAAGGCCTGACGCGCGCCTTCACCGAGGGCCTGGACGTGCACCGGGCGACCGCCAGCGAGGTCTTCTCGACGCCGCTCGAGGCCGTCACCAGCGAGCAGCGCCGCTATGCCAAGACGATCAACTTCGGTCTGATCTACGGCATGGGTGCGTTCGGCCTGTCCCAGGCCCTGGGCATCGAGCAGAAGGCTGCCAAGGACTACATCGAGCGCTACTTCGCCCGCTTTGCGGGCGTCAAGCGCTACATGGACGAGACCAAGGCGCGTGCCGCCGAGGTGGGTTATGTCGAGACCTTCTTCGGCCGGCGCATCACGCTGCCAGAGATCCGGGGCGGCAGCGGCCCGCGCCGCGCCGGCGCCGAGCGCCAGGCGATCAACGCGCCGATGCAGGGCACAGCGGCCGACCTGATCAAGCTGGCGATGCTCGCGGTGCAGGCCGCGATCGACCAGCAGCAGCGCGCCAGCCGCATCGTGATGCAGGTGCACGACGAACTGGTGTTCGAGGTGCCGGCGGCCGAGGTCGACTGGCTGCGCGCCGAGGTGCCCGGCCTGATGGCGGGCGTGGCGCCGTTCGACGTGCCGCTGCTGGCCGAGGTGGGGTTCGGCGCGAACTGGGACCAGGCGCATTGATGGAGCCCCCGAGCTCGCTTCGCTCGCTACCCCCGAGGGGGCCGTCCGCCTACGGCCCGGCAGAGCCGGTTCCGTGGCGGGAAGCTTGGAAAGAGTTCGCGCAGCTAGACGTGTCACCGCGCTGTCGTAAAAGCTTCATAAACTGACGCGATGAACGACGCGAGTGCGCCGCCTCGGTTGCTGAACCGCGAACAGGCGATCCTGGCCTTCAACCGGCGCGTGCTCGCCCAGGC
>Ga0163144_10024108_pt1 | contig 11951 bp, 8 predicted proteins | sample OliLak19BULKMAT1_FD_123175 | JGI IMG/M metagenome (GOLD analysis project Ga0163144, IMG submission 123175) | Freshwater microbial mat bacterial communities from Lake Vanda, McMurdo Dry Valleys, Antarctica - Oligotrophic Lake LV.19.BULKMAT1 | ecosystem: Environmental > Aquatic > Freshwater > Lake...
ACGCGAACCCCACCCAGTTGCTCGAGCCAAGCGGAGAGCAGCGTGGGCACGTCAATGGCGGTCCATTCCTCGGCTACTGTGTGGGTCACGCTACCGCCACGTCCATTCCACCAACGCCCGCGCGGCCGACGCCCGTATGCGGTACGCGGCAATGCTTGCCTCGAGCAGTTCGTCGTCTCCCACGGCGTCACCACTCACGCCGCGGGCGCCTAACGGGGCGAGGATGTCGCGCGCTCGTGCCCAGTCGGCGGGAATCGGGAGACGGGCCACGGTCCACCCCAGGTATCGTCGAAAGCCACCCCGGGCGGGTTCGGCGACCGCGTCGAGCCAACTCCCAGCCAAGGGTGAGTTGAAGAGCGCTGCCAGCGCTGCAGCGTCTACGTCGTCGCGGCAGGTGACGACGTAGCAGCTATTCAACGGAATCCAGGGGGATCGGCCGGCGAGCACGCAGGCGCGGGGGCCTCGGCTCATATCGGCCCACACCACGCGCGGCCGCTCACTCACCGCTCCCTCAATGCGATGGAGCGACCACCATGGCGCCCCTCCGCGCAAATCGGTCCGTCGCGACAGCTCGCCGCGCCAATGACCCAGCCAGCGCGCGGCAAGCGGGGGCAGGGTGCGAAGGGCCCGGGTGTCGGCACCGTGTGTCCAGATAATGCGCTCGCTGGAAGGCGTGGGCGACCAGCGCCGCGCCTGCTCTCCCCGCAGCACCGGGCGAAGGAGTTGATCCTCGATTAGGCCTTCGCGCCCGTCGCTCTCTACGCGGGCGCTGTGCCCGCCGCCCTCTTCTCGGACACGGTGCCCGGCGGCCTCGGCGCACTTCACGAGGAAGGCGGCATTCAGTCCGCACTTCACGCCTAACGTGGGTCGGCCGAGCCCCGACTGTGCCAGTGGAGGGCCGGCGTTGGCGAGCCGATCGAAGGCGACTCGGGCCTGCGGCGGAAGGAGGAGCCACGGTGCGCCCGGCGATGCATCGAGCGCCAACGATGCGCGGGGCAGCGGCCAGGTGATGGCCAACTCGCGGCGGTGAACGGCTACCTGCAGGGTGGCGTTAGGTTGCGCCACTGCTCCCCGTACCCGTTTACGCGCGACGACGAGCGATGGATACACGGCGGCATCGAACGCGGCGGGAGCGTCGGACCAGTCTTCGAGCAGGCACAAGTCGTGATCGTTTCCCAACAATCGTCGCACGCCGCCACCGGCCAGCGAGCGCCACAACTTGATGGGGAGCAGCAGCGCCATGGTTCCGCCGGGCCGGGTGAGGTCCATGCTTCGCTCCGCGAAGAGGGCGGCGAGGTCGACCTGTGCGGCGAAGCCGGCGCCGGCCCCCGCGTCGCTGGCGCCCCGCCTCCACGCGGCATCGCGATAGACGCGGAACTCCGCCTTGAGCCCCTCTCGTCGATCGGCCGCGATGCGGTGCAACCGCACCCATGGCGGATTTCCCACGACGATGTCGAATCCGCCGCCGACCGCTACGTCGGCAAAGTGCGAAGCAAAGCGAAAGGGAAGCGCGCCGCCCCGCTCCAGCGAACGCCGAGACGCGCCGAGTGAGCGAAGACGTGTGCGAAGCTCTTCGAGGCGCACGCGCTCGCCGCCGAACGCGCCGCGCCGGCGGCCGAAGAGGTCGCGGCCGCGCGCTGCCACGAGCAACTCCCGTCGGAGCAGCTTCGTCTTCACGATGCGTCCTTCGAGGTCGGCCAGCGCCGCCCGTCGTTCGGCGCCGTCGAGTTCCCGCGCCAACGAGAGCTTGCGAGGCCCCGTGGCGCGCGCGTATCGCGCCCGAAGTGCCGCAACGCTTGCCGGTAATCGGAGTGCGCCCGTGGGGCCGAGCCCTGTGCGGTCGTCAAACGTGCCTCCTCCCAGCGCGTCACCGACCCGCACATTGCGGTCGAGATTCGGGAGGGGCGGAACGCCGAACGGGTCATCGACGTCGAGGTCGATCATTCCCGATAGCCAGAGGCGAAGCTCGCAGAGCCAGACCGCCATCGGGTTGACATCGACCCCGAAAATGGAGCGGGTCAGTACCGCGCGACGGACGTCGGCGCGCGAACGCTGGTCGCCGCAGGCGCGCATGAGGCGCGCGATCCGTTCGAGGGCGTGTACGAGAAAGGCGCCCGATCCGCACGCGGGGTCGAGCACCCGAATGGTGGAGAGCCTGTCTCGGAGGCGCACGGCGTCGGCCGGCGACACCGTCGACGGATCGGTGAGGAGATGTCGCACCTCGCCGTCCGTGCCTAACGGTTGCAGCGCGTGCTCAAGTGCGACATCGCTCACCCGGGCCACGAGGTCCTGCGGCGTATAGTACGCCCCGCTGTCCCGCCGTTCGCGGGAAGCCATCAACGATTCGAAGGCGCGGCCAAGCATCTCGGGGTCGATCGCCGCTTCGCTCCACTCGCGTTGCTCCTCGCGGGCGGTGAACCGATATCGCGTCAGCACGTCGTCGAAGAGCGCGCCGACTTCATCGTCACGGAATCGCACCGTGCGATAGCGCGCTTCCACGGCGGAGCGGGCGAAGAGCCCCCCGTTGAGGAAGGGCACGCGTCCGAACATCCGAGCGGCGGCGGCACGTCGCGAGACGGGCGTGTTCAGCGTGCCGAAGAAGAGGGGTTCGAGAAAGCGACGATGCGTGTCACCGCCCTTGACGAGCGCGGCGTCGAAGTGCCGGACGAGAAAGTCCGCGTCACCGTCCAGCCAACCGCGCGCTTGCAGGAAGGAGAGAAAGAGGAGTCGCGACGCGGTGAGCAGTGCCAATTCACGACGCGCCTCCGATGGCGCACTGCCACGCGCGCCTTCGCCCAGCGCGAGAATCGCGCGTTCGAGGGCGCGATAAAATCGATGCGACAGGGCGTCGCGCCCCATGATTTCGCACCAGCGTGCATGGGAGAGTGTATCCTGCCCTCCCGCCGCAGCCTGGAGCGCGAGGAGCGTTTCGATATCGCTCTCGAGGACCCTGGCCGAGTCGAATAGGAGTGCCGATACACGCACGCGTGCGCCGTCGGCGTGCCAAGCGGCGATGGCTCCCTCGCCCCCACCCGCTCGTGCGACCATGAGGAACCAGAGCTGATGCGGCGACTGCGTGGCCAGCCGTTGGGCAATTTTGGCGACGAAGGGGCGAAGGGGCTCGCGCGGCGGGGCCGCCATGAGAAGCGCTCGCCGTGCCCCCTCGCCGAGCATGAGGAGCGGAGGCGAACCGGCCCACGGAATCCCGAGGGAGTGCGCCAACGACTCGTCCAGCGGGAGGGGGCGTGCGGAGAAGCCCAGGTGACCGGCCAGCGCCGCCATCGGTGCGCCGGCGGCGAAGTGGGCAAGAAGGTCGGAGGCAGTGCGTCGTGTGAACACACACCAACCCTACCGGGGCTTTCACCTGTGACCGTTACCTGAAGCATGCAGCGCTTACCAATTTGACGCATGCAGCGCCTACCAAGTTGACGCATGCAGCGCTTACCAATTTGACGCATGCAGCGCCTACCAAGTTGACGCATGCAGCGCCTACCAATGTGACGCATGCAGCGCCTACCAATGTGACGCATGCAGCGGCGAGCATTGCCGCATCGAATGCGTGCGCACAGGCCCTCGCTGAGTCGGGGCGCGGGCGATAATATCGTGGGTGACGCATTCTCTCTCACCACTACCCGCGAATTGATGACGCAGCCCCCCCCCGGAATTGCCAAACTATTCCAAGGTGTCGTGTCACGTTTGATCGCGTACTACAGTACGCTGGTCGCCATCGTCTGGGTCACGTGGACCGTACTTTCGCTGGACTCGCGGCAACAGGTCGCCGAGGCGCTGGCACCGATCCTCGGCATGGGTGGGGGGAGTCTCGTTCCGGCAACGGTTCCCGGCTTTGCATCTGGCGGGAGCCTGGTGGGTCTTCCGCCGCATCTGGTCACGCTTTTGGCGGCGGTTGCCTGCGTCGCGGCGGTGCTACTCACCCTTCCGGTGGCATGGGTCTACATGTTCACTCGGCAGAAGAAGGGGTACTCGCAGTCGGTGGTACACACGCTCGTGTTGCTGCCGGCGGTGGTGGCCGCTGTTGCGGTGCTTGTCCGCAACAATATCGCCCTCGCCTTTTCGCTGGCCGGCATCGTGGCTGCGGTACGATTTCGGACCACGCTCGAAGATTCAAAAGATGCGGTCTACGTCTTTGTCGTCAGTGCGTTAGGGCTCGCCTGTGGCGTGCAGTTGGAGGTGGCGATCGTGCTGTCGCTGTTGTACATCGTGCTCGCGCTGGTCCTCTGGCAGACCGATTTCGCCCGAACGCCGCCCTCGCTTGAGGGAAAGCGGGCCGAGGAGCACATGCAGCGGGCCATTGCCATCGCGAACCGCACGAGCGAGTTTGTTGCTCGGGTCGACCGGGAGATTCTGGAAACGCTCGCACCCGAGCAACTCGAGGCGTTGGCCGGACGGGTGAGAAAGCGGCGGGAGGACATTGGCACGCCCGCACCCGAGGGAGAGGAGGATCGGCCGAAGTTCGACGGCCGCCTGACGATTGCCGTGTCCGCCGAAGCGGAGGCCCGTGCCGCAATCGAAATCATTCTTACGACCCGCGCCAAGCGGTTCGAACTGGTGCGGAGTGAAACGGCTGGCGAAGGGGCGACGCTTGTGTATGCAGTGCGTGCACGGAAGGGCATGCGGTTGGATGAACTGGCGGGCATTGTCGAGCGCGAAGGGGTGCCCTTCGTGTCTCGCGCGAAGGCTGAACAGTGGATGTGAGGACTCGAGTGACGCGACGACTGGTTCCGGCATTGTGCTCGTTAGGGTTGGTGGCCGTGGTCGCGACGACTACACAGGCGGCGGCGGCCGCCCGCCGCGACGTATCGAACGTCGATCTCCAGGATACGGCGAAGGCGAAAGTGCCGAAGCCTCCGCGGACCCCGGCAGCAGATTCGGTACGTTTGGACAAACGGGCGAAGGATGCCGGTGGGCGTCCCCTGTTCACGTCGCGCGATCCGCTCCCCTTCACCCTGACCGCCAACTTCGGACAAATTTCTCGCGAGCGCGACTCCACCAGCAAGAAGGAGTTTGAGGGGACGCTGGTGGTTCGAGATGACGCCGGGGCTGACCGAAGCATCAAGGTGAGGCTTCGCACGCGCGGGCACTTTCGCCTGATGGCACGCACGTGCCGCTTTGTCAATCTGCTCGTGTTTTTTCCCGACAAGGGACTCAAGGGGACGCCGTTCGAAGGCCAGAAGTCGCTCAAGCTCGGAGCCCACTGCCAGAATGATTCGAAGTACGAGCAGTACGTGCTCAAGGAATACCTGGCCTATCGCATCCTCAATCTGGTAACCGAGGTGTCGTTCCGGGCCAGGTTGTCGACAGGAACCTACGTGGACTCCGCCAGCGGCCGGCCCCTTCAGACGCGCGCGGCGCTCTGGATCGAGAGTGAAGCTGATGTTGCCTCCCGTGCGCGAGGACAGATGCGCGACCTGCGCCGTGCGCTCTTCGCCGACGTAGACGCGCCGACGCTCGATCAGATGGCGCTCTTCGAATACGCGATCGGCAATACAGACTGGTCGATCTACGCGCTGCACAACGTGCGCGTGATTCGACAGGACAATGGGAATGTGCTCCCGGTGCCGTATGATTTCGACTTTTCCGGGTTGGTCGATGCGTCGTATGCCATACCCCCTCCGCAGTTGGCGATAAAAAGCGTTCGGGAGCGCCTATTTCGCGGGCCCTGCCGTCCACGCGACGTCATCACCGAGCGACTCACGCTGTGGCAGGCGCGCCGCGCTGCGATCCTGAACGAAGTGGGGCAGGTGCAAGGGTTGGAGCCGCGTGAGGCACAATACACGCGCGAGTATCTCACCGAGTTCTTCGACATGATCAACGACCCACGCCAGGTGAAGCGTGCGTTCATCGACGGCTGTCTCGATAAACCGGGCGCGTAGTCGCAGGAAATCGATGCCTTACGACGTGGGTGAGCTCCCAGACTTCCCTGACGTCACGTTGTACGCCCGGTCTTTCCAGCGCACGCGGTCACCCCGAAACACCGCACCGAGTGCGATGTAGAGATACACCAGCGCTCCGAGGGGAAAAAGGAGCGCGTAGTGAAGGGAAATACCAAAGCGCCGGGTGACGACGAGGAACCAGACCAGCAGCGCCGCGGTAGCCACGGCGCCGAATACGGCCACCCGCGCGCCACCAGCACCGAACGCGGTGCTAACCAGCGCCAGCGTTGGAAGCAGGGACCAGACGGCGGGCACCGGAACGAGCACGCGAGCAACGGCCGACATGACGGGGCCGCCGGGTAGGAGTTCGCGACCCCCGGCGTACACATTCTTGCCCCAGCCCGCCACGATCTCGCCCAGCGACCCGTACATGCGGGTGGACATCTGCGCCATGCCTAACGTGAGGAACGTGCGAAAGCCCGACGCGTACACGTCCTGCGCGAAGGCGAGGTCCTCGGCAATCCGACCGCGCACCGCAGCGTGGCCACCGACAGCATCGTAGGCCGATCGGCGGAACGCGAGGCATTGTCCATTGGCAATCTTGCCGCGTCGTCGCCGCGAGCGATTCACCGCTCCCGGACCGCCGAACGCCTGTGCCATCACCGAGAAGATGAACGGCTGCGCGATCCGCTCCCAGAAGGTGAGCGCCTGTTGCTGGCCCGCCACCGACACCAAGTCGGCATTCTCGCGTTCGATCGTGTTCACAATCCGGGTGTGAAGGTCCGGGGCATGGCGCACGTCGGCGTCGGTGAAGAGCAGAATATCGCCTGTGGCGCAAAGGGCCCCGTGATGGCACGCCCACTGCTTGCCCAACCACCCGGCGGGAAGCGGTGGCGGAGTGATGATCGTCAGGCGACGCTCGTCGGCCGCCGGAGAGTGGTCTGGCGCGGTGTGGTCCGGCGCGGTGTGGTCCGGCGCGGGGTGGTCCGACACGGGGTGGTCCGACACGGTGCGGTCCACCGCAGCGCGGTCCATTGCAGCGCGGTCCATTGCGGCGCGGGCGAGAGCGGCGCGGGCCAGCGCGGCAGTGCCATCGGTGGAGTGATCGTCGACCACCACGACTTCCAGATTCGGATAGTCCGACGCCAGAATCGACGCGATGCACTGCGCGACATGGTTGGCCTCGTTGCGCGCAGGTACGATCACGCTCACGCGCGGCGCAGGCACCGGTGGCGTGGCGGCCACATCATCGAGGGAGGGATTCCCCCGCCACCGCCACGCCGTGACCGCGAGCGCGAGCCACCAGGGCGAGGCCCAGGCAATCCCGATCGTCAGGTCAATGCGGTTCATGAGCCGCCCACGGCATTCCGATGCCTTGGGCGACGCTCAGGGTGCGACAACGGGTGCGACATCGGGCGGGACATCGGGTGCGAGAGCTGGCGCGACATCGGGTGCGGCAACTGGCGCGTGTTCGTCCCGCTCGCCGCGCCCGATGACCACGGCGGCCATCATATCGGCCGTCACGTTGGTTGCGGTGCGAAACATGTCGGGAATCGTGTCGACGCCCAAGAGGATGCCCATACCTTCCACTGGCAGACCGGCGGCGAGCAGCACGGGGACCATCACGATGATTGAACCGGCAGGAATGCCCGGCACCGAGAAGGTGGTGAGCACAACCGTCAGCACGATGGTCGCCAGCTGCGCCGGAGCGAGTGTGACGCCGTACAGCCGGGCGATGAAGACGACGCCAATCGTAAGTCCGAGCGCGCCCCCAACCCGAAAGGTGGAGGCAGCGAGCGGAAGGAAAAACGACGTGACCTGCTGGGGAAGTCGCAGGCGCGAGCGCGAGCTCTCCATCATGGCGGGTAGCGCGGCCAGCGACGAGCGGGCACTGAAGGCGACGGCTTGTGCGGAGAAACTCCCGCGCGCGAAGTCGGCGAGCGATATACGACCCCCCACGGCCGCCATCGGGTAGAGGACGAGCAGCGAAAAGACGCAGAGCATGAGCGCCGTCACCACGATGTAGCCCGCCAACGCCCCAGCAGCGGAGAGCCCCAGCTTTGCCGACAACGGAACGGCAAGCGCGAAGACGCCGATGGGGGCCGCTTCGAGCACCCATCGGACTAGGGTGAGCGCGGCCTCGGAGATGCCGCGGAAAAAGCGCTGCATCAGGTCACGCAACTCGCCCGTTAGGCGGGTAATGGCCAGCCCGAAGAATACGGAAAAGACGATCAGCGGCAACATTGCGCCGTCGGCCGCCGCCTTGACGGGGTTGACGGGAACCAGATCGGTGAGCCATTGGGCGAAGGAGGGAATCTTCTTCACGCTTTCGCTCGCCGCCGTTGCGGCCGTGGCCCCGCTCTCGCGAAGCGACGCCACGGCGGCCGCGTCCAGCGGGATCATCGCCATGAGCGGCGGGGCGACGAGGGCGGCGAATGTGGCGGCGACCGTGAGCACGATGAGGAAGAGGATCAGTGCTCGCGACCCGATGCGCCCGATGGTGCGTGCGTCGGGCGCGGACGTGACGCCGACGATGATGCTTCCCACGACGAGGGGGACGACCGTCATGCGGATGGCGTTGATCCAGAGCGTTCCCAGCGGCTCCACGATGGGCACGATCATGGACAGCGTGGGATTCTGCGCGAGCGAGATGCCGATGCCGACGGCCATTCCGGCCACGAGCGCAATGAGGACTTTCGTTGTGAGAGACACGCGCCCAAACTACCGTTCGGACGTATCCGACGCGAGCCGGTGGGCTCGACGGCTTCGCCAGCTCGAACAACGGTACGGGAGACAGAGGATGTTGATGAAGACCGCGACGGATTTGATCGACGAAGCAAAGGCGCGCATCACGGAGGTGACGCCGCAACAGACCATGCGGATATGCTCGGAGCATCCCTCGACGGTACTGATCGACTGTCGTGAGGCTAACGAATGGAATCTGGGGCGGGTGCCGGGCGCCACCTTTCTTCCGCGTGGGACGCTGGAGACCAACATCGAAGCCGTGGTATCCCGCGAGCAGAAAGTCATTATCTATTGCGCCAGCGGAAATCGCTCGGCCCTTGCGGCAGATACGCTGCAGCAGATGGGCTACGTCGACGTGGCGTCGATGAGTGGTGGCTTTCGGGGATGGGCCGAGGCGGGGGGCGACATCGACGGATGATGGCGCGGGCGGGGGGAGGGGGAGGGGGAGGGGGAGGGAATGGGAGGGGAGGGGAGGAGAGACGGCATCGCGCGGCGACGCTCCACGAGGCTCGACGCGGCCCGCTGGCGCGCGGCAGGGCGGTCCGGGGACGAAGGGCCCCCCCGAAAACAACATACCCCCACTCGCCCCTCCCCTCGTCATCATTCCATTGCCGCTATCATCATTTCATTTCGCCCACCACTCGGCTGCGCCCCACTCCCAGTGTCCGACTCGCCGCTGACCCATCCCACGCTGCTGCGCCTCGCCGACTCCCTGGCTCGACGACCCGGCGTGCTGGCCGAAGTCGATGGAGATCCACCCCGCGCGGCCGTCGCCATCACGCTCCGCCTCTCCGACCAGGGTGACCCGGAGATTCTCCTTATTCGCCGCGCCGAGCGCGAAGGGGATCCGTGGAGCGGACAGATCGCGCTCCCGGGCGGCCGGTGGTCGCCTAACGACGAATCGCTGACGCACACCGCGTTCCGCGAAACGTGGGAGGAAACTGGAATCGACCTTTCTGCCTCCGGCATCCTGCTCGGCACGCTCGACGAGTTGCGGCCACGCACCCCCACCCTTCCGCAAATCATCGTGTCACCCGTGGTCGCCGCCCTGTCGGCCGCTGATACCAACCTCGTCCTCAGTGACGAGGTCGCGGAGGCGTTCTGGGTCTCCATTCGCGTGTTAGGGCACCCCGATGTGTCGCGCGAGACAGAGGTGCGCGCGCGCGGCGCGACCTGGCGCGTCCCCAGCTTCGTGATCGGCGAACGTGTCGTCTGGGGATTGACCGAGCGGATTCTGCGGCAACTCCTCGTGCTCGCCGAGTAGACCGGCACGCGTTCCGACCGTCCGGCACCGGTCGAAGCGAACGCGTATCGGTCTCGACGCCACGCAACTACATTCGGCGCGACCTGTCCCCCATGACTTCCAACTCGATGACCGCCATGCTGCGATTCCGCTCCATCGCCGCCGCCGCCGCACTCCTCGCCGCCATCATCGCGTCCGGCGCCACTCCTACCGTGGCCCGCGCACAGCGCCCCGATCTCGCCGCGCTCGACGCGTACATCGCCAACGCGGTCAAGGCATGGGGCATTCCGGGTCTTGCCATTTCGATCGTGAAGGACGACTCGATCGTGTTCGCCCGGGGATATGGTGTTCGCGAGGTCGGAAAGCGCGACCCTGTGGACGCGTTTACCCTCTTTGCCATCGGCTCCACCACCAAGGCCATGACCGCCCTGTCGCTGCTCATGGCGAGCGACGACGGCGCGGTGCGCCTTGGCGATCCGGTCCTGCGCTACCTGCCCTCGTTGCAGCTGTATGACCCCGTCATGACGCGTGAGCTCACGGTACGCGATCTCCTCACGCATCACACGGGACTTCCCGGGTCCGACCAGCTCTGGAGCGGAAACGACTATGGCCTCGACGAGATCATTCGGCGGATGCGCTTCCTCAAGCCCGCCGCGTCGTTCCGCAACCGGTATGCGTACCAGAACGTGCAATACGCCATGGCGGGTGAAGTGCTGCGCTCCGCCACCGGATCGTCGTGGAGCGAGATGTTACGAACGCGTATCTGGACGCCGATCGGGATGCGGGAAACGGTGCCTACCGTGGCGGCGACGATCGGCTTGCCTAACGTGGCCTCGCCGCACATGACGATCGACGCAACGGTGCAGGTGGTTGCCAATCGCCCGGTCGATGTGGTCGCACCGGCCGGTGCCGTCTGGTCCAACGTGAGCGACATGGCGCGTTGGATGCGCTTTGTGCTCGACTCGGGACGGGTGGGGGGTCGGCGCCTGATCGCTGACGAGACCTTCACCGATTGGCTCAGTCCACAGGTGGTCGTCCCACGGGGTGATTTCTATCCGACCAGCCGCCTAACGAATGTTCGTCGCATCACCTATGGGCTCGGCTGGTTTCTGCACGACTATGCGGGCGACGCGGTGGCCATGCACACGGGCAGCATCGACGGCATGAGCGCCATTATCGGTCTCATGCCCGATCGCCGGCTCGGCGTCTTCGTACTGGCCAATCTCGATCATGCCGAACTTCGACACGCCCTCATGTACCGGGTCTTCGACCTGTACGCCGCGCGCGCGCCGCGCGATTGGTCCACCGAGTTGCGAGCGCTGTACGGTACCCTCGAGCAGCAGGGAGCAGCGGCGGAGCGCGCCGTAACCGACGCCCGTGTGCGTGACACCAAGCCGACGCTCCTCCTCGATCGCTACGTGGGCATGTACGCCGATTCGCTCAACGGCGTGGTGCAGGTGACGATGCAGAACGGCGTCTTGCGGGCCACATGGGGGAAGGCGTACGTCGGCGCGCTCGAGCATTGGCACTACGACACCTTCCGGGCCCGCTGGGAGGACCGGCGCACGTCCCCCTTCCCGGTCACCTTCGCTGTCGATGCAACCGGCACCGTGGCCGGACTACGCGCAGGCAATGTGGAGTTTGCCCGAGTGAAGCCGCCCACGGAACGTTAGGCAGCAATCGCCCGTCAGTCGCAGTTCTGTACCACCCGTCCCACCCGTCCCACTCGTCGCACCGGTCGCACCGGTCGCACCGGTCGCACCCGATCGCACATCGCCGGACACATTCATAAGCTTTCCGTGAGGAGTCGCTCTATGCACGCTGCTCTCCGCCCTGTCGCCATGGCCGTGCTCGCCGCCGTTGTCCTGACCAACGTCTCGCAGGCGCAAACGCCGGTCAAACCGGGATGGCAGTGGTCCTACGATTCGGTCGTGAAAGTGGTGAATGCGGTGCGCGCCGGCCGCAACCTTCAGCCGAAGACCTGGCCGAATGGCGCGCGAGTCGCGGTGCTGCTCTCCTTCGATTTCGACAACGAGACCGTCAATCTGCGCTTCGGTGAACCCACGATTGGA
>Ga0163144_10024109_pt1 | contig 11951 bp, 6 predicted proteins | sample OliLak19BULKMAT1_FD_123175 | JGI IMG/M metagenome (GOLD analysis project Ga0163144, IMG submission 123175) | Freshwater microbial mat bacterial communities from Lake Vanda, McMurdo Dry Valleys, Antarctica - Oligotrophic Lake LV.19.BULKMAT1 | ecosystem: Environmental > Aquatic > Freshwater > Lake...
CCCCCGGTTTCGTGTGACACCAAGACTTGCGACGACAGCTTACTGCTGAAGGCGATAGTATTTACTGGCAGCCAGACTCGTGGAAATCACGTAGGGGCTGGTCGGATTTCCTGGAACGACCGCCCAGTTTACCAGGTTGGTGGACTCCTGCAACGCTCCGGTTCCGGTCCAGGTGAGGGTTAGCTGCCCGCCGCTGACCATTGGGTTGTTGAACTTCGGACGAGGCACGATCACGAAGCCGCCTCCCGCCGGTGCGCTGGGGATGCCATTGGCATCGGGTCCGCCAAGTGCGGCGATATCCTCGTCAGTCATCCGGCCTTCGCGAATCTGGATGGCGTTGACGTAACATTCCGTGCGTTCGTTGTCCTCGTCGCTAAAGAGCTCGAATTCCGGCGGCAACGAGAATCGCGAATCCAGGGCGTCGCCATTGCTCGTCACGGTGGTCGTGTGCTTGAAGCCGTTGACAAACTTGCCCACCACCCGCGGCGTCGCCGCCAAATCGACGGTGAACACGATGCGCGCCCATGCGTTACGCGGATGCGTGTGCGTCGGATCAATGCCGGCGTAGGCCGAGCAACAACTTTTGCCGTAGCTGAACGAAGAGGCTCGCCAGAACATGTCAGCATCTCCCGGAGTGCCGAGGTTGGTCGTCCGGAATACCGCGCCGAACCCGATTCGGGCGGCGTCTCCCCAGAGCATGTCCATCACCATGGTCCATTGGTTCACCTTGGTGCCGCCGCCATTCGGGGCAATCCCGTGAAGCATCTTCAAGCCGAGCAATTTTGCGGTTGCATCCTGCGCGTCGGCCCCTCCGGTGAAGGGAACGTGGATGACCTTGGCGGGCTGGCCGTTGATGTTGGGGATCGCGGCCAGGGCGCCCTGGCCGGTGGTGCCAAACTGGTACAGGTTCGTCACTGAATTATCGAGGTAGCGCAAGTCTTCGCCAATGGTGGCCTTCAAGTTGCCCGCGTCAAAATTCCACTCGCCCTTGACGGGGTTCGGGGTGGGAATGCCCTGCGGCGTGGGTCCGCCCAGCGCCGCGATGTCTTCGTCCGACATCCGCCCCTGGCGGATTTGCAGACTGCTGATCCAACACTCCGTGCGCTCATTGTCCTCGTCGCTAAAGAGCTCGAATTCCGGCGGGAGCGAGAAGCGCGAATCCAAGGCGTCGCCATTGCTCGTCACGGTGGTCGTGTGCTTGAAGCCGTTGATATACTTGCCCACCACTCTTGGTGTCGCCGACAAATCCACGGCGAACACGACCCGCGCCCATTCGTTGCGCAGATGTGTGTGCGTTGGATCAATGCCGGCGTAGGCCGAGCAACAACTCTTGCCATAGCTGAACGAAGAGGCCCGCCAGAACATGTCCGCGTCCCCCGGAGTGCCGAGGTTGGTCGTCCGGAACACCGCGCCGAACCCGATGCGGGCGGCGTCGCCCCAGAGCATGTCCATCACCATGGTCCATTGGTTGACTTTGGTGCCGCCACCATTGGGTAGAATCCCATGATTCATCTTCAGGCCGAGCAATTTGGCCGTCGGATCCTGGGCGTCCGCCCCGCCGGTGAAGGGAATGTGCAAAGCCCGGACGGGGGTGCCATTGATTCCCGGAACAGTGGTGAAATTGCCCTGCCCGGTGGTTCCCAACTCATACAGGTTGGTTACGGTCTCATTGATGTATTGGAGATCGTTACCCACTTTGGCCGCGAGGGGCGCTGCCGGATCTTCAAATTCCCACTGGGAATAGGGCAGGGGGATGCCACTCGCATCGGGGCCGCCAAGCGCCTGAATCTCCTCGTCAGTCATCCGGCCTTCGCGAATCTGGATGGCGTTGACGTAACATTCGGTGCGCTCGTTGTCCTCGTCGCTAAAGAGCTCGAATTCCGGCGGCAGCGAGAAGCGTGAATCCAAGGCGTCGCCATTGCTCGTCACGGCGGTCGTGTGCTTGAAGCCGTCAACATACTTGCCCACCACCCGCGGCGTCGCCGCCAAATCCACGGTGAAGACGATGCGTGCCCAGGCGTTACGCGGATGCGTGTGCGCCGGATCAATGCCGGCGTAGGCCGAGCAACAACTTTTGCCATAGCTGAACGAAGAGGCCCGCCAGAACATGTCCGCGTCCCCCGGAGTGCCGAGGTTGGTCGTCCGGAACACCGCGCCAAACCCGATGCGGGCGGCGTCGCCCCAGAGCACGTCCATCACCATGGTCCACTGGTTGACCTTGGTGCCGCCACCGTTTGGTGGAATCCCGTGAAACATTTTCAAGCCAAGCAATTTTGCCGTTGGATCCTGCGCGTCGGCCCCTCCCGTGAACGGGACGTGGATGACCTTGGCGGGTTTGCCGTTGATGCTGGGGATCGCGGAGAAGGCGCCCTGGCCGGTGGTGCCAAACGCGTACAGGTTCGTCACGGAATTATCCAGGTAGCGCAGGTCGCGGCCGACGCTGGCGTTGAGGTTTCCTTTGTCAAAGGTCCAGTATCCCTTGACGGTGTTCAGCACTCCGCCTTGAGGCGTCGCCTTGCCGGTCGTGAACGAATACTGTCGAACGATGGCATTGGCGGCGCTGTCGTTGAACTCGAGTTTGATCGTTTGGAGCGAATTGGCGCTGAGCTGAAACGCAGGTTGAAGGGTAATGGTCGTCACGTTGCCAACCTTGGTTACGGCCCCGGACGGAAGGGCGACCAGGCCGCCATTGATCGAAAGCTTGACGGTTGCCGTATTGACCGTGGTGCCGTCGTCGGTTACCCGAAGCTCGATTTTCGTGGCGGGGCTGACATTGATTTGACCGGGTTCCGGGTTGGCATAGCTGACATAGGGACTGGTGCTAAAGCCAGTATTGCGGGTGGGGTAAACCGAAATGCCGCCGGCCGAGAAGCGATCATTCAGGAGAATCTTGTTCCCCATCGAATCCACGTTCCAGATTTCGAGGTGCGCTGCGCCAACGGTTTCGGTGTACAAAGCCCGGAGCGGGTAAATTCCGGCTGCCTGCACGATCACGGTGGTTTGGACTCGACCGAGCGCGGTGTCGGCCAGCCGCAGTGACGTGGTGAGATCGCGGGGATCGCTCCCCACGGAAAGTCGAAGGCTGTCGTCCGAGACTCCGCCGATCACGTAAACGCCAGGTTGCAGATCGAGATAACCGATCGCTTCCAGCGCAATGTTATCATTGCCGCCCTGTGTCCCCGGGATGCCCGGGATGAATCCGTCGCCGGTGATGTCGCCCGACCCGAAGCCACTTTGATCAAAGTTGATCACTTCCGAATTGAAGGTGCCATCAGGGTTCGAGCCGCTCGGATCGGCGATGTTGGCGCCCAGGAGGCCGGCGAGTTGCTGTTCGGCCCGTTGCGCCGAAGCCGTGCTTTGCGCTTGTTGAGTCTGGTGCGTGCGCACCCGGAAACCACTATTGTTGGTATTCACACTCCCGGCCAAAGCCGCGGCAGACGGTGGGATGATCGTGGCATTGATCACGGTGAAGGCGTAACTGAGCGTTTTCGTGCCATACGTCAGATTCACGGTGTGAGTCGAACCCGGCGTGAGCAACGCCGGGGGCTGATAGGTCAAGGTGGTGATGTTCCCCGCCGTCATCGTGCTCGGACTGACCGGCGTATTGTCGAATTGGAGCGCCGTCGCTCCGCCGCCCAAGTCAGCGATTTCAATGACAATCGCGGCATCCGGTCGGGCGTCCAACACCGGTGGCGACACTGAGGCGATACTGGCACCCACCACGTTCGTGGTGACGATGTTCACATCATCAATCGTGACATTGTCACGGTTCCCAATTGTCTGTTCCTCCGTGCCCGAGCCAAAGCCAAAGCGTCCGGCGATCGGAATATAGCCAATCGGAACATTGTCATACACGTTCGTTCCGTTGTAGGTGACGTCCAAGGTTCCGTCGGGGTCCAGTTTGACCTGCACCGTAACGAAAACCGGGGCGTGGTTGGTCCCGGCGGGATCCGTCCGAAGACCGCCAAATCGTTTCGCCAAAACCCGGTTGCCCCCCTGCTTGACAATGATTCCGGGCGCGTCACCAGGAACATTTCCCTCGGTGGCACCCGCGGTGCCTGGGGGTGGAGCCTCGGAGTTGTAGGTATCGAATGAAATGGTCAGCCCCGTGGTCGTGCCGCCTGCTTCGCGGAAAAGCGAGCCATCGTAATCTTTGGCAAGCACCAGGGAGAATCCCTGGGCAGGATTTTCGGTCCCGCCGCCCATCCGCACCTTAAAGGTCGCGGTGAACGACTCCACCCGGCTTCCCGGGTCGATTTCCGGGAAGACATATGAGGCTTGCAACGGCAAGCGTGACGGCTGGAAAACGCCAAATTCGTCCACAAGATCGTTCAGGTTGATCAATGTAAGCTGCGAATTTGTAAGCAGCGTCATGATGCCAGGACGATTGACATAGCCTTCCCCTCCTGGATCCGTGGAGAAATCCGTTTGGAAGGTTCCGGCTTGCACGAGCCCGGTGGCGGCCAGGGCGAGCGCGGCGGTCGTTTTCAAGAACAACCTTCGGAGGGCGTGAATTGAATTCCATCTGATTTCGACGGGCGAAATCAAACCAGATGGAGGTTTCGGGCATGTTGGTTCTGTTTTCATGGTGTGTGGGTTTGTGTTATGCGGTTGCTAAATCGTGGACGTTGCGAGATATCTGCGGGCGCTTGCATCCTGCCATGCGCCAGCGATGGCTTCTTTGATGAATTCGATGAACATTTGCTCAGTTTTGTCCCGTGGGTTGCCATGGGAATTGCATAGGCGGTTATTGTCCGTGCGGCCAACAGATGGAAACCTGTAATCTTGAACTTTGCGTTCAGCTTCCATTTGGGGGCGACTACGCTCTATGTAAGAAAGCGCCGTGAACTTGTCAATGGCGAACTTCAAATGTGCAATTGATAGACGCCAAAACCAAAATGCTGTTCCGGGAGGATCCGCGAGAATCGAATCAGTGCTGAATAAAGTAGCTCAAATTTTCCAGCTCAATCGCGAGGTTGACGTTGTTCACGGTGACCTCCTCTGGCACATCGAGAACGATCGGGGAAAAGTTTAAGATCCCGGTGATGCCGAGCGCGACCAAGGTGTTGGCCACTTCCTGCGCCTCGGTAGCGGGCACCGTGATCATGGCCATTTTCACGCCGCGAGTGTTTTTGACCAGCACTTCGGGCAGTTTTTCCATTGGATAAATCGGTTGCGCCACGTTCTTGTTGCGCTTCCGATTCAAATCGACATCGAAAGCGGCGATGATCTCAAATCCTTCCTGCTCGAATCCACGATAGGAGAGCAGGGCAAGGCCAAGATTTCCTACGCCGACCAGAATCACTGGTTGCAGGCTGTTGGTCCCGAGCAAATCGGCAATCATCGTCGCGAGCTGCTCAACGTCATAGCCGAGGCCGCGCGTGCCGAACTGGCCGAAATAAGTCAGATCCTTCCGAAGCTGCGTCGATTTAACGCCCGCTGCTTTCGCCAGCGCTTCACTCGAGACGGTGCGGATGCCGTTGGCCTTCAGACGCTGGAGGCAGCGCAGATAAACCGAAAGTCGGTAAACAGCTTTTCGTGGAATTTCCTGGCGAATAGTTTTTTTCAAAAGGATGTGATTGGTGATTGCTGAGATAATTTAAACTGTGGCGTTCGACCCTCTCGCTTGTCTCGGTTGTTGCCGACTGTCGTTAATCGACGAACATAAATTCATTTGAGAGCAACAACACCTGCGCGTACTTTTCCCAAGCGTTCAGCGATTTTGGAGTTTTCAGCGGACCTTCAAAATCATTTTGCGCGCTCCAGTTGTTTCTGGCGGGTGCGACGGTCCCGTACTGCACTTTCACAAGGTTAAGAGTGGGCGACCATTGGAAACTGTCGTAATTGGAGTTGGCCCGGACTTCGGTAATGAAGTCGATGGTATCGCCGCGCCTGACCTCGCATTCGGCCACCGACGTTACAGCTTTGCCGTTCTGCGCCACCCATTGGCCGAGTTCGCCCTTGCGACTTGATACAATTCTCCCAAGCACTCCATCTCCCTTGTCGGAGGGATGCTCCAACGTTCCTTCAATCCTGACTATCCCGTCCAACGGCGAAATCCAGCGCCGGATCACGGAATGCCCGGAATCGTTTCCCGGATGCCCGGCCGAGGCGCTCAGAGTGACGTGACCAAGATTTGGATCTGGAAACTTTTCAGACGCTTGCCACTGTTGGTTTGTAAAGAATGTGAGTGGAGTGAACCGGGTCGTATTCTTCTCCGTCAAGTACTCTCCAAATCCGTATTGCCAAACCGGTGGAACAAAACTGTTCGAGGCGATTGTTCCCTGCGTTTTCAAAAACTGGTCCGCTGCCTTGAGTTCCATTTTGTCCGGGGCACGCTGAAAGATTCGCTCGTAGAGAAAGGCGGTGCGCGCTTCGTCGCGCGGGGATTCGGTGAAGGTGGCGTTGGTCGTCAACCCCCTGGCTTGTGCGACCACGAAACCGTTATTCAACAAAAACAAAGCTTGCTGCGGGACAGTCGTAAAAAACCGGTGAGAACTGCTCGTGTCGGGATTGGGAAAATCGAACGTGCGAAAGATTCCCGGAAGATTCTGGCGGTCGATGAACCCATAGACCGAACGGCGATTTGAAAACGGTTCACTCGCGATGTCCACCGAGTGTCCACCCGCCTTTGTGTCCAGCTTTTCAGCGACGGCCAGCAGAGAGTCTCGCAACTCCTCGAAATCCAGCCGCTGCCGGTTCATTTTCCAAAGCAGTTTGTTTTCTGGATCCAGCTTGGCTGAGCGAGGATCGTCATCACTGCTCTGCCGGTAAACGCTCGAAAGCATGATTTCGCGATGGAGTTTTTTGAGCGACCAGCCCTGTTCCATGAAATTCCAGGAAAGGTAATCGAGCAGCTCGGGATGGCTCGGCAACTCGGAGCGAACGCCAAAATCGCTGGGCGTTTCCGCCAACCCTTTGCCGAAGTGTAGCAGCCAGACGCGATTCACGAGGACGCGTGAGGTCAGCGGGTTTTCCCTGCTCGCGATCGCCTGCGCCAGTTCCAGTCGGCCGCTGCCGTTTTCGAACGGCTTGGCGTTCTCGCCGGCAAGGACGGTTAAGAAGCGCCGAGGCACTTCGGCTCCGCGATTTCCAGGATTTCCGCGGATGAAAATCTGGGCGTTGCCGGGCTTGGGGTTGTCAACCATTGCCATGGCTCTCGGTGGTGCGCCGGGATGGACTGCATCCAGTTCGGCCACCTGGCGACGCAACTCACGCAATCTTTCGATGGAAGGAACATCGAAAATGCCTTCCACATTTCCCAGGTTGGCCGGGGCGTCGGGTCCGTAAAGAACGGTGCGCAGCGATTCCCGCGAGGGGTCAGCCAGGGAGGTTACGCCCGCAGTCTCTTGGTTCGTTCCGGTTGCAGCCGTTGCCTCCTGCCAAAGGCGCTCTGTCTCGGCGAAGATTTTCCCATAACGCTCGCCCACCTCCTTTATGGATGCCGGCGTATTGGTGAAGGCGTTCGCAACAATCGGATTGAGGAATGCTTTTGCGGAAAACGATTCCGTGATCGCCCCGGCCTGCGAGGTGAAATTCGTTTCTGGAATGGAGGCGAACTCGAACCACGGGGCGAAGATCGGATTGGTGGCATTGGACCAGGTCGCGAGGCTGTTGACCCAACGTTGCACCACCCCGGGATCGAGCTTGCGTTCCCGCGCCAGGGTTTCCGATTTCGATTTATCCGGGAGCCGCTGCGTATCGAGCGCCGCAAACATATAGTCCCCTGTTTTGATCCGCAGCGTGGAAAGAATCTCGCTGGTTTTTTTCTCGCGAAAACTCTTCACCGCTTCCTCGCGCTTCTCCTTCTCGGTCTGGTATTCGATTCGCAGGTTCTCGGGTGGCGATATTCCCAGCAAGGGCCTTTCGCTGGGTTCGCTTGAACTGGTGAAAATTCCGTAAAGGGAATAGTAATCTTTTGTCGGAATGGGATCGAACTTGTGATCGTGGCAGCGCGCGCACGCGACTGTGAGCGCCATCGTCCCGCGGGTCACCACATCGATTCGGTCGTCGGTAATGTCGTGAATGTTTCCTAAAAACTGCCGGCCCAAGGTCAGAAATCCCAGTGCCGCCAGTGGCCGTTTATCCTCGCCCAGATCCAACCGGTCGGCGGCGATTTGCTGGATCAGGAATTGGTCGTAAGGCAGATCTTCGTTGAACGCGCGGATCACGTAGTCGCGGTAGGTGTAGGAATAGGCAAATTTTCGTTCCTGATTTCCGGCGAGATATCCCTTCGTGTCCGCGTAGCGCGCGACATCCAGCCAGTGACGCCCCCAACGCTCACCATAACGGGGCGACGCGAGCAAGCGGTCCACCACCCTGGCGAAAGCTTCGGGCGATTTGTCCTGTAAGAACGCTTCGACCTCACCAAGGGTTGGAGGCAGTCCGGTCAAATCAAATGTCGCGCGACGCAGCAACGTCCGTTTGTCAGCCATAGGTGAAGGCGAGATGTTGTTCGCCTCAAGCTTCGCCAGAATGAACCGGTCAACGGTGGTTTTAGGCCAACGTTTATTCTTCACGGAAGGAATCGGCGGACTCTGGATCGGTTGAAACGCCCAGTGTTGCGAACTTTGAACCTCGGACTTTGAACTTGGAACCTGCGAATCGCGTGGGTCCGGCGCGCCCATTCTTACCCATTCTTCGAGTTCGGCGATTTGTTCCGCGGCAAGTCTTTTGCCCTTCGGCGGCATCTGTAAATTCTCATCCGCATAACGAACGGCCTTAATCAAAAGGCTGTTTTCGACATCTCCGGGAATGAGCGCTGGACCGGTATCGCCGCCTTTCAAAACTCCTTCTTTCGAATCCAGCAACAAACCGCCCCTGACCTTCTCGCTCTGCTGGCTGTGGCATTTGTAACAACGATCGGCCAACAGCGGGCGGATTTTCTTCTCGAAAAACTCAATCCCTGGGGCATCGATAGCAGCGCACATCGCCATTGAAGGAATGCTCAAGGCGAGGGCAATCCCGGCCAATCGGAGGAGGTATATTTTTTGGAGTTCTCTCACGCGCAAACTTGGACGGGAAAATATGGCTTGAATTCACGAAAAAACAAAAGCAATTCTCGCCAACCGAATGGCGAAAAGTCGTTAAGACAACTGCAAAATGGCCTTGGCTGCGCGCTCACTGGCACCGGGGTCGCCGAGTGAATCAATCACTTTGGCCAGCTTTCGTCGGACGTCGTCGCGCCGGTCGGGATTGTCCAGCCATGCGAGGGCGGCGCGCGCAATGTTTTCGGCCGTGGCGTCGTCCTGAATGAGTTCCGGAAAAATGGCATGATTGGCGAGCAGATTGGGCATCGCCAGGAACTTGACCTGGATGATTCGTTTCGCGACGTGATAGGTGCTCCACGAAGTTTTGTAGATAGCAATCGTTGGCACGCGAAAGTAGGCGCATTCCATCGTCACCGTTCCGGTCGAGGCGATGGCGAGCGTGGCTTGCGAAAGCGCTTCGGCCAATCCGCCCACTTGAGTTTCCAGGTTCGGATGGAGCGCGGACATTTTGTCCGCGAGTTGCCTCAATTTTTCATCAGGCAAAATCATTTTCAAAGCAATGTCCTTTTCCGCACAAATCTGGTTGGCCGCTTCCAGCATGACGGGCAGGTGGCGTTTCAACTCACCCACGCGGCTGCCGGGCAGGAGAAGAATTTGGGGTTTGGGATTTGAATTGGGCGGTTTGCCCGTGATCCGTGATTCGGCTCTCGCAAATCCCGCGTATCGATCCACAATCGGATGCCCGACAAATTCCACGCTCAGGTTTGGAACCCGTTTCGCATACCAATTCTTTTCAAACGGGAAGATACAAAGGAGCAGATCGATATCGCGCGCCATTTTTTCGGCGCGGCTTGCCCGCGACGCCCAGACCTGCGGCGAAACATATTGAACAATTCTGGGATTCCAATCGCCTATGGTTTGTTTATTCCTGCGAATATGCTGCCTGACAGCGTGGGCAAAGCGGCGATTGAATCCCGAGAAATCCACACAGACAATCACGTCAGGTTTCCGCTCTGCAGCGAGTGCGAGGAACTGGTTGAAGATTCTTTTAAAATACGAATAGCTTTTGAGCGCCTCGACCAGTCCGATAACGGAGTGTGCCGTCATGTCAACGGACACCTCGACCCCGGCTTCCACCATCTTCGGACCGCCCGCGCCGAACGCATTGAAAGGAGACGATGCTGCCGCGCGCAATGCCTTGACCAATTCCGCCGCGAGCATGTCGCCACTGGCTTCCCCGGCAATGAGCATGATGGATTTTGGTTTCATTCCGATTCGCCGACTTCGTGCAAGGCATCGATATAAACTTTCCGACTTAAACGGAAGCCGTGTTGTTGGATCAAATCGTCGAGAACAGGTTTGAGTCGAGGAATGTGGCCAGCCTTTCGCGCCCGCAAAAGAAGGCCGGTTGTGCCGATCAGATTTAAGGGAAGACTTTCGGCAACCGCGTGACCAGCGGCTTCATCAATCAACAAATAAGAGGCAGGAAGTTGCTGAGCGAGCGCAATGGCCGCCGATTCGCCCGCGCCGAGCGTCATTGGCAATTTTTCAACGGCATCTCGGTTTTGAGGGGACCGCATTTCCAGCCAGCCTTCCGAGATCGCCGTCTGCACGCATTTTTCACCCGGTAAATCAGGACGCAGTGTTAGCTCAGCAAGGACTGCAGGGGGGACAAAGACTTTTTGAAATTGCAGACGAAGCAGCCCGAACTGGCCGATCCGGGCAAGGTAATTCAGCGCCGTCGTGTCACTGATGACCGCGGGCATAGGCGATGTCTTCGGCTAATTCCTTTTCCCCGTAGTGCATCGGGATTATGCGCGCAGCCAGGACGTCATTGAAGTCAAGCCGTCCCATGCCCGCTAATTCCGCCGCCTTGCCTTCACTCAATATTTTTTGAGCGTAGAGCGAAACCGCCAGCTCAAATTTGAGCCGCTTTTCCAACTCAGCGGGCGAGATATGCAACGCTTCGTGAATATTATTTGGAATGTCGAGCGTGATGCTCATGGGTATTTATTACACCGGAGGGAAAAATTGGTAAAGGGCGCAGCGCCTTGAGCAATTCCGCCGCCAGCATGTCGCCATTGGTTTTCCCGGCAATGAGCATGTATGACTTTGGATTCACGAGTTATTTACCGTAGAGACGCCGAGGCGCGGAGGAATCGAAGGTTGAATATCATTTCAAGTTTTCTTTGTAATCCTCAACTGTTCGTTCAGAGCAATTTGATGGATGAACATGCTGATAGCGTTGCCACGAACACATTTCTTGATCGTCAATCATTACGTTGGGTTTTGGAAGAAAGGCTTCAAAGCAGTCAGCAATTCCAAATTCCTCGGCCGATTGTCTTGCGTAATCTCTACCACCTGAACTCCAACAAAACAAAACGGCTCCTTGGCTTTTCAAAGAGCGCACGTGTTGAATCACGCTGGGAATTGGAATTCGTTTTGAACTGTCACTTCTTACGATTGTATCGTCGATGTCCACGTAAACATATAGGTCGCCTTTCATTTGTCTTCTCCCCGCCTCGGCGCCTCCGCGGTTGAATTCGCCGCTTGAATCTGTCTTGTAATTTCAAACGCCAAATCCAGCGCGTGTTTGGCGGATTCGCCGCTCACTTTGGGCGTTTGTTGCGCTTGCACGCATTCGACGAAATGTTGCAGCTCCAGTTTCAGCGGCTCGTCCTTTTCGATCGGCACCGGCTCGCGCACGATTCGTTTGCCGCCGAATTCACTGACGATGGTGGAATCCTTCGCGGCCAAAAGTTTTTTAAGCAGGGATGATTCCTCCTCCCCATCGCGGGCGATGCGATAGATGAAACCTTCCTGCGCGCGGTAATCGAGCGAGACGTAACTGGTCATCGCGCCGCCGCTGAAGACGCGGATTTTTCTCATGCGCTCCGGGCTGACACGGCTCGCGGTCAGATTGGCGACGCAACCGTTCGCGAAACGTAATCGCGCGTTGGC
>Ga0163144_10024110_pt1 | contig 11951 bp, 11 predicted proteins | sample OliLak19BULKMAT1_FD_123175 | JGI IMG/M metagenome (GOLD analysis project Ga0163144, IMG submission 123175) | Freshwater microbial mat bacterial communities from Lake Vanda, McMurdo Dry Valleys, Antarctica - Oligotrophic Lake LV.19.BULKMAT1 | ecosystem: Environmental > Aquatic > Freshwater >...
CTCGCCTTGCAGGCCGCAGTCAAGCCAGAGGCTTGCCTTCTTCGCGCTGTCCAAGTGTGCGCGGGCACACCTGGAGCCGCAGCGCTCAGCCTTGCCAACGTACCCCATCGCACCCCATCGCAGCCCACTCGGGCGCGTCCAACTGCGGTTTCCAGGATGAAAGAAACCGATGGACACGGAACAATTGCTCGACGCCGCCATCCGGGCCGCGCGCGCCAGCCCGAACCGGGTACGCAAGGTCGGTGCCGTGCTGGTGCTGGCCGATGGCACGACCACGCTTAGCCACTGCAACAGCGTTGTGCGGGGCGTTGCGGATCTGGAACAGCGCCACGCTGGCGATGGCCGTCTGGTCTGGATGGAGCATGCCGAGCGCAACGCCATTTTTGCCGCAGCCCGCAGTGGCATGGCGACCGAAGGAGCCACACTGGCGAGCAGCTATTTCCCCTGCCTGGACTGCGCGCGCGCAATTGCGCAATCCGGCATCCGCCACCTGCATACGCTGCGACCCGACCTGTCCGATCCGGTCTGGGGTGCGTCCTTCGTACCTTCGCAGGTGATCCTGCAAGAGGCGGGGGTGACCGTGCATCTTTCCGGGCGCGACCTGGCTGCGGTACACGCGGCGACCATGGAGCCCAGCGGCTGAGGATGCAGACCCGTTTACGGCGGAACCGTCACGTCCTTCACCTGCTCCTTGCGGATCAGGTAGATGCCGCTGGCGACCACGATGGCGCCACCGACCAGGGTGGCCTGGTCAGGCATGGTGTTCCAGATCAACCAGTCCAGCGCGATCGCCCAGGCCAGCGCGGTGTATTCGAATGGCGCAACGGCGGACGCATTGCCATGGCGAAACGCCTCGGTGATTGCGACCTGGCCAAAGAACCCGGTTACCGCAAGGGCCGCGATCAGGGACCAGTCGGCCGGTGCAACTGCCACCCAGTACGGCCAGGCCAGCGCGCTGGCGCCGACCGCCCACATCGTCGTGGACCAGAACACCAGGGTCACCGCAGCGTCGGTGCGGCACAGCACCCGCCCGGCGATTGCCGTGACCGCGTACATGGCCGCAGCGGCCAACACCGCCAGCGCGCCAAGTGACAAGAACGTGCCCTGGTCCGGTCGCATGGCAATCACCACGCCGCCGAGCCCGACGGCGATCGCCAGCCAGTGGCGCAAGGCCACTTTCTCCTTGAGCACCGGAATCGACAGCACCGTGATCAACAGCGGCGCGATGAAGAAAATTGTGTAGGCCTCGGCCATGTCGAGTCGCTTCAGGGCATAACCGAACAGGCTCAGCATGGCAATGCCGACCACCCCACGCAAAAAATGCAGCGGCCAGCGTACCTTGAGCAGCAGACCGACCTCGCGCCGCCACAACACATACAGGCATACCAGTGGCCATGCCGACAAGCCGCGCAAGGCCGCCACCTGAATCGGCGGGTAGTGGGCGTTCAGCGTCTTGAGCACTGCATCCATCAGCGAGAAGAAACCAACCGCCACCAGCATGGCGACGATGCTGCGCAGGTTACCGGACAGGGGCATGGGTGGGCCAGGGCCTGCTAACACATCTGCAACGGCTGTGCCACCGCCGTGACCACACTCGTGTCGCGCCGCAGGGCCAGATTGGACATGAGGCTCGATCGCAGCAGCCGGGCCTGGTGTGACAGTGGGCGCGGCATGGCGGCGAGAACAGCTTTGTGGTTTTGATCAGGGCTTGCGTTGTTCCAGCCGCAGGCCGGCTGCGGTCCGGTTCGGAAAGCCTTTCCAATACGTGTGGTCGCTCTTGAACGTGCCATTCGCCTCGGCCGACCATTTTCCGTCCTTCGGGTTCTCGACAATGTTCAGGTAGGAATCCATCGTGGCATCGTTCTTGAGGTATTTGGCCAGGAACGCGGTTGCGAAATGTTGCGAGATATTGTTCATGCGCACGTTGTCCCAGACCGGGTCCAGATAGTGGTCGGCCGGAACAAAGGTCAAGTTTGGTACGCGCACATAAGTCTCCCGTGGCGCCGGCATCGGAGCACCCGCGTTGTGGTTGGCATTCTCGAACGTCAGCAGAAAACGCGGTGCATTGACGCTGCCTTCAAAAATACTGCGCACGCCCGGAGCGTAGCCAGACACGTCGTCGACACTGCCAGCGATAAAAAATACCGGTGTCCTGACGCCTTCCAGGCCGGCGGCATCCCAAAAACCAGTCGTGAAGCCCCAGGGGGCGAAAGCCACTGCGGCCTTGATGCGTTTGTCCATCGAGGCCACGAAGGCCGGGTTGCCTGCCTGCCGGACCGCCAGCGCACCATTCGGCGTGCCCCACGAGAAACCGACACTGGCGGCTGTGACGCCGCCACCAATGGCATTGACCACACCATAACCGCCCATCGAGTAACCGATCAAACCGGTCATGTCGGCGTTGACCATGCCTTTGAGGGTGCCAGCCGGATCGTTCGCATTGAGCCGGGCCATCTCGCCCAGCACAAACAGCTGATCCAGTGGCCGGTTCAGCAAGGTACTGCCAAACGCGCCCTGGTCGCTGTAGGTGCTGTCCGTGTGGTCGATGGACACCACCACGTAGCCTTTGCTGGCAAGGTTCTCGGCCAGGGGGCTGAGCAGGAACCGGTTGCCCGGATAACCATGTGAGACGATCAGCAAAGGGTAAGGGCCACCGGTTGGCTCAGGCGCCGCATCGCGCACCGCCTTGCCAGTCAGGGTGACCTCGGTCTTGCCGTCGCGCGCAAACACCCGGTACTGGCCGGCACCGGCTTGCGCACTGGCAGCAGCCTTGGAGGGATACCAGACCTCTACTGTCAGAGGACGGTCATAGACGGGAACCGGCTCCCCGGGCTTGGCCTTCAGGATGTCGAGTTGTTTCAAATTGACCAGTCTGAGCGTTTTCACACCGATGCCGAACTTGCCGTAAGCCGCCAGCTCCGGCGCGTCGTAGCGAATCGTGTCGATACGGTTGTCCTGCGCCATGGCCATGCCACTCCAGCCCAACAGTGCCGTCAGTCCGGTTGCAATTGCTTTTTTCAGCATGGTCGCCCTTTTAAAAAAATAGTTGTCTCGAATGCGGTGCCTGATGGCCGCAAGGGCGCCAAGCATACCCCGGCTGCTGCACTGCCGCCTGTCGCGACCGAGGCTGTCGGGCGCGGCATTGGTCCGGCCATACGGGCTGCACCATAATCCGCCCATGATGGAGCCCGGCCAAACCACAAGCGAGATGGGCGCTGTTCGGGCTCCGCTGGCGCGGCCCGGCGTCGCATTCCTGCTGGCGCATCCGGCGCACTTCATCGCGCTCGGGTTCGGCTCGGGACTGAGCCCGCTGGCACCCGGTACGGCCGGCACCCTGTGGGCGTGGCTGGCCTTCCTGGTGTTGCAGTTGTGGCTGTCACCGGCGCAACTGGTGTGGCTGGTCGCCCTGTCCTTGCCGCTGGGCTGGTGGGCGTGCACGGTGGCCGCACGCAACCTGGGTGTGCGCGACCCGGGTTGCATCGTGTGGGACGAAGTGGCGGCGTTCTGGTGTATTTTGCTGCTGCTGACGCCAGCCGGAATTGGTGCCCAGGCCGTCGCGTTCGCCCTGTTTCGCGCACTTGACGCCGTCAAGCCGGGCCCGGTGGGCTGGGCCGACCAGTTGTTCCATGCTGTGGACATGGAGCGCGACACACGCGCCTGGTCCAAGGCCGGCCTGGGCATCATGCTCGACGACCTGGTAGCTGCCTTGTGTACCTTGCTGGTGATCGCTGCCTGGAGATTCTGGTGAATCAGCCAGCGCCCGGAGCACCGGCCACGGCAGACCTGGTGCAGTTGTTGGCGCAGGCCTTGTTGGAGCGCCGCTGGACGCTGGCCAGCGCAGAGAGTTGCAGCGGCGGCATGATTGCGGCTGCCTGTACCGACCTGGCCGGCTCCTCCGAATGGTTCGAACGCGGTCTGGTGACGTACTCCAACACAGCCAAGACCGAGCTGCTGGGCGTGCCGTCCAGCGTCATCGCTGCACACGGCGCCGTCAGCGAGGCGGTGGTGCGCGCCATGGCGCAAGGCGCCATCACACACTCGAAAGCCCAGGTATCGGTTGCCGTGACCGGTGTCGCGGGTCCAGGCGGCGGCACGCCGGACAAACCGGTCGGCACGGTCTGGTTCGGCTGGTGTGTGGCTGGGCAGGTAAAGGCGCAGCTGCGCCAGTTCGACGGTGGACGCGCCGCCGTGCGACAGGCGACCGTGCAGCATGCCCTGCAAGGCCTGCTGGCGCTGCTTGCATCACGGCGCGGCGACCGCCTCACACCACGTTGAGCCCGCGCGGTCACACTGTACTGCCCGGCAGCCCTTTCGGCCCAGGCGGCGACCGCCTCACACCACGTTGAGCTCGCGCAGTCACACCGTGCTGCCCGGCAGCCCTTTCGGCCCAGGCGGCGACCGCCTCATACCACGTTGAGCTCGCGCAGTCACACCGTGCTGCCCGGCAGCCCTTTCGGCCCAGGCGGCGACCGCCTCACACCACGTTGAGCTCGCGCAGTGGCCGATTGGCCAGCACACGGCGCCAGCCAAACTCCGACAGGTCCAGCGACTCGAAACCGCCACTGACCACCAGTTCGGCCAGGGCGCGCCCAATTGCAGGCGCCTGCTGCAGGCCATGCCCGCTCAGGCCATTGGCAAAGTAAAGATTGTCCAGATCGGGGTGCAGCCCCAGGATCAGGTTCTGATCGAAGGTGTTCACGTCGTAATGGCCAGCCCAGGCATTGACCACGCGTGCCGCCGCAAAGCCGGGCACCCGGTGCGCCAGCGCCGGCCACACGGTGTCGTCGAACAGGGCATGGTCAACCTCGAAGTCGGTGCTCTGCGGGTCTGCGTTCCCGGGCGGCGCCACCCCGGCGATGAAGCCGTCTCCTTCCGGCCGGAAATAGACACCTGTTGGGTCGATGACAAGCGGGCTATCCGGCACGATCGCCGGCGTGCGAAAGAAAAACACACAGCGCTTGCGCGCCTGCACCGGCAACTCGATGCCCACCGATTGCGCCAGCGCAGCGGCACCGGTTCCCGCAGCGTTGATGACGGCAGAACACTGCACTTCACTGCCATCGTCGAGCAGCACTGCGCCCACCCGATGCCCGTGGCGGCGCAAACCGGTGACCCGTGCCGTGCGGTATTGCGCGCCCTGTGTGATGGCCTTGCGGCGCAGCGCCATCAGCAGGCTGTAGGCATCCAGCCAACCTTCACCCGACAATCCGAGCGAGCCGGCCGCAAGGTCGCCTGTGTGCAACCATGGAAAACGCGATTCCAGTTGCGCTGGCTCCAGCAAGGCGACGTCGGCGCCGCAGCCGCGCTGCAGCGAGTGGTTGTGCTGCAGCACCGCCTGACCGGCGTCGGACGCAAGAAACAGGTAGCCGGCTTCGCGAAAAGCAAGATCCGGCAGATGGCCGTCAACCGCCAGCGTCTGCGCCGCCGCACGCACAAACTGCGTGCCGAACTGCGACATGCGGATATTGCCCGGTGTGGAGAACTGGTGCCGGATCGATGCCACCGAACGGGTGGTGGCGCACCAACTGTAAGCGGGGTCCTGCTCCAGCACCAGCACCGAACGGCCGCACAAACCCGGATGCGCGGTCAGGAAGTAGGCCGCCGCGCTGCCGACAACAGCTCCTCCCACCATGACCACGTCAAAGTGCTGCATGGCACGCTCTCAGTCCGCGACTTCCACCCGGTTGCGTCCACCGGCCTTGGCCCGGTACAGGGCCTGGTCGGCCCGGTGCATGAACGCCGCCAAGTCGTTGTCGCTGCGGTGGTACTGTGCGACTCCAAAACTGGCAGTGAACGCAAGCACCTGGGCGTTGGGCATTGTGGTGCGCTGCGCGGCAATGCCATCGCAGATACGGATTGCCGCCATTTGCGCAACCGGCAACCCGGTGTGTGGCAACACCACGGCAAACTCCTCACCACCGACACGCGCCACCAGGTCCACGGTACGCGCCATGTCCCGCAAATACTGGCCCAGAAAGCGCAGTATCAGGTCCCCACCTTCATGGCCGAAACGGTCGTTGATGGTCTTGAAATGGTCCAGATCGAAAACAATGATGCTGCACGGATCGCCATACCGTTTGGCCAGCTCCAGCATCTGGGCCGCGCGCTCCTGAAACATGCGCCGGTTCGCCAGGCCGGTCAGATCGTCGGTGTGCGCCAGGCGGTCGAGCTGGCTGCGCATGGTGGCGAGTTGCTGATGCGAGCGGGCCAGCGCCACTGCCGCGTCGCGCAACACCTGCAGCTCATGGATCGCCTCGCTGCCTTCGGACATGGCCTGGCCTTCCCCGGCCAGCCGAAGGGATGCCGCCAGACGTTTGAGCGGGCGTGCAAACACCAGAAAAATCAGCCCGGTCGCGACCAGCAGGGCCAAGGCAATTACCGCCATGGCCAGCAGCAGTGATCGCCGTGCCGCCTGCACAGCGCCGAAGATGCCATCCGACTCCGCAAGCGCCGAATCCACCGCCTCCGCGCCGAGTTGTACGCCCAGGTTGAGCAATGACTGCGCAACCGGTTCCCACCGGGTCTCCGCCGCCGCACGCGCAGGAACGCCATTCGAGCGCATTTCGGCCAGATTCGCATCCAGCACCGCCAGCGCCGAGGCAACCTGTTCGCGGATCTCCGGTGTGCCTTGCAAGGCGCTGTCGTCACGCACGGTCTGCAGGCGCAGCCGACGCTCGTCGCGTTCGTCCGCCGTGGCGACCCACAGGATAGCCTCGCCGTCCCGCGCCAGACGCTCCAGCCCACGAACGACCCGGGTCGCCTCAAAGGTCTTGGGCATTGCCACATCGTAGATACGGCTGGCCTTGTTCTCGATCTCGGCCTGCTGCAGCGCAACCGCCCACAACGCGACCGCGCTGAGCAACGCCACCACCACGACAATCGTCGCGGTGGCGGTCATCAAAGCCAGTTTGTGTTGCGGTCCCTGCGTCAATCCGTGATCCCCTCGCCAGTACCAATGCCAAGGCAATTTTGGCACCGATCCACCGCCCGGCGATCAGTCAGGCTGTGACCAAGGCTGTTCAGGCGCGCAGGAATCCATTCAGCGCCCGGCGCGGCGTGTGTTGCCGGGTGGGGCAATAACCAATGCGACAGAACATCTGCACGGTTTCTTCAGTGGCCGGTTTGCCCAGCAGCAGCTTGTGCAACTTTTCATAGTACTGGCGCATCTCCGGGAACTCCCGCGGCGCCTGGCTCATCGGGTGCACCTGCAAACCGAGTTCGGTCGCCTTGAGTTGCAATCGCATGCAGGTGCGTTCGGCGCTGCGCTGGGTACCGGCTGCCGCATGCTTCGCAGTCGGGGTGGACAACCAGACAAAACCCATCGCCGTCCGGTTAGATCCCTCGTAGCTGGCCAGGATCTGGTTGAATCCGACACTGCCCGGCGGCGGCGCCACGGTGCGGTCGAACGCTCCCACCAGCGCCGCAACCCGCGCCAGCGGCTTGTTTACCGAGATGCCGTCGCGATAACGGGCGATCTCGGCGCTGCAAACCCGCGTCAGTTGCATACTCTCAAGCATGGTGCGAGGTGTGGAGATTTCGACCCGCGCTGAATCCAGACCTAAAGTTCGCAGCGGCCCTACGCGCTGCGCCTCGACGGTGCCAGCGAACTGCACCATCGGGCCTTCCAGCGCCAAACGCAGCGTCTCCAGAGTCGCCGGTGCGACCGGCCGCGTTATGTCGTACTCCACCTTGGCCGTTTGGCGGCGCAGCAGCTGCGCAAACAAAACGTCGCGTGGCGGCGCAGCCGCAGCAGTCAGCCAGCGTATGCGCGCCACCGCACGCCCATCGAGTTCACGCCGCTTGAACCCGCCCTTGGGGAAAAGCTGCAGTTGCGGCGCCATGCCACGTTCGCGCAGTGCGATCAGCAAGGACTCGATGAAGGTGCCCTGACCGACCATGATCTGGCGAAACCACGGGTCGGTCATTGGCAACAGGCGCTCGCGGTCGACGTACAAGGTGATGCTGTCGGCTTCTCGCAGGTCCACGATCCACGGTTGTCGATTGTGTGAGCTGGGCGCCAGGATGGCATACGACAGGGTCCGTCGGCGCAGCTCCTCCTGCGCCGACGGACCGTGCCAGGCTTCCAGCGCTGCCGTTGGGAAATCAGCGGAACAGCCGGCCAGACCGGCCCCCGTTGCGGCCACCACGGCACCACCACCCATGCGGCGGATAAAACGTCTGCGTTGCATGCCCGGCTCTCCTCAGGCCCAGGCCCGCAATCCGCAGCGCGCGCCACCAACAAGGCCGAGGTCGTGCAGGGTCGCATTCAATGCCGTGGTCAACGGCGTGCGTGGTTCCGGCCCCATCAGGGCTGCCAGTTTTCCGCCCGCCAGTGCGTGCGGCGTTTGCCACAGGTAGCGCAGCTCTGCCAGTTCACGCCACATCGGCCAGACCCGGCTGCCGAGTTCGATCAGTTGCCAAGGCAGCGTCGTCGTGCGCAACTCGTCGTCGTCGGCCAGCCAGCGCTGCTCGTGCACCGCCACGTCGAGCAGGGCCGCCCATTGCCCACCGGTGAGCGAGTGACCCTGGAAATGGAACACATCCAACGGCGCAATGGCGGCGCTGGGCTCGGCAAAACGGTTCGCCACCCGCACGAACGCCCGCGCCAGGTCGGGCAGGTAGGCCCAGGCAGCTGGAACGTCGAGTGAGCCGGGGTAGGTCATGCGCCCGCGCCCGATGCCCCGCACCAGGGCGCGGTCGAACCAGACGCCCCGGCCAGAGCCAAAAAATTCACCAGCGCGAAGCACCACACTGCGCACGGCTCCGGCGCGCGCGGCTTGTAGCAGTTGCTGCTCCATGGCCATGCGCAGCAGCCCTTTGCGGGTGTCCGCGCGCTGCGGCACATCCTCTGAGAGCAGCGCCGGCATGCGCGAGCCGAAGTTGTAGACGTTGCCGGGTATCATCATTCGGGCACCGAGGCGACCAGCGATCTGCAAGCTGGCGTCGACCAGAGGCAGGCACTCGCGCTCCCAGTCCGTAAAGACCGGGTTCAGCGCGTGCAATACGACGCTGGCGCCGCCAGCGGCCTGGGTCGGTGCGGTGTCGTCAAGCTCCAGCGGCAGCCAGTGAATGCCGACGCCCGCAACAACATCCGACCCCGGCCGGGCTTGGGCCAACACCTTCCAGCCGTCTTCGACAAACGCCTTGGCTGCGGCCATCCCAAAACGGCCGCGGGCACCGACGATCAGAACCTGTCGCTGTACCGGGTTGTTCATGGTTGGCTCTGCGGACTGTGGGTTGCAAGCCACGTTCTGGTTGCGGCTTGGTTGAAGCCATTGTCGAAACCTCCTGGCAGCTACACAATTGTCTAATTGAGACATTCTGAAGTTCAAAAATGAATACCAAGCCGAGCCACGTGCCGCGCCGCAACGGCCGAACCAGCGGATGAGACAGGACTTCGACTGGGGCCTGGTTCGCTCATTCCTGGCGGCACTGGACCGTGGCAGCCTGCTCGGTGCAGCGCGCGCTACAGGCCAGCCAACCCACTATCGGACGCCACATTGCCGAACTCGAGTCGCAGCTCGGAGTGGTACTGTTCGAACGCACCGGGCGTGGCCTGCTGGCCTCGGAGGCAGCGCTGCGGCTGGCGGAGGCAGCGCGCGCAATGGAGGCTGGCGCAATCAAGCTGGCGCGCGCGGCGGCGGTCGACCAAGTCGATGCGACCGGCAGCGTTCGCATCACGGCGAGTCAGCCGGTGGCCTGTATCTTGCTGCCGCCGATACTGGCCCAGATGCGCCTGGCCCTGCCGCAGGTGCAGATTGAGCTGGTGGTCAGCAACGCGGTCAGCAACCTGTTGCGGCGCGAAGCCGATATTGCCTTGCGTATGGTGGATCCCGACCAGACCACCGTGATCGCCAAACGCATTGGCAAGGTGACGCTGGGAACTTACGCCCATCGCGACTACCTGCGCCGTCGCGGCACGCCCAAACAGGCGATGGACCTGGCCAGCCACGCACTGGTGGGTTACGACCAGGGGCGCGCCATCATTGACGGTTTCGCGGCCTTGGGGATGCCCATAGAGCGGGAGAATTTTGCCCTGCGCACCGACGACCTGATCGCCTACCAGGAAGCAATCCGGGCCGGTTTGGGCATCGGTTTCCTGGCCGACTATGTGGCACGCGCCGATGCCAATCTGATCGCCATTCTGCCGACAATCAAGTTGCCGCAGATACCGGTGTGGCTGGCGGTGCACCGGGAAATCCGCACCAGCCAGCGGATTCGGCAAGTGTTCGACTTCCTGGCTGGCGCTGTGCCAGCGGCACTGTGACGGTTGACTCCCGAACTGGGGCCAACCATGCACCCGAACCAGCAGACCTTGCAGATGTACACCACCGCCTTTGCCGCCCTTGGGATGCTTTGCAAGACGCGACCCGTGCCCGGCGGGGGTTTTGCGGGATGAGGCGCAAGGCGCAAAACCCAAAGCCGGGCCAAGGCCCTGCCTGGTTTTGCACCGCAGCTAATCGCCCGCAAAACCATTCCCCCAAAGGGGTTCGGCCCAAAACGGACCCTTTGCCCACCAAACCGCATGCGTGTACCTTGGGCACACGCTGCCTGGTGTTGGCGCGTAAATCATCCCGTTCTGGACTCGAACGCGCATGGCGGGAGTTATGCAGAGCATCCCTGAAGCCAGACACCATGGCGCACGGTATGCCGCTGACATTGCCTTCACCGACGAAGTGTTCAACTTGCGCGTGCGCAAAAAGGTGATGGGCATGTGGTGCATGTTGTCCCACGTGGTGCAAGCACGCGGCCGCGCCGACTGGAAGCTGGTTTTTAGCGACCCCGCGGCCAACGCCAGCCTGCAGAGATACCTCACCAGTCACAACCAAGCCTGACCACCCCGCACCCCGGAGCCCCGTAGCATGCTGCACAGCCTGAACAACATCTTTCCCGTCCGCTACACCGTTTTCGCCCTTTGTCTGATCGGGCTGCTGCTGAGCCTTTTCACCGTCGTCGGATTCGGCCAGGGCGGCTGGCTGCTGCCCGTGTTCCTGGCACTGACCGCTCTGGGCATCTACGACGTCTTGCAGACCAGGCGCTCCATTCTGCGCAACTATCCCGTCATCGGCCACCTGCGCTTCGTACTGGAGTTCGTGCGCCCGGAGATGCGCCAGTATTTCCTGGAAAGCGACACCGAGGCGACGCCGTTCTCACGCGCCCAGCGCTCGCTGGTTTACCAGCGCGCAAAGGGGGATTCGGACAAACGTCCGTTTGGCACCCAACTCGACGTGCACGCCGAGGGCTACGAGTGGATGAACCATTCATTGGCGCCCACACGCATTGCTTCGCACGACTTTCGCGTCTGGATTGGCGGCACACCGGACGAAGTGGCCAGCCAGCCAGCCGGGGCCGGTCGGTGCACGCAGCCCTACCACGCCAGCGTGTTCAATATCTCGGCGATGAGTTTTGGCGCCCTCAGTGCGAACGCCATCCTGGCACTCAACGCCGGGGCAAAACGGGGGAACTTCGCGCACGACACCGGCGAGGGCTCGATCTCGGTGCACCACCGTGCCAATGGCGGGGACCTGATCTGGGAGATCGGCTCCGGTTACTTCGGCTGCCGCAATGACGATGGCAGCTTCAATCCGGAACGTTTCGCGCAGAACGCCACGGATCCGCAGGTCAAGATGATCGAGATCAAGCTCAGCCAGGGCGCAAAGCCGGGCCATGGTGGTGTGTTGCCAGGCCCCAAGGTGACGCCCGAGATCGCCGCTGCGCGCGGGGTTCCGGTGGGCGTCGACTGTGTTTCGCCAGCGGCCCACAGCGCTTTCTCGACCCCGCTGGAAATGATGGCTTTCATCACCCGCTTGCGCACGCTGGCGGGCGGAAAACCAGTGGGATTCAAACTCTGCATTGGCCATCCGTGGGAGTGGTTTGCCATCGTGAAGGCGATGCGCGCCAGCGGTGTGACGCCAGACTTCATCGTGGTCGACGGCGCCGAAGGTGGTACC
>Ga0163144_10024111_pt1 | contig 11950 bp, 8 predicted proteins | sample OliLak19BULKMAT1_FD_123175 | JGI IMG/M metagenome (GOLD analysis project Ga0163144, IMG submission 123175) | Freshwater microbial mat bacterial communities from Lake Vanda, McMurdo Dry Valleys, Antarctica - Oligotrophic Lake LV.19.BULKMAT1 | ecosystem: Environmental > Aquatic > Freshwater > Lake...
CCGATGGTGCGAACGAAGGCGCCGATCGGGCCGAGGCGAGTCTTCCGGCCCATCCCGAACTCGATCAGGATCAGTGGAATGGACCAGGTAAGGAGGCAGATCACCCAGGCGACGAGAAATTCACCGCCGCCGTTGGTCGCCGCGATGCGCGGAAAGCGCCAGATGTTGCCGGTACCGACGGCCATGCTGAGCATGGCGAGCATCATCGCCGTGCGCGATGAGAAGCCTTTGGACTCGCTCACGAACTCACCGGAGTGGGAAGACTGCACGATTGGAGCGCGGATTATGGCGGAATGGCGAACCGGGCGCCACCTGCAGGGCTTGACAGCGGGTCCAGTATATAACGAGTCGGGTCCAGTCAGGCAGACACCGTGGAGGGCGTGCCACACCAGATCGCGACACGCGTCCAGTACTGGCGTATCGTTCGCACCGGTGTCGCGGCACGAGATGAGCCGTTCCACCGTGCAGAGGAGGCTCCATGCTTTCGACAGCTGATTACACGACCGTTCGTGCGGCGACCGCGATCGACGCGGACGCGATCACGGTGATCTACAACCATTTCGTAGCGCACACTACGGTCACGTTCGAAGAGGAGCCAGTCACACCGGCTGAGATCCAGCGGCGGATGGAGCGCGTCTGGTCCGCGGCATTGCCATGGGTGGTCGCCGAGCGTGATGGGCACGTCACCGGCTATGCGTATGCCACGACGTGGAAGGAGCGCTGGGGCTATCGTTTCTCAGTGGAGGCGACGGTGTATCTCGCGGTGGACGCGGCTGGCCACGGTGTTGGTTCAGCGCTCTATGGTGCGCTGTTCCCACTGCTGCAGCAACGAGGCATACATGCCGTGATGGGTGGCATCGCGCTGCCAAACGACGCCAGTGTGGCGCTGCACGAAAAGTTCGGCATGAGGAAGGTTGCCCACTTCGATGCGGTTGGCTTCAAGTTCGATCGCTGGATCGACGTCGGGTACTGGCAGCGCCTGTTGTAGTCGGGTGCAGCGGTACGTCGATCACGCACGGTATGGGCTCGTCGCTTTCCAGCAGCACCCTGGAGTCGCCCGTCCGTGCAACTGCGCCGGCCAGTGCCAACGTCACTCGCGCCGTGAATTCGAGTTCACCCGCCCGCGACGGTGGTGATCTGCGACCGCTCCCTGAGGCGCAGCGCCAGCGACCGGTGGTACGCTTCCATACTTTTGGTCGGGCTGAACACCGTGCGCGCCATCAACCGCATGAGGGCCGGTTTCACGAAGCCGCGTTCCGTGATCAGCAGTTCTGTCCCAGCGCCGCGTGGTGTCAGTAAAAACTCCCACTCACCGCCGTATGGCAGTTTCTCGTCGGTAATGCGACTGACCTGCGAGACCATTGCGACCTGCGACACCATTTCGTATGCAGTGACACCGCGATCGGTCATCTCTTTCCAGGCGAGGCGGCCGTTGTCAGCGGGCAGCATGTCGACACGCTTCACATCACCACGCCATGATGCGGACTGCGCCGGGTCGCTGATCAACGTCCACACCGCAGCCGGCGCGGCGGCGTAGATACCGCGTACCGCAGCGGTATGATCTCGCGGCATGCGGCTTCCGGCAATGACCGCCAGGACTGCGGTGACTGCGAGCATGAAGGTGAAGAAGGCGAGGAAGGTCATCGTTCGGCCTCTGACGGTCAGGCGGAGTGGAGGGTATCGGCGGGTCGGTCGCGATGTTGGCCGCCGAATGCAGCGACGGCCGCACGTGCAAGGAGCTCGAGCCCGTCGAGAGCTCGGCAGCGATCAGCGTCAGGCAAGGCCGCAATCATGTCATCGACCAGCGCGGGATCGAGCATCGAGTGCGCGGCGCAGACGCGGGCGCCGGCGGGCGTGAGGCGCAGATGCACACGTCGCCGGTCGACGGCGTCGGGTGTGCGAGAGACGTAGCCACGTTTTGCCAGGCGATCAATCGCGATGGAGGTGGTGCTCGGTGTGACGCCGAGATGGTCAGCCAGTTCGCCGAGTGACAGCGACTCGGTCTCGTCGAGATGGTCGAGCAGCTGGACGTGCCGGAGTGACACCAGGTCGCCTGTCAGCGGGTCACGGGTGTGGCGCCGGTGGCAGGCGAAGTAGATGCGCGGGTAGTCGCGGAGGACGTGTGCGACGTCGGCGGGGAAGCGCATGGAAATAGCATGGCTGACATATTTCGTTTTGTCAAATCAAATGATGCTCGGGAAGCGATTGTACCGGACTCATGTCTGGACTCGTTCCGGCGCCATGGGACGACACGAAGCTGGAGCAGCTCCGTACCTTGAAACATGGCGTCAGATCTTCCGATCAATCGACTGCTGGTGTCGGTGAGCGTGGCGGGCTTTCTGGTCGCATTCGGGCGACGGCCTTTCCAGACCCGCCTGGTGTCAGCAATTCCCCAGACGGCGCCAGTGAGCGGGTCGCAGGGTGGCGCGCGCGAGAGGGCGCCACAACGTCAAGGTGGCGGCGTCCGTTGATGCTGCAGTGTTCCACCCACGCGCGACTCCTCAACCCGCACGGACATGCCCACGCCCAACGGCCTCCCCCGCCGCGCTGCGTTTCGTCTCCCGAGCCTCGTCGCTCTCACGCTGACAGCGACGGCGCTGCTGCCGACGCTCTCGCTGGGTCAGGCTGTACCTGCCCCGACGGTCGCGGCACCGGTGAGTTTCGGCGATCTCGCGGCGGGCCCGTACAAGCGGCTCGTGATTCGCGGCGCGATGGTGATTCCAGGGCATGGCGGCCCACCGGCGGGACCGTACGACATCGTGATCGAGGGCAACATGATCACGGAGATGATTGCGTTCGATCCGGTCACGGCCGCCCGTCGCGGCAACACGGTGCGGCCGACCGGCGATCGCGTGATCGATGCGACAGGGATGTACGTGATGCCTGGGATGTTCGACCTGCACACACATCTGCGCACGCAGCCGATGCCGCTGTCGTATGTGTACTACCTGAAGCTGGCGATGGGTGTGACCACGATGGTGCCGGCCAGCGACCGCGGCGTGGACAGTGCGCTGACCGAAGCGGATCGGTCGCGGCAGAATCGCGTGCTGGCGCCGCGACTCCATCCGCTGGTCAGCTGGGGCGGCGGCACGAAGTTCTCACGGGCCGAGATCGACGATCCGGCACGCGCGCCCGAGGTGGCAAAGGCGATGGCGGCGCGCGGCATTCGCGTGATCTCGATGGACGCCAACGGGTGGAGTCACGATCTGGTGAAGGCCATCGCGGCCGCAGCAAAACCGAATGGCCAGATCACCAGCTTTCACATTCCCCCAAGCACCATCGCCGTGGTGAATGCAGTGCAAGCGGCGTGTGCCGGTGTGACGATGATCGAGCACCACTACGGCTATGCCGAATCCGCGCTCAATCGCTCGACGCAGGATTTCGGCCCCGAGTACAGCTTTGGCAACGAGCTCCAGCGGTTCAGGTATGCCGGCAAGGTCTGGCTGGAAGCGGATCGCGATCGCCTGCTGGGAGCCGTGGCTGACTCGATGGTGAAGTGCGGGGACGATGCTCCCGACGCGCGTGGTGTACGAAGCGAACCGGGATGCCGTGCGAGCGATGAGCCTGCCGTGGCATGAGAAGTACACTCATCCGGCGCTCTGGAACTGGAATCTGCCGAATCCGGCGAATCATGGTGCATACCACGTCGACTGGACGTCGGATGACGAGTACAACTGGACACAGGCCTATCGGCTCTGGGGCGATCTCATTTTCGCGTTCAACAAGCGTGGCGGCCGGGTGGCGTTCGGGACGGACGACTCGTACATCTGGGCCACGCCGGGCTTTTCCACGGTACGCGAAGCGCAGTTGATGCGCGAAACGGGAATGCACAATCTCGAGGTGCTGAAGGCGGCAACGCTCACCAGCGCCACCACGCTCGGTGTGCCGAAACTCGGCCTCGTGCGGCCGGGCTATCTGGCCGATCTGCTGATCGTCGACGGCAATCCTGCGGCCAACCTGAAACTGCTCTACGCATTTGGAGATCTGGTGCGTGGTCCGGATGGCGAAGTGCGGCGCACGCGCGGCATCGTGCACACCGTCAAGGACGGTATCGTGATCGAGAACGCGAACCTGATGCGCGACGTCGAGCTGATGGTGCGCGAGGCGAAGCTGCAGATGCCGATGGATGTCGTGCGTTCGCCATGGGTGGTCGCCCCGGGCAGGGAGTAGCGCGGCGCCCGATGAACATCCCCTGAGCCCGGAGACAGGTCCACGCAGGCCCGGCACTGCCGTCTGGCCTCGCATGCGCCAGGGTGCGTCAGTGCTCCGGGTGTGTCGCCGGCAGCACGGGCGGTGTCTTCCGGAAGGTTCGGCTGAGCCAGTTGGCATTCATGAACGGTCGTTCGACTGCGAGATAGAGTGGGATGCTCGCCAGCACGGTGACCGTCGCGATCACCAGAATGTTCAGCAACAGGGTGACAGACGGCGCGCCGGTGATCTGCAGATTCTTGCACGCACCGGCGGTCACCCAGATGATGGCGTTGTGATACAGGTAGATCGTGTAGCACATACCGCCGATGGCGGTGATCATCGGATAGCTGAAGAGCGCACGGAGCACCGGGCCGCGGAATACTGCCCCATACGCAACGAGCAGCAGCAGCGGTGTGAGCGAGTACTCGAACGTGTGTGTGGCCACCAGAAGAAAGACGGCTGCAAACGCGCTCACACCGAACAGGTCGGCGATGGGCGAGCGTTCGGGCTGCGACTTCCAGTCGGTCAGGTACACGTCGGCGAGCAGCATGCCGGTGAGGAAGAACTGCAGGTAGAGCAGCAGGTGCGGCGGGCCTGTGCGGATGGCACCATTCAGATGCTGTGTCTCGCTGAAAATGCCAACTGCGAGCATCGCGGCCAACAGGACGGCGCGCCGCAGCATCCGGTTGCGGATGGCGAACACCTTCGACAGCAGCGGTGTCAGCAGATAGAACTGAATCTCGATTTCGAGTGACCAGGTCACAGTCGAGAGCCCGCTTTCTGCACCGAGCAGAAACGAATGCACATAGAAGATGTGCGCGGGCAGATGCGTGGCCACCCAGGACAACGGGGCATGCCGCACCAGAAGCCAGGCGGTGGCCAGCACCAGCAGGCTGACGACGTACGGGGGCTCGAGGCGGGTCAGCCGGCGCTCGAAGAACCGACCGAGCCTGACCGGACTGGTGCCAGTGAGATGGTGTGCTGCGAACGGCAACGCGAGAATGAAACCGGAGATGACGAAGAACAGTTCGACGCCGAAGTACCCCGTCGCGACGACGCGTTCGAGCAGGCCGGCGGTGCGCGAATCGGCGAACATCGGTCGCTCGGAACGCAGGTACGCCAGCGCGTGAAAGGCGACCACCAGCATGATTGCCAGAAAACGCAGTCCGTCGATTTCGGGGACGAATCGCCCTGAGGACGTGACTCGCCGCAGGCGTCTGGCAATCGCTTGCATCATCGATAGGACCGGGTGGGCGGGAGTTCTGACTCTGTGACGATCGACGCGCCGTCGCGGCAGCACCTGTCGCCCGTCAGTGCATCACCGGCCAATCCCATACTTGCGAAGGATCGTTCGGACCTCGTCGATGGGCAGCGCTTCGACGGTCGAAAAGGCGCCCTTCATCGTGGTGGCTCGGAAGAGCGAGTTGTAGATCGCCTCGACGGTGGCATCCACCGTGGGCTCGAAGAGTGCGGAGGCGAGCTCGTTCCCCAGTTCCGCGGACCGAATCGTGTCGGGCGGCGTCCCGCTGGAGGCAGGGCGTCCATTCCGACGCACCGACGGATTGGTGGAGAACGCGATCACGTAGTCGCCAGAGCCATTCGAGGCATACCCTCCGGTACGACCGATGCCAAGCAATGCCCGGGATGCGAGCCGGCGCAGATTCCTGTCTGAGAGTGGCGCATCGGTGGCGATCACGATCACGATCGACCCGCTCGCTCCTTGCCCCCGGTTCGGCTTCACTCCATTGCGGCCAAGCTCGCGACCGACTGGAACGCCCTGGATGAGGAGGTCGCTCCCGCCGCCGAAGTTCGATTGGACCAGGACACCGACGGTCCAGGGGCCGGCGGGAACGATCCGCGAGCTGGTGCCGATGCCTCCCTTCCACTCGAAGGCGACCGTCCCCGTCCCCGCACCGACGGCGCCCTCGGCCACCGGTCCGCTCGTCGCCGCGGTGAGTGCCGCCCGGATGTCCCCATCGGTGATCGGAATCGAGCGAATCGCATTCAGTGCCCATCCGTCATTCGTTTCGCCGACCACCGGATTGATCGAGCGCACGCGTTGCATGCCTGGTTGCTCGAGCATCCATTTCGCGACACCCTCAGCCGTCCGCCAGACGCAGAGTGTGCAGGTGAGTGCGATCGGTGTTTCGAGTTCGCCGAGTTCCATGACCTGGGTGTATCCCACAAACTTGCCGAAGCCGTTGCCGACGACCACCGCGGCAGGGACCCGACTCTCGAATGGATTGCCGCCGTGCGGAAAGACCACCGTCACGCCGGTGCGCGTGGAGTCACCGCGGATCACGGTGGCGTGCCCGACGCGCACGCCGGCAACATCCGTGATCGCATTCAGCGCGCCGGGCATGTGCGGGCCGATGACGATACCAAGGTCGCGGGCGCGCGGGCGGTCCTGTGCATTGGCAGTGGCGGCGACGATCGCGCCGAGAGCCGCGGCGACCGCCGACATCGGAATCCGAGAAAATGAACGGTGCATGGCAGCGGGCGGTGGATGGCGCGGATATTCCGGGACGCTCCGGTATCTTCCGCCCATGAATCTACGACTCGTTTCGCGACTCCTGCTGCGCACAGGGCTGGTCGTCGCGGCGTTTGGCGGTCGCCTTGCCGCGCAGGGTACGCCAGCGCTCGACATTCTGCTCAGCGGCGGGACGGTGCACGACGGTTCGGGCAGACCAGGCCGGATCACGGACGTCGGGATCCGCGGTGACCGCGTGGTGTTCGTCGGACCAGCGCCGCGAGGCGTGAAAGCAGTCACCCGCATCGACGCGCGCGGGCTGATCGTGTCGCCCGGCTTCATCGATCCACACACACATGCGTATGAGGGACTGGCGGGACTGGATTCAGTGGGCCGCCAGAATGCGTCGTCGCTGATGCAGGGCATCACTACGGTGGTGCTTGGCGCCGATGGACGAGGGCCGGTGCGCGTCGCACACACGTTGGGCGATGCCGAGCGCGTTGGGCTCGGCACGAATGTGTACGCACTCACTGGCTTTGGAACCGTTCGCGAGATGGTGATGGGCGCGTCGTCGGCACCGGCGTCGCGCGCGCAACTCGATTCGATGCGCGCGCTGGTGACGACTGCGATGCGGGAAGGGGCCTTTGGTGTCGGCTCCGGCCTGTTCTACGCCCCGCAGAGTTATGCGACGACGGAGGAAGTGATCGCCGTCGTCTCGGCCGCGAAGCCATTTGGCGGCGTGTACGACACGCATCAGCGTGACGAAAGTTCGTACACGATCGGATTGCTCAACTCCGTCCGGGAGTCGATCCGCATCGGGTGCGAATCCGGCCTGACCACGAACATCGGACACATCAAGGCACTCGGGGTGGATGTCTGGGGCAAGGCGGACAGCGTTCTGGGCATCATGCGAGCGGCGCGTGCGCGTGGCTGCAAGGTGGTGGCCGATCAGTATCCATGGACGGCCAGTGGGACGGCGCTGAGCGCGACGCTGCTGCCGCGTTGGGCGCAGGCCGGCGGTCGCGATTCGCTGCGTGCCCGGATCGCCGACACGGCGCAGCGCACCAGGATGCTGGTCGAGATGCGGGAGAATCTCCGACGCCGCGGTGGCGACAGTTCGATTCTGCTCACGTCAGGCAGCGCCGCGACGAAGATGTTGGTCGGCAAGACGCTGAAGGAGGTCGCGGCAGCACGGCAGCAGCCGGCGGTCGAGGCAGCGCTCGAGATCATTCGCGATCACGGCGACATGGGTGTGGCCTCGTTCAACATGACCGAAGCCGACATCGCGACCTTCATGCGCGATCCGTTCGTGATGACGAGCTCGGACGGATCCGAAGGTCACCCGCGACTGTTTGGCACCTATCCACGGAAGATCCGACGTTATGTGCTCGAGCGGCGGGTGATCTCCATGCAGCGGATGGTGCAGGCGTCATCGGCGCAGGTGGCCGCAACCTATGGACTGGCTGATCGTGGCGTGTTGCGTTCGGGCGCATTTGCGGACGTGATCGTCTTCGATCCGGCCACGATCCGCGACGAAGCGACATATGTCGAGCCGACGAAACTCGCCACCGGCATGCGCTGGGTGTTCGTCAATGGACAGCCGGCCGTGACGAACGGCGCCGTGACTGGCGTGATGGCCGGACGCGGACTCCGGCGTGCGCACCCGGCCGCTGCCCCGTCTCGGCCGGCTTCCGCCGCTGATACACCGCCTCGCGCCGATGTTCGTGTGACCGAGGCGACCGATACCCGCGTGAGAGAGGCGGCCGAATCGATTGTCGCGTCGGATCTGATGCGGGATGTGTCGTACCTCGCGTCCGATGCACTGGCGGGGCGGGCGACGTTCTCGCCGGGCCTCGACACGGCGGCGGCGTTCGTGATCCGACGGCTGCGCCAGCTGGGTATTCGGCCGGTGGGTGACAGTGGCTCCTACCGACAGCATTACAGCGCGGTCGTGGCGTCGCTCGATACGGCACGCACGTCGCTCTCGATCGGATCGCGGCGGTTCAGCTGGGGCGATGACTTTCTGGTGACACAGTTCCGCGCCCTGGCCTCGCAGCAGGGCGGCGTGGTGTATGTCGGCAACGGGCTCCGGGCCCCCAGGCGGGGGCTCGATCCGTACGCAGGGGTGTCGGTGCGCGGGCAGTGGCTGCTGGTCCACGCCAGTCAGATGCGTCCGAGTGGCACGGCGGACACGCTCGGTGTGTATGGCGTGGATTACACGACGGTGTATGACGAGGCGCGCGCGCGGGGTGCGCGAGGACTGCTGCTCATTTCCGGCATCGGTGAGCGGGCCAACTGGTCCGCGCTGCGTTCCCGCGTCATGCGTTCGCGTGATGTCGAACCGAGCATGGGGCGCGCTGGCGCACCCTTCCCGCTGCCGGTGTTGCTGCTGTCGCCGTCTGTCGTGATGGCACTGCTCGATGGCGAGGCCATCAGCGGCGCCGCGGTGCTGGGTGCTGACTCATCGCAGCGTGCACTCCGATCGGTCGCGCTCGAGGGAACCGTGACGGCCACGCTGGGCGGGACGACGCTCAGGCAACGTGCCTACAACGTCGTTGGTGTGGTCGACGGCGCCGATGCGCGGCTTCGCGATGAATGGATCAGCGTCTCGACCCATCTCGATGGGGCGGTTGGCAGTGCGGTGACGTCCAGTGGCGATTCGATCTACAATGCCGCGGACGACAATGGGACCGGTTCCGCCGGAAATCTCAGCATCGCACGCGCGTTGTTGCGTGGACCGCGCCCGCGGCGGTCGATTCTGTTCATCTGGGACTCCGGCGAGGAAGTCGGGTTGCTCGGCACGCGATTTCTTGCCTATGGTCCACTGGCGAGCAAGGTCGTGGCGCATTTCACGGTCGACATGATCGGGCGTACCAGGGTGCCTGGCACCACGATCGCAGGGCAGGCTGAGTTGACCGGTCCCGGCGAGGTGTTCGTCTCAGGACCGGGGGTGCTCAGTACCGTGCTCGATTCTGCGCTGGCCACCGTCACCCGCGTGTATCCGTACGTGCGTTTCGATCGACGGTACGAGGATCCGCAGCACGAGTTCTTCTATCCGCGCACCGATGCGGCGCCGTACATCGAGCAGGGTATTCCGTACGCCGAGTTCTTCACCGGCCTGCATGAAGACTACCACGCGCAGACCGATGAGGTCTCGAAGCTGGATCCGGTGAAGTTCGAAGCGGTTGCGCGCTCGGTGTATGCGACGCTCTGGATCGTTGCGAATGGCACTGCGCGACCGCGGATCGACAAGCCGATTCCGCCGGTGCTGTGGTTCATGACACCGCGGTGAGCGATCGACGCGTCTGATGCGCCCACACCGTGATGGTTGTGCTCACCGCACCTCGATCGGAATCCTGAAGCCCGCCACGTCCAAGACGGTGATCTCGAGAGTGGCGCGCATTGCGCGGGTGGGCTTCCAGACGAAATCGTAGGTTTCGCCCACGGCGATGCGCCGGAGTGTTGACAGCTGTTCGATGGACTGTGTCGGTGGGAGGTCGGCGCCGTCCTTGGCGCGCGGTGTCCATCGCAACGGGATCGAATCGATGTGCAGGACGACCTTGGCGGGAGCATTCACGCCGAGGTTGAGGAACCGCATCCGGTACGAGGTTCCTGCGCGCAAACGTACCGGCGTGAAGACACGGGCACCGTTGACCAGCGCTCCACGCTTCCCGTCAGTGATTCCCCGACCGATCACGAACGGAAGATCGGTCGACGGATCGAACCGCTCGCCTGGTTCGAGCACGAGCATGGCTCCGAACATTCCCGCCGCGAGCTGATCCTCTTCATCCATGTGGGGGTGATACATGAACGTTCCGGAACGTGGAGGTGTCATGATCGCCACAAACGAGTCGCCCGGTGCAATCATCGGCGCGCGCCGCGTATCGGCGCCGCTCCAGCCGGCCACGCCGTCGTAGTAGCTCTCGAGCTCCATGCCGTGCCAGTGAACGCTGGTCGCTTCCGGCAGGCGATTCACGACCGTGATGGCGGTGCGTTCACCGCGCGTCAGCAGGAGGATCGGCCCCGGAATCACGATCGAGTCAGCGCGTGGTGGTGTTGGCCCGCGCTGGAGTGCATACCCCCGCGCGAACGCCGTGTCGTCGACCGCTGCCGCACCGGACTGCTGTGCGAAGAGTCGGAGGCGATGCGCGACGTCGCCGACTACCGGGTGGGGCTGGTCGGGCGTCCGTGATTGCACCTCGATCCCCATCACCAGTCCCGTCATGGAGCGTCGCGCGTGCTCCACTGGGTCGTGCGCGTCGGCCGCGTGCGCGCGGGTGGAGTCCGCACGCAGGGGAAAGGGGACTACGTGATCGTTGATGTGACAGTGAAAGAGCCAGGACCCGGGCCGTGTCGGCGACCATTCCATCTGTACGGTCGAGCCGGCGACGACGTACTCCGTCACCGCGGTGCGCCGCCCAGCAGGAACGTAGGTGGTGTCACTGCTGCCGTCACCACGCGCGGTGACGGTGAAGTGAAAGCCGTGGAGGTGCATCGGATGTTCGTTGGCGGTCGCATTCAGGACGCGCCAGCGCACCGTGTCGCCCACCGCATAACGAAGCCGTTCCGTATGCGGCCAGGACAAACCATTGATCGCGAGGTCGAAGAGGTCGTCGCGTGGCTCGGGCTTGGTGGTGTCCGGCAGGATGTCGAGGGCCGTGAGCACCAGAATCCGTTCGTTCGTGTCACGCGGCAGGCGAGGATCGTCAACGACGATCGCGCCGGCCAGCGGACCATCACGGGCCTCGGAGGGCGCGTCGCGACCGGCACTGATGCTCGCCCAGTACAGATACGTGCCGGGCCGCGCAGCGGTGAAGTAGGTGGTCCGGGTCGCACCGGATGCGACGCGCATCGTGTCGCCGGCGGTGCCCGGGTGCAGGCCACGCACGAGCAAGGCCGAGTCGGGAACGTGATTCGTGACCCGAATCTCCACTACCGTGCCGGCGCTGACGCGCAGCAGGGGCCCGGGGACGCGGGGTACGCCGTCGCGGGCCGCAAAGGCGAAGACCGTGATGGCCGTGTCGACATCGGTGTCAGGACGCCACGCTGCGCGTTGGGCGTCAAGCTCGAAGACGAGTGTGTCGCCGCGCTGAACGCCAGCCGGGACGCGATTGTCGTTCGGGACCGCCTGGGGCAGCCCCGAACGGCACCCTGCAACCAAGACGAGGATCGCGAGTGCCGTGCGGCTGTTCAGAGTATGGCGCATGTACGGAAGCTGTCGCGGTGCATGCGTACGCGCCACCGGTGTACGCGCCACCGGTGTACGCGCCACCGGTGTACGCGCCACCG
>Ga0163144_10024112_pt1 | contig 11949 bp, 8 predicted proteins | sample OliLak19BULKMAT1_FD_123175 | JGI IMG/M metagenome (GOLD analysis project Ga0163144, IMG submission 123175) | Freshwater microbial mat bacterial communities from Lake Vanda, McMurdo Dry Valleys, Antarctica - Oligotrophic Lake LV.19.BULKMAT1 | ecosystem: Environmental > Aquatic > Freshwater > Lake...
ACGCGGCGCCGCAGGACCAGGCTCCGACGTTCGCCCAGGCCCGCTTGCGCTACGCGACGCGCTGGACGGCCGCGGTCGTGTCGATCGATCTGCGCGCCACGTTCCTCTGCGGCGACGTGCTCGTCGTCGGCGCCACGCGCGAGGTCGTCGGCCTCGATCGCCGCACCGGCCAGGTCCTCTGGCAGCGCGCCGTGCCCCGCGCGGTCAGCGTCATGACGCCGCGCGGCCTCGCCCGCATCGAGCCCGACGGCGCGCTCCGCCTGTTCGACGTCGGCACCGGCGAGCCGCTCTGGGTCACCCGCGTCGCGCCTCGCCCCGGCGCCAACACCTCGGGCGCCGTCATCAGCGCGCCGCGCCTCCCGCCCACGCTCATCCTCAGCGAAGGGCAGCGCCACCTCGTCGCCGTCGACCTGCCCACCGGCCAGATCTCGTGGCGCTACGCCGCCCGCCGCGGCAGCTTCTTCAGGCTCAAGCGGGCCGGCAAGCTCGTCATCGTCACGAACGGCGAGCCCGCCCTCACCGCGCTCGACGTGGTCACCGGCGAGGTCGTCTGGCGCTTCTGCGATCGCCTGCGCTTCGCCTCGCACGTCGCCATCGATCACGACGCGCTCTTTGCCTTCGCGGGCGACGGTGCCCTCGTCGGTCGCGGCGGCGTCCGCCTCTACCAGCTCGATCCGTGGTCCGGCGCCAGCCGCTGGAGCGTCGATCTCCCCAAGCACCTGAGCCCTGTCGGCGCGCCGCTGCTCGGCCCCGAGACCGTCGTCGTGGTCGGGCACAGCCGCCGCGGCACCGAGCTCGTGGCGTTCGATCGCAAGACGGGCGAGCTGCGCTGGAACCACCTCGCGTGCGCCACGGTCGCGTCGTGCCTCGCGGTCGACCAGACGGTCGTCGTCAACAGCGAGGGCGGCGAGCTCATCGCCATCGACGCCGCCACGGGCTCGATCCGCTACCGCCACGTCTTCCCCAACAGCGCGGACGGCGATCGCCCGCGCCGCCTGGAGCCGGTGCTGCGCTCGGGCGCGCTCTTCGTGCCGCAGAACGAGGTCTACGTCGTGCGCCCGCAGGACGGCACGCTGCTCGGCAACGTGAAGACCGATCTCATCCCCGACATGCTGCGCGTCGACGAGCGCTGCGATCTCTACGTCGCCGAAGAGAGCGGCCACCTCGCGGCGTTCGCCGCCGGACCGCGCCTCGCGCTGGTGAGGTAGCGACCGCTCGGGGGGCGCGGATTTGCGTGGTCAGCGGAGCGCATCTCACCCTCGTGAGGGTGCGCCAGCTCGGGGGACGAGGGGTTGCGTGGTCAGCGGACCGTGCTTCGCAGCGGTGACGCAGCGGGCAGCTCGGGGGGCGCGGCCTTCGGGGGACGCGCCGCGGCCTTCTTGCGAACGAAGCGGGCGAGCTCGACGAACGGCACGCCCACGGGGCAGATCGCTTCCTTCTGGCGAAGGACCTCTTCGGGCACGTGATCGAGCGCGCGCACCGCGGCGTCGTGATCCGGCATGCTGCGCGACGAGGCGAGCACCACGGTCATCAGGCCCGGGTACGCGCCCTGCGACTGCGCCATGCGCTCGGCCTCGCCGGCGTTGCACAGGCCACACGCCATGCAGCGCGAGAACGTCGCGATGCGCGCGCGCTCCCCGGGCTCGATCGCGGGCAGGCGGTCCGCCTCGTAGTTCTCGCGAAACAGGAGCAGGCCGGTTTTGCGTCCGAACAGCCGATGCCACGTCGTGTTGACCAGCGACCAGGCGAGGAGCGTGAGCGCGAGCGGCCGACCGGACAGCACCCCTCGGGTGTATCCGATCCCTCGACGCGGCGCATCAAACTCGGCCTCCATGTGTAACACCCGGGGGTGTAACAGGGGGTGTAACAGCCCCCAAATGTTACACCCCTCACGCCGTCGAAACGCTGTAACCATTCAGCTTTCAGGCGCTCACAAGGGGCATGCCGGGTGCAATGGGGGTGCCTCATGCAAAGCCCCTCCGTGCCCTCGCGTCGCGCCGCCATCGCCGCGCCTGGAGCCTCCCGCCGCAACCCCACCCGCCGAGGCTCGCGTCCCTGTATCGGCAACGATCGCGTCTTCATCAACGCCCTCGTCGAGAACCGCGACCACGCGTGGCACCGCTTCATGGCCCGCTTCGACGGCCTCATCCGCGAGTCCATCCGCCGCGCGACGCGGCGCGGTCCCGTCGAGCTGACCGCCGAGGACCTCTCGGACATCCGCGCGAGCTTCCTTTCGTCGCTCTGCGAAAACGAAAAGAAGAAGCTCCGCGCCTTCGATGCGCAACGCGGCATGTCGCTGTCCACGTGGATCGCCTTCCTCGCCGGGCGTCGCGCCTGCGAGTACGTCCGCAGCCTGCGCAGCACGTCGCGCGAACGCTTCGGCGGCGGCCGCGGCGAGGGCATCAGCGAGGCGCGCTCGCCCGAGGCGTTGGTCGACGAGAAGCAGCACGTCGCCCTCGTGCTGGCGGCCGTGACAAAGATGCCGCCCCGCGAGCGCGAGCTGTTCGACCTGTACTTCGAGCGCGGCCTGCCCCCCACCGTGGTCGCCGAGCGCATGGGAACGAGCCTGCAGACCGTGTACGCGTCCCGCTTCAAGCTCGAGCTTCACCTCGCGCGCGCGGTCCGCCACGAGCCCGCCGAGCCCTTTGCCGCCTGACGTCGAGCCCCACCCGTGGCCGCGCCCCGGCCGGATTGCGAGAGCGAAGGCGCTCGGCGCTTGTGGTAAGGAAAGGCGTGAGGCCTATGGTTCTTCGTCTGCTTCGCCGTCCGCTCCTTCCGGGGCTCGCAGCCCTCTTGCTCCTCGCCGGTTGTGACAGCGGCGGCGGCGACCCGCCCTCCGATGCGGTCGCGTCGGTGCTCGGGGCCGGCAGCCGGCTGCGCGAGGTCAACGGGCCGGCCGAGTGGTTCGACGAGAACAACAAGACAAGCGTGAAGTGCAGCCAGCCGGCCGACTTCACCGTGAACGTCACCGGCGTGGCGGTGACCGCGGTCGACCGCTTCGACGAGGTCGCCGACGGGGCGCTCGGCAACCTCTACGTCCAGGACATGATCACCGTGGAGGCGGGCGAGTACGAGGGCATGACCGTCTTCGATCCCGGCTTCACGCCGCCCGATCTGCGCGTCGCCGCCGGCGACGTGCTCGACCTCTTCGGCGTCCTGGAAGAGTTCCTCGGGCCCTCCGACGGCTTCGGCAAGTGCAGGTCGCTCCCCGAGATCGGCGGGACCGCGCAGTTTCGGCTGGAAGGCGTCAACGTCGCGCCGAGGGCGCTCGAGCTGCAAGACCTGATGGGCTACGAGAAGGCGCGCCGCTACCTGGGCATGCTCGTCGTCATCGAGGACGTGAAGATCGCCTCCGATCCGGTGCCGAGCAACTCGACGCTGCCCACCGGCGGGCGCTACGTCTCCGACATCGATCGCACCGGCCTCGACCTCACCGGGGTGGACCCGGCCGACTACGTGAAGATCTCGAACGAGCTGTACGACGTGCTCAACGAGGGCCCGCCCATCGCCAAGGGCAGCACGTTCAAGAGCGTGACCGGCGTCGTCACGTATTTCTACGGCTTCAAGATCGCGCCGCGATCGGCCGACGATTTCGTTCCGTGACGGGCTCGCGGCTGGCGCGCGGCTCGCTGGGTGTCGTGCTCTGCGCGCTGTCCTCGGCGTGCAGCGGCACGGCTCCGCACGGGGGCGTCCCGGCGCCCGGGCTCGCGCACGCGGGCTCGCACGCGCCCGGCAACCTGAGCTTCCTCGCGCCCCCTGCGCGCCCGCGCCTCGCGCTCCTCGCGCGGAGCGGTGACCCGGCCCCGGCCCTCGTCGCGGTCGTCGCCACCGACGTCGGCCCGGCCGCGACGGTCGCCCTCGCCGCCGTCGTCGAGGCGCGCCTCCTCGCCGCCGGCCTCGCGGTCGAATCGCGGGTCGATCGCAACGCCTTCCGCATCCGGCTGCTCTCCGGCAGCACCGCTCCCGCCTCACCGGCGGCGGCTGCCTCAGCAGGCGCCCCGCCAGCCTCGCAGACCGTCTCCGCCAGGGTGTTCTTTGCCGCGCTGGCGACCGCCTTCCGCGCCCCCCTCGGACCTGGAACGCCCGAGGTTGCCCGGGCCGCCGAACGTCTGGGGGCGCTCCGACGCAATCCCCTTCCCGCTCCCGAAGCCGTGCCCGCGGCGGATTGCGCCGGACGGCTGGGGGCCGTTCCGCGCGAGCGGATGCTCGATCCCCTGACCCCGCAGGGTCTGACCGCGCTCGAGGCGGCGCGCGGGCGGGCGCTCGTCGCCGAACGAACGGCGCTCGCCGCGGTGGGCCCGGCCGCGTTCTGCGCGGCGGCTCGGGCGGCGCTCGACGAGGCCGACGAGTGGCCCGCCGGCACGCCGCCCGACGACGTCTGGCCCGCGGCGGACACCGTCGGGACCTACGCCGCCAACGACGTCGCCAGGGGCCGGGCGCGGGTCACCGTGGCGGTGCGCGTCCCCGAGCCGCTCGGCGCGGTCTCGGCCGCCGAGCGGCTCGGCGATCCACACGGTCCGCTCCGCTCGCGTCTCGCCGCGCTCCCCCTACCCTTCCACGTGACCGAGGTGCTCGGCGTCGCGCGACCGCGCGGGGGCTGCATCTCCATCACCGCCGAGGCCGACGACAGCGCGCGCGAGACACCGGCCGCCATCGCCGCGAGCGGGCTCGTCGCGGCCGTCGCGCGGAAGGAGATCGCCGCCGAGGCGCACGCCCCCGCCGACGCCGGCATGGCGTCGCGCGCGGTGATCGCTGCGTCGGATCCACGCGACGCCGCGGCGCGCGCCGCGTGGTGGGCGCTCTCCGGTGCCGCCAAGGGCTCGCCCGAGCGCTGGTCGACGCTGCTCGCCCTCACTCCCGACGAGCGCGGCGATCTCAGCGCCGCCGCGCGCGGCTTCGAGAGCGCTCTCGCCACCTCCGTCGGGGCCAGCCACAGCCCCGTCGTCGAGCGCCGCTCCGCCGTGGAACAGGGCCAGGGCGAGGTCTGGATCCTCCTCGCGAGCCCCTGCGGCACGCTCGACGAAGGCCCCTACGACGCCGGGACGTCGGCGCTCGCCGCGCTCGCCGTCTCCGAGCGGGTGCGCCGCGCGACCGGTCTCTCGGTCGAGCCCTGGGTCACGCCCGAGGGCGTCGGCATCCTGGCGCACGCCCCTGCCATGTCCGGCGGGCCCGCCCTCGCCGCGACCGCTGCGCCCGACGCCCTGGCACGTCGCGTCGCCGGCGCCGCGGCGCGGGCCTTCGCGGGCGAGCTCCCCACCCGCGAAGCGGTCGCCGACGCGCGCGCGCTCGCCCTCGCGCAGATCGAAAAGACGGCCGGCGCCCACGGCGTCGCGCTCGACAGCCTGCTCGCCGCGATGGCCCCCGAGCACCCCTCGCAGCTCCATGCCCTGGGCCCGTTCGCGCGCCTCGCCGCCGTCGGCGCCCCGAGCGTCGCCGCGCGCTGGCAGACCCTCGCGAACGGTCCGCTGCGCATGGCCGTCCTCGCCAACGCCGGCCCCGCGCAGGCCAACGGCGCCTTCGCCGCGGCCGATCACTGGCTCGCGCCGCGCGCCGCCCCGCGATCGTGCCCGACGTCGAGCCCACCCACCCTCCGCCCCGGTCGCTACGAGGTCGAGCTCCCTCCCGGCACCGAGCTCGCGCAGGCCCTCGTCGCCGGCCCCGTCGCGGCGCGCGGCGAGCCCGGGCGCGATCTCGTCGAGATCGCCGCGCACCTGCTCGGCGGCGAGCGCGGGCTGGTGCAGGCCGCGCTCGATCGCACCCCGGTGCCCGCCGTCGCCAGCGCCCGCCTGCTCGGGGGCTCCCGCGCAGCCGCGCTCGTGATCGACGTCCGCGCCCCGCCCGCCGCCCTCGACGACGCCGTGACCGAGGTGAAATCCTTGCTCGCGCACCTCGGCCAGGACGGCCCGACCGAGCAGGAGCTCACCTTCGCGCGCGCCAAGCGAGCCCGCGCCGCCGAGGACGCGAGCTTCGACCCGCGCTCCCGGCTGGTGAAGCTCTGGCTCGGCGAGACGGCGAGCCCCTCGCCCGCGCCGACCCGCGCCGCGCTGCAGGCGCTCTTCGCCGCAGCGTTCCGCGACAGCGCGCTCGTGCTCGTCGAAGCGAAACGCAAATGAACGGCGATTGAAAACGCAACGGCCCCCGCTCCACACCATGGAACAGGGGCCTTGCTGGACCGAGCGGGCGATGACGAAACCACCCGCCCCGCCAATGAACGCAACGGCCCCCGCTCCACACCATGGAACAGGGGCCTTGCTGGACCGAGCGGGCGATGACGAAACCACCCGCCCGCCATCGCAATCGATCACTCCGCGCCGTCGAACTCCGCAATCTCATCGAACACGGGGGGCACCACCACGGGGGCGATCTCTTCCACTTCGTCGGCGTCGGCGTCGGCCGACGTTTCGAGCTCGTCGTCCTCGTCGTCGGCCTCGACCACCGGGAGGACCGGAAGCCGGCGCTTGCCGACCGGACCCTCGTCGACGTAATCGCGCAGGCCCATCATGTCCTTCAGCGCCTGGAGCTTGGCGAGCGCCTTGACCTCGACCTGGCGAATGCGCTCGCGGGTCAGGTTCATGATCGCGCCCACGTCCTCGAGCGTCGTGCCGCCGCGGTCGGCGACGTCGAGCGCGCACGTCTCGTTCATGTCCCAGACCTCGAGGTCGGGGAAGTTGAGCTTGATCGCGCCGGTGCGCGCCGAGACGTCGAGGAAGAGGTGGTGTTTGCACGACACGTACGGGCACGGGCGCTGGCCCTCGCCGCACTCGCCGCGCTGCTGGGGCTTCGTGTGATCCGACTCGGGGTACAGCATCCGGCCGATCTCGAGCTCGCGCTTCGTCATGCGCTTCACGCTGATCGTGCGAGCCCGCACCTCGCGCTTGCGGCGCGAGCGACGCTGTTCCCGGGTGATCGCCGTGGCGGACGTCGCGGGGGCCGCCTTCACGGCGAGCGCGCCCTCAATCACCAGCTCGGAGCCGTCCGCGTGGTCTTCCAGGCCCTCGCCCTCGTGGAAGGAGGAAAGCTCGAGCTCGTTGTCCATTGCCATCGTCATGCGCGCCTCCAAAAATGTGCCGTCAATCGGTTTGCGCACGCACGTGTCCGCGATCTCCGGAGCCAGTCCGGTGTTCGAGAGCAGCGCGAAAAAACTGTTCTGCCCGAAAGAGAGCCTCGCGGCCCTCTGCTCGCCGCGAATCAATCGCCGCGAGGGATGGAGTCCTGCGCCCCGTCGAGAGAGGTCCCGGGCGGGTCACCGCCGAGGACCGTCACCGCATGGGCACGGCTCGTTTCAATCGACAAACGAAGCGTCCCCCGGCGCACGACGGACCAGCCGTCGCGCCCCGCAGGGGCCCGCTCCTCTGCAAAATCAGATCACGAAATCTCGCGATACGAAGTCGGTCGTTTTAGAGTCCAGCGTCCGCCTCACGAAGCGACCGCCGTCCGGGCGAGCCGCGCCTGTGCCATGAGGCGCTCTTCAATCATTTCGAGCTTCGCCACGAGGTCTCTCGCGAGGCCCTCGGCGGATGCCAGATCCTGGGAGATGGCTCTTCCGCTCGTCTCACTGCGTCGTACTTTCGCCGCATCTTTCAGGGTGTCGAAGATCTTTCCGAGGATCCGGTCGAGCTCTTCGATGTCGCCTCGCACGAAGAGGAACTCCCGCTGGATTTCCTCGATCGTGTAATCGAGTGACATCATCTCCTTGATTCGCTGGACCTGCCTTACCACCGTGGCCGGATAAAGCCCCTGCGAACCCTGGTGTTTCCCCTTCCGACCGACGCGCACGCTCCGGGGCAAGAGCCCGAGTTGGACGTACTTTCGAAGCGTCGCCTCGCTGAATTTGATCTCGTGGGAAGCAAAGATTTCCAGGATCTCCGCCGACGTGATGCCTTCTCCATGGCTGCGTTCGATCGCGTCCAGTACTTCGTCTGCGATCCGCGATTGATGCGCCATTGGTCACGCCCGGGGAGTCTCCTGCCCGCGTGGACCAGGTCCCCTCGGGCGTCGTCGGGAACCGTTCTACCGGCTGCCCAACCAACGCGTGCGAATGTATTCCACTGAATGGAATATCGTCAATTACCTGGCGCGTGAATATTGCGCCGCCCTGCGCAACGTCTTTTGCGCACGCGCTTTCCAACTTTCGCTAGGACATTCTTTGTCCCAACTCGGCGCGTCATGTCTTGACGGAGGGCTCGCCCACGGCATCCTCGGGCGGCCGCGAAAACTACCATGACGCACACTTGGCGACGAATATCCGGCCAGCCGCGCGCTCCGCTACCCTCGCCGGGATGACTTCTCCGCCCGGACCCTTCCCGCGCATCGTGCGCGACGTGAACGCGCGGGGCGTGCGCACGCGGGCCGTCACCGCGGGGGACGAGAAGAAGCCGGCTCTCCTTCTCGTGCACGATTTCCTGGTGAGCCACCTCGAGTGGGACGAGGTGATCGACGCGTTCGCCGAACACTTTTACGTGGTCGCGCCTGATTTGCCGGGGTTTGGCGAGAGCGAGAAGCCCAACCCGGGGCGCTACGCCTACACGATCGAGGTGCTGGCGGAGGCGGTGGTGGACGTGATCGCGGCGCTCGGCGTCGGGCGGACGTCGATCGTGGGGCACGGGCTGGGGGCGGCGATCGCCATCACGATCGCGGCGGAGCACGCGGAGCTGGTGCAGCGCATCGTGCTGGAAGACGCGCTGTGTTACCCGCCGCCGCGGCGCATCGCCCCGCAGCTCTCGCAGGTGCCGGTGATCGGCGGGGTGTTCTTCAAGCAGTTCTACGGGCGCTCGATGTTCCGCAGCTACTTCCAGAAGCTGGTGTTCGGGCCCAAGACCCCGCTGCCGCTGGCCCGCGTGGACCGCCACTACGATCTGCTCAGCACCCCGAACGCGCGGGAGAGCGCCCACGCGGTGATGGGTGCGCTGTTCGATACGCGGCCGGTCGTCGCGCGGCTCGGGCGCATCCAGACGCCGACGCTGGTGGTGTGGGGGCACGACGATCGCCTGCTGCCGGTCCAGCAGGGGCAGCGGCTCGCGCACGAAATCGCGGGCGCCAAGCTCGAAATCCTCGACGCGGGGCACTCGCCGCACGAAGAAGCCCCCGAGCGCTTCGTGGAGCATGTGACGCAGTTTCTTCTGGGGAGACGGTGATGCAGGCCGCCGCGGCGGGCGTGCGCCGCACCAAGGGCACGAGGCCGGTGCTGGCGCGTTACCTCCGCGATCCATCGGCCCGCCTCGGGCTGGTGCTGCTCTCCGCGCTGGTCCTGTTCGCGCTGCTCGGCCCGCTCGTGATCCCGCACGACCCGCTGACGAGCGACTTCACGACGCAGCGCGACGCGCTCGGAGCGCCGCCCGGTCCGAGCCTGTCGCACCCGCTCGGGACGGACAGCCTGTTCCGCGACATCCTGGCGCGGCTGGCCTCGGGGGCGCGGTTGTCGCTGGGGCTCGCGTCGCTCGCGACAGCGATCGCGGTGGGCATCGGGACGTTCGTCGGCATCGCGGCCGGGCTCACCGAGGACGGGCCTGCGTCGTTCGTGGACGTGGCGCTGATGCGGCTCGTCGACGCGCTGCTCGCGCTGCCGTTCCTGCTGTTCGTGACGGCGATCGGCGCGGCGGTGGGGCGGCCGGACGCGGGCACGTTGCTGCTCGTGCTGGGGCTGTCGGGGTGGACCGGCACGGCGCGCATCGTGCGGAACAAGACTCTGGAAATTCGGCGGCGCGATTACGTGGTCGCCTCGCGTTCGCTCGGCGCCGGGACGCTTCACATCGTCCGAAAGCACCTCTTGCCGAACCTCGTCGGGACGGTGCTCGTCGTCGCGACCATGTCGGTGGGGCACATGATCTTGGCCGAGGCGGTGCTCAGTTACCTGACGCTGGGGACGCAACCACCCGCGCCGAGCTGGGGCCGCATGCTGCACGAGGCGGAGCCGCTGCTGTCGACGCAGCTCTTCAAGGTGGCGGCGCCCGGCTTCGCGATCTTGCTGACGGTGCTGGCGACGAGCCGGGTGGCCGAGGGGCTGCGCGACGCGTTCGAGCCGCGGAAGTCGGCGTTCGTGAAGGGGCGGCGGGTGCCCTTCGATCTGGTGATGGCGGCGGCGGTGGTGGGGCTCGTGGCGTTCGCGCGGCCGCCGCAGATCGCGGGGCCGATCGGCGGGGGCGCCGCGGGAGGCGTGACGCCGGCGCGTGGCGGGACGCTGCGCGTCGCGACGTTCGTGAACATCCGGACGCTCGATCCGGCGCTGGCGTACGACGAGGCGACGACGCCGATCGTGGCGATGCTGTTCGGGCGGCTCGTGACGTGGGACGCCGAGGGCCATGTGGTGCCCGATCTCGCGGAGCGCTTCGAGGCCTCGGACGACGGGCTGACGTACACCTTCACGCTGCGGGAGAACCTGCACTTTCACGACGGGACCGAGCTCGGGGCGGGCGACGTGGTGCGGTCGATCGAGCGCACCTTGCACCGCAAGACGCCGAGCCCGGGGGCGAGCCACTACGAGGCGATCCGCGGCTTCGCCGAGTTCCACGGCGGCAAGGCCGAGCACCTCGCGGGGCTTCGCGCGGTCGGGGATCGCACGGTGCAGATCGAGCTGTCGGCGCCGGACGCGACGTTCCTGCCGCTGCTCACGCTGAGCTTCGTGGCGCCGGTCTGCCCGAGCATGGGCGCCACCATCGACACGCAGGCCCCGGCCCTGCCATGCGGCGCGGGCCCCTTCCGATTGGCCTCGTTCGAGCCGGAATCGGGCATGCGGCTGGTGCGGCACGAGGGCTACCACGTGCCCGGGCGGCCGTACCTCGACGCGATCGAGTGGTCGACGACGGTGCCGCCGCAGACGCAACGCTACCGCTTCGAGGAGGGCGCGCTCGATCTGCTGCGCGAGCTGTCGACGGCGGACTCGGCGCGGTTCGTCGCGGATGCGCGCTGGGCCGGGCTGCACGCGTGGGTCACCAAGAAGGCGACGAACGGGATCTTCTTGAACACCGAGATGGCGCCGTTCGACTCGGCCGCGGTGCGGCGGGCCGTGGCGTTTGCGATCGACCCGTCGGTGCTGCCGAAGGTCCGCCCCGACGTCGCCGAGACCGATCGGATGTTGCCGGCGTCGGTGCCGGGCCCGGCGCGGACGCAGCGCATGCGGACGCACGATCTGGAGCGGGCGCTCGCCGAGATGGGGCGCGCCGGGTACGCGTTCGATCCGGCCACGGGCAAGGGCGGCTACCCGCACGAGATCGACTACATCACGGTGCCCGACAGCTTCGAGCAGCAGGCCGCCGAGGTGTACGCGCAGCAGCTCGCGAAGATCGGGCTGCGGATCCGGATCAAGCTGGCGCCGTTCGCGTCGTACCTGGCCGAGGTGTCGCGCCGGCGCGCGAGCCCGATGGGGTGGACCGGGTGGACGGCGGACTTTCCCGATCCGTCGAACTTCTTCGAGCCGACGCTCTCGTCGAAGGCGATCCAGGACGAGGGCTCGCAGAACGTGGCGTTCTTCTCGAACGAGGAGCTCGACCGGGTGCTGGCGCGGGCGCACACCGAGCGCGATCGGGCGCGGCGCATGGAGCTGTACGAGCGCGCCGAGGAGATCGTGCGGGACCTGGCGCCGTGGATCCCGGCGACGGTGTCGCGCGCGCTGGAGGTGCGGCAGCCGTACGTGCACGGCTACGCGGCGCACCCGATCTTGCCGGCGCAGCTCGCGGAGGTCTGGCTCGACAGCCCGGGGCGCGCCGGGGCGAGCACCGGAGGTCGCGGGGGTTCGCGGAGATTTGCCGCGCTGCCGGCCGGCGCGGGGGGTCTCGATGGGGGCGCGGGGGGTCTCGATGGGGGCGCGGGCCGGCGATGGCTGGGCGCCGCGCGCGCCTGGGGCCGGCCGTGAGGCAGACGTTGCAGCGCGCGCTGGGGCGGCTCGGGTGGGCGGCGCTCGTCGTCGTCGTGGTCACGACGCTGTCGTTCGTGGTGATCGAGGTCCTGCCGGGG
>Ga0163144_10024115_pt1 | contig 11948 bp, 8 predicted proteins | sample OliLak19BULKMAT1_FD_123175 | JGI IMG/M metagenome (GOLD analysis project Ga0163144, IMG submission 123175) | Freshwater microbial mat bacterial communities from Lake Vanda, McMurdo Dry Valleys, Antarctica - Oligotrophic Lake LV.19.BULKMAT1 | ecosystem: Environmental > Aquatic > Freshwater > Lake...
GCCAAGAAGACGGCGCCGGCCAAGAAGACGGCGCCGCGCGCCCGCAAGAAGTAGCAAGCTCAGCGCCGCACGGCAGGTGCGCCCGCACGCGCTTGCTGGGCCGCACGGGCGACCATGCCGCTCGAATCGTGCGTGAGCCGCTCGAGTGCCCCGTCGATGGCGAGCAGCTGGTCGGGCGTTTGCGCATTTTGGAGCGCCTCACCAAGCGCGAGCGCGACCTTGCGGCGGGTGCCCCAATCGGGGCTCTTTTGGCTCAGTTCGGCCAAGAGAGTCGTCGCGGCGACGCTCGCTGCCTGCCCCAGGCGCTCGATGGCGGCAACCCGCGGCCCCTCGGCGTCACCAAAAAGTGCCGCTCGCCAAGTGGCGTCGTCCCCGGGAAACGCGTGACCGGGTGTCACCAACACACCTAGAGCCAGCGCACGGGTTTGCGCATCGGCACTCGTCGCCAGCGCGGTGATTTCCGGGGTCAAGGCGGCGTGCACACGCACGACGGTGGCGCGAGCGATGGTCGCGAGCTCCGGCTCGACCTCGCCCAATGCGTCGTCGAGCGGCGAGAGCGTTGGATGATCGCCACCCGAACCCAGGCGTTCGAGCAGCGAGCGTGTTCCGCGATCCGACGTTTCCAAGACCAAGCGACCGAACTCGATGTAGCTCGCTTCCAGAGCAACGAGAGCATGGAGGCGCGCGCGGGCTGGCAGTTCGACGAACAGCCAGTTCTCGACGTCCACTCTCGGATCCAGAGATGGCTCCCGACCGCGCGATGCTACGGGTGAGCTAGCCACCTTCTTGTCGGCGGGCGTGCCAAAGAACAGAGCCGCACTCGTCGCGGCGGCGCGCCGCGTGTCGCGCTCGCCGTCGACGAGGCCCCGCACGAGCGCTTGCGACAACGCCGCCGTGCGATCGGGGCTGTCTAGCCGCGCCCAACCGCGCAGCGCTGCCGCAGCCACCAGCGGTTCGGTGTCACCGGTCGACGCTTGGAGACTCGAGCTGCTGCCCGAAAGCGAGCCGAGGCACAGAGCGGCCGCCGCTCGCGTGACTGCGCCGCGTGTCTCGTCGGCCAAGATGGCTTCGACGCGCCTGCGGAGCTTTTCGTCCGAGCGCGCCCTTGTCCGCTCGTCGCCAAGTTCGGCCAAGCCCAGTAGCGCATAGCTCTGAACGACTGGATCGCGACTGTCGAGTGCCTTCGACAAGGCGGGGCGGGCGAGCTCGAGGTTTTGCTGCGCGAGCAAGCGCGCGGCAGCCTGAACGACTCGGCCACCCCAAGCGCTCTGGCCGTCGAGCAGGCTCTCCAACGCCTGGAGCGTCTCTGGGCGATCCACATGCGAAACGCCCAGCAAGGCACGCACGCGCAATGCTTCGGGCGCGGCGCTCTTCGCGTAGCCGATCAGAGCTTGAGAACTTGCAGCGGATGGTGCCCACGCCAGGAGTGATAGCGCCACGCGATGCTCTTCGAGTCGGGGCCCCATCAGAATGGCCAAGAGTGGCGTGAGCGCGCGCCGACCCAGACGGGCAAGGTCGAGCTTCGCGAGTTCTCGCGCATCGGTCGAATCGGACACTAGAACGCGTTCCAAGGCTTGACGCTCCGCGTCGTACACTTCGAGCAAGAGTGAGCGGTAGAGCGGGCGCGTTGGCCTTTGAATGGAGAGTCGCAGCAGTAGCTCATCGAGCTCCGTGAGCGGGCCTGCGCCCGTGCGCCCATCGGCGGCGGCCAAAGCGAGCGCCTTCTGTACAGCGCGACCGATGCGCGCTTCGTCCGTGCTGCGTGCCACGAGTCGGAGCAACAACGCGGATGCGCGCGCTTCGTCGCCAGCGAGCACGCACAGCTCGGCAAGCGCGAGCAGAGCAGGTTCCATGGCAGGCTCGAGCGAGAGCGCTCGCTCGAGAGCCGCGCGCGCTTGCTGGTACTTGCCTTGCAGACGGTAGAGTTCGGCGAGTTCGGCTTGCGCCGATGCATCTTGGGGACCGAGCGCGACGTTGCGCTCTGCGTAGCCCAGCGCTCGCTCGTCCAGCCGGAGCTTGCTGGCGAGGCGCATCGCGTGCGCCAGATGTGCGCGCGCATGGTTGGGGTCGACGACTACCAAACGTTCGCCCACGTCGAGGGCCGCCGCGCCGCGCCCCGTGCTTTCGAGTAGAGCCATCAGTGTTTCGAGGCTTTGTTTGTCGCCCGGCACCACGCGTAGGATTCGACCGAGGCTGTCCTCGGCCTGGCGATTCAGACCGAGCTTCGACTCCGCTTCGACGAGCAAGCGGCCAGCCTCGAGATCGGGAGGTGTAGCGGCGAGGCGTTTGCGCAGGGTCGGCAGCTCCAGAGCCAGACGATCGCTCTGTTGCCACAGACGGACGACGTGACGTCGGGCCTCGATGCGCTCCAATTCACTGCCGCCTGTTTTCGCCAAGAATGCGAGCCAGAGGGCCAGGGCGCGACCGCTCGACCGCGCGCGCCCGGGGCCCGAGTCCTGACTGGCGGCGCGTTCGAGGCCCAGCGCCAAGCTGCGCTGGACCTTCGGGTCGTCGGCCGCCAGCTGCGCTGCTTGCTCGAGCGCGGCGAGGCCCGCCTGAGTCTCCTCGTGGTCGAGCAGGACCTCGCCGTAGAGCACGAGCAGTCGCGCCCGTTCGGCGGTGGGGCGATGGGCGGCCAGGGTCGCGAGCCGCTTCCAGATTTCGCGAGCCTTGTCCGACTTGCCCTCGCGATAGTAGCGCCCACCCAACTCGACCAGGTGACGAGGATCCGAGAGGGCCGCCTGATCGAGGCGCGCGAGCAAACGCGACGCGCGAGCCGGTTCTTCGATGCGCTCCGCGAAATCGATCAGCAGCAGGCGTGAATCCACGTCGGAGACAGACGGCTCGACACGGTCGAATTCGGCCAACGCTTGCTCTCGCCGACCACGGGCCAGCAAGGCTTCCATGTAGCGGAAGGTGAGCGGCAGATCCGAAGGAGCATTGCGGACCAGCGTTCTGTACTCGAGCTCGGCCGCCTCCAGCTGTCCTCCGACCTCGAGCAAACGAACCAGATCAAGGCGGCTGTCGACGTCGTTCGAACTCTTGGCCAGAGCGCGGCGATAACTGGACACGGCCTCGTCGGTGTTGCCGAGTTCTTCGTGGAGTTGGCCAACGAGACGCAGGCGCGGCCCTGTCGTGGCTTCACTGGCCAGGTTCTTCACGAACTCCGTCAGCAGACCGCGTTTGCGTGCGACCTCGGCGCGCGCCATGTCGATTTCGCGTTGTAGGCCCGGCTGGCCTGCGGCCAGGCGTGCGGCTCGCGCCAGGGTGAGCGTGGCTCGGTCGAGCTGACCGCTCGCCAGCTCCGCGCGACCCAAATCGCGGAGCAACGGCGGCAGAGCACGCACGTCCCCCCGGTTCTTGCCCACGACCCGTTCGAGTTCGCTTGCGGCTTCGCTCGCTTTGCCGCGAGCCAACAGCTCGCGTCCGAGTTCTGCGGCGACGTGGATTTGTCCGGAACCAGCTTGCGCCAGTTGTTCTTGGTACTGGCGTGCGTCGACGAGGTCGTCGCGATCGAGAGACGAACTGCGCAGAGCACGTAGTACGAAGTCGCGATCCATGCCGCGCGTCAGCGGAAGCGCTCGGGCCCATTCCTTTTCTGCCGCCTCGCGGTCACCGCGGCTCAGAGCGAGCCGGCCAGCCTCGCGGTAAGCTTCGGGGCGTATGGGTTCGAGTTCACTTGCACGTGCGTAAGCGAGCGCGGCTTCGGCGACCTGGCCCGAGTGCTCGAGTAGCGCTGCGAGCGCCAAGGTCGCGGCGTAGCGTCGAGGACCAGGGGCGCTCGCCATTTCGGTGAATTCGCGAACCAGAGCGTCGAGGGAGCCCGTCGCTTGCAAGCTCAGTTCGGTGAGGCGTTGCAGTGGTAGGGGCTCGCCGGGCTTCTCGAGCACGAGCGCGCGGTAACGCGCGATCAACGCGAGCCGAGCGACCGCGTCATCGCTCGGCTGGGGGGCGGAATTCGGCGCTGGGGCAGTCGGCCGCGTAGCGGCTGGTGCCGCCGACGTGCGGGGCGAACGCGGCGTAACGGGCGCGCGCGGCTGAATGCTGCCTGCGGGCGGCTTCTTCTGGCGTCCGTGCGGATTGAACTGGGCCCGCGCCGACGTGGCGCCGAGCATCAAGAACAGCCCGCCGAGCAGGGCGCTGTTTCTCCCGAAGGTTCGCACCATCCGAGTCTACGAGAAAACGTCCACCGGCGCCGGCCCTGGTCGGCGTCCTGCCTTTTGTCCTTCGCGCGAGGCTGGACCGCGGGGCGGTGTGCTAGGACGCGCCGATGTCGACGCGACCCCAAAAACAGCGCTGGGGGCGCTGGGTGCGTGTCGCCTTTGGCGTTGCTGGCGTTGGCTTCATCGTCTTGGCCGCGCGTGAAATGGCCCAAGGTTTCGATCCGAGTTCGCTCACGGTCGATCCGCTGTTCGTGGTTTTGTCGCTGCTGCCGGCACTGCTTTCGACCTGGGTGCAGTCGTCCGCTTGGCTCTGTTTGTTGGAGACTTGGACGGGGCATGAGGTCCCGCGGGTTCCCGCGCGCGCCCTCTACTTCGCAGCCCAGGTCGCCCGCTACACGCCGGGGAAGGTCGGACTGCCCGCCGTGCGCTTGGCCGGTGCCAGTTCGATCGGAGTGAGTCCCCAGGTCATGGGCAGCACGCTGCTCCTAGAAGTGCTCACTTGGTGCACGACCGGTGGGTCGATCTGCGCGTTGGTCCTCGGGCTTTATCCAGAAGTGCTTGGAGCACTCGGCGAACGTTTGGCCGGATTGTCATGGTTTGCCGTGGCGGTCGGCATTGTCGCGCTCTTCGTCTTCGTCTTCGTCGATCGTCGAGTGCTGCCTCGACGCCTGCACCAGCTCTTGCGTCTGTCAGGCCAAGGCCCGCTCATTCCCCTAGCCGCGGTCGGTTTCTACTGCGTGCACTGGTCCGGTTGGATCTTGCACGGCACGCTCCTCGGAATGGCCTTTGGCGCAACAGCCCAAAACGCCGTGCTCGTGGGCGTGGCTCTCGTGCTGGGCATTTTAGCTGGATTCCTGGCGTTTTTGGCGCCCGCGGGAGCGGGCGTGCGCGAAGCCGTCGTAGCCACGACCGCCACGCGCGCGCTCGGCGTCGCCGGGGCACTCACCGCCGGCATCGTGGCCCGAGGGATTTCGCTCGGCATCGACCTGGTGTTGTGGGCGCTCATGGCCCGCTGGGCCGCACGCTCAAAGCGTGCGCGACTCGAGCTCGGCTGAGATCGGAGCTGCGGTCGGGACGAAGCCCGAGCCACTCACGCGCGTGCGCACGTAGTAGGGCGGCTTGTTCTGGGACTCGTGGTAGGTGCGCGAGACGACGTCGGCGACCAGTCCAAGCGACAGCAATTGCACGCCGACGACGATCAAAAGCACCCCGAACATGAGCAGCGGGCGACTGCCGATCTCTTTGTCGAAGAACATTTTCTCGACGGCCAAAAAGGCGCAGACGGCGAAGCCCAAAAATCCGCTGAGAATGCCTGCCAGGCCGAAAACCTGCATCGGACGGACCAGGTAGCTCTGCATGAAGCGCACCGTGATCAGATCGAGCACGACGCGCAGCGTGCGGCCGATGCCGTACTTGGTGGTGCCGAACTCGCGTGCGCGATGATTGACTGCCATTTCCACGACCCGCACCCCGATCCAGTTGGCGACGGCGGGGATGAAGCGGTGCATTTCGCCGTAGAGCCGCAGCTCCTTTGCGACCTCGTAGCTCATGGCTTTCAGCGTGCAGCCGTAATCGTGCAGCTGCACTTTGGTCGTCATGCTGATGATGCGATTGGCGATCATCGAGGGTAGGCGTCGATTCCAGAAAGCATCCTTGCGATCGGCGCGCCAACCGGCGACCAGATCGTAGCCGGCGTCGAGCTTGGCCAGCATGGCAGGAATGTCGTTCGGGTCGTTCTGTAGATCGGAGTCCATGAGCACGACGTTGCGACCGCGACAGGCATCGAGACCGGCTTGCAAGGCCGCTGTTTGACCGAAATTACGGCGAAAACGCACGATGACAAGCGAGGAGTCGCGGGCCGCCCGCTCAGCCAGAACCTGCCAGCTACCGTCCTTGGAGCCGTCGTCGACGAGCACCAGCTCGAAGCTGAGTCCCGTGCCGTCCAGCGCCGCATGCAGCTGTTCGAGTAGGTGGGGGATGCTCTCTTCTTCGTTGTAGATCGGCGCGATCACCGACAGGTCGAGAGTAGGTGCTTCGAGGTTAGGGGGGCCGTTCTCGGCGTGGCTCATGGTTGACCTCCTTCTTCTGGCTCTTCCTCGGGCGAACCCTCGGGGCCGCCCCCTTCGTCGGGCTTTTCGTTGTGCTTCGGCTTCTTGGGCTTCACGCGCGGCTTCTTGCCGAGTTCCCACTCTTCGATCAGCGCGGCGTTGCCCTTGGTACTGGCGCCCTGCTTGAGGACGGCGAATTCGCCGAAGCGCCGCAGCAAGCCGTATCGGCCGTCGCTCAGCGCGTCACGGACGTGGTCACGGGTCTTGTCGAGTCGCAGTTCGGACTTGCGCGCAACCACGTACTCCGCGCCGTGCGTGCCGCGCCGCAGCGTGAAGAAATCCACCCGTCCGGACAAGTGCGCGCCGACCCGCTCCGTGGCTGCGACGCTGGCGTCCTTTGGTACCGAAGCGACGAGGGCCAGCACGTCCTGGTACGTTTTTTCCTCCTCGGCGGACCAACCGAACTTGATCTTGTGGTAGCCGGACTGCAGCGCCAGATCGCGCCGTGGGAACGCGCCGTAGTTGTAGGTGAGCGCGGATGAAGCGAACGCCACGGCTGCGACTGCAGCAGCGCCCTTGGGCCCACCAAACGGGTGCTCGGCGACGATGGCACGCACGGCCAGAATTGCAGCCACGAACAGGTAGGGACCCCAGTACATGACGTACTGGAACGAGAACATGAGCGGCGGGTCGTAGTTCGTGATCAAGAGCGTGAGGATGGCGCCGGGCACGAATGCAGCCCACAAGTACCAGCGACGCGCAGGCAAGAACACGACGGGCACTAGCAGGTGCATCAAGTACCAGAACTTCTTCTCGACGAAGATGTGCTTGAGGACGAAGGCCGGGTTCGAAATCAACGTCTTGAGAACGCTGCGGAAGCCCGTATCCGGCTCCGAGTAGAGGTCCTTGTACATGTTGGGGAACCACCAGGAACCCGCGTCGGTCATCACCTTGAAGCGGAGGAAAACGAACCAGATGCTGGCGATGGCGGTCATGACCAAACCCGTGCGCGGCCGGTAGCCACTGAGCACGAAAAACACGCCGATCACCGCCAAGGGGATGGGCATGTCTTCGCGCATGATCATACTGACGAAGAAGAACACCCAACCGGTCTTGAATCGCTTGGCGTCCATCGCCCAGATGGTTGTGAGCACGAAGACCGCAGCAGTCGGCGGTTCCTTCATCTCGTAGAAATTGGCCCCGTGCATCGGGTAGTAGGCGAGGTAGCAGAGGGCGATGACGCAGGCGGCCCATTCCTGGATGTGACGTCGACCGAACAAGAACAGGGGAATCGCGCCGAGTCCGAGCGAGATCGACTGGATGACGAGCAGCGTCTCGGGCTTGGGGATCAGCGCGTAGATCGGCAGGAACAGGTAGAGGCCGAGTTTGACGTGGTTGGCCCAGTACTTCGCCGGGTCGTCGGGGAACACGATCGGGCTGTGGTTGAACTTGCCGTGCAAACCGCCCGCAAACAGGTTGTTGTTGATGCCCAGATCGAAGATGGCCGTGCCGAGCCGATGGTGCCAGCGCACCGTGTAAAAGCTCATGAACAGGCCGTAAGCGACGGCAGCGACGAGCACGATCGCCAGGAAGGCATGGCTGCGCGCCCAGCGCACGCGCGGACGCTCGGTCCAAGTCGAAAGCTCGGACGCCGAACCCAGCCACATCGAACTGACAACCGCGGGGACGTGGCGAATTGACTGGTAGACGAACAGTTCGGCGAGCATCGCGCCGAACAGAACGATTGGCAGCAGGGCGTTGTGGTTGCCGAACCAGATGTCCGTCTCACGCACCAAAGGGACTACCGGACAGAGGATGAGTGGAGACAGGAACCAAGCCCAGCGCTCGAACTCACGGGTCGTGCCCGGCACGTTGCGGCGCACGAACAGGTAGGCGGCGCTCAAGCTGCCGGCCAACCCACCAGCTGCGAAGATCTGGATGATGAACACGACGCGGTCGCGCATCGGCAAGCGGTTGTGCCCGAGGTATTCGCCCAGCCAAGCTTTGCCGAAGGCAAAGCGCGCCCAGACCAAGAGCGCAAAGCCGATCAGAACCCACAACGCGAGACCGCGAGCGGCCTCGGCGAAGGACTCGGAGGCGATCGGAACTCGGGGCCGGCGCGGTTTTTCTTCGACGACCGCTGGGGCCGCAGGCTCGGGGGTTTCCGATGGCTCGGGGGATGGCTCCAACCCTTCGCTCTCCGACTCAGGGGACGTCATGGCCGCGCCGTGTACCACACGGGGCCCCGGCGGGAGGAGTGGCGCAATGACCTGTAGCGAGCTAAAGCCGACGACATGGCAGGCCATTTGGTGCGTGTTGGCCTCGTGCAGAGCCAGGTCGGGCCGAGTTCCGCGGAAAATTTAGCGAGAACGCTTGCCGGAGTGCGCGAAGCCGCAGGCCGAGGCGCCCAGCTGATCTGCCTCCAAGAGCTGTTCGCTTCGCCCTATTTTTGCCAGACCGAAGACCCCGAGGCCTTCTCTTGGGCCGAATCGCTCGAGGGCCCGACGGTGCGCGGCGTGAGCGAGCTGGCTCGCGAGCTTGGCGTGACGGTGCTGGTGCCCATCTTCGAGCGACGTGCGCCCGGGCTGTTTCACAACAGCGCCGTATTGGTCGGTCCGCAAGGCGAACGCCTCGGTGTCTATCGCAAGATGCACATCCCGGACGATCCGCAGTTCATGGAGAAGTTCTACTTCACGCCCGGCGATCTGGGCTTTCAGGCCATGCAGACACCGGTCGGCAAAGTCGGACCGCTCATCTGCTGGGACCAATGGTATCCGGAAGGCGCGCGCATCACCGCCCTCAAAGGAGCCGAGATCTTACTCTACCCCACGGCCATCGGGTGGTTGCCAAGTGAGAAGGCAACGGACGGTGCGGCACAACTGTCGGCTTGGCAGACCATCCAGCGAGCGCACGCTATCGCCAACGGCGTTTTCGTCGTGGCCGTCAATCGCGTCGGTCGCGAGGGCGACCCCGACACGGGCATCGAGTTTTGGGGGCACTCTTTCGTGGCCGATCCGCAGGGACGCGTCCTGTGCGAAGCCGGCGAAGGCGAAGAAGTTTTGGTGTGCGACCTCGATCTTGGGTTGATCGAGCAGACGCGCAAATGGTGGCCCTTTTTCCGCGATCGCCGCATCGACGCTTATGGCGAGATCACCAAGCGTTGGGCCGAAGAACCGTGAGCACGAAGCCCCAAATTTCACCAGCCAGCCGCGGCTACTCCATGCCTGCGGAATGGGCGCCGCACGCGGCCACTTGGCTCGCCTTTCCCCACCATCGCACAGATTTTCCTGGCAAGTTGGCCGCCGTCGTCTGGACGTTCGCCGAGATGGCTCGCGTACTGACGCAAGGCGAGCGCGTGCGTTTGCTGGTCGAGAGCAATAGTGAACGCGACCGGGCCCAGGTCATCTTCGAACGCGCTGGAGTCGACCTATCGCGCGTCGACTTCGTGCTGGCCCCGACCAATCGTTCGTGGACGCGCGACTCGCTTCCGCTCTGGGTCACCAAGACCAGAGCGGGCCGTCGCTCGACTGACAAGGTGGCCGTCAAATTTCGCTTCGACGGTTGGGCCCGCTACCGCGATCACAAGCTCGACGATGCCGCAGGCGAGCTGGTGGCGACCCAGCACGCCCAATCCAGAGTGTTCCCGCAACTTCCCAGCGGGGAACGTGCAGTGCTCGAAGGTGGCTCGATCGACGTCGACGGCGCGGGCACGTTACTCACCACCTCGGAGTGCCTGCTCACGTCACCGCGTGCTCGCTATGGCCACGTCGGCAAGGAAGCCTGTGAGCAATTGCTCGAGGACATGCTGGGCGTGCGCAAGATCATCTGGCTTCCCAACGGCGTCGCGGGCGACGATACGAGCGGCCACGTCGACGACTTCGCGCGCTTCGCGCCGCGTGGGCGCGTGCTGGTCTGCGACGAGCCGAACAGACGCGACGAAAATCACGCGCCTTTGCGCGCGGCGCAGAAGGCTCTTCGTGGCGCCACCAACGCGCGGGGTCAGCAGTTGGAAGTGGTCAAGCTGCCCATGCCGGCTCCAGTGCACTACGCGGGCGATCGTTTACCGGCGAGCTACGCCAACTTTCTGGTGGCCAACGCCGCCGTGCTCGTGCCGGTGTTCAACGATCCACGCGATCGGGACGCTCTGGCAATCATCGCCGACTGTTTTCCGGACCGACCGACGGTCGGCATCTACGCGCGCGATCTGGTCGTGGGTCTAGGCACGTTGCATTGCTCCAGCATGCAAGAACCGGCGTAAAAAGCAGGGCATTCGCGCGCTTCGAAGTTATGGGACAGCGGCTGCGAAGCGACTAGTATGCGGCCCCATGTACTACTCCATTTTCGGTCAGTTCAAAAAGCAGCTCCTTCAAATGGACACCTGGTTCGACGCTGCCGAAGCGCACGCCAAGGCCAAGTCGTTCTCGCCTGACGTCTACGCGACGCTCCGACTAGCCCCCGACCAACTGGCCTTCGCTCGCCAGGTCCAGATCGCCTGCGACACGGCCAAGCTCGCCGCCTGCCGATTGACGGGCAAAGAGGCGCCCAGCCAGGCCGACACCGAGGTGACGATCGAAGAGCTGCGGGTTCGTGTGAAGACCGTCGTCGCCTACTTGGATGGCTTCGTGGCGCCCGATTTCGCCGAAGCCGCCACGCGGAGCATCACTCAGCCGCGCTGGGAGGGTCGCACGATGACCGGCGCTGACTATTTCTTGGAGCACGCCCTGCCCAACTTCTATTTCCACGTAAATCACGTCTACGCCATCCTGCGTCACAACGGCGTCAGCTTGGGCAAGAAGGACTACTTGGGCGCGCTCACGCAGCACGCTCCCGCTTAAAGCGACAAGCCGCTTCTAGTAGGACGCTTGGCCCGGCTGTACTCTGCGTGCCGATGCCAACGCTGGGACGATTTCTCGCATCCGGTCGCCTGTTCGGCGTCGCCTGGGCGCTGGGGGCAGTCCAGGCGCGAGGGGAGCCTCCCTACGAGTTCCCGCTCATGGCTCGGACCACCGCACCGGCAGGCACTTGGGCGCTTTCGGCCAACTTGATCGCCCTGCACAGCGATCGGACGGACTGAACCGACACAGGTACATTCGACGCGGGAGCGAACGGCCGCTCCGAGTGGAGCCCCGGCGGAAACTTCATCGTGCCAGCGATCTCTTACGGCATCACCGATCGACTGCAGCTTGGCGTGCTGGCGCCTGGCGTGGCTTACCGGTTCGGCGACCCGGGTGACATCGAATGGATTCCGTCGATTCAGAGTGACTTCTCGGGTGGCTACGGCCGCAACCAAGGTGCGCTGTTTGCCTTCACGCCGAGTGTCGCGCTCGACGTGCGCCGTTGGCTCGGTCCCCGCACGCACCTCACGATCGGCGCCTTGGCGCGCTCGGCTTTCTCGCATCGCGGCGGCAGTTCGAACTGCTCCAAGTCGGCCTCAGAGCTCTGCGTCGAAACGACGCGCGCCTTCGAAACCTGGCGCGTCGGCGGTCAACTCGCCTTCACGCACACGTTCGGCCGCACGGCGACGGTCTCACTTGGTGGCTACGCCAGTTATGCCTTCAATCGGCTCGACGCGACGGATAGCGACACCTCGTTCGGCATCGGTTCGGCAGTCCGCACGGGGGTTTGGAGCGCGCCGCCGTTGCGCTTTCATCTGGCTTGTTGGATGTCGATTGACGTTTTTGGTGGCTACGCGCGCAGTTTGGCGCGGGGCGAAAATTGGGTGTGGGTCGGCGAGGGC
>Ga0163144_10024116_pt1 | contig 11948 bp, 14 predicted proteins | sample OliLak19BULKMAT1_FD_123175 | JGI IMG/M metagenome (GOLD analysis project Ga0163144, IMG submission 123175) | Freshwater microbial mat bacterial communities from Lake Vanda, McMurdo Dry Valleys, Antarctica - Oligotrophic Lake LV.19.BULKMAT1 | ecosystem: Environmental > Aquatic > Freshwater >...
AACAATATCACCTTCTTGAATGATTTTATCAGATGGAATCCCATGTACTATCTCATCATTAACTGAGATACAAATACTAGCCGGAAAGTCTTGATAACCCAAAAAGGCCGCTTGAGCGTCACGAGCTTCTAGTTCAGCTACGGCAATTTCATCAAGCGCAGTAGTCGTTACACCAACAACTGTCGCTTTTTCTAGAATTTGTAATATTTCAGCCAAAATTCTCCCGCTCTGACGCATATGTATTATTTCTTCTGGAGTCTTTACTTGTGTTCTCATACTATTTTTATAACCTTTCTTATACGATCCGCTACTTCTTCAATTGTACCAAGGCCATTCACTTCATCGAGCAAGTTGTGCTTGCGATAATAATCAAGTACGGGCTCAGTTTCTTTAAAAAATACCTCTAGACGATTCTTAATGGTTTCAGGAGTATCATCAGCCCGATTTCTTAGCTTTAAACGAGTAAATACTTCGTTCTCTGATAACTCAAGATATATCACCTGAACTAAATCTATTTTGAGCTTGTGACACATACGTGATAATGCTTCAGCCTGATCAAGACTTCTTGGATATCCGTCACTCAATAAATGAGCATTTGTAAGTGAGTGATCTAGTGCACTTAATACTGCCCCATCTACAACAGATTCATCTGCCAGTTGACCCGACTGCACTTCTTCTGCCAAATGCTTGTTATGCGTAGCAAGTTTTCTTACTTCATCACCAACTCGAATAACTGTTAGATGCTCTGATTTCTCAAGTAGATCCGCCTGAGTATCTTTACCAGCCCCCGGCATACCCATAATAACAACTAAATGCTTCATTTAATTAATTCATTAACTACTTCATATATTCTCGGTATAAATACGACACTAGCCACAATGACCGCACCCATTGCTGCCACCAAAACTCCTGCAGCTGTCATATCTTTTATTAGTTTTACTAGTTGATTGTTTTCTTGAGTGATAAGATCTAAAGTTTTCTCTATAGCGGTATTTATTATCTCTGCAAAAAATACAAGCGTTATTGATGTCACTACAAATAACCATTCTTCAAGACCAATGCGCAATAAAATACTCATAATAAGCGCAAGTACAGCAAAGACAACGTGAATGCGTGCATTCCTTTCTGATCTGAGAACATATTTGAGCCCCTTGAAGGCATAGCGAAAACTAGAAAAAGTTACCATGGCATTGTGTGATAAATAAGTTTAAGTGATTTCATAATAGCACTTTGAATGTCTTCAAAGCTAGCCTGTTCTGACTTTGTTTGGTGATCAGCACCATTCATGTGTAGTAATCCATGCGTTAAAAGCAATGCGACTTCAGAAGATATATTTGAACCATATTGATGAGCCTGTTCGATAGCTATAGGAGTACAAATTGCAATTTCACCGATTATTTCATCTTCTGTTCTGAGAATATCTTTTTTATATACAAAGCTTAGTACATCTGTCGCATAATCGTTACCAGCAAACTGTTTATTAATTCTCCGGCTGTCTGCTTTGTTAGTAAAGGCAAGTGAAATAGTACCTTTTAGTCGCCAATCTACGGCTTTCAAAACAGAACTAAATACTTTCTGTAACATATCGGGAGTTATTTCAGCGGGTAAATCAGTCGCAAAGATTAGGGTTGTTGGCACAGTTGACATAATAATGTATATATTTAAGCTTGCGTATGCCTAGGTAAGAGCGGCTTTTACTTTGGTACTAACTGCGGCTCCGTCAGCAGCGCCAGCACTTTCTTTCATTACTAGCTGTATAACTTTACCCATATCAGCAAGGCTTGTGGCGCCAGTTTGTTTAATAGCTGAGTCGACCAAAGCATCTAGCTCGCTATCACTGAGTTTTTCTGGCAAATAACTATCAAGAATTATTAACTCAGCCTGCTCTTCTTCAACTAAATCATCTCTATTAGCTTTCGAGTATTGAGTAATTGAATCTTGGCGCTTTTTTGCTTCTTTTTGTACTATTGCTAGTATTTCTTGAGGCGTCGCATCGTGGCCAACCTCGATCTCATAGTTTTTTAAGGCACTTTTAAGCAGTCTAAGAACACTTAGCTTAATTTGATCACGAGTTTTTGCAGCAGTCTGCAGATCAGCTTCTAGTTCAGAGAGGTTTTGCAAGCTCATACAGGATCTTTCTAACGGATTCCCATTAGTTCTCGGGTCTTAGCTTCTTTACGTATACGCTTACGAATAGCGACTTCACGAGCTTCTCGTTTACTAATAGGTTTTTCAAAATACTTTTTCTTACGAGCTGTAGCTAAAATACCTGATTGTATGACTTTCTTATTAAAACGACGAACAAGGTTTTCTGCTGATTCATCATCTTTACGGGTTACTTCTAACACTATAGTTATGTTCCTTTCAGTTCTATAAAGTCTTTATCGCTGATAGAGACTACTTACTGTTTACTTTATGATTGCATTATTTTACCTTAATTTAGCTTAAAATACAACAACTTTTAATAGTATGTGTAAAATATAATAATGGAGATAGTTAGGGTAAAGAGCTATAATTAAAATTTTTGTATTCAAATGCATTTTATATTTTACTTACACATAGGCTTTTTTTATATTAAAAGAATAAAATAGATGTTCTTTTATAAATGAGGATTAATAGGCTTAATATCAATAACCTCTAGCTGTAACCTTGCAACATCTTGCCAAATATTCTCCTGAAGTTTATAGGCTATATCGTACATTTGTTCAGCCTTTAAGTCTGACCATTTATGGGCAGATGAAAATGCTATACCGTCAATATAATTCTTTTGATCTGTGATAAACCGAAACTTCACATGATTAAGATGTTGACCAATCAAACGGTATTCAACGAGCTCTAATGTACTAGAGAATACGGGCTGAACATTTTCGTTTCCATATGGTTGCAATGGGCCTAGTGCAGTCACACTCTCAAGTTTTAATTGTTCACTATGTAAAACAGCGTCAACTTCTATTCGCTGTAACATTGATTCAATATTGATGGCTTTGAGAGCGTATTGATTGAGAGTATGTGAAAAAAGCTCTATATTGTCTGCTTTTAGCTTCATTCCTGCCGCAAAGCTATGTCCACCAAACTGACTTAATGTATCACTACATGCATTCAAGCCGTCAATTATTGAAAAATCTCCATAACTTCTCGCTGAACCCTTGCACGTATCTCCTAATATTTGTAGTAAGATAGTGGGTTTATGCCATTTTTCAGCTATTTTGCTTGCTACTATACCCACTATACCGTGTGACCACGATTTATCTGCGAGTACAAGTACTAGATCTTGACTGCATTTTTTTGCTTGCATATCAGCTTGGTTAAATATTTCTTGAGTTTGCGCCTGTCTTTCAGTGTTTAGTTCACTGAGCTTTTGAGCAAGCTGATGAGCCTGAGTTAAGTCTGTACTTAATAATAAATCTAGGGCAGTTTTAGCATGTTCAAGCCTACCAGCGGCATTTAATCGGGGGCCGAACCGAAACCCAAGATCGCTTTCATTTACCTGACTAATTTCTGTTGCACTCACTTCAGCCAGAGCTTTTAGGCCTGCTCGCCGGGTCTTTCGCATCACTTGCAGACCAAAACTTGCTAGCGCACGGTTTTCACCTACTAATGGAACAACGTCACAAACTGTTCCTAGAGCTACTAGATCAAGAAGCCATTTTTCTTGGCCAGCTTTTAATAATGTAGGTTTTTGCATTAGTAATGCTCTAACCAAGCTAAAGGCCACTCCGACACCAGCTAGTTCACGAAACGGATATTTGCTAGAGGAAAGCTTTGGATTGACGAGCGCAATCTGACCAACAGGAATATCATCTAGCGGCTCATGGTGATCAGTAATAATCAGGTCTAACCCAATTGTTTTTGCTAACTTAGCCTGAACGACAGCTGTTACACCACAGTCAACGGTAATAACTAAATCGGTAGCCTTTTTTTTCAAGTTTTTAATTGCTGCGCTATTTAATCCATACCCTTCTTCAAACCTATCAGGAATGTATACCTCGATAGACTGAGCCCCAGCACTGTGAAAAAAATCATATAACAATGATGATGCGGTAATACCATCTATATCGTAGTCACCATATATTACAATTTTTTGTTGTAATTCTATTGCTAACAAAATACGCTCAACAGCAGTCTTCATATCTGGCAATAAAAATGGATCCGCTAAGTCTGTTAAGTAACTTGGGTGCAAAAAATGTTCAATTTGCTCTTCATTAAAACCTCGGTTTTTTAAGACTACCGTAGCCAAATCTCCAGTCGTCTCTGACTGTGATCCAATGATCCATTTAGTTTTAGTCACCTATACTCCATACGTACTCTTAATTATACGCTAAATAAAAGCGAGATAGACTATGCTAACGAGAAGATGTCAAAAAATAAGAACTACCAGTTCTAGATTTGAAACCTAAAGGAGTTTGTGGCTGAAGACTATCTCTATGGCTCGCAAGATATTCTTGAGTAGAGAGCATTTTTTGTTGTTTTTGAGATAGGTGGTTTTTGTTTGTATAGATGAATTTAGATACTATATTTGCTATTTTTTTTGTCACTTTAACCTCTTTTTTTTTTGATTTGTATTTACTGTTAATTTTTTGATATTTTTTACATAGCTATCTTGCCAATCTTATTGTTTTTTATTTGAAGTTTTTAGCACCATACTTTGGAGTTCTTTAAACAAAAGAAAGGTTTGATTCGCCCAATAAACTTTTGTATTACCGTCTTTAGCAGAACGCACATAGCCAATCTTTTCTAGTCTAGCCAACTCTCGAGCAATATTGCCCGGATCTTCTTTAATTATCTTAGCAAGGCCTCGAATATGAATTTTATAATCTGGGTACTTTGAAAAAAGCATGATTATCTTACGGCGTGTTTTAGATGTAATGAAATATTGCAACATAATATAAGTGTGTTTGTATTATTTTAAACTATTTTTCTCACCCAGTTCTCACCTGTTATGTTTAGTATACTATAGTGTATGTTGTATTTACAACAGTTTTTTATTTTTTTGTGCTTATGCTATAATATAAGCAATGGAATCTCTCTGCCCCGACTGTAATACCAAACTCACACCATCAATTGTTGGATATTTATGCCATGGTTGTGGTAGTGTTCACAGCTTTGAAAAAGTTGCGACAGTTCAAGCAACTTCAGGAAAAGCTCCTTCTCAGAAAAACTCATCTTCTTCAAAAACAAAGGTTGTGAATCAAAAAAGTAGTCATACAGCTAAATCTACTCAGACACAAAAAACCAGCGGAATCACCCATAGTGTCAAAAAATTTATTTTGCCAGAAATTGCTGTACTACCTAAACCTATTGACGAAAGTCACTTAATCAATAGCCACTACCAAGATAATTCTATAGCCAACCAAGAGCCTCTTGGCTCTGTATCTGAAGCAGTACCACCCCGGTTTAACCCTGTCCTTACTGAAGATAAATCAGATCAAAAAATATCACCTTCGTTTGCTGAGGATATGGCAAAACAAGATATACAAAATAACGAGACCTCGGTAGCCTCACAGTACGTAGAAGACTCTAAGCAAAATCGTTTACCAATAGTAATCGCTAGCATACTCGTGGCTGTTGTCGTTTTATTAATTCTCGCTCTTATTCTCAAATTTTAGTGAGCAACATACTAGAATAATTTCTAATTTTTGAACTTTTTCTTGCTTGTTTTACTCGGTTTGCTAAGTTTACTGGGTTTTTTTGCACGCTTAATTTTATAGTTATTGTAAACTACTAATAATGGTGATGCATTAAATATAGATGAGTAGGTACCCGAGAAAATACCGATAAGTAGTGCCAATATAAAGTAGTGAATAGATTGACCACCAAAGAGCAAGAAGGCTAAGAGTACCAAAAGTACCGTAAGTGAAGTATTGATAGAACGAGCAAAGGTTTCTAAAATACTTGTATTAACGACCTGCTCAAAAGGCTGATTGTAGCGCCTGAGGTTCTCGCGAATTCTATCATATACCACAATAGTATCGTGTACAGAAAACCCTATAATAGTTAAAATTGCCGTCACAAATAAACTATCTACCTCAACTCCAAAGAAGTGGCCGAGAATAGCAAATACTCCTAAGACCAATAGAACATCATGCAGTACGGCAATAATGGCTGTGACTCCAAAACTCCATGGACTGACCGGGGGTGGAGTATTACGAAATGCAAAAGCAATATACAAAATAATCGCTAGAGCAGCCAGAGCCACCGAAATAGCGGCATTACGGGCAATATCACGACTGACTGATGGGCCAACAGAATTAAAAGCTGTTTCGCTCAATCCTTTTACAGTCAAGAGCTTGGTTATTTGTTGATGAATTGCCTGTGATTCACCCACGCCCTTGTCACTGTACCTCACGAGCAATCTATCACTACCACTCGTTGTCACCGTAATATCTTTCACCCCAACAGATGCGACCAAATCATGGAGTTGAGATTGATTACTTCCACCACTAACTTCAAGTTCTTGACCCCCAGTAAAATCAATGCCTGGTTTTAAACCCCACAGCGCCAAAGCAATTACACCGGGGATAATTATAATAATCGAAAAAGAAAACCATATTTTACGGAGACCAACTATATTCATGATTTTACCCGCTTTTTCTTAGGTTGATCAGTAAATCTATACCAGCGCTCGTTGGTTCCAAAAGAAGTTGCCATAAGCATTTGTAAGAAAGTTTTACTGATAGTAATGGCTGTAAACATACTAATAAGTACACCAAGAGCCAGCGTCACCGCAAAGCCCTTAATAATTGGGGCGCCGAAATTATACAAAATAATGCAGGTTATTAAGGTAGAAACATTAGAATCACGAATACTTGTCCAGGCCCGTTTAAACCCTGCGTCAAGCCCAGATGGCATGCTGGCACCAGAACGCACTTCTTCTTTCCAGCGCTCAAAGATTAGAATATTTGCATCTACCGCCATGCCAATACTTAATATAAACCCGGCAATACCAGCAAGCGTTAAGACTATCGGAAAAGGCATAATAACACTCAGCTTAAAGATATCAATATTGATGAGTGTATAAATAGCCAAGGCAACAGAAGCAACCACACCCGCTAATCGGTAATAGGCGATCATAAAAAATACTACCGCTAGTAAGCCAATAATGCCTGCTAGTAAACTTTTAGAGATAGACTCACTGCCTAGACTTGCTCCTACTGTACGTTGCTCAACAATACTAATCGGAACAGGTAGCGCACCAGCATTCAGAAGTACGGCAGTATTCTGAGCATCTTTTACGTCTTTAAAACCTTGCATCTGACCTTTTCCATCGGTAATTGCAGTAGACACCGTACCATTAAAGAGAGGTTGATTATCGAGCACTATCAGTAGTCGTCCGCCAGTTTGGTTAATCTTAGTTGTAAGCGTAGCAAATTTTTGTACTGCATCACCCTTCATTGTAAAAGCAATGACTGGTTTGCCAGACTGTGTATCAATATCAGCTGAAGCACTTTCTAAGTCTTTACCTGAAACATCACTTGGTACAATAGAATTATCGGTATTGACCTGATAAAAATCTAGTTGGGCTGTTTTACCAATAAGGTTAATTGCTTCATCAATGTCTTTTACACCTGGCAACTGCACGAGTACTCTATCAGACGCAGATGTCTGTACAAGTACTTCAGACGTACCTGTAGGGTTAACGCGTTTATTAATAACATCAACGACACCATTAATTGCTTTCGCCTTATCAGAAGCAGCTGTTTTACTCAAATCAGCCTGGTATAATAAGCTTGCACCCCCTTGTAAATCCAAGCCCTGACGTACCTTAAGCCGAGTATCTTTAATACCCATCGCTGAAAGAATTTTATCCTCACGCGGAATAGCTAGCAGTATAACAACTACCACAAAAGCTATTATTAAATAGAAACGAGTTTTTAATTTCATAGTGTGTACTTTTACCCTCAATTCACCTCAATACTTGAGTATAGTACCAGAAATGACCCACCTCAAGCAAATCATATCAAAACAACCCACTTGGGTAACCGAACAAAAAACGATATACTATTAATATGAAAACGGCCAACCACATAACAAAGCAAGAATTGCATGCAAATGTAGAGTGCACAAGCTACGCGATAACCAAACAAAAGTTTTTTAGCTACTTAGGTGATGCCGAACAGCCACCTCAGATTGGTGAAATCTATCAGATTCCTTTTGGCAAAAAATCTGCGCTTGGTATTGTGCGATCTGTAAATACACCTAAAAAATCGCTTGGCTATACGATTAAGCCGCTTGGTAAAATAATTGATCTGCCCACACCTCTCCCGCACTATTTTCTCGATCTTGCTGATTGGTTACAACAGTATTACTCTTGCTCTAGCCGTGCAGTTTGGTCGGCCTTACTACCTGGTGGTATTAAGGCAAAGTCACAAATAAAAATACAAAATCAATCACACAATAATAAGAAAGTAGCGTTAAAACCCCTCAATAGACTTTCAGCTACTCAAGCCCAAGCCTTAGAAAAAATACTAAAGAATAATGTCAGCCTACTACACGGCATTACTGGGTCGGGCAAAACTGAAGTATATTTACACGCTATTCAGGGTGTACAAAAAAACAATAAGAGCACTATACTACTTGTTCCAGAAATTATGCTCACAACCCAACTAGAGTCTCGGGTGCGAGATCATTTTACCAATGTGATTGTTATGCACTCTGGATTAAGTGTGGCTCTGCGCAAAAGGCTCTGGCTTGACGCTCTAGATAGATCGCAGACTGAGCCATTAGTGATTGTTGGGCCACGCTCAGCTTTATTTACGCCACTTCATAACCTCGGTCTTATTATTGTTGATGAAGAACACGAGCCAAGTTACAAACAAGAATCTGCTCCCCGCTATGAAGCCAGTATTGTTGCAGGGAGAATTACTCAATTAACCAAATCTTTACTTATTCTTGGTAGCGCTACACCCTCTCTTAGAAGTTACCAACTCGCTCAATCTAAAAGAATTACTTATGTCAGCCTAACTACCCGGCACAATAGTACTCTCCCGAAATGCGAGATAATCGATATGAAAGAAGAAGAACCTGGCCTGCTTTCTGCCGCCCTTCAAAAAGCAATTACATCTACACTGGCGAATAAACAACAAATACTACTTTTCTTAAACAGGCGGGGTAGTGCGAGTGCACAAATCTGTAATAGTTGTGGTAAAGCTGTCAATTGCCCGCACTGTGATATTAGTCTTACGTACCATGCAGATATCAATAAACTAAAATGTCATTATTGCGGATACATGATTGCACCTGGAGCTGAATGTACATACTGTGGCAGTAGTGATATAAGATTTGTAGGCGATGGCACTAAAAAGCTTGAGTCAGAGATAACTCGCTTGTGGCCTCAAGCACGCACTGCGCGGATTGACCGTGATAACTCTGACTTTCGGTACTTGAGAGATACATATGCACAGCTCAATGCTGGTGAGATTGATATTGTACTCGGCACCCAAATGATTAGTCGTGGACTCGATATAGCCAACCTAAAGTTAGTTGGGATAATTGATGCCGATAGTGCCCTGCAAATAGCTGAGTATACTGCTGCTGAGAGATGCTTTCAGCTCATAGCCCAAGCAGCTGGCCGAGCTGGACGACGGGAAACAGAAGGAACAGTCATTATTCAAACACGGAATCCGCAGAGTAGCACTATACTAGCTGCAGCAAACCACGATTTTGAAGCATTTTTTAACCAAGAAATAACTTATCGTCAGACTTTTCTTTACCCTCCCTTCTGTTATCTGGTAAAATTAGAGTACGCACATAAAAGCTCGGATAAAGCTATGATAGCGGGTAATGCCCTTTTTCGACTCATAGGTAAAGATATAACAGTAAAAGTACTGGGGCCAAATCTACGTACAAGAAAATCACTAACTCGTCAGAATGTTGTACATATCATTGTAAAAGCCAAAAACCGTAGTAAACTTATCGAGATTGCTAATACTCTCCCGGCAGGTTGGATAGCAGACCTAGACCCAATTAGCTTGATGTAACCAGATTTAGCCAGTAGATTAACTAAAGTAGATGAAATACTAAAAGAACCGTATGATCAAAAAAATAGTTACCATACCGAATAAGATTCTCAGAATGAAATCAAAACGCATTGGTTTTGTTGATGACTCGATTCGTACAATGGCTGAAAATATGATTGAAACAACTCTAGACTGGGATCACGACAGCGAGTTTGGTGCTGCCCTTGCGGCAATTCAGATTGGTGAACCAATTCGCCTGACTGTAGTGCGTGATAGTTTTGAGAGTAGTAAAGACAAAAACTTTACCACACTTATTAATCCAGAAATTGTAAAATCTAGCCCTGAAATGATCACTGATATTGAGGGATGCCTAAGTGTGCCCGGTATATATGGCAAAGTCAGTAGACATTTAAAAATAAAGGTAAAAGCTCAGAATACTGCGGGTAATGAGATACGACTCACGCTTGAAGGATTCCCGGCACGAGTCTTACAGCACGAGATAGATCATATGCATGGCATTATATTTTTAGACCACATTAAAGACAGTAAGAACTTACTCAGTATTGACGAAGAAGGTCAGCTCAGCCCTTTAACGAGCAATGATAAAGTACAATTACCATGAGCACTCTATCACTGGTATTTTTCGGAACCGGACAAACAAGCTTAGACGCACTCATTGCTCTCTCAAATGAATTCACTATCGAAAGTGTCATTACTAAGCCAGACACCAAAACGAGTAGTGGCAAGGTACGACCTACCTTCGTAGCGCAGTGGGCTCACGATAATTCTGTTCCATACTATAAGCCAAAAAATAAAGCCGAGTTGAGCACACTAGTTGCGCAAAAGAAGTTTTCTTCACCTGTTGGAGTTGTACTAGACTACGGTATGATAATACCAGAAGATGTAATTGATTATTTTGAATATGAGATTGTAAATAGTCATTTCTCACTTTTGCCCCAATACCGAGGAGCTGACCCAATACGTGCTGCGATTTTGGGTGGTGACAAAACAACTGGTGTTACTATTATGCAAATCGTGCCGGAGCTAGATGCCGGGGCCATACTGAGCTGGAACGAATATACTATACCTCAGGACATAACTGAGCCTGACTTACGTATTGCCTTAAGTGAAATCAACTGCGCAATTTTACCAGAAACCCTCAAGCTCTACTTATCCCAAGAGCTCGCCCCTATCGCCCAAGATGTGTCTGCAATTACACATAGTAAGAAAGTTAAAAAAGAAAATGGCCTATTAGAACCCTCTGAAACTGCAGTTAATCTAGAGAGGCAAATACGCGCTTATATCACATGGCCAAAGAGCTATATAGTAGCTCAAAATACCCAAATTGTTATTACAAAAGCCAGAGCCTCATCTGAAAAAACACCAGAAGGTCAGTTATCTGTTAGTAATAAAAAGCTCTATTTTGGCTGCAAAAACGGTAGTTTAGAAATTTGTGAATTGCAGCCAGCTGGAAAAAAACCTATGGACTCACAAGGGTTTATTAACGGCTATAAAAACCTACTAGATTAAGTATTACCCCAAATTATTTGTTGCCTTTGTCTTTTACTCAACCTCATACTCAAGTAACTCGTACTATTGCTTTGGTCAAGCCTCTCCAAGCTCGTGCGAAAAGTCTTGTTATTCACCACCGCCCCACTAGCATAAATTCTATGACCAAGAAAACGCAGACCATGTCTTGCTTTCACTATGCAATCATTTCTGCTATGCAAGCTTAAGCCAAGTCTTTCTTGTAAGAATTCGCTGCCTTTTAGCCGATACTCACAGGCTTGCTGCTCAGAGCTAGCAAACACAATAAAATCGTCGCCATAGCGCAAATACCCCAATGGCTTAATGCTATGCCGAACATACCGGTCAAATTCATTTAAGTAAACGTTTGCAAATATCTGACTGGTCAGATTACCAATTGGTATACCAATGCTTGCTTGCTTGCTTGCTTGCTTGCTTGCTTGCTTGCTTGCTTGCTTGCTTGCT
>Ga0163144_10024117_pt1 | contig 11948 bp, 1 predicted proteins | sample OliLak19BULKMAT1_FD_123175 | JGI IMG/M metagenome (GOLD analysis project Ga0163144, IMG submission 123175) | Freshwater microbial mat bacterial communities from Lake Vanda, McMurdo Dry Valleys, Antarctica - Oligotrophic Lake LV.19.BULKMAT1 | ecosystem: Environmental > Aquatic > Freshwater > Lake...
AACAAAAATATAGTTGCAATCTGCTCTAAACAACTCAATGCAACACAGCAAAACTACCCTGTGTACAAGAAAGAATTATGGGGATTGATTTACTGCATTCGTAAATTTCACTCATTCATATGGGGTAGGAGGGATGTTACTGTACTAACAGATCACAAGCCACTCATTCATGTGTTAAACCAACGAGTCATGACTGTTGCGTTACAACAATGGATAGATGTGTTGCTAGACTATGATTTAAAAATACAATATCGCCCTGGCATATTGCATGTCATACCAGACGCACTATCACGCATGTATGTAGCCACATACGGCGAGACAGATACTACCTGGGGCACACATAGTAACATTACTTTCATTGATAAGTTTGCTGCTGCAGCTAGTCCAAGCGACTTCCTTTGCCAACAATCACTAGATGAAATCAAGCCGATGGCTGTAGTTAAGAAGCGACATATGTTGCCAGCCAAAGGAAGTGAGGGAGGAAAGAAGCAGACAGACAGCAGTAAAAATAAAAATAAAATAAATAACACAAATGAGAATGCAATAGTGGTTGAAAGTGACACTCAATCTGACTCACTATCAAGCGGTAGTAGCAGTGCAGCTGCTCCTGCTAGTAGTCGTCACCTGTACACTGCTAAGTGTCGCAGTATCTCTGTCAATGACAATGAGATAGTGATTGAGAGTAACGATCAGCGACTAAGTCATACAAGTGAGACAGTGATTGCAGATAGCCTTGCTCATGCATCACACCCAACACACAATGAACACAATCTGTCAAATGAAGAGATGGACGATTTGATGTGTGGGCCAGCTCACTCACTACTATCATATAGTAGCTACAGCGAGAATGTTGCAAGAGTTGCCATTCGTGCGCTCACAGTGAGCGCTGATGCGTCAGTTACAGCGCCAGTTACAGCGCCAGTTACAGCGTCAGTTACAACTGATGCTGTTAACTATGATGCAGCTGTAGATAGCACAATTAATGCCAGTCTGCCACCTATCGCACCAGCAAAGCTAACTGATGAAGAAAAGCTATTGTTATTGAAAGAGCGTACAGGCAAGCAGATACCAACCGAGAGTGAGAGAGCAGCATTGCTTAATAAAGCACATGCCTCTCACTTCGGAGAGAAAGCAATGTTGCACTACATAGAGCGACAGGGCTACTGGTGGCCACACTTACGTGCAGACATACAGAGAGAAGTAGCTGCATGCAATGATTGTGCTAAATTTAATGTGGCTAAGCATGGGTACAGTCCAGCGCGGTCAATCACTGCGTTGCTGCCCGGCGATCATTATCAAATCGACTTGGCTCAATTTAAGAAGTCAGTTGATGGTTATACCTACTGCTTAGTGTTGGTAGATGTATGCACAGGCTTTGCTATGTTGCGTCCATTGAAAGACAAACAAGCACGCACTGTTGCGAGAGAGCTATTTAATATATTCTCTATCATTGGTGTGCCAAAAGTGTTGCAGAGCGACAATGGCACTGAGTTTAAAAATGAAGTGATGCGTGCCTTAACATCAATGTTAGGTGTACCACATCGATTCATTGCTGAATATAATCCCCGTGCGGATGGGAAAGTAGAACGGTTAGTTCGCACAGTTAAGCAAACTGTGATGAAGCTATTGCATGGTGCTACCATCTATTGGTCGTACCATCTAGCTTTCGTTCAGTACGCATACAATGATAAGGTACAGTCACTGACTGGCTCTACTCCTTTCTCATTGATGTTTGCCCGCCATCCTAATGCAGCTATTGATTATACTGTGGACCCACATACTAATCTACCTGTTAACTTGGATGAGTGGAAGAAGCATCAAATGAATGTGCTGGCACTCATATTTCCAGCTATTAATAAGCGTGTTGCTGAGCAGCAATCACTGTACAGAATTAGACTAGACAAGCTGCATCGCAAGCTAGTCACTGACAGTCTGCCAGCAGGCACAATTGTTCGTATTAAGGATCCAAAATTCATTATGGTACCTGGTATGAAACCTTCACATGAGGCTACATATATTGGCCCATACACTATCTTATCTCAAACCAAATATGGTACATACAAACTGAAGGATGAGACAGGCACAATTCTAGATAGAAGCGTACCTATCGATCAGATTAAAGTAATTCTATCTGAGTCATCCATCCCTCCGCCTGCTGCTGTTACACAACGGTATGTAGATAAAGGCGTGAGTGAGGAGGTATATGTGGTTGATAAAATTACCAACCATAGAGAGAAGAAAGGCAAGCTCGAATACTACGTACAGTGGAAGGGCTATGGAAGGAAAAGTGATTCATGGGAGGACGAGGAGAATTTCGTGGACACTGCGTGCATCGACACTTATTTTAAAAATAAGCTGTTGACCAGTGAGCGACATCGCCAAGTGCGTTTGCGAGCTATGACAACCGGCTCATTCACCCTATCTATCTCTCATCATGATAATCATTTGTCATTCACAGAATAGAGAAAGCAATCGAGGTGTTTGTTAGTGAGTAAAAATCTCACACACCCCCGTTAGTTAACACGGGTAGTCTTACGAAGATTAATTCACCTCATGGACTAAGTGTCAATAGACAAGTATCAGAAATCGAATTGATTTATTAATTACAATGCATGCTTATCTCTATCTGTATGAAATGAATGACTGTGTGTTTTCGCTAAATCGCTTTGAAGTTTCTTTGAATGCATGACATATGCATATTATCGCAATAATTAAATGAAATTAAAATTTATCAAACAAACTTGGGGGGGTATGTAATGCCGCCGCCTATTTAAGCTTAGCACACGGAACCGTTACGGCAGTTACGCGGGACATATAATATATGTCCGATGCCGATTGCGTTTCATAAGTTTAATCATTATTCAAACTTACTTAATCTAGTTAATTGCTTATTGCAAACTAACATAAACTTGATACTTCTGAATTCTATTCGAATTCCTTTCGGTAATTACTTACCTCACATGTTAATCGGGAAAGGATTAACATACTTTTTCAGATGTTAACAGCTTACTGTTAATAACGATTTCTATTCACTACAACATCACATTCTTTCACTCTATCTATGTGTGTGGGCGTGCATCGATTTGTTCGTCCGTTTTTCATTCTATCAAGAAGAAAGAATGTGTGTTTGATTGAATGCATTTTTTTGTGAGTGTTGTTGTTTCACTGTCACTGCTGTTGTTCATGCATCACCAACAATGAATGATGGTCACCACCAGTGATTGTGTGTTGTATATATGTATGTATATTATGTGTGAACACTATGCTTTCACAACAACAACACTTCTATCACTCGCACACTCTCTTTTACAAACACATACATTTTGCATCCATTATTTGGTGTGTGTTGGTGTGTTTGCGAGTGTGTGTGCATGCATGTGTGCGTATATTTCTGTTTGTACATTGTCTGTGTGACTGTGTGCATGTATACGCGTATGTGTGTGTGAGTTTTGATGTATATTGTTGCTATAATTGTGTGTAATATTGAGTGCAATGTACATATGTATGCATATGCATGCTGCTGTACAATCATATCATGCACGCACAAGACGTTGTGAGTGTGTGTGTGTGTCGTACGACAGTGTGTGTATGTGTGCACAATGCAATGACAATGTGTGTGTATGTGCATGCATGTTGCTGATGTGATTGTGTGTGTGAGAGGCATGCATGATCAGTGAATGGTTGTGTGTTGTGATTGAAGAAGTGAAGCAACACAGTCATGCATGCACATGTGTGTGTGTGTGAGTCGACACTGTTTGTTTGTCATTTGTTATGAGAGCATGATGATGACAGTGTGTGTATGACAGCATGCTGCACAGAACGCGCACATGTGCACACACTCACACAATCAACCAACCAACAAGAACTAACCCACTCTCACTTACCCTCACCACCATCGTATGTATGTGTGGATGTGTGTGTGGTCACAATGAATGACAATGCACTGCTAGTATGCATGTATGAATCAGAGTTGATCGTCGTCATTGTGCTGTTGTTGTCTGTGTTTGTATTGCTCGATGAATGAGCTTGCATGAATGATTGATCGATGAGTGAGACAAGCGAGATGGCATGCCACTCACTCTGTCAAGCACAAGCTGTGCCACTCTCTCTCTCGCATGACAACATGATGTGTCTATCTGTATGTAGTGTGTCCGTTTTCGAGCGACAGTATGGCATTGGTGTGTCTCATATGGTGCTGTCCCTCTCTCTCGTTTTGTTTGTGTGTGTGTTGGTATGTGAACGGTGATTAGGCAATGTCAACTTCATCTGTTACTGGTTCATCTTCTAACGGTCAACGCTCGTATGTTGATGCAGTAGCAGCAGCTTCTGCTGTTACCGCATCAACTGCGTTCGTTGGATCAGTCAGTGGTGGTGGTAGCAACAGTGCTTCCATTGGTCGCACTGCTGCTGCTGCTACTCACTCGACCACGCATGCTGGTTCGTCTCATCGACGACCAGCTGCGCCTGTTGCTACTACAACGACAGTAACAACCACCACACCAACAACGACTGTGATGAATGCTGCACCAACAGCAACCACTACAACGTCTGGTCGCTCACAACGATCACGACAACAGACACAACGACCACAACCATCGGCTGTGAGTCAGGAAGAAGAGGAAGCTGGCTATGATAGTCAAGCAAGGAAGGAAGATGAGGATGTTGATGGTGATATCACTAGTGATTCACCTCCATCAGATGATGATGAGGAAGAGGAAAGTAGACGCCGTCGACATCGTCGACGACGCCGTACACCTACACCTCCATCAGCAGTCACGACTGCTGATGATGATGGTAGATCGACAGCTACAGCTACTGCAATAGCAGCAGCTGCAGCTGCATCTATCCCTTCACCTGCGCCTGCTAGCAGCAGTGCAGCAGCTGCACCAGGTGTTGATAGCAATCAACCTGTGTTGCATGGTAAGGGAAAAGAAAAGAAAGAAAGGGAGCGTGGACGCCCCACTCGTCGTGAGAGACGACGTGCGCGTAAGCAAAGCTATGAGCAAGAGATGAGAGAGAAGCGAAAGCGTGATCGACATGATCATGATGAGCACGCTCATCACTCTCACTCACACTCTCAGAATGAGCCACACGCTCGCCATCATGATGGTCAGCACACTCATTCGCATGGAAGTGGAAAGAGACAGCACCGACAGTCAGTCACTGACCCTGTCGATGCTTCTCCGTATGTTACTACTAACATACAGCCACCTAACCCCCTACCGTCCATGACACTGTCATCGGAAAGGGCGTTAGCTGCTGATGCATCATCTCATGATCATCATGCACATGCAGCTCCCCCATCAATGACATCATCATCGTCATCGTCATCTGGCCACACTGCTGCCTCAAAACAGCAAGTGGAGATGCCACGAAGTTTGATAGTGAGTGTTAGTGAAGTGAGTAGTCACAGCTCACATGCACACACTCATTCACTTCATCATTTTGCTAAGCATGGCCATGGCAGCAACCATGAGCGTACAGTGAGACGACGACGCGATGTTGCTCCAGTGAGCGACACCGTCGATCAGTCAGCCATGCAGCAGTTAGCAGCTGCTAGTCAGCCGCTGCCAGCAACAGGAAGAGTTACGATGTGGCGCTATCCAACAGCACCAACATCAAGTAACAGTAGTAGCAGCTCTGCTCCTCCTACTCACACAGTGAGTAGTAGCAGTAGCAGTAGCCAACAACAACAGATGGGTGTGGGAGCGACGCAGTCAACGTCTACTCCACCCGTCACCTTTCAGCCACCTATACTCCCACCATTCATGCTTTCATTCAACGCATCAGCGCATGCTGTGCATAAGCGAGGAGGAAGTAGGAGTAGGAGTCCAAGTGCACCAATGAACAGTCAGCCAGCTGTTCAGCGTTACTGGTTCAGAGGAAAGAGTAACGGTATCACTTCTTATGGGCCACCTGCGGATTACGATCCCGTCCATTATGATCGCATGAGCACATCGCGCTTCATATGGATTGATAAGAATGACAGGAATCGTGCCTATCTGAGTCAGCCAGCTAACTATGTTGCTGATCCCGATCAATGGGAAGTGCTGACGGAGGAAGAGATGCAATTCCCACAAGATGTGCCTGGCCAAAAGCAGGCTGTGTCTGTGGAGGAGCGATTGAAAGTGAAACAAGTCTTAGAGAAGACATTTAAATGGAAGGCTGAAAAGGAAGCAGCTGTTAAGCTGCGTGACAGTTTGTCATTTTTCTATGCTGGGGGATCGAGTTACGATGATGAGATCGATTACTTTCCCTTAGTGGTAGATGGTAGACCATCGAAGATGGCGCACGCTCAGCGTATGCACGCCATCAGAGCATGGGTGCAGACTACCAATAAGATGGGTCAGTATGCAGTTGAATTGAATAGTTATTCGTGGGCACACCACAATAACCCATTGTTTGGTTTGATATGGGAGTTAGTAACGGCAGAGATGGAAAACAATCCAGCTGATAGAGAGAAAATCATTTCTCTCAAGCAGCAGCTAGGCTTTCTCTCGCCTCCTCCACTACCATCAATTGCACCATCAATTGCACCAACCATTCAGTTCAATGCAGCCAGCTGCCAGTCAGCAGCTGCATATCGAACGGAGCCACCATCGCAGTTAGCTCTGTCAGCAGCTGCCTACCAGCAGCAGCAACAGACACTGTTAGCAGCTGCCCAGCAGCAGCAGCAACAGACACTGACGACAACATCAGTGGAACCAACAACCAGAAAGCCTCGCACTGTCATTACTAAGGATGACATGCGAGCTGGGGGAGAGAAAAGTAGTAAGAGTAAGAGTAAGAGGAGCGATAATGCGATGAATGAGGATAACAATGACACTCACCACTCACATTCAACCTCCCATCACAATCACGATGATGATAATGATGACAGCTCACACTCACACAGTCACTCTCACTCAAACAAACACACTCATGATTCATCGCCATCACATGATGATGATGATGAAGATGATGAGGAGTATGAAATGAGTAGACACTCAAAGAAAGGAAAGAATAAGAATAAGAGTAGCAACAGCAAGAATGTAGCTGCTGCTATACATTGGAGTCAATGCCATGATTTCGAACAACACAGAGTGTATATCGAAGGCAGCTCTTCTTATTCAGGTCACGATGCACAAGCCAGGATAAGGTTTGACCGTGATCGATTCTTAGTGTTCGGTAGATTAACACTGCCTAGTGCAGCTACCTTCACTCACTTTCCAAATCGACCAACGGCGTACACATTAGCTGAGGTTGATGCAGTGCGTGATGCACGATACGCTTATCTTAATCGCAGTACCAACAATGGGCCAAGGACAGCTGGTAGGGTGTGGGTGCCGTTAGTTAACAACACGAATGGCATTGAACCACCACCCGCCAACCTCATTAAGAAAATGAAAGCTCATTGTCCCGTTCATAGCGGTGATATGTATATACATGGTGATGCTCACTTGCCTATCATCACAGTGTTGATAGGTAAGACAAAGAAAAAGACAGTGGTAAGACTATGCAATCTGTGTGGTCTACCTACACTCACTCACCGTGTGTCAACCTGTTGCACTAAGACACAGGATCAGTGCACACCATCGCCATACATGTGTGGTGATGATAAGCCTCACTGTATTGATTGTGGTGTAAGAATTGCAACACACACTGCTAGCGATAGTGTGCTGCCTACTGCGACTGTCCCTGTCACTGTCAATGACAGTGGTAGTGGTGGCAGTAATGATAGTAGTAGTAGTAGCAGTAGTAGTAGTTGCAGTGGCAGTAGTAGTAACAACGCCACTGTGACTGACAATAGTAGCAGCTGTAGCAGCAGCTGTAGCAGTGGTACACAGCTACCAGCGTTACCTGTACTTAGTTGTACAGCAGCAGCTGTTACCAACACTGTTAATGAATTGCATGCGGCAATATACGATGATGCTGAGACAGCCGTCGATAATAATATTGCTGGAATTGTAGGCAGTGCTTCCACTGCCATTAATAAAAACGTAATTCACTGCATTTTATCGCATGGAGTACTCACCAGCGGTTACCACCAGGTGGTAAGTGGAAATTCGGATACATCCGACCACCATACCGGTACCCATCACACACTGATCCACACAGGTGGTCAGTTGGTGGATGAAGGTGTGATGCCTCCACAAATTGAAATGATGTGCCAATCGGGCCAACCACCAAGTGGTAACTATGTCAATCGACATCGCGGGAGCTCTCGTTCCCGTTCGCCCGCTAACCGGCACAGCAGTGCAAGTCACGGTAGTCGGTCGAGCCACAGTAGTGCGTTATCGTCCAACTACCAAATTCCAAATGCAAGTAGTGTGGTATCGAGTGTGCCAGGTGCACATGCCCCTCACTCACACTCATCGAGTAGTGGGTCGAGTGGTAGGTCCAGTGTGAGTCGATCACGCTCACACCGACGCTCACCGTCAATCTCACCATCCGATTCGGGTAGTGATGATAGTGATGATGGCTATGATAGTGATGATAGTGATAGTGATTCGAGGTCACGGTCAGTGTCGCCAGCAGCGGCACCGATCCAACCGCCCTCACAACCGGTAGTACCGGTAGGCCCTCCGAATCCCTCACCCCCATCATCCCACTACTCATCCAGCTCTGGGTTGAGTTCCGGTTCATCCGCTCCAAGTTCGAGCTCATACCGGTCAAGTGGGAGCTCATCAGCATCATCTGTGGCAGCTGCACCAGCACCACAACAACAACCACAACAACAACTACCAGCCATCACGAGTGCAGTTAAACCAGCATACTGTACACTGACGCTAGATCAGTTGTTAGGCATACACACACCAAGTGCACTCTGTTTTAATTGTGGTGGTTTGACACAGTCGCACCCACTTAGACAGTTGCAGGCAGCAGCCGCAGGAGCAGCACCAGCAACAGCTAACGCAGCTGCTACTGATGCAGCTAACTGGGCAGCTAGATATAAGATGCCCGTACAAACTGCTTTCCCTGAGTATAGCAAGTTTAAAACGCGCATATTAGGTGTGATTCATGATCCTACATTATATTTTGAAGCATTTAATCGTGTTGTTGAAAATCACTCTGTGCCAGAGAGTAGGATACTGGGTGCATTCATTAATGCACTGTCAGAGTCAACACACATCGAGTATGTAGAGAAAGAATTAAAGCCAAAGAATCTGTCATGGGCACAGGTTCAGGCAGCTTTTATTAAACGCTTCACAGACAAAGCTCTTCCAGACAAGCTGAAGCATGCATATGAGAATTGCAAGCAACAGTCTGATCAGACCGTCGCTCAATTCACATCTAACTTTCAAGAGTTAGTGCGTAGGTTGGCATACGATCCTACTAGTGCGACAGTAGTAGATGCAATGGAAAGAGGCTTCAAACAATCAATTATTGATAAGTTGAAAGCACGGCGTGTGATCAACACACAGCTGTATGAGGCAATGAAACCAGCTGACTCGTCTGCTCCTTTGAATGCAGCACAGCAGCAGCTGCTCGATAAGTCACGCCCATTCACTTCACTCACAAAGTTGAGTGAGTGTGCGGTTGAGTGCGAGGCAGAGATAGCATCTGCATCTAATCCTTATCGAGATAGTCGTACAGGTGCGCGCTCTCGAAAGACAGCTAGTCGCAAGCATAGTAGCAAGCGACGAGGAGGCACACCAAAAGGTAGCGCAGCTAAGGCAGAGAGTCAGTCAAACAATAATGATTCATCTGCTGCTGCATCATCACCTGCCACTGGCAGTGGTGAGAAAGCTAGTAAAAAGAAAGCAAAGAACAATCGACTAGGAATGACAGAGGATGGACCTGCTCATTCTGGCGGCAAGAAGCCAGCTAAAGGGAGTGGTAAAAAGAAAGGTGGTAAGAGCAAATATACTGCCAATCAATCGAAAGATAAATCCACCATGGTTTGCTTCAATTGCAACAAACCAGGCCACTCACAAGTCGAATGCAGAAAGAACCTAGAGAAGTGCAAGCTGTGTAAGGAGCCAGGTCACATGTTTGTTGACTGTCCACGGTACAGAGCGCCGCGTGCGAAAGCACTGTCAGCCTCACTTTTTCAGTCAGAAAGTGTGTCAGCAATCAGTGTAACAAGCACGCGTCTAGGTAGCAAGCCATTGATTAATATATTATTAGACTCTGGCGCTGAATTCTCTGCCATCAGCAAGCGTGTGGTAGAGAGATACAATCTAACTATCACACCAGTGCCAACCCATGAGGATCAGGGTGTGGCAGGTGTTGATAGAAGCATGAAAGTGAAGCGAATAGGCACAGTAATACTACCAGTAACTGTCTCCTATCCACTTGGTGCACATGATGCATCAGTGTCATTCACTAAGAAATTTGAAGTGGTCGATATTGATGAAGATATGTTGCTTGGTGTTGAAGTGTGGATGACATTGTTTCCCAACTTCGAAGGTGAGCGTTGCCTATGCAAGATGGCATCTATCACCACACCACCCACTCAAATTAAGTACCACAAAGCAGCACACATTTATCGTGTTGTTGCTACTGAGCCAGCTAGTAGTAGCGGCTCAGCCACATCAGCTAGTAAGGGAGAAGCAGAGGCTGATATCTATGATACTGTGGTAGAAGCGAACTTGTATGAGATAGGATCGGTTGATCTAGATGTGCAGGAAGTTAGTCGCATTTTTGCAATGCACTCACTGGCTGTCGATCTGACAGTAGCTGCCTCATCACCTAGCTCATCCCTCCCCTCAGCTGCAACCACATCAGCCACATCTGTACCAGCTAGTCAAGATTGACGGGCTGAGGCAGTGACAATCAAACCGGAATTAATGTCACTGTCTACACAGATTAACAGTCTTGGAGCTGGCACTATCCCTGCGGGAGAATTGCCAGCTCGTCTAACTACCTTCACTCCCGCTGATATGCCATCCATTGATGAGCATAATAAAAAGAAGAAAAGATTGATGGATAAGTTGTTGCCTGCATTGAAAATAAATGAAGCATTTGTTGACTTCTGTTCACACCCTGACTCAATAGTCACACTGTCTGTCAAGGCAGAGGATGAACATAAGCTATTCAAGAGGCAATATCCCATGGCTGAGTCACTCAAACCAGCTGTGCGTGAAATATTAGAAAGATGGCTGTCGACTGGCAAGATAAAGAAATTGTTGACAGCATGCAAGTTCAATTCTCCTCTGTTGGCAGTGCCAAAGAAGGATGAGAACGGTAAGATGACAGGCGTGCGGTTGTGTATAGATATACGCACACTAAATGCTCACTTACTCGAAGATGACAAATTTCAAATTCCCTTCATACCAGAAGTGTTAAGTCACTTTGCCGGTGGTATGCTGTTAGGTGAGTTTGATTTGAGTGAGGCATACTTTCAGTTCAAGCTGAGTGAAGAATCGCAGAAATACACTGCATTTACGTGGGATGGTTGTCAATATGTGTTCGTTGGTTGCCCGTTTGGCATCAAGCACATACCATCACTCTATCAACGATTCATCACTAATCTATTTAGTGATATGCCATTCGTATTTCCCTATATTGACAATCTCGGCTTTGCATCAAAGTCATGGGAAGAGCATTATGAGCATGCTCGTATGATAGTAGATAGACTCAACTCTGTTGGCCTACGAATCAAGCCATCATCATACAATTTGGGAAATACATCTATGAAAATATTGGGCCATGTAATCACCCAGCAAGGTGTAGCATTGGACCCAGAAAAGACAGAAATGATTCAAGCATGGCCACAGCCAGTCGAAGGTGCACAGCTCGCCTCCTGTCTTGGTCTAGGTGCATTCATGCGTGACCATATTCGTCACTACGCTGATATTACAGCGCCGTTAGAGGGCGTTAAGCGTGATAAGATAATCACATGGACACCTAAGTTAAAGCAGCATTGGGATTTGTTTAAGCATGCATTTGCATCTGCTCCCATATTGAAATTTCCTGATTTCAATAAGCGGTTTGTGTTAGCAACTGATGCTTCACAGACAGGC
>Ga0163144_10024119_pt1 | contig 11948 bp, 9 predicted proteins | sample OliLak19BULKMAT1_FD_123175 | JGI IMG/M metagenome (GOLD analysis project Ga0163144, IMG submission 123175) | Freshwater microbial mat bacterial communities from Lake Vanda, McMurdo Dry Valleys, Antarctica - Oligotrophic Lake LV.19.BULKMAT1 | ecosystem: Environmental > Aquatic > Freshwater > Lake...
AGGTGAAAATGGCTCAACGCGGAACGATACCATTTTTAAAACTAATTCACTTGATAAAAAAGCAGAGCCTGTATTTTTAAAAGCTACAGGGGTCGACCGTCCGATGCAAACATGGAGACAAACACAATTCTTTCTGAAGCAATTATATTATATCGGCAGAATGGATAGCCTTCAAGGGCCTGATTCTTCAGAACGGATCTTACCCACTCAGCGTGTTTCTCATACCTTAACTTATACCCGTGATCAATACAAGTTTTTTCGGAATGAAGAGGATGTTTACGGAGCTTTTCCTACACTTCCTTCCCAATCTTTCACTTTAACCAATGACTCTACCAAAGTATCAAATCTCCGGAACGAATTTGCTTATAGTTTCTACTTGAGGGGTAAGGCCCTAAGTTTTATTAAGAATGAACTTAAACTCGATCTTGGTATTCAAAATGATTTATACCATTATGAGCAATTAGCATATGAAACGAATTTTTCGAATACGATGCTCAAGGCTGGTTTGGGATATCGTTTCAGTGATAAGGTAAATATTGATGCTGATTTGAACCAGATCGTGCAAGGAAATAATGCAGGTGACTTTTTCTATGAAGCCAATACCAGCTTTTTATTGAGTAAATCGATTGGTAGGATTGTGCTTGGGGCATATGTTCAGAATAAATCTCCTGAACAGATGTATGAGCGTGTCGATTATCAATACCATAGCTGGGACAGAAATTTTGATAAGTCCAAAATCAGTAACCTATCCTTTTTATATGAGAATCTGAAATATAAACTGGCAGCAAAAGCTGAGTATTTTCTAGTCAGCAATTATCTCTATTTTAAAGAAACTGCAAATGCAAAACAAATAACACCAGACCAGTTTGGTACTAATATAAACCTCCTGAAGATTAGTCTTTCGAAGGATTTTAAGTTTGGGAAGTTTAACCTAGATAACCATATCGTCTACCAGAAGACTGATTTTCAAGATATTATTCGAACACCGGAAATCTATACCTACAATAGTTTCTATTATGCAAGCAGACTTTTTAAAGTACTTTATACCAATGTTGGTTTCGACGTTCGATTTAATACCCCATTCAAAGCTCCAGCCTATGCAATTAATGTAGGCCAGTTTTATAACGATAATGCTGCTCTTGAATACTCTAGCTATCCGGTGCTGGATGTTTGGGTACGAGCAACTCTAAAACGTGCCAATTTATTTCTTAAATACGATTATGTTAATCAGGGCTGGCTTTCAAAAGGATATTATACTGTCAGATCTTACCCAATGCAGGATAAATTGTTAAAGTTTGGGGTGAGTTGGAAGTTTTATAATTAGGGGTTAGAGGGTTAGGGGTTAGATGGTTAGGGGTTAGTTATCAGTGATCTGTTAGCTGTTGTCAGTAATTTATAGCTAAACATGAAATTTTGCTATTAATTCCAAATTTCCCATGAACTGTGTGTCATCCCTGCCTACCGGCAGGCAGGCCGACGCTGGAGGGAACTTATTGCTATATTAAATCAGTTTCAATTGTTAAATATCATTCATTGTTGCTAAGTTCCCTCTCCGCTAAGGGGCGGATCGGGATGACATCCCATTTCATTTAAAATAAGTAGTTTATAGTGTCTTTCCTTTTCCCCTTCTCAACTCTCAATTCTCCGCTAATCAAGTTTTCTGTTTCTTCTTTTTTGCAGCCGGGAACAACACATTGTTCAAAATCAGTCTATAGCCGGGCGAGTTGGGATGGAGATTTAAGTCGGTTGGAGGGTCTCCAACCATATGTTGATAATCTTCAGGATCATGGCCTCCGTAGAAAGTCCACTGGCCTTTTCCTAATTCTCCGTGTATGTAGCGTGCTTCATCGCTTGACTTGGTTTCACCCATCACAAGCACATTCGGTTTGATGATACTTTTCCTGAATGCGGTTGTCTGTCCCATGAATCCTTTTACCACTTTATCGTGGTTTTGGGTAAGCATGGCTGGAACAATATCCCATTTGGCTGAGAAATCAAACAAGGTAAAAAAGTCATTGGTGCGATTTAACGTTTGAGAACGGATAGGAGTTGCATCAATATTCGAAAATTCATTGATTGCCGGGTTCATATCTAGTTTAAAATTCTGGAAAGCAAATGTTTGATTAAAATCAAGTTTTGACTGGGCTTTCGGATCAGCAGAATCGCCATCAAAAACACGCTCTACTATATCCGTGCCATTTGCGGCCAGTGCAATATCAATAGTTTCGGGACCTGAACACATGGCAAACATAAAACCTCCGCCTGAGCAGAAATTGCGGATACTTCTGGCTACCTCCAGTTTCATTTCAGAAACTTTATTGAAGCCATTTTTTTTTGCTGTAGCTTCCTGTAATTTTACATCTTCAATGTACCACGAAGCATTTCTAAATGCGCTCCAGAACCGATTGTACTGGCCTGTAAAATCTTCATGGTGGAGGTGAAGCCAGTCGTATTTTGGGAGTTCGCCTTTTAAAACCTCATCGTCATATAAAATATCATAAGGTATTTCAGCATAACTGAGTACCATGGTTACAGCATCGTCCCAGGGTAACTTGTTTTTTGGGGAATAAACGGCAATTTTAGGAGCTTTCTCAAGTTTAACCATCTCCATATTCACTGAAGGGTCAGTAACTTCATTCAAAATAGCATTGACTTTTCCATCTGCTATAACCTCATAAGAAACCCCTCTGATTTTGCATTCTGATTCCATGGACTGAGTATATTTCATCAGAAAACTTCCACCTCTATAATTCAAAAGCCAGTCGGTTTCTAGTCCGTTTTTAATTGCCCAGTAGGTGATTCCGTAAGCTTTCAGATGATTTTTTTGATCCTCATCCATTGGTATTAGAATAGATGCAGCTCTACAAACTATAGTTAGAAGTAGGAAAAGAAGAGTCAATTTGGCTTTTAACATGAGGATTATCAGTATTTAACAGTACTTAAAGGTATAAAAAGAAGAAGATAATTGAAGAATTTCATCAATTGGCTGAAATAATTACCTTTGTCTACCAATGTTAAGAAAACAAATATGAGCAAAGCAATTATTAAAACCGAGAAAGGTGATATGACCGTTCAATTTTATGATAAAGATGCACCAAATACGGTTGCAAATTTCTTGAAGTTGGCAAAGGAAGGATATTATGATGGTGTGACATTTCACAGAGTGATCAATGATTTTGTGATCCAAGGTGGCGATCCAACAGGAACCGGTGCCGGTGGTCCGGGATATAGCATTGATTGTGAACTTGAAGGGGAAAACCAATACCATGATAGAGGTGTTCTTTCAATGGCTCATGCTGGCCGAAATACAGGGGGTTCACAGTTTTTCGTTTGCCATAGCCGTACAAATACCTCTCACCTTGATCGCAATCATACCTGTTTTGGTAAAGTAGTTGAAAATGTAGACGTTGTTGACGATATCAGCCAGGGTGATAAAATTTTAGGAATAGAAATTGTTGAAGAATAGATAAGAGATATGAGATGGGCGATTTGAGACACCTTTATTTGTCTAAAAAAGATCTCATATCTCACATCTCATATCTCACATCTCACATCACACATCTAAAAAAATATGAATTTAAGAGGATTAGTATCCGTATCCGGTAAGCCGGGATTGTTTAAACTTATTGGACAGAATAAATCGGGTTTTATCCTTGAAACACTGGATGAGCTGAAGATTAAGATCATAGTGAATATTAGTACTGCAAAGATGGCTTCTTTGGAAGATATTACCGTTTTTGGTGATACGGCTGATTTGAAATTGAGCGATATTTTTCTGAAAATGAAAGACACTAAAAGCGTACCTGATGCAAAAACAGCAGATGGAAATTCTTTGCGTAGTTTTTTTACTGAAGTAGCTCCTGATTACGATCAGGAACGTGTTTATGCTTCTGATATGAAGAAAATAATCAATTGGTTCAGTATTATTAAGGATTTACCTTTATTTAATGAAGCGGCACCTGAACCAATAGCAGAAGGATCCTCGGTTGCAGCTAATGAAGCGTCGGCAGTTAAAAAACCTGAGCCTATTAAAGAGAAACCTAAAGTCACAAAGGCTGCCGGAAAAAGCGCAACCCGCTTATCTCAGAAATCGAAATAGGGAAGAATTATGTGTTATCGGTTATCTGTTATCAGTTATAGTTATCTGATTTTAGGGAGGAGGTATTAGTATGAATTTCCTAATGCCTCTTTCCCAATCAAAATTTACTCAAAAGTAGCGCACCATCACAAATCCTATCGCTAAGGCAATCAGGATCATAATCCAGAAAAGCCTGTTCTCTTTTGATTGATTGCCTGAGCGGAATCTGTATTTTCTTTTATAATCTGTCATAATTCACATTGTTAATCATGATGATATGGTTCTCCCTTCAAAATTGTACAGGTGCGATATAGTTGTTCAGCAAAAAATAAACGAATCATTTGATGTGAGAGAGTCATTTTTGAAAGTGAAAACTTATCGTTGCTCCTTTCATAAATTTCATTACTAAACCCATACGGACCTCCTACAATAAAGACCAAATGCTGCAGCCCAGCCACCATTTTTTTATTTAAATATACAGAAAAGCCTCTTGATGTGAATTCTTTGCCATTTTCATCCAGTAGAATAACTTGATCGGTACTCTGGATATTTTTAAAGATCAACTCTCCTTCCCGAATTTTTTGCTGTTCCTGCGACAGGCTTTTGGTATTTTTTAATTCCGGGATTTCAATTATCCGGAAAGGGATATAATGTTTTAGACGTTTCAGATAGATTTCGATGCCTTCAATCAGGTATTTGTCTTCTGTTTTGCCGATTGTTAATAAGGTGATTTTCATCTGTTTGTTTATCGTTTTTTATCGGTGATGAAGCGATCATGATTTGATGATCATTCCCCTACGGGTTTTGGCAAAATCATGATGGTTTCATCTGTTTGTTTATTGTTTTTTATCGGTGATGAAGCGATCATGATTTGATGATCATTCCCCTACGGGTTTTGGCAAAATCATGATGGTTTCATCTTTTATTTATCGTTTTTTATCGGTGATGAAGCGATCATGATACACTAACGTAATATAGTTACCGGCCCTGTTTTTTTGATGATATTTCCATTAAAATCAATGGCATTAATCAAATAATAATAGGTTCCAACAGGTAAAGGCTCATTATTAAAGTTCCCTTTCCAGGGATTAAAAAGGTCATCCGAAACGAACATAGAAACACCAAATCGGTTGAATATTTGTATTCTGTAAGTGTTGATATTAGTCATGCTGATCACAAACTCATCATTCAATGTGTCATTATTCGGCGTAAATGTATTTGGAATGAACAGGATATTATTTGCACTGATCATGAACTGACCTTGTGCTACTGATGCGCTGCAAACCGAACTTTTAAATACTGTCAGGGTAACATCGAAATTTCCTACACCAAGGTAGGTGTGTTCAGGGTCCTTGTCTGTAGAAGTTTTTCCGTCTCCAAAATCCCATAAAAAGGCATCGGCATCTGTCGATTCATTGAAAAACTTAACCCGGATTGGAAATGAAAGTTTTATTGGTGCTTTTGGCTCTGAACGGAATGCCGCCACAGGATTTTTATAGATTGGTGGCACCACAATACTTACCGTTTCTGTGCTGCAATCCCCCCTACTTAAAGTAAGGGTATAGGTGCCGGCTACGGCTACACTCGTAACAGGTATTTCCGGTGATTGCAGATTTGAACTGAAATTATTCGGACCTGCCCAATTGTAAATCACATCGCTTTGGGCAGTAGTGCTTAGTCTAATCACATCGTTCAGACAAAAATCGGGTTTGTTCGCAATTATTACAGGTTTCACCGGACTTATAGCCACGATGATTTCTTGAGTGAAAACGCTTATACAGCCTGAGCTTCCTTCGGCTTCGAGACGAATAGTTTTTGTTCCCGGGCTCGAATATATAATTGTATTTACCGGAGTACTTCTACCGGGAGGGATATTAGAACCCAGTCCAAAATCCCATTTGAGTTTCTGAAAGTCCTTGGATGTATTGCTAAAGGTAAATGATTGAAATACGGTACAGGCATTATTTCTCGTGATGACAAATGAGGCTGTTGGTGTTTGTCCGATTGCTGCAATGTTAACTGTTGCAGGGTCGCTAGTACAACCATTCAGGCTAACTGTCACAGTATAGGTTCCAGCCCTTGTGTTATCATCAACCGGGACTTTAATTTCAGCGGCACTTGAGGTAAATCCTTTCGGACCGGTCCATGAATAGGTAGCGCCAATTAGTATGGGTGTACTCAGATCAATAGTTTCGCCGATACAATACCTTGGCTTCAAACCGTTGATTTGTGGAAGTGCAGGTTTTAATCCAACAAGAAAAGATTCTGTGATACTTACAGCACAACCAATATCATTAAATACCTGTAATACTGCTGTTTTAAACCCGGGACTAGAATAAGTTACGGTATGCGGCCCTGCGGTATTAGCCGTAGCAATACTGGCACCTTCGCCAAAATTCCATTCTGCTTTAGTAAAATTTTTCGATCCTGTACTATTAAAAGTGAAACTCTGATTTGGGCTGCAGGGAAGATTTTTAGTTAAGGTTATTTTGGCTTCAGGACCGACAAACTCGCCGGTGCCACCAAATTCTAATTTAAAACCATTGTTCCCATTCGAGAAATTATCAACCAAAAGTGCATAAGTATGTCCCTGCTTCATATCGATGAACTTAAGATATCCATCTTGCCCTCCACGTCCGCAGCCCGATTCTTCAATAATATCTGTAGAAGTCATGTTCATGCCTGTTTTAAAATATAAGGGTTCATTCGGGCATTGACTGTTAGACACCCCATGCCCTACTGCGCAGCGTAACAAGGTTTTGGTACTAAAATTTCCTGAAGGACCCAAATCGTATAAAACCCAGTCAATGTCGTCCGAATTCACAGTCGGTGTGATGTCCATTGTCAAGGTTCCATTATTCGCAGCTGTCCATTTATACCAAACGGAATTAGATTCATTACTAAGGCAAGAACCTGCAGTCTCTCGGTTATTGGTGCCTGATCCTGAAACATTGCTTTCTGTAAAGCTTTTTTTATCGCATAATATGGATGAAGTACTAAAATCCTGCCCTGCTTTTAGGGGAGCGAAATAATTGTTAAGACAAAGTTTAAATGTTCCTGTAGCATTATTCCTGGCACTAACCCGGATATAATAAATTTTACCGACGATGAGCGCACCTTTATAATAGGTAGAAATGCCTGTACCTGTTGTTGCCAAAGAACCGACCTGCGCGGAAAAGGAAATTGAGTTACCTAGAGTTTCGATCGTATATAGAGCAATGAGTGGATTTTGTAACGTACCACCAGTTGTCCCTCCTCCTGTACTGGCGCCCGTAACAGTTATATTTACATCATAGGCGCTGGCAGTAAATCTGAACCAAACATCTCTCCCGGTTTGGCCTGCAGGCCATTGAGGTGCAGTGCCGAACGTTCCCTCATCTGTTGCATTAATATTTGAATATCCTGCGTCTGCAGAGCATTTTGAAGGATCAGTTAATGGAATAGCCTTGTCATAACTGTCGTTTGCAGGTTGTGCAAAAACAGTAAACACTGAAATGAAAAGAAGGAAGAACAGTGAAATATATCTCAATTTTCTGATGTAGCCTGTTGCAAAAATACGAAATAGCCCTTCAAATATGTTGATTGTAGGGCTTTTTCCTGAAATTGGTTTATTTAACTTTCACTTGAGGCCGGATATTTTTTTTGTTTTTCGACCGGAGTTGCCCTTATATGCCAAAATTAAACATATGTGCCCACCCGGGGAGGCGGGATTTCCTTGTTACATAATTCCATAAATATGTGATCCCTTTGGGATCGTATGAAAAATTCTAAGTCCGATTGCAATCAGCACGATAGAGCCCAAATGAATGAGCAGTTGGTCGAACCCGAAGGCGGTCGTATGTTTATAGAAAAACCAATAATTGCGGTTACCGATCCCGAAGGTGATCGTATGTGTTTTAAATTTTCACATGCGACGCCCTTCAGGGTCGGGATTTCATTATTACATAGTTCTATAAACATTTGACTCCTTTGGAGTCAGAAAATTTGCAAATCGGATTTCAACAATTGAGCTTCAAAAAATCTTCAATTAGAAAAATACGAGTACCGTTCTGGATATCACTTATTCAATATTCCTTTTCTAACCTGAGCTTTCATCAATTCACCGTCAGGATCCAAACTTGTTTTTAATTTGGTGAAGGCTAATGTGCCTTCAGAAGTTAGGTAGCGGACTTTAGGGTTCGGGTCATTCATGCACCTAATGATCACAGCCGCAATATCTGAAGGCTTCTGAAACGCTTTTTCCTTAAACTCTTCCGTAAAAGTTGCGCGATATCCCATATAGGTTTTCATTAAGTCTTTATAATCATCATTCAAAATACCACCTGTTGACTCGAAATACTCTGTTAGGCTGTTTCCGAACTCGCTTATTGTTCCTCCCGGTTCAATCAATGAGATATTGATTCCGAAATAGGGCTCCAGGTATGTTGCCAGACTCTCGGTTAAACCTTCAAGCGCAAATTTTGCGGCACAATAGATCTCATTGAGAGGCGAGCCAACAATTCCGCCGACAGAGGAAATATTGATGATATGTCCGCTTTTTTGTTTGCGCATGTATGGCATTACAGCCTTGCAACAACGAATTGTACCATAGAAGTTCACATCCATCACCTGCTGGATCTCTTTCATGCTCGCCTGTTCCATCGGTTTGATAAATCCGGCACCGGCATTATTGATCAGTACATCAATCCTTTTTTCTGAATAAATAATCTCATCAATACATGCGTAAATGCTTTTTTCATCCTGAACATCCAGTTGAATGATATTAAGTTTAACCTTTCTTCTATCAGCTTCCTGATCGAGCAATGTTCTTTTACTTAGTTTACGCATGGTAGCGTAAACACGGTGGCCTTGCTCTGCAAGTTGAACAGCAGTTTCAAGTCCGATGCCGGTAGAAGCCCCGGTAATGAGAATTACTTTTGACATAATAAGATTTTTGAAAAACAATTTTGACTGAAAGCAAAAAGCCAAAAGCATTGAACTTTTGGCTTTAAGATTTTAAATATTGACGGGGTTATTTTTTTAACCGTTTTGATTCATTCTGATAATATTTAATGCACCACCAGCTTTAAACCATTCAATTTGCTGTTGATTGTAAGTGTGGTTCACATTAAATGTATCTGAAGTACCGTCGATATGATGAAGAACAATGCTCAATGGTTTACCAGGAGTAAAATCATTTAAGCCTGTAATGTCAATGGTATCATCTTCACGAATTTTATCATAATCATTGTTATCCGCAAAGGTTAAACCAAGCATTCCCTGTTTTTTGAGGTTAGTTTCATGAATACGTGCGAAAGATTTAACTAGAATTGCCCGAACACCCAAGTGTCTAGGCTCCATAGCTGCATGTTCACGAGATGATCCTTCACCGTAGTTCTCATCACCCACAACAATACTTCCTATACCCTGAGCCTTGTAGGCACGAGCAGTAGCAGGTACTGCTCCGTACTCTCCATTAAGCTGATTTTTAACTGTATCTGCTTTATCATTGAAGAAGTTAGTTGCTCCAATAAGCATATTATTAGAGATATTATCAAGATGACCTCTGAATTTAAGCCATGGACCTGCCATTGAAATATGGTCAGTGGTACATTTTCCTTTTGCTTTGATCAGAAGTTTTAATCCTTTAATATCTGTTCCTTCCCATGCTTTGAACGGATCAAGTAATTGAAGACGTGAAGAATTTGGATCTACGATCACATTTACCTTAGTTCCGTCTTTTGCTGGAGCTTGAAATCCTGCATCCTCTACTTCATAACCCTTTATTGGCATTTCAAGACCTTGCGGCTCTTCTAACCTAACCTGTACACCATCTGAGTTAATCAGGGTGTCGGTCAATGGATTGAAAGAAAGATCGCCGGCAATAGTCATCGCTGTAACAATTTCTGGCGAAGCAACAAAGGCATGTGTATTCGGATTACCATCGTTACGCGACTTGAAGTTTCTGTTGAATGAAGTGAGGATCGAATTTTTACGGGTTGGGTCGTCGCTGTGACGTGCCCATTGTCCGATACATGGTCCGCAGGCATTTGCCAGAACTACTCCGCCCATTTTTTCAAAGGTATCCAAGTATCCGTCGCGTTCTACCGTATATCGTACAAGTTCAGATCCCGGAGTAATTGTAAACTCAGCTTTAGCAACCAATTTCTTATTAACCGCCTGCTCAGCCACAGATGCTGCTCTAGAAATATCTTCGTAAGAAGAATTGGTACATGAACCGATCAAACCAACTTCTAGGGTTTGCGGCCATCCGTTTTCTTTAACAGCAGCAGCGAATTTAGAAATAGGCCAAGCCATATCCGGTGTGAAAGGTCCGTTTACATGTGGCTCTAAAGTCGAAAGGTCAATTTCAATTACCTGATCGAAGTATTTATCAGGATTAGAATAAACTTCTTCATCACCGGTTAAGTGTTCTTTAACCTGATCAGCAAGTTTTGCAATTTCTTCTCTTTCAGTACCTTTTAAGTATGTAGCAATTTTTTCATCATATCCAAATACTGAAGTTGTTGCACCGATTTCAGCACCCATATTACAAATCGTTCCTTTTCCGGTTGCAGAAAGTGATCGTGCACCTTCGCCGAAGTATTCAACAATCGCTCCGGTACCACCTTTTACAGTGAGGATGCCGGCAACTTTAAGGATCACATCTTTTGCAGAAGTCCATCCTGAAAGTTTTCCCGTTAGTTTCACACCAATCAACTTAGGGAACTTTAATTCCCAAGCCAGACCTGCCATGACATCGCAGGCATCAGCACCACCAACACCTATGGCGATCATTCCTAATCCACCTGCATTTGGAGTATGTGAGTCAGTTCCGATCATCATTCCTCCAGGGAATGCATAATTTTCTAACACTACTTGGTGGATAATACCCGCACCCGGTTTCCAAAATCCGATGCCATATTTATCCGATACCGAAGCGAGGAAATCAAATACTTCTTTATTCTGTGTATTGGCAGTTGCCAAGTCTTCTATAGCTCCGATTTTGGCCTGAATTAAGTGGTCGCAGTGTACAGTTGAAGGCACTGCTACTGTTGGTCGTCCTGCTTGCATAAACTGCAATAATGCCATTTGAGCAGTAGCGTCTTGCATTGCAACACGGTCTGGTGCAAAATCAACGTAAGTTACACCTCTTTCGTGCGCCTCAGTTGCATTTCCATCCCATAGATGGGAATATAAAATTTTCTCTGTTAATGTAAGCGGCTTTCCAACAACTTTACGAGCAGCCGCAATACGCGGACCGTAGTTGTCATAAACCTTTTTGATCATGTCTAAATCAAATGCCATGGTATTTACCTGATTTTAAATTATTTTCAATTCTAACTGTGAGCGAAGTTACATAAAACGACCTGAAAATGGAATAGGTCAGGCTATAGAATTGTAAAAATTATACTAAGGCAAAAAGGATTAAGCCTAATAGATTCTAAAAAGAATATCGTAGTTTGATATTTGCTCAGGTGAATTATACCATGGCTGTTGCCTCTTTAATTTTGTTATTGAAAATTTGATAACAACTATCTTCACCTCCAACTCGTTTAGGAACATCTATAATAACTGTACGCTCTTTATCTATTGCATTGAATTGCATTTTACCCATCCAATGAGTCTCTATTTAATGTTTCATGATTCTTTTATTAGGAAAATCTCTTAGAGTTTTTCAATTACTCTGCGTAATTTATCACTAACAGAGCCGGCTACTTCTCTAAGAGAATCATTTTTAATTCCCATCATGGAAGCAATAGGATCTACTGCCGAAATTTCAACTTTGCCATCCTCGTGTTCCTGAACAATTACATTGCATGGCAGCATGGTGCCTACCTTATCCTCCATTTTAATGGCCTCAAATGCGAACGCCGGATTGCAGGCACCC